>JAABUP010007547.1_pt1 | contig 14486 bp, 21 predicted proteins | sample 5559201 | NCBI WGS metagenome assembly JAABUP01 (sample SAMN10711887, study PRJNA513373) | rock metagenome | isolation source: Antarctica rocks | place: Antarctica | reverse complement strand
ACTGCAATCGCCACAACTCCCGACAAAAATGGTTAGTGTTTGAACCTTTCGCCGGCTTTCTGCTTTCGGCTTTCACCCTTTCGCCATTCGGCTGGGCCAGGTACCCCTTTCTGCCCGAACACTGGACATTGGCTTTTGATTTTCAATTTTGCTACCGTGAGCGTTACAACTTGTTGTGATTGGGGTTTCAGCTGATACCTTGAGGACAGCTGTGCCTGACAAGAAGAGAAGAAAGAGAAGAAGAAGTCGAAAGACATGAAGAGGAAGAAGAAAAAGTTGTAGAGCGCATAGGCAAGTTTGTTGCTGACCGCACCAAATCTAGACCAGTACGATTGGTGTTCAGCTCACTGATACATAGGCATTACTTACTGAAGTTTTCCAAGGACTTCAGGCAAGCAGGATTCAGGCTTGATGATGATCTCACAAGATCACAACAAGCTGAGCGGAAAAGTCTGAGCGTGGATTTCCAGAGTCTCAAAACCAAAGGGTACCAGCCTTACTTTCGAGGCTTGCTTCTGCAATACTACAGCGACAACAAAAACCACACATGTGTGAAGGGAAAAGCAGACAGAATCCCAGCAGCTGCATGACTCATTAGCTGTCACAAATGAGCCATACTATGAAATGATATATGCATGTGGACTGCAGACCTTCTGCAAGGTTCCACTTGTCTGTGTAAAAATCTGTGTATTATGACTTCCATGTCGACATATGGATCATAACAGTGGTATTTGATACCTAGTGTCATGCTAAGAGATTTTTATTTGTTGCATATTTATGTACTTCCAAAGCACGGTGACAATTTCTCAACAGTTTTTTGACGATGATTTTGTTTGTCTATGTTACTGTTTTGCCTTTTTCGTTTCCTGATGAAAAACTGCAATTTAGTCAAATGGGCTAGCTGGCCCCAACGACTGTAAAATCCCTGACTGACTGTAAGCTTGTTGGCTCAGCTGATAGCTCGTGGCAGATCCTCAGCAAATTGCAAGTTGCAACTGCATAGTTGCAGGCTGAACTCTGCCTAGCGTCAATCATTTGTGTCAAATTAGACGTCAGTGGCCTCCAAACAGACCTGATCCGTTGGCACCGCAAGCCTAGGCAAAGGCTGGGGCAAATGCAACACGCCTAATCCAAAGTCACATCTGCACATGAAATCGCGTATCGGCATTGTGTAACAGCAGAATGTAAGAGGACCAATTGAAAGCATTTTGACCAGATTCCGTTCCCAAATGAATCAGATGTTGGACCGGCTCATTGCATGCATTCCCTGGTCGGTGCTGCCCAGGTCTGTAGCTTTGAAGCAGTTACGCCGGGATAGTCACGTGTTTGCATGTCCAGAAAACGGAAGAAGGTCTCGGATACGCGACTAAAGGAAGGTCTCGGTATCTGTCAGAAACAGCGGTGTGCAACATGTGCCGCATTGAGAAAGGTGTGCTTCGTCCTGGTGTTTGGGATTCAAACAGGTGCCAACTAGATCGTCAGCCATTTCAGACTCTGCCGGCCTTCACTGACCATGGCGTTGATCTTGGCCATGGGCGTGCTGAAAATTATCCTGAGTAAGCAACTGACACTGTCAAGACACCCAGCACTGTTATATTTCAATTTCAGCAGGGCTGACGAGCGACCAACAGCCTGTCGTCAACTGCTGCGCTGCTTCCAAATTGATGCCGCGCATTCAGGTGCCGGGGCGACGGAATGCCTTAGTTTTGCTCAAAAAGGCGGTCGAGCTTTGCAACAAAGCGCACCTTGCATAACTTCCACCACAACAGTCAACTATACAACTTTGGGGCTTGCTAGCGACCCTTGGTGTCTACAAGTTGGTAAGGCGACTCCTGATGTCACGAAACAGTTGAGTAGCAATTGCGTCTTGCCCCATTCCCGTGCTGATACTGTGTCTGCCAACCACTGACACAGGTGATTTCTCAGTGCTTTGCCCTAAGAACCCAGACCAGCCTTGTGCCTGCCCCACTCTGAACTATGTCAATGCGACGGCTCAGCGCAACAATCTGTTGGGCTGCTACGACCCAAGTTTATACTTTTGCAGCACAAATAGTCCGCAATGGCTCCCGACAGCCATTAACTATGGCAGAACAGCACTGATTCAAGGAAGCGGTGTGAGCAACATTGGCACCTGCTGGAACGAAAGTAAGCCCACAATATTGATTGTTTGAATGCACCATGCAATGTCACATAAATCAAAACTCCACACAGCTCCGGTCCAGATTCCGTTATTCACGTTTTCTGTGCGTCACATCATTCATGACAGTATCTATGCAGCATATCAGTGCAACCATCTTGCTGCTTGTAACTGCACCATTTGTAACCGCAACATCCTAGTCTGTTTTGCCATGACATGAAGGCTCCAGTGTTTCTGCAGGTACTCAAACCTTGAGCGACTTTGGCACAACCAACAATGCTCTGTTACCATCAGCAGCAGAAGTGGCATCAGCATCTGCTGAAGCAATTGCTGCAGCAGCTCCGCCAGCAGCTACGCCAGCAGCTTCACCACCAGCTTCGCCTTTAGCTGCACCACCAGCTTCGCCGACACCACCAGCTTCGTTGACACCACCAGCTTCGCCGGCCCCTGACCTTGCCAGTGGCATCAACAATGCTGCCAACAGTAATGCTGGTGCGCCACACCTGTATGTGAAGGCACATCAAGCATGTTCCTACGCATATAAACAGATGCCATGGTGCATCTTGCACACGCGACGCACCATGACATTGTGGCATTGTGACATCATTGACATTGTGACATCATGAGGCAGTGCTCGAGTGCACACGGAAATAGGCAAGACCAGGACTGGGTAGCAACATGATTTTCAGCCTCCCCCTTGCGTGCAGGCAAGTTCGCAGCTGTTGTGGGTAGCATTGTGGGTCCAATACTTGCCATTGCTCTGTGGGCATCTGTCACTTTTTCCCACAGAGAAGAGAAACAGATGGTCCTTTCTGGCGTGGCGCGACATATTACGCTTGCAGACACGACCAACAACACCGCCACACTCATTACCTCAACTACTCGATTAAATGTCCCATCGTTGCCAACACCCTTTGCATCACCAGCTGTCAAGCTTCCCTTTGATAGGGCATCATTTCCTCAATCTGATATGAGTGGACAAGTTGAGATGACAGAAGTGTTACGCAGAGACTCTGTGCCAGTGTCAGACACAGCCTCCAGCCTGGCATCAGTGTCAATGCTGGGCCGGTCAGCATCTGAAGCGCAAGGTGTAGGCCTACTTGATGCTGCACGCAACATAGAGTCTCACAACAGCCCTGAACCGGTAGGCGCTGTGCACTTTTTGCTCCTGGTTGCATCATTTTTCAGGCAGGTTCAGGTTATCACTCAATGCCAGGGCTATGCAGTGTTGTTGCTATGTCACATCCAAGAAATGCTTGTCCGCTGCGGTTTTGTTGCATGGCATGCCCAGGAGGTCTCTGGCCAAGGATAGGCTTAACACAGATTGCACGGTAAAATGATGAAACAACCACAAGCCTTTGTATGTTACAGGCTGACTACCCACACAAGGAAGTCAAGAAGATTGCCAAGGACATCACTGCACGCTGCTTGAGGCGTTGGGATGGTTGCTTGGCTGTGAGGGCCGGCACTGACAGCCTGGGCAGGAAGAAAGGAGTCTGGAAGGACAAGTTTGAGAGCGTGCGCTGTGCTGTCATGCTACTGGCATTTCGCAATGTGAACATGGTGTTGCAACGGCAGGTTCTGCGTGCTGTTCCTGGTGCGCCAGAGCCCCCAGGTCAGCTTCATGTCCTCAACTGTCATCTCTGCATTCTGCCATGCTGTGCTGAGCTGTGCTGTGTCTTCCAGAATGCTCTATCCTTGGTTTTGGTATGGAGCTTTGCGATTTGCAGTCGCCAAAAGACAGCTGTTCAGCACAGCACAGCACAGCACAGCACAGCACAGCACAGCACAGCACAGCACAGCACAGCACAACACTGCTTGCAAGGTCCAAAGTTCATAATGGCTTGCCTTACAGCCTGCAGCTATGCTGGGCCCCTCAACGTGACAGTTGCTGCCTGTGTGTGCCTGAAGGTTCTCTGATGGCGGCTTGGCAGGAGAGCAACTCGCATGAGAGGGGCCACCTGGTCACCCTCATCACCAAAACCCTGCAGGACATCTCAGAAGAAGAGGCCCAGGCCCTGCCCATCAAGGACCCTGAATCAGCTGGCTTGCATGACAAGCTGAGCAGCTTCTTGGACCGATGTACCGGCTGCTTGAAATTGCGCGGTGACAGTACAAGCATGACACAGCGGCAAAGGTCCAGCACTACAGTCAGTGACATGTCCAGTCAGGTGTGAAAAGGAAAAGACGACTGGGCCTGATGCAAGGGTTTCAACAACAGTAGGCGATTTGATATTGCTGAGAGACGAGCTATGAGCACTCTGAGAACACATACTGCTGTTTTGGAAAGAGTTATACAGCATCAAGTTCTTGCATGGCTCTTTAGCTGCCAAGTCGAGGGCAGACTGTGGGAAAGTTTCATGCTAAAAGTCACTGATGCACTTGATATCTTCCTTGTGATATCTGCCAGAGCTCCTTAGTCAAATAATGAGTACGTGATTGTCGATGCATCTAAAGCTATAGCACTGGCACTATAAACAAGTTTGTGTAGCAGAATAACCACTGCAACTTAAATTAACAACTCAACTACTTAATGATTCATTGTTTGTGCTTGCAGTGTTACTTGTGCTGCTCACATGCACATGATTATATTTTAAGGTCTGCGTTGTTGTTTATGCTTGTGAAGAATGACAGGCATGTCATATCTTTGTGACAGGGTAAGCTTACTCCAAGTGATTTTTGACAGCTGACATGTTATGCTATTTGCTTCATACAAGTGTCAATTTTGGCAACCTTTTGATTTTCATTTGCTCCTACAAGTTCAAAACTCAATAACCATTGAAACTTATCTAAACTGCAACAATGACATTCAATGCAATTTGCCCCTAGTGCACTATAGCTAGCTAGCTAGGGCAGATGCTGCAGTCTGGGGCAAATCACTGCAGAAATCGTCTTTGAATCATGCTATGTTATGGCGACAACAAAACAACGCAGCGTGTGTGCCACTGCTATGAGCTTCTGACTTCAGGGGATTTGTAAGCATTATCTCTGGGTCAATGCAGTGATTCACATGCCTTGCCACCTGGGGTGTCTGCTTCAGCATGTTGTGCAGCTTCCATACGTCACAACTATCTATTCACTGGTCATGCAAGTGCTTGTTCTCTCGTGCGTCTCAGATCTCATTTCCGGATTCACAGGCTAATGCTGCAAGACAAATAGTATTGCAAGAGCTGCTTCGTGAATTCAACTCAGCAATCTGTTCTGGGCTTGACGCTGCCAAGCTGCTGCCTCAACACTCTCCTGGCTCCCACTCAGGTCAGCTTCGCCCTCAGGTCTGTTCTGTCACCAAAGTTGGAGTTTGTGTTGCATGTCAAGGAACTTACCAGCTTTCCATTGCCTTCCTGGTTGACTTATTTCAAGTATCAATATTGTCCAGCCTGTTTGCAGCACTGTTGTGAGCCCTTTGCTACTGTGTCCAGCAAACAGTGGGCCAGTATGTGGTGTCCCTGCTTTTGTCACCCTCTGGGCTCAACTTGGAGCATGCTGAATTGTAATGCAGCTCAATACAGTGTTGAATGATGATTAGGCGCATGCTAAACCCCTGGAGCAACAAACTTGTATAGCAAGCCTTGTATGAAGCTGTTTATGCCCTCTAACATCAACAGGCAGGCTAGTCAGCTGCTCAGTCCGCCAGTGTCTTGCCGCTTTTATGTCACTTCTCATGTGGAATCTCACGTGTTGCAAGCACGCACCTCATGATCCCAAGCTGGGCAAGCTCCCAAATCTGGTCCCTTTTTTGTGAGACTAGTGCAATCAATCCTGAGCTAGAAAAGGTTGTGAGCAATTGACAAATGCGAGGTTGTGGTCAAGTGCTGAAGGCCTGATCATTCCCCTTTACGCACCCTAAAAGCTGCCAAGCTAGGATTGTCAGATATTGATTTCAGCTGCTAGCTGCTGCAGCCTGCTACACCCCTGCTACGCCTTGACTTTAGACTCCAGCTTCAAAGAACCCTCATTTTGTTGCTCATCTGAATTTTCTGCTGCCTGCGCCCCCATATGTTGTAGGGGGTACAAAATGTTCTGTTGCAGGGTCACAGTCAGATGCAGGCAGTGCAGCAGGAGATAGACAGTGTGAAGGCAGAGATACAAGAAACCAAGCAGGAGCTGGCTGCAGCAGAGCAGGCAGGGGATGGAGCTAAAGTAGACTTCCTGCACAAAGCAGTGAGCAGTCTGCGCGAGAAGCAGACCATTCTCCTGCGAACCCCAGCACCAGGTCAACACTGCTCGCCATGCCAAAACTGGCTAGAATTGCATACATCTGTTTGTGCACATCGTGTGAGGGCTCATTTCCCACACTGTGCTGTCCCCTCGCCATGAGGAAGCATTAACCTGCTGGAGGAGACAGGCCGCACTTTGTTTGAATGCACAGCTCAATCCTTTCGCGAGCCCAAGCGCCCACTTCCCACCTGCGCTGCGCCCTCGCTGCTGCTCAGCAGCCGCGTTTCTGGCAGTTGTTGTCGTCGCGCTCTGTAGTCAAGCAACTCCAATTTGCTCTCCAAGTTCTGCAAACACCTAGACTTGTCTGCTGCCTCACGCGGATATTGGTAGCTTATTATTGCAACAGGAATGCTTTTTGCCCATCTCATTGGTACCTAGCTCAAGGGCTGCAGAAAACATTGATTACTATTGTAGATGCCCAGATTTGCCGTGTTGAGCACATGATTTGAGCATTGCTGCAAACCCAACATTATGGCGGTTTTGCTTTGGTACCCCCTGCCCATGAGCCTCCAATGTATAGGAGCATATAATGCTAATTTCCTTTTTGATCTCAATGTTGAAAGTGTGTGCTGCTATAGATGACTCACGGGCGTTCAAGAGTTGTGAGGAGTTCAAGACATTCCTCAGGTTGGAGGGGAGTAGCGAGGTGCAGCAGTTTGCAAGCGCTGTGTGGCAGGCAGGCTATCACTCGTGTGCTTCCATTGCTCGTTCGGGAGCAGACTTGCGTGCGCAACATGGGTCAGACATAAGACAACTGCTTGACTTCTGCAGGCTTCACTCAGGTACATGTCAACCAAGGGAAAACTTTAAGTTAAAACAAATGGTGTTTGTTGACGACCAGTACTGGCCATGTGACTCAATAGCTTGTGTACACATACTGGCGGTGCACAAAAGTGCTCAAGCTCTGCAGAGATGACTACGCGCTCTGAACTGCTGGAGTCAAAACTCCCTGCTCCAGACATGTCTACAAGCCCATCTGGCCTTAATCAAGCTGAGCAGCCCAGACAGAGTCACCCAGAAACAGTTCAAGCTTTCAATGTGGCGTCAGCCGTCCAGACGTACATAGATGGTCTGCCTGCGACGCCTGAACGCTTCAAACCTATTGACTATAAGAAAGTCAGCGTAAGCCAGTTATTCATTTGCGTCCGTATCTTTGGAAATAGTATAGGGCATGTGTTGGCATGTCTTATCACTTATTCACTTTGCCCATTTATGGTGATGCGCCGCCCTGCATGAAGTTGCACATGTGCCCTTCAGTGTACAAAACATCCACAGAAATCTTGAACCACATGCAGCTGACACCACATGCACTGCATCATATACACACACCTTTTTTGACATGTGGCTGTGCCTGGTTTGCCTATGCTTCAACACTGGTTTGCTTCATCCAGCCATTGCGTACAATCACAGCTTGCAGAAATATGCTGCAGTGCCAGGTAGCCAAGTTTCTGTTGTGCCCTTGCGTGCAGTTGGCAGCAAGGGAGGCTGCAGTGGATAAGATTTGGGACAGCGTCGTGGTTGAGTCAGCAAATAGTTTGATCAATTTCAGACTTTACTCGGAGGAAAATGATGGACAGGCAGGGGTCAGTGCTCAGTGGCATGCTCAGGGAAACAACACACAGACACATTCAGATCTGGTAATGCTCTGTGCACAGCTCTCTGCATGCATTGTGCTGCAACATATTGGCCTAGTGTATGACAAACTGTGTTCCTAAGCCGCCCAAGCTTCTGCCCAAGCTCTTGCGCAACACAGATTGAAAGATGACGCGGACAGCAAAAAGTTGCTGAAGGTAATTCTTTAAGAATTAGCATGCAATATTGTGTTTGCGTCAGGGATAGCAGGTTGGGCGTGGTACTTCTTCTTGTGTCTGCGCTGAACCTATCATTGTGCTTGTAAGTCATGCTAGATGTACAAAAGCCAGAGTGTTGCCATTTGTCTCTGCAGACAGATGACGTCCCCAATGCTGCAACGGGTATTGCCCAAGAGATGGCAGAGCGGGAATCTCAAACAAAACATTCTTGGACCTTTGACTATTTGCTGAAGGCTGATGCATCGGCTTCTGATAGATGCCTTAGCATTGTGGAGGTCAAGCGCCTGTAAGGCTCTCGGTCTTCATCTTGGGTTATGTCTTTTGATTTTATAGCACAAGTCTGCAGCAGCATGCATAGGTAAGCTTTGCATCGGTGCTTGCAGTCTTGCCAAGCACATGCATATCTTATTCTTCAGCCGCCGCCACCTCTTGGACTGTTGCGACAAAAGGTGTGGAAACATGGTTGAATATTGTGCAGGGGGAGGCTGTCCTTGCATGGCACAGGTCAGCCTATTGATAGGGATCACCTGCCAAACCTACCGGCTATTTGGTCTCAATGCCATAATGATGTACCGGCAGTGCTACAGAGCAATGTGGACGCTATGGTTGCACAGGTACCTTTATTTTGATCAGCAGTGCCAATGCCACTGCTTTTTGCTGTGTTGTAAGCAACCGTTTGAAGTGCCGCATGTTTGATAAACTTCAGTCCCCAAGTCGTGGCCCTCATCATAGGTGAATGCATATGCTGCAGCGCATGGCATCCAGTACGGGACGATCAGCAACATTCTGTGGAGTTGGGCTTTTGTGATGGACGGCAGAAATCACATGCAGATCTCATAGCCGCTCCGTTATGATGTAACACATCCAACAGTCCTACAGGTAGGTCTTTATAAGCCAACACAACAGGATGTATCATCGCATTCAACTCAGTTGCAGTTGTGTCCGTTTCCCTGCTACAATTCCAAAGTGCTTTCTTTGTGCAGGTTCATGCATGGGTTACTGCCATGTCCCTGAAAAGTAAGACACTCCAGCCATGGGAGACTCTCAAATACCATCCAGTTGTTACAGTTCCAATTGAGAGATCCAAGCGTCCACAAACAAGAAGCCTTCAAGCGCCAAGTAAAAAGCTGAGTTTAACCCCATCTGCTAGCAAGCCTGCTCACCCAACACCTTCCAACAAGGCTGCTGCTGGAAGGTCCAACCAGAAACAGCAGTCCCTGAGTGTGGCTCTGCATACAAATGCATCATCCTTGCTGCCTAATACGGCATCTCCCCTTCGGATGGATTGTGCCCAGAATCTGCTGCTCGGCAGAGTTCTCAATTGGAAACATACATTCTGTGCTTGCCGTGGGACCAGCGGGCCAGTTTTTCATGCTAGGTACAAACACCATACATCTACAGTGATACAAATGTCGAACCTTTTATTGATACCAGTGCTTGTGGTGCCTCTGGCTTTTGCGTGCGTGTGCGCTCTCTGATTGAGCAGGTCAATAACCCAGCTCTCAAGGACAGAGCTCAATTTGTGTATATGCGTGTTGATGTCTGCTAGTGGTTCTTCATCAAGACCTGCACGGACCTTTGCAATGCTCATTGGCTGCTAGAGTACGTGCTTGCCTTGGGTGCACTGGCTGCATTGCAACTAAGCGAAACCATAAATCTATTGCATTACCTAAAGAGATGTGCTTATCATTCCAGGACATCCTATGGGCAGAAGATGGCTCTGAAAGTAGCCAGTCTTGATTCAAGGAAGCACCATAGTCTTAGGCACCAAACAAGCTGCTTGATGGCTCTGCGCAGCCTATGGGGTCAGTGTGTGCCTCATGTCTTGCTCGCTGGAGCACTGACAGGTCATGGGCACGGCTATGGCCTGGGCACAACCCTATTACATGGGCGGCACCCTGAGCCAGGTACCAATTTGCTGTTGACTGTATCAAAATGTGCATCACATAAGCTTGCATTGACAGCCTATTGCAAGAGAGAGCTGTGTCACAATGAAAATGTTGTGGTGCAGGCGACATAGCATTGTTGCCACTGGCCGAGGAAGCTCTCAGGAAAGTGCACAGGTGCAGCATTATAGTCAATGACCTGCATCCTGACAATATTGTGTTAGTTGCTGATGGCAACATGGCAAGGGTGTTTTTTGTTAAATTTAGCCATTCAACCCCATCACCAAGTCTTGCTCAGTGTGAAGAAGAGCTGTGCAGCTTGCATGCTGTCTTTTCATTGAAGATTAAGTAAGAGGTGTCGTTTGAGAGTGTGCGAGAGATCTACACTGCACCAACAATACACGCGGCAAGTTGTTGTCATGTTTATGTTGATGACCACAAATGTGCTTTGCGTTATGCATGCCTATTGATGGTACAAATTATTGTGACTGAATCACTATACACCACGAAACGTTTTCAAAGAAGTGTGGGGTGAAAGGTTGCGCCTCGTTGTGCAGCCACTTTAGTAGCATGTGTGACAATAGAGCCAAAAGAGGTGAACAGGGGTTGACAGTATTTCAGCTGTAGACAACGACTTGTGTGTCAATTAGCATAGTGTTGTATTTTAGGCCTAGGTTGCGGATCAAAGGCCAGCCTAGTGTCAATGCCTGAAACAGGGTTGTATTGCTTGCGCTGCCTAGCAATATTGATAGCTTCGTCCTAGAACTCTGACAGTGTGTCAAGGAGATTTGCATCAGGGCAACATTTTGGTGACGTCTGACCAAATTGTTTTGTTGTATTTTGCTGGAGCTGGTCTGGAATCTACTGCTGAGGACCGCATTGCAGAAAGAAGGCACATGGCTATGTTGTTGAGTCTCAGAGCCAGTTGCCATGCATGACAGCAAAGGTTGCAATAGACCAGATGGCTTGACAAATGAGCGTTTGCTGCGTTGACAGGAGACGCAAGTGCGTATGTAACCGTTGATGTCAGAAAACATCGTTTGTCAAGAACATGTTGATATGGCAGCCCAGTGCTGTTGTGCTTGCGGTTTTCATGCCTGGTAATGTTTTGCAATGAGACCTGCTCTTGCAGATCAGAAGACGAAGATTCGGCCTGCAAGCATGGACTCCCATGAGCGACTTGGTGTTGATCGGAGATCTCATAGCCTCTAGTGGTGTGCAGGACTTAAGATTTCACGGGCAACACTTGATGCAGTCCCTGCAAGCCTTCGAGTTTACAGTACAGCAAGCTCTAGAGCATGCGTGGTTTGCTGATTGTGTGGTTTGAGACTCACTGCCACTCAATCACTTGCACTTGCACTGACTGCACTCTGACAAACATCCAGTTAAATGCATCAACAACATTGCCACAACCCATCAGGCCTAGATGCCCATCATGACCTGTCGGGTTCCATTCTCGAACGAATCAAATGTTGGACCGCCTCGTATGAGCAGTGCATTGCAAAATGGAACAGTGTGTGTGGCCTTGAGATGGAGTGCTGGCGTTACGAGTTGATAGATCCAAGAGTTGATCGATCCAAGAGCAGCAACCCCTGTCACTTGTAAGAAGTCTAACACGGAAGATCTCGGTACCTGTCACGAACGGCGGTGTGCAACATGTACCGCATTGCAAAACGCATGTTCGTTCCGCGTACCAGTAGTCCAAATAGGTGCCAGCTAGATCGTCAGCAACTTCAGACTCTGCTGCCGGCCTTCAACGACCATGGCCTTGATTATAGCCATGGGCGTGCTAAAATTTATCCTGAGTAAGTAACTGACACTGACTAGACACCCAGCATTGTGATATCTCGACTTTAGCAGGGCTGATGCCGAACTACAAGTGATCAACAGCTCATCGTCAACTGCTTTGCTGCTTTCATTGTGATCCTGCGCATTCAGGTGCTGGAGGCACGGAATGTCAAAGTTCTGCTCAAAGAGGTGGTCGAGCTTTGCAACAGAGCGCATCTTGCATAACTTCCACCACAACGGTCAACTATACAACTTTGGGGCTTGCTAGCGACCCTTGGTGTGTACAAGTTGGTAAGGCGACTCCTGATGTCACGAAACAACTGAGTATCAATTGCGTCTTGCCCCATTCCCGTGCTGATACTGTGTCTACCAACCACTGACACAGGTGATTTCTCAGTGCTTTGCCCTAAGAACCCAGACCAGCCTTGTGCCTGCCCCACTCTGAGCTACGTTAACGTGACTGCTCAGCGCAATAATTTGTTGGGCTGCTACGACCCAAGTGCGTACTTCTGCAGCACAGATAGTCCGCAGTGGCTCCCGACAGCCAGTAACTATGGTAGAACAGCACTGATTCAAGGCAGCGGCGTGAGCAACATTGGCACCTGCTGGAACGAAAGTAAGCCCACAATATTGATTGTTTGAATGCAACATGCAATGTCATATAAATCAGAACCCCACACAGCTCCAGTCCAGATCCCGCAATTCATGCATTGCTGTGCGTCACATCATTCATGACAGCATCTATGCAGCATATCAGTGCAACCATCTTGCTGCTCGTAACTGCACCATTTGTAACTGCAATGTCCTGGTCTGTTCTGCCATCACATGAAGGCTCCAGTCTTTCTGCAGGTACTCAAAGCTTGAGCGACTTTGGCACAACCAACAATGCTCTGTTACCATCAGCAGCAGAAGTGGCAACAGCATCTGCTGAGGCAATTGCTGCAGCAGCTCCGCCAGCAGCTGCCCCAACAGCTTCGCCGGCCCCTAACCTTGCCAGTGGCATCAACAATGCTGCCAACAGTAATGCTGGTGCGCCACACCTGTATGTGAATGTATATTGAACATGTTTCTACACGTATAGAGAGATGGCATGGTGCATCATATGTACAAGACAACATCGTTGAGGCTTTTGTGTGTACAAAAGAGATGGCATGGTGCATCATGCATACATGACAACATTGATGTGCGTGGGTAAGTACTGAAATGCCTGGGTGACATGCTTATGGGGTGAATGAGGCAGTGCTTGAGTGAACATGAGACTAGGCAAGATCAGGACTGGGTAGCAAAATGATGTCAGCTTCCCCCTTGTGTGCAGGCAAGATTGCAGCTGTTGTGGGCAGCATTGTGGGCCCGACACTTGCCATTATCCTGTGGGCATCCATCACATTCTCCCACAGAGAAGAGAAACATATGGTTCTTTGTGAAGTGGTGCGACATGTCACAGTTGCAGACATGACTGACAACAACGCTACACTCATCACCTCAACCAGTCAACCAAGTCCTTCATTGATGGCAACACCCTTTGCATCGCCAGCTGTCAAGCTTCCCTTTGATAGTGCATCCTTCCCTCAGTCTGATGCAAGTGGACAAGTTGAGCTGACAGAGGTGTCACGCAGAGACTCTGTGCCAGTGTCAGACACAGCCTCCAGCCTGGGCAGGGCGGCATCAGGGTCAATGCTGGGTCGGTCAGCATCTGAAGCGCAAGGTGTAGGCCTACTTGATGCTGCACGCAACCCAGAACCTCACAACATCCCTGAACAGGTATGCACTGTGCATGCTTTGATCCTGGTGGCATCAGCGTTCCAGGCAGGTTCATGCTAAGAAAGAAAGAAAAGAAAGGACGGTTCATGCTGACACTTGATGCAGTGTTGTTGCTATGTCATGTCAAAACAACTGCTTGACTGTGGCAATGATGTTGCATGGCATGCCCCACAGGTCTCTTGCAGAGGATAGGCTTAACACAGATTGCAACATGAGATGATCAGACAACCATGCGTCTTTGTATGTTTCAGGCTGACTACCCATCCAAGGAAGTCAAGAAGATTGCCCAGGACATCACTGCACGCTGCTTGAGGCGTTGGGATGGTTTCTTGGCTGTGAGGGCCGGCACTGACAGCCTGGGCAGGAAGAAAGGAGTCTGGAAGGACAAGTTCGAGAGCGTGCGCTGTGCTGTCATGCTGCTGGCATTTCGCAATGTGAACACAGTGTTGCAAAGGCAGGTTCTGCGTGCTGTTCCTGGTGCGCCAGAGCCCCCAGGTCAGCTTCATGTCCTGCATTCTGCCATGCTGTGCTAAGCCATGCTGCATCACGCTGTGCTGAGCTGTGCTGTGCTGTGCTGTGTTTTCCACTGCATTGTCCTTTGGAGCTTTGTGCTTTGCAGATGCAAGAGCTGCTTTGCACAGCACTGCACAACACTCCTTGCAAGCTCCAGAGTTCAAAATGGCTTGCCTCAGAGCCTGCAGCTATGCTGGTTCCCACAGCTTCACACTTGATGCCTCTGTGTGCCTGAAGGTTCTCTCATGGCGGCTTGGCAGGAGAGCAACTCGCATGAGAGGGGCCACCTGGTCACCCTCATCACCAAAACCCTGCAGGACATCTCAGAAGAAGAGGCCCAGGCCCTGCCCATCAAGGACCCTGAATCAGCTG
>JAABUP010007546.1_pt1 | contig 14491 bp, 18 predicted proteins | sample 5559201 | NCBI WGS metagenome assembly JAABUP01 (sample SAMN10711887, study PRJNA513373) | rock metagenome | isolation source: Antarctica rocks | place: Antarctica | reverse complement strand
GGCGCGCAGGCGCTGCCGCACGACGCGACGCTCGTGGTCTGCCTCCTGGCGTGCTGGCAGTGCCGCGAGGCGGTGCTGCCCGCGGACCTGCTGCGCTGGGCCGCAAGCGGCGAGCTGCCCTACCTGGGCATGGCCGAGGCCGTGCGCGGCGTGCGCGAGAGCGCCGGCGAGCACGCGCTGCCGGAGCAGCTCGTTCGGCCGCAGGGCGCGCGCCCCGTGTGGCTGCATTTCTCCCTGCTCGTCTTTGCGGCCACATACCTTCCGGCACTGCGGCTTCTCTTCAATACTGGTTGCGTGTGGATCGATCAATAGCACTCAATACTGATGGCGTGCATTGATAAGTGACATGCCAGCTCAGAAGCAGGAGGTAGGATGCACAGGTCGCCTGGAAAGAATCAAGGGCGCAGCAAGGCACGCAGCATGTACGGACGCGGCGCCGCGCCGCGGGCCAGGCGTGCCGGGCCTGCACACGCTGGTGGCCAGCGCGGCGCAGGCTGCGCGCGCGCTGCAGCTGCCGCTGCCGAACGCCAACGCCGCCGCGCTGCTGCGCCGCTTCGCGCTGGAGCTGGGTGTGCCGCAGGCGCGCCGCTTCGCCTCAACCCCAGCCTAACCTTAACCTGAGCTCATGCGCGCCCGGGGCGTCTGTGCGCGCAGCACCCGCCGGCATTCCGCCTCATACTCGCAGCCAGTGGGCGCTGCGCAGTGTCCAGCGCATGCCAGTATTGGGTGAAGCGGGGACGACGCGGGCATGCCTGTGCAGCGCGCGCCAGCCGCTGCCCGTCCAGCCAGGCGCCGCCGCCATGCACGCTGGCAGCCAGGCCGGTGGCCCCTGGGGCTTGGCCCTGGCATTGGCACGCGCAGGCGTGTGCGCTGCCAAGCGCCTGCTGCCGAGGGGCGCCCTGGCCTAGCCCTATGGGGGCGCCGCGCGGCAGGCGCTGGTGCCAGTTGCGGCGGAGCTGCACTGGGTCCACGTGGCGGGCACGCCATCGGCGCGGCTGAGTGGCGACGCGTTCGAGCAGCCGCACTGCCACCTCATGGCCGCGCTGGCGGTGGCGGCGCGGCTGTGCTACAGGCTGGACGGCGGCGGCCACGCGGCGCGCGTGGCCGGCGTGCCGCCGCCGCCGCCCGACTGGCAGGCCTGGGCGGCCGGCGCGCTGGCGGGCCTGCGGCAGCAGTGCGACTTCCCGCTGGCCGCAGATGAGGCGCGCCCCCGCCCGCCCGGCCTGCGGACGCGCGAGGTGCCCGGAGCGCGTGCGGCCGCCTTTGTCACGAGCGCCCAGCCTAGGCAACCGCCGCGGTCGCACGAGCTCCACACCGTCCCTGGGCGTGGCAGCACTGCTGGGCTGCCGGGGCTGTGGTGCATGGATGTTGTTCTGTCACCCATGTGGCCCACTCGTCGGCACTCGCCTCGGCATCGGCGCGCGGCTGGCCGGCGGTGAGCGGCCTGCGGTGCGAGGCGCTGGCCTGACGAGCGGCCGCGCGCGGACGGGCAGGCGGCGCGGTGGGGCCCGGCGGACGCGCGCGGGTACATGCGCGCGCTGCAGGGCACGATGCTGGCCGGCCACCAGCCGCCGGAGGGCCTGGCCGGCCTGCACGCCGCGCTGCTCGCCGCGGCCGGCCTGGAGGAGCCGGAGGCTGACGCAGCGGAAGCCGCTCCCGCCTGCACGGCGCAGGCAACCGGTGCGCGGCCACGGGACCCGCAGACGTGCGTGTCTTTGAACCTTCTCTCAACCTATCCCTACACAAGTGTGCGGCCCTAGGACTGCTGATGCGTGTGTCTTTGTCGCGACGGGCAATGCCTGGCACGTCCGTGCTCTGCTCGGTTCGCCGCGGCGGCCTGCTCTGTTCCGGCGCGGCGACCGTAGACATGGCTCCTGCCTTGCCTGTGGGGACGGCAGTGTCTGACGGCAGCTGCATGCCTGTCGTGGCACAGGGCAGGCAGCGGAGCCGCCCGACCAGGCTGGCGCCGCGGGCGACGCCGAGGCGGCGCCGTACCGCCTGCTGGGCGCCCCCTACCACCCGGTGTCGAAGCGCGTGCCCGCTGACTATGCCGCGCTGCTGTGCGTGTGCGCCGCGTACCTGTGGGTCAAGCCTGAATTTCTGCACGTGCTCGTCTGTGCGCTGGAAATGTCGATGGCGGAGGCAGAGTCCCTGATCGAGCCGCATGCTGTAACCAGCTGAGAGCCGTTACAACCAACCTACGGCCACCGCTGCAAAGCGCACTCCGATGCAACTCTCAGTGGGGCCTCTCGCACACAGAGATTGCAAGACCAGCGCACAACACTGTGTTCAGTACCAGTTTCTGACGTGTTGGCAATTTAGTTGCAGTTCGTGGCGGTTTGGCGCGCGCGGCGCGCGGCGCTGCGCTGTCAGCCCTCCGTCAAGCCCGCCTCCTTCAGCACCTCGATGAATGCGTCCTCGTCGTCGTATGGCACCTCCTTGATCTCGTGCTGGAAGTAGGCCGAGATCTGGTCGATGACTGCCTTCTCCTGCGCGTCAGCCCCGCTGCTGCTTAGCTGGTTCTAAGCGCTGGAATCTTCCACAGAAAGCGCCGAAACCTTCCACAGGAGTAGATCTGCGCACGAACCGCCAGGACCACAGTGCTGCGAGCCCCAGAAGTTCTTAACTGGTAAGCACAGACATTATGCTGACGCATGCCTATTGCTGGCCGCCCGTGTCATCTTGTCCAGGCTCGCTTGCAGACTCACGGCTGCATGGAGCTTGCAGCTGCAAATGTCCGCCATGGTGAGCTCGCGTTGGCAAGGACCCAGCTCTTGAGCCTGGCTCGTTCGAGCAGGGCCTGCTTCTGACGTGATGGCTCCTGATTCACTCAGCAATGCCGCATGCTCCATGTCTGTGTTGCCAAATGCTCTATGTCTGTGTTGCCAATCGGTTGCTTCGGACGCGGCGCACCGTGAAGCCCGTCACCAGGTTGAACGCGGCGCCCTTGCGCCCAAAGCGCCCGCTGCGCCCGATGCGGTGCAGGTACGTCTCGAACGCGGGGTCGCGGTAGTTGCGCTCCACCGGCACGTCATAGTTGATCACCAGCGTCACCTGCCCGACAGGCGCGCATGGCATCAACACCTGGCAAGATCGGCCACGTCGATAAGTGACATGGAGCTCCCAATTGTCAGCCGCATGACACCGCAGGACATAGGAACACAGTTACACTTCCTAACTTGGCAGGGCCAATGCTGTTTGTTGAGAGCCACAGGCGGACATCGGCGCGCAGGCGCGGCGAAGCCCAACATTCGCGGGCGGCTGCGAGCTCAGGGCGGGCGGCGGGCGGCGGGGCGGCGCGCCTGGGTGACGTCAAAGCCGCGCGACAGCACGTCAGTCGAGATGAGCACCTTGGTGGCGCCCGCGCGGAACTCGGCCACCACGCGGTCGCGTGCCGCCTTGTCCATGCTGCCCTCGATGCTGGTGCAGCGGTGGCCATCGCGCTCCATCTGCGCGCCGGGCAGGCACTCGTTCTAGGGTAAATGGTCTCCTCAAGATCGCGCGCCGCCTCGTTCCTGCTGTCCCTAGATGCTGGCACGGCGGTGCCCGCCGTGCTCCACCCGCACGCCAGGAGGCAGCCCTAGGGTGTGAGAGTGTGAGCGACCAGATGCACGCTGCGCCTCCATGCGCCACTTTGCGCATGGGCGTGCGCGAGGACCGCATGAAGGCCCTTGCTTGCTGATGTTAGGTGCACTCCCATATCCACCACGATCATTCGCACTTCCCTGCTCCCGGCCTGAGAATTTACACCTTGCCGCCGGCTCGATCGCATGGCGAACAGCGTCATGGCGCGAACGGGGGTCGCCAGGGGGCGGGCAGGCGCAGGGTGGGCGCGCGCCTCGGAGTGCAGCGCGCGCGCGGTCTCGCGCGTGCGCACGAAGATGATCGTCTGGCCCAGCTTCTCGCACTGCGGGAAGATCATCTCCTTCAGCACCCGCACCTTGTCCTTGGGCTGCGGGCAGTCCTGCGCGCGGCGACAGCAGCCCGGTCGGCCGCACCCCAGCACGGCCCCCACAAATGCAGTCGTGGGATGTGAGAGGAATTGAGGGTCACAGCGCCCTCTGCCACAGCGTTCAAAACATTACGACGTGGTCTGCCAGTCCAGGCCGCTCCGGGTGCAACCCTGCGGGGGGTTGCAGCATGGGGCGTCGAGGCAGGGAGGCCGTGCGCGGCGGCGGCGCGCGCGCCGTGCGGCGCGCGGGCGCGCACCACGCGGTACTGCTTGATGACGTCCAGCGACAGGTCCTCGCGCGGCACAAACACCTGCGTCGGCAGCACAGCCCCCTCGCGCTCTCGTTCCCAGCCCGCACTGCAGCACATGCGCCACATGCGCCTGGCCCCTCCCCAGCACCTATTTGTAAGCTCTGCAGTCACCTGTGCATGCCATGCGGCCCTGAGCAGAGGCGCCAGGCGATAGATAGCAAAGCTGCCTGGGGTTAAGACACACCCCGACACTTCACGTCTTTCTCATTTCTCTCAACCCTCTCTCACGCGCACACGCGAGCGCACGCGCGGGCACTTCTTGGCAGGCCAGGGCTGGCGAAAGAGGCGGGGCCGGTTGCGCGCCGGGGCGGCGCGGCGGGCGCGCCTGGTTGGCGTCCGGCACGACCTTGAGCGCAAAGCTCTTGACCCGGTCGTTGAAGGTGGCGGAGAAAAGCAGGATCTGCACGTCCTGCCGGCCCGTCGCCAGGCGCACCTCCTTGATCATGCGCACCGAGTCCGAGGCAAACGCGTCCACCTGCCGGCCGCGCCGCGCGACCCCGCTGTGGCCGGCCTCTCCGGCAGGCCCGCAAGGCTGCGCAGTCATCCCGCTGACAGCAGGGACAGCGGTGTCTGTGGCTCTGCTGTGCATGCATGACCTGCGAGCCAGGCCGGCGCGGCGTCCCGCAATTGTGTCCAGCAAGAGCGCGGAGACGCCTGTGGCGCGCGGCGTGCAGGGCATGCGGGCGGCCGCTCACCTGCGCGCTCCACGCGGCTGGGGCACACAGGGCCCATGCGACAAGGGGGCCCGCGGCGCGCGTGCGTGCAGCCGGCAACGCGGCGCGGCGCGGCGCGGCGCGCGCCTTGAGCATCTCGTCCGCCTCGTCGAACACCAGGATGCGAATCGCCTTCACGCTAAGCACGCGCTTGGAGAGCCAGTTCTTCAGCTTGCCGTGCGTGCCGATGATGACCTGGTCGACGATGCGCGTCTGCCTGCGCGCGGCGCGCGCGCGGCGCCTCGGCGCGCGCCCCGCACGGTTGCAGCGCCGCGCGCTGGCCTGCCGGCGCAGCTGGCAGAAGCTGCCTTGCACAGTCCTTCGCTTGTGACAGAAGTAAGGAAAACCCCAAGAAAACGTGCAGACCCGCCGCTTGGTAAATCTGGCTCGAGGCAATTGGTGCGCAGCGCCGCGCGCAGGCGACAGCGGAGGTGCCAACATGCGCCCACACAGCAGCTTTGCCGCGGCCCCGTCGGTTGCCCTTATCGGCCACGGCGCTTGCGCGCGCACCGCGTGACCTCAAAGTCGGCGGCGGCGGTGGACGTGGCGGTGATGCCCGCGTGCCGCCCCATGCGCTCCAGGACCTGCAGGTTCTGGACCACCAGCTCGCGCGTGGGGCACACGCAGAGCGCCTGCGGCTGCGCCAGCGCCGGGTCCACGCGGCTCAGCATGGCGAGCACGAAGCACGTCGTCTTGCCGCTGCCGTTGTGCGCCTGGCCCGGCGCCCAGCACCATTACTCACTTCAGCGCGTAGCGCGGGCTCTCTAACGCAGACGAGGACATGTGAGTGCAGCCCATCAGAACTCTTAGCAAACGCAACAGCCACAGAGCAGCAGCTAGGCAGCACTTGCATCATGCCTGTGGTGGCCAACACGGCACTGTGTCCCCGTGCGGCCAGGTCAGGCTCGCAAACTCCCATGCAGCCAGGCTCACAGCTCCCATGCAGCGCCCTAGCAGCTAGCAGCTGCCGCTGCGGGGCGCCGCCGCGCCTGCGCAATGAGGCTCCGGTACGGCGGCTCCAGGATCATGGGCAGCGTGGTCGCCTGGATCCGCGACGGCTTCTCAAACTTCATCTCCGTGTACAGCCCCTGGCGCGCGCCCGACCCGCGTCAGCCCGGGCGCGCGCCCGCGCCGCTGCCGGCCGGCAGGCCGGTGCAGCGCATGCGTTGCCGAATAGACCCACACGCTATGGCCGCCACCAAGCCCGCCCGGGCAGGTAGGCAGTGCTGACAGTGCACCGCCCTGCCGCTGCCCCTGCCCCTGCCCTGGGCGCGGCCGCACTCGCAGCGCGCCAAGTGCCCGGCCTGCAGCAGCGGCAGGCTCCGTCATTGAGGCTGCTGGCGTATGCGCATCGCACAGCAGCCGGCTGCCTCGGAGCCGCAGGCGCGCCCGCGCGCGGCCGCGCGCGCCTGCAGCAGCGGCTGGCTGATGGGCAGGTCGTCGAAGCTGGCGGCAGAGGTGTACGGCGTATCGCCCGCGTGCACCGTCCGGATCTCGTTGTCCTCTGGCTCCTGCAGGCCCGGCGCTGTCGACGCGGCGCCCTCCTTCTCATCCGGCCGGTCCGGCGCCGCCGCCGGTGCCGCCGCCTCGCCGCCGGCGGCACTGTCGGCGGCGCCGGCAGCGCCGCTGTCGGCGCCGGCAGCGCCGCTGTTGGCGCCGCCGCCGGCGGTGCCGTTTGTGGCGTTGGCGCTGCCGCCGGCAGCGCCGTCTGTGGTGCCGTCGGCGGCGCCGCGGGCGTCTACCTGTGCCCGGGCGAACAGCTTTCCGGTGGCCGGAAGGCGGTGTCAGTGCCGTGTCCAGGGAGGCTGCTGGCGGCAGTGGGCAGGCGGCCGGCCGGCACCTGGACCGCGCCGAGGCTGTCCGCCAGGCGCGACACGTCGTGCGTGCCGGGCGCCACGTGCTCAAAGCCGGGCGGCGCGTCTGCGCGCGAGCGCCGGCGCACTCAGCAGCCTGGAGCCCCGAGTGCAATGGCTCTCGCGTCGCGGCCCTGGGGCTTGGGGGGGTTCACCGTCGTCGTCTGCCTGGCCTGATGGCGCAGCCGGCTCTGCGGGGACCTCGTCATCAGCCCACTTCTCCTTTGCCTTCTCCTTCGCCTGCACAGTCCCGTGCGAGTGAGCACACCACACGCAGTGGCGCGCAAGCTAGCACCAGAGCCGGCCAAGCGCTGTTGATTTGCCAGCAGTGAAAACATCCACGCAGCAACGTAGCAGCTCTAATGAATTGCACAATTCAGGCGCGCTACTTCATACTAACACAGTTGCTGAAGGCGCACTGGAGGTTCCATGCCCGCTGTACGCTGCTCGCACGCCTCGACCACCAGCACGCCTGCAACCTTGTGTGGGTCTGCTGAAGATGTTAGCTTACAGGCGTATTTGTTTTGTCAGCTCACTCGTCTTGGCCCAAGCTCTGTCAACACGCCTGCTTTGCAAACTCTGTGTTGGAGCTGCAGCGGCCTAACCCTCTTATGCCCTGCAAAGTCGAGCACCGAACAAAAAGTCGTGAACAGAAGGGGGAATCGAGGAGTGCAACAAGGAGAGGATCGCTATCGTGTGCATAACTGCTATGCGCTGACTGCTGCTTCGAGCTGCAGCATGCACAGGATGGCGGGCGCGGCGCTGTGTTTCTGGTCGGCGCTGGTCCTGGAGCTGGGCGCCGTGTCCTTCTTCACGTTCTGGGGGCTGCGATGGCAGCTGCCGCAGCTGCACTCCTTGCGCGACTGGTTGGACGCGTACAGCTGGTCGGATGGCTGCCTGGACGTGTGGCTGCAGAGCGTGGCGCACTGCGCGCTGCTGGCGGTGCACATGCTCTGCATGGCCGGGCGGATGAGCAAGCGCGTCACCGCGCTGCGGTCCCACAAGCGCGCGCGCACGTTCGTGTGGGCGGTCACCTCGGGCTGCCAGGCGTGCCTGCCGCTGCGGGGCTCCGTGAGGTTGTCGTGCGGCTCTCCTGCGTGCCCCGCATCAGCTTCGGCGAGCGTGTGCAGGTGCTGCTGCTGGCCAAGGCTGTAGCGGTGGCCGTGGCGGGGCAAGAGTGGCTGTGGCCGGCGCGCGAGCACCCGGGCGCTGTCGGGCTGGTGTACCTTTACTCCGCCCTCTGCGCCAGCCTGGCGGCGCTGTTCGCGCTGCGCCGCGCGGCCGACGCCCTCCTCGTGGGCACGCGCCCGGCCGATCAGCGAGCTGCAGCAGGCCAAGGCGCAGGCCGGGGTCGCCGTGGAGCGCAAGAAGGCCATCAACATCCTGGCCGAGGCCCGCAAGGAGGCGACCCAGATCGTGCGTGGCCCTGACCCGCGGCAATCGCCCCCGCGCCCCCTGCCCTGATGATGTTGTTCCACACTCTGCCGCGTCGCCCCAGGGTATGGACCTCGCTGAGCCGCCATGGCTTGCGCGTCTGCATGCGCCGCGGCTCCGCGTGACCATCCAGTCACTGTCACATGAAAACGGTTGCCTGCGTGCTGTCGAGCGTAATGACATGCTGATGTGCTGTCGCCTGAGAGGCACGACGCGCAGAGGCAGCTGAGCCTGCGGCCGCGGCACAGGCGGCGGCGCGCGAGCGCGAGGAGGCCACGCGCCAGGCGCGCGAGGAGCGCGACGGCCAGGGCAAGGCCGGCGGCCAGGGCGCGGGCGGCCAGGGCAACGGCGCGAGCGGCGGCGGCGGCGGCGGCGGCGGCGGCGGCGGCGGCGGCGGCGGCTCGTCCAACTTCCGCGGCACCGCCTCGTCCGAGGCCGGCATCGAGTCCGCGGCGTCCGACCAGAGCAAGGGCAGCTCCTCGGCGCGCAGCTAGGGGGCTGCGTGGCGCCCGGCGGCGCCGCCGGAGCTGTGCGATGAGACAGGCATGCCGGCGGCAGCATGCAGTGTGCTGCGGGGCTGCAGGAGCACCCGAGTGGCAGCACAGACTGCCAGGAGCGCTCAGGGGGCGCTCCTGCAGCATCTGACGAGGCCCATGATGAGTGTGCACAGCTGAGTTATGGGTGTCCGAGGTGCGAGCCGGCTGTTGAGGACCGAGCCTGAATTATGCTGCTGGCTTTCCGTGTTGCGCCTGCTCATCAGGCTGTCTTGGTGGAGCGCAGAGAGCAGGAGGCCGTGTCAGTTTAGGCAGGGCGGATTTCATTGTCAGGTTGTTTGCAGAGAGTACAGCCACTGGCAGGCGCGCAGGCGTCCTTGCAGTGTGCTGAAGAGTGTTGAAGCTGGACGGGGCTGGTGCAGGTGCCGGACAGTGTGATTTTGGTGGCTTGAGAACAGCGTGGAAGGCACATCCGGAGGTATAGCCAGCATGCGGCTAACATTTCACACAAGCGCTTAACGTGTCAAACACAACATGAAAGCGGCATGGTGTTTGACATGGTGGCAGCTGACGTGAGGTAGGTCTTGCAGTGCGAGCCAGGGCAGGAGCTTTCCAGGAGGTATGGGCAAAAAGGCGTAGCTCTCTTACATTTGCAAGCACATTCCAGTTGTGGCGAGGTTTGCACTCTGCTTCCTCACCATCAGCGACCGCCTCTGGCCACAGTGCTGCTCCACATAAGCTCCCCAGTGGCTGCTTCACAGGAACTCCCCGCTGACCGCCGCCAGCCGCTCCCGCGCCATGCCAAAGGCGGCCTGCAGCGGATGCTAAACAGGAACTCCCCTGTAAGCGTCGCCAGCTGCTACCGCGCCGAGCCAAAGGCCGCTTGCAGCTCGGCGCCGTGCCGCTCCAGCAGCTGCGCCACGAGCGGGTGCAGGCCCGGCAGCGCGGGCGCCTCACCGAGCGGCACCCACCGCGCCTCGGCCAGCCCGTGCGCCAGGCGCGGCGTGAAGGCGCCGCGCGCCGCAGGCGCCAGCGCCCGCAGGTACACCGTGAACATGCGCGCCTTGCGCTTGCCCCACCTGCGCGCGCGGCGGCGCGCGCCTCACACCAGCCTCTGTGTCATGTCGTCCTGTCTTCACCTCGTAACACCGGAGCGCTGTGCATGACGATATGCACAGCTTCGCCGTGGCAGAAGCGCATGCGCGGCCTTCTTGAGTGATCATGCAACGATGTCAGAGCACACACGACGCGCATAGAGCGGCCAAGCGGTGCGGGCACCCCGTCCTGCATGTCGCCCACGCAGCCCGCAGCGGGCGCGCACTGCATGACCACGGCGCCCTTCTCGCCGGCGTCCGGCGCGGGCCCGAGCTGGCGCTCCGCGGCGCGCGCGGCGACGGCGGCCAGGTCCGTGTCGAACACGCCCACGTCGGCGCCCGCGATGCGCCAGTCGCCCTTCGCGCCCGCGGTGTGCACGAGCAGCAGCTCGCCGCCGGACCTGTCGCCGCAGGCGCGCCCGTCTGCAAGCCCCGCCACATGTCGAGGACTTCGCCTCACACTGACACCTACGTCTGCCCGCGAAGCCCGCACGCGAATGCGGCCAGACAGCCGGCGCATGTCGGACACGACTCTCAGAATGCCGCTCAGAAAGGAAGCTTGCGGCGCGGCGCCGCGGCAGCAGCCAGGGCGCCCCGACAGATTCGGTGGCCCCGCCCCGCAGCGCGCCGGCCCGCCGCGTGGCACGGCGCTGGCCCGCGCGGCGCGGCGCTGGCCCGCGCGGCGCCGGAGGGCCGGGCCGCCGGGCGCGGCCGTACCGTACAGCACGCCCGCGCCGCGCCGCTGCAGGAACGCCTGCGCGCCCGGGCCGCCGGCTAGCCCTATCCTGAACCTACCCTACCAGCGGCCGCACCCGTACAGTACGCCCGCGCCGCGCCGCTGCAGGAACGCCTGCGCGCCCTCGCCGCCGCCGCCGCCGCCCGCCGCCGCGACTGGCTCCGCGCGCGGCTGCAGCACCTGCCAGTGCGGCAGCGCGGCCGCGAGCACCGCGCTCAGCGGCGGCGCCAGCACGGCGGCCTGCGCCGCGCGCGCCGCCCGCGCTGTGTCCAGGTGGGCAGATGCGGGTTAGGGTCAGGGTAGGGACAGCCAGGCACACGTCAGGCTTGTGCGCAGACGAGATGGAGCGTCTTGGGGTTAGGATCAGCGTCTTGAGGTTAGGATCAGCGCTGGCCGCGCCGGTCTCGCACGACGCGTTTCACCATACGCGTCTGCGCATGCGCCCGCTGCAGATAGGAAGGAGGGCCGGGCCGCGCCACGACGGGGTGCAGCCCGGCGGCCGGCAGGCCGGCGTCGAGCGGCCACCAGCGCGCCTCGCGGTGCTCGTCGTTGAGGTGCGGCTCAAAGGCGGCCCGCGCCTCGGCCGCCACGCCGCCGACGTACACGTCATAGCGCTTCTGCATGCGCTTGCCCCTCCTGCCGCGCGCGCGCCCGGCCGGGCTCTGAGGCAGGAGCGCCGGCCGTGGGTGTGGGGGAGGCAGGGCTGCCGCAGGAGCGCCGCAAGCCTTTGCTGGGTGTTAAGCGGCAGCGGGCTGAGTTTAACCTTTCATACCTTGAAGCAGGGGCCCACAGTGCATTATCGCCGTGAACAGCGGGAGCAGCTCGTGCGCCCGCACAGGCAGCGGGCGGCGAGGCGCGCAGACCTGGTCTCGACGACGCCGGTGACCTCAAAGTCTGGCACGTCCCCCATCTCCTCGGCGGCCTCGCGCCGCGCCGTGTCCAGCAGGCTGGCGTCGGCCTCCTCCGCGTTGCCCCCCGGCAGGCCCCACTTGCCGTCGTTGTGCTTGGAGCGGCGCTGCAGGAGCAGCACGGTCCTGTTGGACCTGCGGCGCGCGCAAAATCCTCCAGTGTCCTCCACAGAGCGCGGCACTTTGCCATACAACAGCACAGACGGGAGAGCCAGGGCTCAGCAAGATCTGCGCAGCTTGCTGCTTGCGTGCTGCTGCTACCAAAATCTCGTGACAGGGCAGCGCACGGAGCCGGTGCGCACACTAAAAACAGCCCAGCACCAAGCTTCTCAATGCCAATGCCGCCGCTCATCAGGTCCAGCGGCCGTCCGCTGCCCTCCTCAAACTCATCGTCGGAGCCCTGGCGCATGCTGGCCAGCAGCAGGCCGCAGATCACGAGCAGAGCAAGGACGAATGCGACCGCCAGCACCCGCCCCGCGCTGCAGGCCGCCCTGAGGCGTGATGCAAGCGGCGGCTTGCTCCCGGACGCGCCCGGCACCAGGACCTCCTGCTCCAGCGCCTGAGCCTCGCCCTGCGCTGCCAGCATCCTGCCTGGGGCGCCCCTACTGTGCAGGCCCCCCACGCCCGCCATCACCCCGGGCCGCTGGCATCGTGCGCAGGGGCAGCCTCGGCGCACATCAAGAATCACAGCAGTCAGAGACAGCTCTGCTGTGCCTGGCACGAGACCCTCCCAGCTCCAGAGAGGTTTCCGCACACTTGCTCGAGTGTAGAGGAGTTGTGATTGCAGGCTGTCCGCGGCATCAGCTCCACCAACCTAGTCCATCAGTGGGTGGGAGCGTCGACCTATCTGCCCGCTGGGGAGCTGCAGCTTCAGGCACCTGCAAGGGACATAGCGAACACCGTGGTGGTCCGGCCGGTCACACGATGCGCAAGAAGGCGCGCAGCATACTTCAGACGGAGCGCCTGCGCGCCCCCCAGGCGGCGTCCGCGCCGCGCCCCAAGAAGCGTAAGGCGCCGGACGCCGCCGCCGGGCCCGCGCGTCAGCACGCGCCGCGCGACGAAGCCGAGCAGCCAGCGCGCAAGGTGTTGAGGACCAACGCCGCAGCGGAAGCGGCGGCGGCGCCGGCCGCAGCGCGTGGCGCGGCGCCCCAGCCGCCGCCCCAGCCTGACGGCCAGCACAAGCCCTGGTGGCCCAGCTCGGTGATCGACAGGCAGGCCGCTCAGGCGCTCGCGCGCCTGCTCGGCGCGCTCGCCGCCGGCCGCGGGGGCGCCAGCATCAAGGTGCGTGCGCCTCGCTCCCTGGTTGGCCATGCGCGCTGAACGTCTGAGCACTCCCTTTATTAGACTGTTTTTTTAACAGTGCAATTGGCAGGCTCCTCTGAAGCGCACGTGGCAGGCTCACTGAAGCGCGCTTGGCAGGCGCCACTGAAGCGCGCGGCCGCGTGCAGAGCAGGCGCTGACGCTCGCCCCGCGCGTGGAGCACAAGAAGGCGACCCACGCGGTAGTTTGCGAGACGCTCCGGCGCCTGCCGGCCATCAGGGCCGCGGCGGCCGCCGCGGGGCTGCTGGATGCGCACCCGCGGCTGACGCCCGCAACCGCGTTCGTGCTCGCGTACGAGGTGATGTTCGGGCAGGTGCGGCCGTCGCGCTGCCTCCGCACGCCGCCGCTGCTGTTGTGCCGCGCAGGCGCGCGCGGTGCTTGTGCCACGTGATGCGCACGTCGCCGCGCGTCTGCGCGTTGCCGGCGGATGCTGCCCTGGCGCTGCAGCCGCCCGGCTGAGGAACCCGGCTGTGCGACCTGTGCACTCTCATCAGACGTATTGGTGGGCGCAACCCTGATGCGGCGGGCAGTGGCGGTTGCTAGCAGATTGCCTCCAAAGTCGGTCCAATGCCATAACATGTGTGCATGATGGGGCAGTGCTGCTCCACGGCCTGCGCTTGCAACTTTACAACCCAGGAGTCCAGTATTGCTGCAGGAGACAGGGGTAGGGTTACAGACTCACTGTGCCTGCCGCCCAGGGCTGCGCGGCGCGCGGGCCCGCAGAGCGGGCGGTGCTGCGGGTCAAGGACGAGCTGCGCGCCGCTGCCGCGGCAGAGCCCGCCGCGGCCGCCGCAGGCGCGCGCAGCGCCCCCGGCGCCGCCCTGGCGAGCGGCCCCGCGGAGCTCAGCCGCGCGCAGCGCGCCGCCGCCGCGGCCGCGCAGGACAGCGCGGGGCCCGCCCCGGGCGCAGCGCCGCGGCTGCGCGCGGCGCGCGTCAACCTAATGCGCGGCTCGGTCGCGGAGGCGCTCGCATGGCTGCGCGCCCCGCCGGAGCCGCACGCGCGCCACGCGCACCCTGTGAGCGCCCCAGCAGGCTGCCCCTGCCCCTCCTGCGCGCCCCCCGCTGTCTGCTGTTGCGGCTGACGCGCCGGCGCCTGGGCTGCCAGACGGCCGCCACTCTGCTGCCGTGCTGCGCGCGCGGGGCGCTCTGCCAGCCGCGGCTGCCGCACGCGCGCGCTCTCCTGCGAGTTGCCGCGGGCGTGCCAGGCGCGCGCCTGCGTCGTTCACACGGTGACCGGCGCGTGGGCGCCGCAGGAGGCGCGCTTGGACGATCTGCTGCCGGACGTGCTGCAGTTCCCGGCGGGGACGGACCTGCACGACCACCCGCTCGTCGCGGACGGCCGCCTCATCCTGCAGGCACGGCCGCCGCGCGCCGGGGCAAGCCGCGTGCGGGCATGCTGCGCGGGTGCCGTGTAGGGGCGCACGCATCGTTCTGCCGCTGCGGCCTGCGGCTGCTGTGACCCGTCCTGCTCTGCCCTATTAGGAGTCAGGCATGCTCTCACCAAAGGCTCGCGCACAGTGCCCTGGCAGGGTTCGCACGTGTGTCGTGGCGGGGCCCGCTGACGGCCCGCGCGCGCGCAGAGCAAGGCGTCGTGCATGCCCGCGCACGCGCTGCGGCCGGGCCCGGACTGGACGGTGCTGGACGCGTGCGCCGCGCCGGGCAACAAGACCACGCAC
>JAABUP010007544.1_pt1 | contig 14493 bp, 21 predicted proteins | sample 5559201 | NCBI WGS metagenome assembly JAABUP01 (sample SAMN10711887, study PRJNA513373) | rock metagenome | isolation source: Antarctica rocks | place: Antarctica | reverse complement strand
CCACTTTGTTCTCCCTTCCTGAAGTTGCAATGCACAACCCATTGGCATGTGACCGCAGATCATTACTGGTGGGCAGATGAGCCAGATTCTGAGAATCATTTCCACCCCCATGAGAGGGCCCCCCGCTGCCTACCCTGCCACTGGACCCAAGAAGACGAAGACCGGTCCCTCAGGGCTGATGGCTACCAGCCCTTTGTTGGCCTTCCTGCCTGCCCTTGCACTGCAGAGCACATCTGTAGATATGATGGGCGAGGATTCTTTGATGAGTCCTGCGACATGCCTGTGCACCCACATCGAGCATACAGGTGAGTCAGCTGTCATTCCTATATTCACTCATGTGTTCACTCACTCATGTGTTCACTCACTCACTCACTCACTCATGTGTTCGTTCACTCACTCACTCACTCACTCACTCACTCACTCACTCACTCACTCACTCACTCACTCACTCACTCACTCACTCACTCACTCACTCACTCACTCACTCACTCACCCACTCACTCACTCACCCACTCACCCACTCACCTGATCAAAAGCATTTTCACAGTTACAGATATGTAAAGACATTAGGATTCAGTGCTTATTCATGTGTTCAATGGTGGCTGCAGTATTCATGGCGGAGCTGGGGCTATTTTCAGCATAGGGCTGATGCAAAGGCTGCCCCTCAAGTTCATGGAGGACTGCATGGCTACTATGACTGGCACTGGTCAGTCTGCCCTGCCCTGCCCTGCCCTGCCCTGTCGACCACCGTATCTGCAGGCACGTGAGTCTTGTACCAACACTACTTCCAGCGCAAACTCTGCATGCAACCACTTGAGATGAGCAATATGACTTGCGTCAATTCAGATCTAGGCTTCACAAAATACTCTTAAGCCAGAGGCGCAGTGTGCCTTCAGTCTGTCAACCTTGAATTTGTCCCATACTACTGAGTATGACACTTGGTTCTTATGCGCCCAATACACATGTGAAATTGCAAAAAATGGTGGCAAGTTGTAAGAGGCAAAAAAGGCACATGCAATGTGCAGGCGGAGATGCGTTTCTTTCAAGGTGCATATGGAAAGCAGGATACGCATTTACGGACCTGGGTTACAGCTTTTATCACTGGGAGGCCAAAAGTTTCGATCCTGGTCCAGAATCCAGCCGCCAGCTGGTGCAGGACTTGCGCACTGCTCTTCTTGGTGCATGCCCACCAGAATCCCTGGTAAGATTCCCAGCATTGGCTAATGCCAACCAGAATCTCCAGTAATCTCCCCAGCACTGGTGCATGCCTGTCAGATGTCCTAGTGAGATCTTTAGCATTGGCACATGCCCACCTACATCCCTGGTCCAATCCCCAGCAGTGGCGCATGTTCATCAGAAAGCCCTGGTCCAATCCCCAGCATTGAGGCAAAACTCAGTTGGCCATGAAGCAACTTGCATACTGTGACTGCTTGTGTATACATATGCACTGATGAGATGAATGATTTGTCATGCAGGAGGTACTTAGTCACATTGCAACGACTCATATTAGGGCCATAGCGCAAGGGACAGAAGAGTCTATTCAGGTCATGCACACACTCACAGACCTATATGACAGATGGCGCGCCAGGCTACACTCCATCATGTCGGAGTCTAAACCCAAAAGCGCAGCTGCTTCAAAGCATCCCTTCCCCTCTTCTTCCTTCAGATCTCAGCAGATGACTCAGAAAATGGCCCCTCAGGATGTAACAACCTCTGATGCAGACTTGGGCATGACCATCCCCAATGCAATCCCAAAGAGCATCCCAAAGGGCATCCCCAAAAGGGTTCCAAATTATGCTGATGTAGAAGCAAGCAGCAGCATGCTGGCAAAAGATAATGACATGTCAGCAGATGAGATTATCCAAGATGTGACAGCAGAACAGCAGGCCTTAGGGTTTGACACTTTCCAAGACCCTAGCAGTGATGACTACGAGGACCTGGAATCAGCACAGGGCTTTGTTGGCGGGAGTTTGGCGCAGCGGGAAACAGCACCTCAGGGCTTTTTGAAAGTCAGAGATGAGGACGACGATAATCTGGCCATGCAGCGGGAACTCGAAGCAGAAGAGGAAGAGGCTGCTGATGAAGATATAGGTGAGTCATCATGACATCTTTCTCCACCCAAAGTTAGCTGCACAGGCGTGCTCCTAGATGGCTGAGTCGACATTCTGCTAGCTGCATGATAACATGACATAACAGGTCTACGCGCTAAACATCGTTTGGCTGCTTGTGTATCATAGTGGCGTCACTTGTGAGGCAACATCCAGTAGTGACACCATTTGCTTATGCACAGCATTCTTCTCCTTCTGCTTCTTCCACAACATTTCCTTCTTCTGTTCAAAACAACAGCCTCTGTATACCTGGCAGAGCAGCTTTTTCTACACTGCTCTGCTATCAGGCATGCTTCATTCTGCAGTCATTGCTCTTGACCCTGTGACTTTTCAATCGACTGATAAATGCAAAGATATAACAACAGCACAAAAGTCATTGCCATCATGCTATTGTTGTCATGATGATCATGATTGTGACAAGTGCATGACATCATGCAGGGGGGACAGATCGGGCAGCTACAACACAGGATCAATCTGAAATTCAAAACCTCAGCGCATCATCTGATGAACTGGAGGAAAAGTCTGCAAAGTCAAGCGCAGCTTTTGACAGCTCAGATTTTGATCGACTGCTTGAGGCAGCCTCTTCTGGAGGAATGAGTGACAACTTGGATTCTGAATCAGGGGGGGTTCTTCAGGGGGTAGATCTGCAGGGGCCAACTCGCCGACTAAATAGTACCCTAAGCTCTAATTCGACCACGCCCACAGGGCCTGTGGTCCAACACCCTGCTCAGACTTTGACTCAAGCCATGCAGCGACTTGATTTGAAGACCAGCTCAGGGAAAGCTGAGGCGCTCAAACAGCAGAGACTCGCTGCTCAGCTTACTAAGACTCCTGTGAGGGCAATGACCAATGGTAACGTCATGCCACAAACAAGTAATGAGGTCGAATCTGAACATGTCATGCAGAACTTTGCAGGGTAAGCAACATCAGTGCCAGGCTAGAGCATTCTTTGCGTAATTCCAAAATAGACCCTGCTTCCCGGCACAGATGTACAGCAGATTGGTTTCCGTATAGCATGTGCCTGGCAATGAGATCTTGGGACAGTTGTTCCCTCTTGTTACTTTGTTTTTGCTTCTTTTTGTGTTTTTGGCCATTAGCATCCAGTAGAGCCCAATTTGGTGTGTGTTGTATATGGCATTGGCGTATTGTGGCTAGATGGCAGGCCCAGGGTTTGGTATGGTTTTTACAAATCTTGGCCGTCATATGAAGCGTGCCTTTAGATAATCAGTCAGTCTCATATTTATAACTATTTAGTCACATTTAGCTAAGGCAAGCTGCATACACTTTGTGAGGCTGCAGCGTGTCTCATCATGATAGGAGACTGGGGTGATTCTCAGCTTTGCTGCATGTCAGGACCACTGTCTGTGCTGTCTTGATCTGCTTGGCATTCCTTTGTGGGTCCTCTCAAAACCCATAACAACATGAATAGCATGCACCTGTACATGATGGTGCTCCACTCGAGTTAGACCTTTAGCTCTTGCCCCAAACATATATTCTTGTCTGTTGCTGGCATTGAAGTATCATATCCTGCCCCACAGAAGGTTCAGTTTTGCTGTGTATTGCTGCAATATCAGCCATCTTTTTGTGTTCAGACTTAGCTACAATCAGGTAGCTGGCCTCAACAACAGCTTCGTTAGCCCCTTCTTGAGCGCATCATGTTCATATGTCCATTGGCTGTGGTATACGCAGCCACATACTCAGTTGAAATCTACTCGTTTCTTCAGAGCAAGACGGAGCTGGGTGCGTACACTCTCAGGACACCATTGCTGTGACTGAAGATTCGTCAGTGCCACATCCTTGATGTTGCTGCCGCTAGGTGGCAGATACAAGTTTGTCAAGTATGCGAAAGAAAGCCCCAAAGCCAGCCAATCATCTCCGTGTTCATACATGCCATCTATCACATCCAATCGAGGTGAACAAAAGGTGGCAGTCCCGACTTTCAGCATGGAGCGTGCATCTGAGTCTGAGCTATCACATGAGACATCAAAGTCATTCAGGACCAAGCCAATGCTCTCATGTATCAGCATGTTGTCTGGCTTGATGTCACGATGCAGCACACCACATTCATGCAGGCACGCCAAGGCGGAAGCAGCCTGCACATCCAAATAACTGTCATTGTAAATTCAACAGGAGGTACAATACTGTGACAAAGCTAACAAGCATCACAGTTGCTATGCTATAGGTTTAGGGCCTTTGTTTCATGAACATGCAATATGTCTGCCATTGTATACTCTCATTGCAGCCAATGTGGTTTTCTGGTAAAACCCATGTAAGTCGCAATGCAATCTTTCAAGAAACAGGTTTCTTACCTGCTCTAGATGCAGTGTCTTGGAGCTGTCTGTCAAGACATGAGCTTTACTGATGCTTCCAGAACAGTATAGCTGCAACCCAATGAAAGATAGGCCTTCACCGGCGCCCTCCACCTCACCTCTCAAACCTGGGACAGCAGCTCGCAAGTGCTGACACTTTCTGCTGTCTGCCTTGGCATGCATGCTATGCTCCCTGTCAGTATTGGCTGTGCTGCTGATCTTGACCACATGGTCACTGTCAGGTGTGAGCCGTACAACAAGAGAGCGATGGCCCTGGCCAACAATGACTGCATCCTTCAGCGTCAGTGATGGGGCCTGTGGGTGTACAGGACGAAGAACCAAAGGGGTGATGGGCAGTCTGTGCATCTCAGCCAGCCTGTCACTGTACTGAGTGAGCCATCTGAAGCCCTGAGGAGGGGCTGTTTGGTCGTGGTTGGCCCACAACATGAATTCGCTCAGCCCAACGTGCCATCGACTGTCCTCCAAATCCTGCAGCTTCAGGGTGGCTGCCAACATCCCTGCTGAACGTTCTGGAGCTGAGAACCTTGGAGCAACATGACAATGTTGCAGGTGCCATCTGATGTCGCCATCCTGTTCCTCCTTATGCCACTGATACTCAACAAACCAGACAGCCTCACAGCGAATAACTAGCACGCCCAAGGAAGTCAAAGGTGAAGGGCGTTCATTGAGGTACTTGGACTTGACACATGTGTAGATCTGCAGAAGCAAATGCAAACTGTCTACGCCGGCTATCACAACCAGACGTACAACATTGCACACAACATGAGTTGGATAGTGTTCTTCCCATCTGTATTGTTGAGACGGCATGCAAGGTTGTGCAATCTGCTATGCTACAATGAGAGACATGTATTTCGGCACAAACGCTTAAAGACATTGCATGCAACAAATGTAGTAGCCACAGTTGCATAGATGATCAAGCTTGCCTTGCTCAGGCCTTCCTTGTTGCTGTGTATGCCATCTGGATCTGCTGAAGCAGGAACAATTTCCTTTGCTTTGATCTCAGATGGCTCCAGTGCACGGCCCAGAATGTGACATTGGATATCCTCTCGGGCTGAGTCCCCAACATTCTGCTGTTCTGAGAAGAATTCTAGCCCTTGCTGACCTTGGGCAGCATACTGCATCATCAAAACCATTTCCATAGACACTGTAAAGCTGTAGAGCGTATTCCCAAGGTAGTCGTGTTGAGATAACACAGTCAGTTTGGTTCTCAGTGTTAAAGCAAGGCTGAGCCAGCGGCCAGCGGCTCAGCTGATCAGTACGAATCATGCTGTGTTCATAAGGGATTAGTGAGTGTTACAGAATCATTTCAGTATCACAAGTAGTAACAGGCACCAAGGCATGTTTGGTGTAAAAGACAAGTGGGTGTGACTAATAATGACAATATCAGCAGTTGCCAAGGTGAGAAGGAGGGCTTCTGTTACATCTGACACCTTGAAGGCAGGTCCAGCTCACAGGTGCAACACAAGTACACTTGCTTACATTTCTGACAGGTGCTGTGCCCTGCCATGCAGTGTGGAGTATAACAACAACAACAACAACAACACGATTACTACCATGATGATTATGTATGGTTATTATTATTTTCAACAGCAATAATGACAATGCTTTCCAGCTCACGAATGAGCTAGGTATATGCGTAAAAAACTCTTGTCTACTGCGGAATATCTAGCATGGCAACACCGCAGTTCAATTGATGGACCTCACCTTGAACAGCGCCAGCACAATAGGATGATATGGCAATTCCTCATCTGTATGAGGGCTGTGTGAACGGGCCAAACGCTTGCCAATCAGGATGCCAATTTCTGTCTGCAGGCATTTGGGATCCGCCAGCAGCAGCTGCAGATATCGCAGATCTGGCAGCAATCTTCTGTCAGGCGAGGGTGGGCCCAAAATGTCTTCAATGTCAACAATACGACATGGGACCTGCGACACACAGCTGGTTGACAGAAAGCACATTGTACAATGTTGGTGTGACTATTATTGCAAATACTGTGACATACAGCAGAGAATATTTCATGGGCAGTTCTGAGCTTTGTAACGCAAGCAGGCAGTCACCAACTGTGACTATTTGTTAATACTGTATGTACTCTGCAACACTCACTAATCCTTTATGAATGCAACATAATCATTACTGATCAGCTGAGCCGCCGGCTCAGCCTTGCTTTGCCACTGCGAACTGAACTGACTGTCTTATCTTCACACAACTGTCTTCAGAGTACGCTCTACAGCTTTACAGGCTTGCACAAGTTGACCTTTGACTTTACTGCAATCACACCTCCAAATGTCAAAACCTTAACAGCACCTGTACCTGCGCATAACCCTAACCTCCGTGTCCCACAGCTTGACTTCGTCGCAGACTTGAGTCGGCAGAGTGGAAACAGATTGATAGCCTGTGCGACTCCGCTTAGCCTGTGGCAGCTCTGACTGCAACTGCTTCATCTTCTGCTTCAGCTCCTGGACCTCACCGGCAAGATCACCATGTCCTGAAGAGCCAGATAGGAGTTTGTTTCAACAAGCTGAAGCACAAGCATGTAAGCTACGTTGACTCGTGCATGCAGACCAGGTGTAAAGTGAAGTGACCAGCAGCCTCTCATGCCCCAGCGCCGCCTGCAAAGCTACACATAGCTGTAGACAAAGCCTAAAGGCTATGTTGATTTTGCTCTATTGCTGTGAGTCAACGCCTTCTGGACATGCTGCCAGATCTGAAATGTTGCCTCAAGCTATATCCTTGCTTGTGCATCTGCATTCAAGCTTGGCAGTTGTAATTCACCAGCAAAATGCTGTGAAGTTCACAGCAAACCCTCAAACCACAGAGGGGATCGAGGACTTGCAATGCATGTTCTGTAAAGCAATATCAACAGCTGTGTGATGGTACCGACTAGATATGCTGTGAGATTTACTCAAGTCCTCAAGCCACGAATGCTTGTTTTTCTCCATCGGCATGCTAGACTGATTTGCTTTGGCCAACTACGATCACAAAACATACAACATGACCCAGATCTGCAAGACACATGAAATGACTGGCCTAAGCTGCTTGCAAACATATGCTCACTGTCAGTCATGTACCAATGCAACAATGTCAGAACAGGGAACATAGATAAAACTCTCCATATAAGACGCTACGTGAATGCCATGATGAGGTGCATCTCAGCTATGGACTGCAGTCAACAACAAACACTCACCCGCAGGTCAGGCTGACGGCGTAATACAAGTCTGAACAAATGACTTGCAAGATTTGGTTGAGAGCTTGATGTCTGAAAGAATCTACCAGATCGCACATAGTAATACAGCGAGCGTGTGCCTTATGCAAACCCTTTGCATCAAGATCCAAAGCTCCTTTGTTGTAAAGGCAGGTAGTTTTGGCAAAACAGACATTTATCTTTAGCTGATCAGACACCAAGTATAAGGCCAACAGATTTCCAAATGATTTGAGGCTCTTCCTGACGAAACAGTGCACAGGCAATTCAGCCAAATGGTGTCACAATGTAGCATGGCAAGCAATGCTGACCTGGCGCTTGCCGTTGCAGCAAAATGTTCTTTTCCATGCGCAGCTGTACCAGCTCGCTGTGCAGCTCCTCCAAGCATCTGCGCAAATGGGCTGTGCGCACTTCATCCTTTGCTTGCTCTGCTATAGCCAGGTCGTGCTTGTTTTGCTTTTGCTGTGCCTTCACATCTTGTGTATCCTGCAGGACTGCCTGCATCTGGATGGAAGTTGATGTCCTGCAACAGAATTGAATTTAACAGGAAACAGCATATCCACAGCAGCTGCAAGTCGTATGGGCAGGAAAACAGCGTCAGTTGCACTGTGAAGTTGTGGCAGACTAAAGAATGTAGCAGCTGCAGGGAGTGCATAGACGGGTCAGGCATCCTAGCTGCACCGTTCCAGGAAGTCGAAAAAAACGTCAAGCGACGTCTGCGCTAGTCTATACAGGAAGTTTGCATGTAGATAATTGAGACAGCAGTAGGCAACGACGTGTGAAACGGCGCAGCGTCGTACCTCCTGACCTGGCTTCTGTCCTTACGCCTGAGCTAGTCCTAAGATAGGCAACTTAGCCATGCACGAGAGTTGGAAATCGCCAGCGATGCAGCCAGTTCTTGCTAACCTCAAGCCTAGGTGTAATATTGCTCTGTTCGAGATCGGTTGTCCCGCGTACATTCCACCGACTTGAAGCTTGCTAGTGTTGACCGTCGCGTGGACGCGCAGAAATTACTGGAACTGTCACTGGAATGCCCAGGCACACACACACATCATTACCCCCCCTGGCGAGGGTGTCCACCACCTGGTGGACACGGCAATGATGTATGTGCCCCTTGAGTATGCCCAGCTTGCTCAGACACCTGAGCAGGCAGAGCTGTCAGGTACCTCTGTACGGGTTGCTGACGCATCTTGCCTGAATGCACCTGTCACATCAGATGAGCTGCATGACTGCATCAAGCGACTGAAGCGTAACAAGTCTGCTGGTATTGATGGTATAGCGTAGTGTCCCTCTGCAGGACCAAGTGATGCTTACTCGGTAGTGTTGACCATGACACCGAAAGATGCATCCTGGGCAACAACTGGCTGGTCAGCAGCCTTCCAACATTGCACAGCAGCAGCAGCAGCAGCAGCAGCAGAGACAGCTTTTGTCTTCAGGCAGACAATGGCAGCCTCCAGTTCTCCCTTGGCCTCCACAGCAGCACTCTGAAGCACACTGCTTGCCATACGACAGCATCTGGCAACAGCAGCGACTGCGACAGCAGATGCTTGAACAACAATAGAGCATGATGCGTGTGATGGAACAGCAGGCTCAGCCCAGTCAAATCATCTTGCCAGGCCGACGCTGCCTGACATGTTGCTGCATCAGCAACTGCCACAAGCATGCCAAGCCCAGCAGGCTATGTTGCAGTCTGTCACAGGATGTCAACAGTATGCTTGTGTGCCACAGCAATCAGCGCATGTGCAACAAGGCGAACTTGAGACTTTGCAGCAGCAGCAAATACTTGCTGTCCTGCCAACGATGCTGCAACATCTGTTGCAGTTGCAAATGCTGCAGTCATAGCTAATCGCCCTCCCAGCTGGAATTGTGCATGCTGCTGAATATCAAGCTGCCGAGAAAGCATTTCAGACCACCATTGTAGAGGGTGCAGAACAGTCTACAGTGGACCAAGGTGCGGCTGAAGCTAAGGCATTCCAAAATGCGATGGTTTGCTGCCACCAAAAGTGCTTCAACCTATGCATGTTCAACTCTGCCAGAATGACAGCATGGGAAGTGATGGAAGGTACTCCACATAAACGCTCAAGATACAGCATATATTTTTGTTCTAACTGTTTGCGAATGTTGTTGGCAGCGGAATCTGTGGGACTATGCATACCCCAAACAGGGACTGACTGTGCATTCTCATAAAAATTTAATGATAAAATTTGGGATTGACAAGAGCGTCTCGGGATGTCTCCGACTCAGAGACTCCGAGATCCAGTCTGAGATCTGGTCTGAGATCAAGGTTTACTTGGGCAGCTTCCGACAGCGACATCTTGAGTGTGCGCGCGTATCCGTTGCCCGCATTTCCGGGTATAGCCAGCTGCCCCGGTACTCGGCTCAGTCACATTCATCGTTCTGAAGCGGACTGCCATTGTGTGGACCAATGCGTACCTAAAATCACTCCAACTGACATGGGTGACTCTGCACCGTCTCAGCGTACTAAGGTCAAGCGAGCGGCCCAGCGTGCAATCTACGACAGAAACCATGTATACACTATACTGGATGAGGGACTCGTAGCCCATGTAGGAATTGTCCAGGACGGACTGCCAGTCGTCATTCCTATGGGCTACGCTCGCATGGGCAACGACTTGCTGCTCCACGGTTCTATCAGCAGTCGGCTCATGAAGGTAGGCTTCTGCATGTCGCCTGTACTTTCAAACATCAGCTATGCAAAACCTTGTTGGGTATGTACCCTGGTGTTAGGTGACCCTTACCATGCCCCAGGAATCTGACTGTTGCAGGCAATGAAGGCAGGAACAGATGTGTGCGTGACCGTGACTGTGCTGGATGGGCTTGTGCTAGCTCGATCACCTTTTCATCACTCCATGAACTACCGGTCGGTAGTTGCCTTTGGTCGCCCTCAGGTAACACGAGTGGTACCAGGTGCTGCAAATTGCTTGCTGTAGGAAGTTCCATCATCACACACTGTAGCATTGTGGGACATTGGGCTGAGCTGCTCCAACCATACCATTCTGTCAACAGTCTTCATGCCAGCAATGTCACTTGTTCAGCATTTGATCCTCAACAAGTCTGCTGACATGCTACCTGTAAGAAACCCTGCGCGTGTACCGTTTGTTAACCAGCATGACATGACTCTGTGCATTCTTGCCCCATGCCTGATTTGTGACCCAATACACACATACACCATTTGTTGAGACAAGCTGCTTGGATTCATTCATGCAAATCAATGCAGTTTCACACGTCACTGCATCAGATGCATTCATGCATGACACACAAAGCTTACGACTAATCAATGCCATACAGGTAATCTCGGACCCTCAAGAGAAAGACGCAGCTCTGGAAGCCCTAGTAGAACATATCATACCAGGCAGAAGCGCTGATGGTGTCAGACCCAACAACAAATCAGAACTCACCTCCACTGTGATTGTTTCTCTCTCTCTAGATGAAGCTTCAGCAAAGGTCAGAACAGGGCCACCCAAAGATGACAAAGAGGACTACGAACTGGATGTTTGGGCGGGAGAAATCCCATTGCAGCAGACCGTGGGAAAGGCCTTAGATGACCCCAAGCTCAAAAGTGGGGTGTCTGTCCCTGAGTATGTAGCTGAGTATACCAGGCATAGCACAGCATGAGGCCATATGAGCTGACTTGTGCCATATCACAGACTTGGCGTGATTGCTCGTACGGGTGAACGCGGATCACGTGCAAGAAGCACTAGAGGCCATATGAGCGTCAGACGTAGTGCACAGTGGATTCACCACTTTCACCCCTCGTGAACATGATGCGCTGTCATCTGAGGAGGCCATGACATGTCAGCACAGCCCAGCAGAGTTACCCAACACAATATGTGGAGTAGCTGTATGCTTCAGCAAGCTTGACATCAGACCCTGTGTGACGGTGACAGCCTGAAGATGGTGCATTGATAGTCAGCAGCAACAGCAATGTTTACTTATGAAGTTTGTGATGTGTGCCAAAGGTTTTGTATAGACACACCATCTGCACATGTGTGGATCACACCCAGGCAAAGCTACCTAGCATCATGCGTGCCCGGAGCACTTGCACAGCATGTCTGTGGTCTCTCATCTGGCTCTAGGCTTTCCTAACAGTCAATCTGGGCCTCATAGACTGTAGGCTGTCGAAGCCTGAGTGGCACCTTGTCTCATGGTTGCTGGCAATTGCATGCCTAAGCAGGTTACTTGCAGTCGTTTGAAGTTATACATATACATGTCACCAAACAGAAGGAACACTATCGAAGAGTCATAGTACAGTAAATTAATTTTGTATAAAAATTGGCAACATTGCAGTGTATGTACAGAAAGCATTACTGACAAGCAATCAGCCTTCTAGAGTCTCCTGCTTGGCGTTTCTATCACTCACAGTGTACCTCATTATGAAGTGATCAACAATGGACAGCACAATGAGTATCAAGAAGATCAATCGATTTCACAGATTTTTAAAGCAGAATTTTTGGCCTTTTGATGCCAGTCACAATTCATTTTACAGATACAGATGATCAGTCTTTACACCCGCTGTCCGCATGCATTCAGCTGAACACCGCTCCCTCAATGGGCCTGATTGTTAGAGATTGAGCTCTGCCCCTCGTTTACTACCGTGTCCACCAAATCGGTGGACATCAGGGTGGACATCCTCCGTTCGCTCGTGTCTGCCTGCTAGCTAGCTTGCTAGACATTCCCTGGACACAAGCAGTTCTGCACATGACCGTTTCTCAGTGACAATAGTGGTCACAAACGTAAGCATCTTCGCGCGCAAGATCCTGACCTCTGCAACGAGCTCGAGCTTGTAGATCATAGGGCCTTGATCGACTTGCCGGACGAGCTGAGTGAATACGCGTCTCGTCATGGATGCTATGGAGGAAGACCAGCCTTTTGAGTTAGAGGTACGCTACATTGCGTCTGCCGGCGAACACAAGGGCTTGCATATCAACCACAAACGGAGCATATGGTACCGGCCTGTTTTGCAGGCGTATGCCGGCAACTATGTGAGCCATGCCAGGGTGGATCGCTTGTTATTCATCGCCAGATCAAAACAGGGCACTGCCTTTGGAGAAGACGCTTTGCGGCTGGCTTTGGAGGAGCTGAGTCAGGTACATCACAGACAGAGAAATTCCCCTGACCCCTGTGCTATCCTGTATCTGAGGTCATTTTGCCTTGCAGAGTGACGACACACAAAGATATCAGGAGGTGGCACTGAAGTTTGGGGGCAATACTGCCAACCGGTATGTTCCAAATGCAAAGGCCTTGCATGGTCAATACACTGACAGTGTTTTTCCAAAGCTGTCAGTCTAATTTCTGTACTTGCTTCAGGGCGCAGATAGATCAGAAAGAGCGCAAAGCAGCTCAGCGCCATGACAGGCTGGAGGCTGAACTTAACAACTACAAGACAAACCTCATTAAGGAGAGCATACGCATGGGTCACAATGACATGGGGGATTTCTACTATGGCAGAGGAGACTTGCAGGTCAGTATTGCAAAATGCCCACAATGGATCTTGTCAGCATTGGCCAAAATAACCCTGTAGCATATGTCAGCAGTTGATGAAGACTATTTTACGATCATTACAATCATCCAGGACAGCAGAGCCATTGTCTAAGCCTCAAATCATGATTGTACGACATCAGCAATTTCCTGTCCACCTTACATACTATTGCCATAATGTGCATAAAGGGCTTGCTCCAACTTTGCATCAAGCAGCAAGCACATGCACGGACATGCCTCCACATGTGAGGTTGACGTAGACATGTATGTCCACAGAGGATAGCAACAAGAGCCTACAGACTTTCTGAAAGCTTGCTGTGCCTGCAAAATGCATTCAAAGGCAGTTTGGGGATGACCAAGACATGTATGTGCATAGAGCATAGCAACAGAAGCATACAGATTTCCTGCTTGATATGTCTACAGCATGTCTCCAGTACACACACAGGATTACATCAGGAGCCTATTCACTGTTTACAAGACTTCTCTGCAGAATGCATTCATAAAGCTTGCACTGCCTGCCTGCAGAGTGCATTCAAAGCCATGTGAGGATGATCAAGACATGAATGTGCATAAAGTGTATCAACAGATTCACACAGACTTCATAGAAGCTCGCCATACCTCCAGCGTGCACGCAGCATGACAACAAGAGCCTCTTCACTGTAACAAGACTTCTCTGCAGAATGCATTCAAGAGCTTGCCATACCTGCAGAATGCATTCAACAGCTTGCCATGCCTGCAGAATGCATTCCACAGCTTGCCATGCCTGCAGAATGCATTCAACAGCTTGCCATGCCTGCAGAATGCATTCAAAAGCTATGTGAGGACCAGAGACTATTGCACCACCGGCAAGCATGTCATCCAGATGTGTCTGAACGTCATCAAGGTCAGCATCGAGCTGGGCAACTATGTGCACGTCAACAACTACATCTCCAAAGCAGAGCAAACTCCAGAAGTGCAGGTATGCTGTTGCTCAAGGCTGTGCTCTTCCACAAACACTTGATATACAGATGCTGCATGGGTCTCAAGCATCAAGTATGCTGCTGGTGAAGGCTGTCTGTTTCACAAACACTTGATATACAGATGCTGCATTGGTCATGAGCGTTCATTATGCCTGCAGCCACTGCATAGCTTTGACAGAGTTCCAGATACCCATGTAGCACCATATCAGTGCGCGACCACACTGCATCGTGGCTCTGCAGTATAGATGGAGCACAACGTGAATGCATAGCTGCTTTCTCTTGCTGTGTCACTGCCAGCTGTCCTGGCATCAGGAAGCTCAGTTTACACCTTGTGGGGGTAGCATGGGAGGGTGGCCTATACATTGGGGCGTTGGGGGGGGGGGGGGGGGCGGGGGCGAAATTT
>JAABUP010007543.1_pt1 | contig 14497 bp, 17 predicted proteins | sample 5559201 | NCBI WGS metagenome assembly JAABUP01 (sample SAMN10711887, study PRJNA513373) | rock metagenome | isolation source: Antarctica rocks | place: Antarctica | reverse complement strand
GTCGATCACCCGCCAGGGTCCAAACCACCAAAAAATCTAGATACTCAAGGCTTAATAACTTTATCGATACTAGTCCGTTTAAGGTAAAAAGTGGGTCAGTTTAAAGCGCTAAGTCAGCGCTTTAAAATGCGCTAAAAACTATTAAGATCGGCCCAGTTTCGAAGTAGAGATCATTTGCTCGAAGATTTCTAATGATCTATACTAGTTTTCTTAGTAGTCCGCAAATGATCTCTACCAGAGATCATTAGACTCTATAGGATAGGCGTTAGTAGACGCGTTTCGTTCTATACTTTATAACCGTATCGTATAGCTTCTCGACGTAATTATTCTTCTAACCGGTTTTCGGTAGAGGGAAGGGAGGAAGGAAGAGGAGGAGAGCTATTTACCGCCGCGTTACTAGTGCCGTCTAGTTAATCTTTTAGTATTCTACCTATATATCTACTATTCGGTCGTATTAACGTATCTTCTATTAACTACACTAGTATACTACGCTTTAGTATCGGGCTTATCGCGATTCTAGGGGGATCTCTTAGCTCTCCTAACTAGTAAGTAGTGTAGAAGGTTCGTAGCTAGTACCACGTACAGGTGGATCCTATTACTGGCCGGAAAGAGGCTATAGGGTAATTACTTCCTACATAAAGTCGCCGAAGCCTATCTAGTTATCGGAGACTAACGAAACACGCTAAAGCCTAAGCTAGGCTAGAAGCATCCACTGGCCCCCATTCGTGTTAGAAATAAAGTCCATCTCGCTCATCCGGAAGCAGCGTCGTGAAATGGAAGGACGTCCACGTGCGAGCGAAACTTAGTCTTCTAGTGTCTTCAGGCGTCAATCCAAGTAAAATCGACGAGACTAATGCTTGATCCAGGAAAATGTCACCGAAGGCACCTAGAACATGAGAACATGCCAGTCGAGGTTGCTCAAGGGCGGACAACAAAAGGCTAGCAAACAGTCCTGTCTCATTCATATGTTCAGTCAAAGCGAGCCGAACTGCTCTATTGTTTTCCAAGGCCATGGGGGGCAATTCAAGTACTCATAACTCGATAGCCCGTGGCGCACAGAAACGGAGACTCCGCATCGCTAGAAAATAGAGGCTGTTCGCTTGTACATACATTAGACGGCTAAAAGACGGGGGAGCAGCTACTTAGCTAGCGCTTTGTGCGGGATTGAGATTATCCTTATGAAAAATAGCATGGCTTTTGACCCATGAAAAAAAAATTGCCTCAACAATGGTCCACTCTGGACTTTGATTGCCAGAAGCATTCATCACTGCCATTCCTTTTTATGAGGGGCTTCTAGTCCTCAAGTTGAAAGCTTCACTAATGCTAGTGGTACGCTCTCATGAATATTAATCGGCGCCTTCTTCACTGTTTGTTCAAGATCGACTCTTCATCGTTTCCAGCGCGCGCCTCTTTCTCGGCCATCTTCTGTGCGTTACTTATCCTGCTTGCTTGCAGCAATTGTCTATACTCTCACGCCTCGTTCTGATCTTTGCGCTCTCCTCAGCACACAGGAGCGGCTTATAACCCTCGTAAACATTCGTGTCTGGATCTGCGCCGTACCCTATCAGTATCTTTATGACCTGCTGATATTTTCTGCGCGATGACCCGTATTGACGAACGCCAGACGAGGGAAGGGTCCAAACAAAGTCAGGTTTTATGATCGGGCTTCTCGCCTTTGTAGAAGTAGATTCTGGTATGACGGCCTCAATGCTAAGAATCCGATACACTAATGTACACCGTAGGAACCCAATCATGCAGTGTAGCACTCCACTGCTCCTCAGCAAACGTTGTTCCGTTCATCTGGTGGTACAAGAAAGTCGCCGCATGGTCAGGCGTGTGTACTGTAGCAACCCTTGCGAAAGGGAACTCATTGGCTAGTATTCTAGGTAAAAGTGGACTGTCACTAGCTGTACCATGCATTCGCGACATCACCCGCCCTGTGTCATTCACCCACATGGCAAGATCAAAGCCGACTCCGTTGAATATAGCAACATCTGACTGCCGGATGGAATGAGAGACGTTTGGGCGTAAAACGTCTACCAGGTTATCAGCAATAATCTGGGAATCGAGGATGGCAGTAAATACCTGCAACCCACGCCGGGCCTGGGGAATTAATGAAGTCAAGACGTATAAGCATGCCGTCGGAGATGGGTGCTTCACTATTCACCGGCGCGGTACTAAAAGGCGAATAAAACACTAAATCTACTACTAAAGCCGCGTCGGTGCTCATGTAACCTGCTTGAACGCTACTTGCGAACGGGGTGCTAAACGTAATGTTGTTGGCAGCTGACTCATACAGCGTATGACTCCTCGTACCAGGAGAATCGCGGAATTTGTTTGGCACTGATGGGCTTTTTTGACTAGTGATGTCGTCCCATTCGAATTCCACAACGCTCCACGGCGGCGGCAACACCACTAAACGCTGCAACAGCATCGTTACGTTGCCAATTGGGTTCTCATAGAGCAAAATGGCTGTGTCTGTGGTGGTATTGAGGCTAGAAATTTGCCCGCGTATTAGTGAGGTGGCGGTCAATGAGCACGTATCCACTGCGGTCGTGTGGTTCCCAAATAATGAGTCATCAATGTGCCACCCACCGGGGCTATACCAAGTCCAATTGAGGCGGTTGGCATTCGAAACGTAGAAGAGTTGGATCTATGGATAAGTCAGCACCTCCAGGAAATGGGCATGGGTTAGCTTTTTGTTGCTACCTCCGTGTGTAAGACCGGCCGAAAGCTGCCAGCGGGGTATGGTTTTTCGCATTCGAGTCGATACTCAAATCTAAACTCGTATTCCATTGATTGTTTGACGCGGTACGAATCGCACGTCGGATGCGACCCATGTTGTCTTGGAAAAACAACTGCCGGTCGCCATTGGTGAACGACACAATCCTATGAAGCGTGAGGCAGACTCCAAACTTACAGCACAGATTCCGGGTCCATATACATAAGTGTCGACTACCCCTCGGCCCTTGAGGTCAGTTATGGACAAATCTTGAGCCATTGTTACTACGCATATAAGTTCGTGCGCCAGCTGTGTATGGGGTCATGGTAAGAGGACTGGGGCACTGATCCTGCCAGAATAGTGATCTCAGGTTCTTCGTTGTTAGTAAATATCCTCGATACCCAAGATAATCTAAGGTTGAGACTGATATTTCATTACTAGCGGCTTTACTCTGGCTATAATCGTCGCAGCAGTTGCTGCCCTGAGCGAAACACCAGCGTACGGATTGATTGGCTTGGTTCCGCTTCTCGACACAGCTCCAGATCTTGCCGACAATCCATTGGGGTGATAACGAGAGCACCATCGGACTCACACCTAATGGCTTACTAGGCGACCTGAGAACGGTCTTCGAAGGGAAGTATCTAGATTGTCGCGACCATTGGTATAGTAACCCACGCAAAATGCCAGATGAGGTCTTAAGAGTGCTGCTAAGGACAATCATAGTGTCTGCGACGCTAGACATTTTGCATAAATCGCAAGTTCTGCTCAGTAATCGCCTGCGAGCTCAAGAAGTCGAAGTGGACTGGATGGAGGCTGATGGATTGCACCAGGTGAAGGACATGGATCAATTCACAGAAGCAGGCCGTGCGGTGAGGCATTACGTCACGCAAATGTCGGTTGAATTTTCCGCTGGTGGAAGTCCAGGTGTAGTGCCTAGGTTGAACCGTAAGACGCCATGGCCGGATTGGAGGCCATGGCCAGCGAGGCACTGCCAAGCCAAGTGAGACCTCGGTAAATTGCAGAAGCTTCGTATTGAGTGGAATCCCAGATATCCTCCTCTCGCTCTACCAGCAAGTGGCACTGTTGGAATTCAGCCCTATGCTACCAAGTATTCCTAGTTTTATTGGTGGATGACCTAAAGCAGTTTAGCGTCTTGGCATCCCCTGACACTTCTCTTTCTTCTCCATGTAACCAACTTAATCAATCAATTCCACACCTATGAGACCTCAACTTCTCCACGTATTTCAACAAGATGCACATGCATTTTTCATCGCTTTTTGGTGTGATGGCTCTGAAGACTCACGTTCATTAGTGGAGGGAGAAGATGCTGTAGTAATCATTGTGAGCTGAGGAATAAATGGAGAGCGCTGTAGCACGAGAGGAACATGCAGGTACAGTCGCCAGATCAAGACTCACTGTTCATAGCAGCTCCTAGGCTCTACACAGAAGGAGCCACATTATAATCTGGCCTGTTGGAATCCTGCAGCCAGGCGAGGGCGCGGCTTTGCCTCAATACTGTGTATCGGATCATTAACGTGTCATTCACCCTTCATTGATTGGATAGTTTCGCATCGCACATCTACTATGTCGCTCGAGAGTACCTAGCTACGGTGATGAGTTCATTACTGCTAGAGACCTAGAATATCTGTCTTGGCATGTCTTCAATGCGACTGTGGGCAGCACATACATCAAAACAGTACCCTCGGAGTTTCCCTTAAAATTTGCACCTAGCTTTAGTAGGACGCCAGTCGTCATCTATTTAGTGACATCATATGTCTAGTTGCTTATTTCGTTCCGAACGCGCGATATCCTTATGATTCAACCCTTAAACATATGGCGTGATGCTATGATATTCCCACTTCGCTACATGCCGATGCAATCTGCACAAACTTGACAGCATACAACAGCACCTAAGACTTAGAATCTATGCCCCATAGATCACCAAGATTATGAGCAGTCATCTTGGGAACGCTTGATTGTAAGGCCTTAAAAAGGCTCCTGGACGTACGCAATATCTCCGCTTGATCTCAGCTCTCATGAAGTTGATTCATGTAATCCTGCTCAGTGACCTAATGTTGAAATTGGCCTTTGAAAAGCTAGCTAAATGAGTCTGTGAAAGACACATCTGAGGCGCCCAAAATCAAAAACGAACTCCTTAGGGTTAACATCCATTTGTGTCACTCCTCACTCCTGCCATTGCAAGAGACTATTCATGCTACCTAATCCACTGCCAAGTGTTTCCCAAAGTCCCGAAATCTTTCAACGTATGCCGTCATTTGAACAAACGAGTAACCCAACCCTCATTACTTGCATTGCGTGCAGGAACCCGGGATGACGTGGTATCCTTCGTGAGGACCTCCAGCACACTTGGCCCCAGTAGGTCCTTCTTTATTTGTCCGGACAAAATGTAGACCTCGGTCACGACAGTCCCCATAGACCTGGTACCATATTTGCCAGTCACACATATTGGCTATGTCGGACGTGGTTTGATCAAGCCTAATCCTCAAAGATTAGCGGAGATCACGATTTCAAGCCGATTACAGGTCACTGAGATGCACTACTTTGCAAGTGGAAGTTCTTTGAATGGCCAAGAGGGATGCGTCGCTTATGTTTTTAAGCCTTCAGGTGGAGGATAAGAGGTTGGTGCTGTCAAAAAGCGGTTTGTCGGCGATCCAGGTCGACCTTCAAAGATCTGTTCCTGCTGTTGAGACCTCGTGCTTCTTCTCTGAAAGTGAATTTTTGAGTAGTACGTAAAATCTGCACGGAAGTTGTGGTAAAGAAGTTGCTTTGATTAGTGACAGGTTGCGAGGTGAAGAGGCACTGATCCGAGAGAGAGAGGGGAGAACTGCAAGGTTTTAATAATCAAAACAACATCTAGGTCCCTAACACCTGAGGCGCCATTGAATTCAGCCCATAGTCCTGGAATAATGTATTTGGAATATTCAAGGGGGCTTCGTATTGCGACAGTCGCTAGAGACCAACAAAGCTCGTTCGTAGCGGTCCAAACGTGAACGTACGCACGAAGTGGAGTGACGAGTGAAACAGGGCTTTCGTTTCTCGCAAGCTGGTAAACCATAGAACGGTCTGCCCACAAGAATGGAGATGTGGGAAGAAATCAGGAGGCTCGACATTGTTTCTTGGTTCCTAAATTGAACTTGACCATCTGGCTGGATTGGATGGGTTCTGGTATGGTCCACTCATTCTCGCCACCGATGAAATCAGAAGTCCTCATGAAGCCTTGAGGTACAAGCATCGGCGGCTCGCTTTGTTCTTTCCTTGTGCATCGCGACAGTCATGCAGTCAGACTATCGATTCGCAGTGGGGCCAACTGTTTTCAATGGTTTCCCATGGGACAGGGTACAAGCTACTCAGCCAAGCTCGAGAAGGTGCTCGAACGAGAATGTCTCCCTTCGTTGCTCGGAAACCTCGATCATGCAGCCGTAGACATCGCGACACTCGGTTCCTATAACAGTATTCACGAATCAAGATAACCTCCAGTCACCAACAACATCGAATAATTACCAGAAAAGAAAGTTTCCCAGTACCAAGGATCAGCATCTCTCGGGGAATATTGACCCTGCGTTCGCTCCAAGTTTGATGCCATTCGGCCTCACTTTAACCCGCGCAGTCCTTGGGCTACTTCCCGATAGTTGCAGAGTATCATCCGACATCGCTTTATATTGTCCACCATTGCCGTGGGACTTTCCGAAAGTCACGGTCTTCAAGGATGTCACGGCAGCCAACAGCGTATGTAGACTGTGACCGGTAGCACCTGCAATTTCTCAAGACCTGATCCTAAACCTTGTTCAAACTATGTCCAGATTGGTCCCCGAGAGAGTATACTGTGATTTGCAGAATTGTGATAGCTTTTCGTAGCGCCACGTAGCATCTGAAGGCACAGATGCTTCAAGATCCCCACAAATTCGATGATAGCAAAATCGCGGCGACGCCGAATTTATGTCTCAGGGGCGGCAGTCCCTTGCAACTATGATTACTCATACAGTCGTATGTCCCTTGCGGTCGCATCGCGCTCCATTTGAACCCCACAAAGCTGTTGCCTAATGTGCACGTCTGGTAAGGCGACTGCTTAATCCTGGCTCTCTCTCCGAATCCTATGAATTCAACGCCTATACTCATTTTCGCAAGGTCGACCACGGTCTACCATATTCTTGACCGGCTAATGACATGACATCCAGACACAATCTTTCATGGCTAGGAGGATCTTTGGGAGATCATGAATCTAGAGTCGGCTCAGATCTTGTGGACACCGCACAGTTCTTTTCTATGTCGAGTGAAATCCTACTCAAATGGACTGTCGGGAGACGGAACTCGGAGATTGATTGGTGTGTCAATGATGGAGACTTATGGCTATTGTTTGTTGACTCATAAGTGAACATGAGATGCGATAATCGACGCATGACAGGTCTTGGATGACTAATGTTAAGCCATCTCCACGGTGGTGCGGAAGAAGAGCCACTGGTGTGTGTCCTTCTCGAGTTCGAGGTGCGACTAGAGGGCCACGCTGAAAGAGAGCCAAGCGTACTCCCAGATCGGACCCTGCGAAATATGGGTTTTATCGTTGGAAGACAAGCATTGATGACACCAAGCAAAGCCTCAAGGCACGTCAAGAGGGAGATCCTAGCAGAAAGAACCTGCCAAGCCTGTTGGTTCTGTTCAGTAATATCTGAAGTCACTTTGATCCGGTAAAGAGTTAATATGCATATCCTAAGCCCCAGGTTAGTGACGGTAGCTCTTAATGTTGAAAACCGTATCATGCTAATACTCGAGAAGGGAGACGTAGGGTCTTACGCTATACCCATGGAGAACATCCCACTTATTGCCACCTTTTTACACCTTGTTATCTTGAGGCGCCACAGGACAGGCATTGGGAGGACCACAACCGTTACGTCCATCAACAGGTTGAATGCGCCGAGAAAGAGATCGAAAGACCTTTGGTTCCCGCACGTTCCTTTGATAGTTTTATCCCAGCTATATTCCGAGGGCCGACACAACAGGCAGCATGCCACGACGAGAACTGCAAAATAGGCGAAATTGAAGCCGTGGACGATATAGCAGGTGACGCGAAAGGACAGGGTTCGAAAGATGCGAGTATAGAGGGAGAGGACGCAAGCGCGAATAAGTGTCACGGCAGTGACCCATAGGAGTCGTTCAATGAACAAAGCCTATGAAATGCATCAGTTGCTATATGCGATCTCAGAAACAAGAGACTTACCTTCAATCTCAAGACTTGGAGAGCAAAGTCTTTTTGTCCACCAACCGGACCATGGTCCCAGTATACCAGAGCTGCCAACGCAGGTCAAGTCTTAGCTACAGACTTCCCAGAAGCACGACCTACCATGAACGGTGAAGCCTATCAGCACCAAAGTCAGAACCTTGATCGACTGTCAGTCTGTATTGATGAATATCATCGAGAAAGAGGTTCCGACCAAGCCACCTACGCACAGGTAGTCGTTCGCTTCAAACACAGTCTTTTGGATTTTGCGCGAAAATGCTCTAAGAAGTACAAATAAAATAGCAAGGAATGAGAATGCGGACAAGATTGAGATCTGAGCGACTCTGGTTGAGTCACAAGTAAAGCAGTCGGCCATGCTGATGGTTGGTACATTTCCCCTGCGGCAACGGCGAAGGGGGCGAGCCATGTCAAAAGTTACAGAAGATGACGGGAGCTCAGCAGCTCTACAATACGATATTGACGAGATTCAGGATCATCCATGAACCACATCATGTGTTTGGGCTGCATGCACCACCTCCTCTTCGGACTTATGGGTGCGTCTAGATTTCAGAAACACCTGTCAGGATATTGATCTACTTGTCGCACATTGTATGTTTTCCACAAGCGCGAGCTGACGAGGACTGACCATTTGTGTCAAGACATCGTGACCTATCTCGCAAGGAGCGCTTAATGGGGACAAGCTTCTAAAGTCTTTGGACGATGATCCGGAAGCCCTAGGGCATGATTAAATTTGAGGTAGAAAGAGACGAAGCAAGTGCGGCGTAGCGCCCCCAAGTGAAAAGTGACCGAAACCGTGGGACACAGCTCTAGATCACGGAAGTGGGTGGATGGCACAGTAGTGATCCTCGCAATATTGCACTTGGTGGTGTGATCCGGTATCGAGATATAGGCGTTTGCGGATCCCGCCTCTACAATCAGATGCAGATCGATGCAAGGTCAAGATTTGATGTTTGCCGTATTTGATGAGGACACCATGTCACAATCGTCGATTACAGCAATGCCTTTTAGCAATCTTCCTGTACCTGGACCGCCACGGTCTATTGTTGAGAGCACTGTGTTTATACTTACTAACCATTCTATTAGAATAATGGCGTATCACACGCTTCACCACCAGAACACAACTCGGAGAATGAATCGCACCAGCCACAAAGGTAAAAACATCTTGACGAGCCAGGTTTCCCCGAGCCCCCTCCTAACCCATCGATCGATGACAGTAGCGGGCGCTCCAGGGGTAAAGAACATGTCGTCCATGTTTCCCGTCGAGTGCCCCGCCACCTCTTTCGCTCTCTTGAACATCTCCTCCTCAAACATTTGGACTTCCTGGTCCAGCTTGCTGAGTGGCTTCTCATCCTTTGCGGCGCGGATTATGGCCTGTGCTAGGTTGAGGGAATCCTTCATGGCGACATTCACACCTTCTCCGGCATGAGGTGTCATCAAGTGTGCTGCGTCTCCAATCAGGGTGGCCCCAGGCCTATGCTTCCAGCTATGCCCTACTGGGAGCATGTACAATGATCGTGGTGTGACATCTTTTTCGTTCGCTGCTTGCGTGAGCTTGACTAGTGGCTCGGCCCAATCACCGAATTCCTTTGCGAGGGTTTTCTTAACCTCCTTGGCGTTACGAACGTCATATCCGCATGTCTTCATCCAGTCCTCATCTCTCACGCCGGTCGCGTATATGATGAGGCTACCATCTCCTTTCTGTTGAGCTGTAATGTTCTTCCCATCCGAGGCTCCAAACACTGATCCCCGGTTGACCAACTTATAAAGGTCTGGGTACCTCTTCTCAACATCATCCAGGTACAAGTCATAGCCACCTATCCCTGCGTAGTATGGTTTTACATCTGTGAGTGCGGGCCTAACTTTGCTCCAGGCACCGTCGGCACCAATGATCAGGTCGAAACCACGCTCAACGCCATGGTCGAAGTGCAGAGACAAGTCTTGTTCATCGATGCTGCGCAGCCGACAATTCCACCGTATTGTATCAGAAGGTAATGACTGCAACAGGATCTCGCGAAGGCGTTCGCGATCAATCTCAGGTCTACCACGACTCGTGGCCTCCGTAGTGCCCCCAAGCTTAATGTAGCATTTCATGTTCTTATCCACCACGCAAATCGCTTCTCCATCGTAGCGGGCGTGTTTTGTGTATTGGTCGTACAACCCCGCTTCTCCCAGGGCCTTGAGGCCAGTATCAGTGTGTAGATCCAGCGTGCCACCTTGGCCGCGGACACCCATGGAAGATTCTCCTTCAAAGATTGTAACTGGAATCGAGGCGCGAACGAGAAGACGAGCGAGGGTAGTGCCAGCCGGGCCTGCACCGATAATGGCGATTCTGGGCGGAGGAGACATGATTCCCCTGCGTGGTCAGTAACCGGGAGTGTTTTCAATCTACCAGTATCGAGGCATCCAGATGATGTGCCTTGCGAAAGAACGAGCGACTTTGGTACTGGACAAAGGATGGCGAGGCCTAAAGTCAAGTCATCCCAGCCGAAGAAGTAGAATGTTTGTAGGCGTCACCACCAGCGGCAAAGCCCGCTATGATGTCGCGCACATGCTGACACGGAGCATTCAGGCAGGCACCCACTGCTCAGACCAGTTCAGCAAGCCCTTCAAAAGTCTCCGTCGAAGCATTTGCTTCGGTCTCACAGGAACATACAAATACGGCATATTCTAGAACGCTAGCCAGATTTCGTTAACTACTTTTTGGCGCTTCAAGTTTCAAAATATTCAGTGATGCGGAGCTACCCGGAGATAAGGCTGGAGCTAGCGAGGGTCGTGTTTCAAATTTAGTCATCCGCCGCCAAGCCTGGAGAGGTGCGTCAGTGAAACGGCCTACACCTCATCCTTTAGCTTCTCTTGCATTTGTATCGGCGCCAACATAACCTCGACTTGCTTCGTCCTCCCTCTAATAGCCTATCTCGCCCTCTCGATATGGTCCCCAAAACCAAACTCACGGTCCAGCGAGACTGCGCGCAGGGCTCGCTTTCCCATTTCCATTCCCTAGCCGCCTACACTGACAGCCTCAAGAGAAGCATTCCATGGTCATACAGAAGAACCGCAAGCCCCCTTCTTCCTCAAAGGACTCTCAGCGCGGACGGCTGAGCCCTGCAACTACTGTGACTGCCGACCCAATTCTATCTAATAGCCTACCGAGAGCGCAGAAGCGGAAGTACGCTGGTGAAGACGAGCGCTCGCAAAAGCAACCACGAAGAGATCATACATCTACCACAGTTCCCGCTACGGCCTCTCAAACCCTGACCAACATTTTGCGGACCAGGGCGCAGAAGCGGAAACCCGCTACTGAAGACGAGTGCTCGCAAAAGCAACCACCAAGACATCTACTATCCGCATCGATACCGGCTGCGGCCTCTCAATACCTGGTCGGTATCTCGTGGACCAGAGAACGGAAGGGTCCAAAGGCACCTGAGAACCAGCGCTCGGGCAAGCGACGCCGGTATTCCTCGCCATTATCTTCACTGCGTTTGTCCGAAAGGAACTTAAAATTACTTGAGCGTCTGACAAGATCGAACACACCTTACAGCATGGAGACGGGTGATGCAACCCTAGAGCGAACGCAGAACAGAGCTCTATCGCGGCAAATAAGCCAGGAGGCCGCATCGGTGCCTTCGCAGAGTTCATCTGGCACAACTACTGAAAGAAGACGGAAAAGAGCTCCATCGCGGCAATCAAGTGTATCATTTGAACCAGGACGCCCCATCGGTGCGCTCGGAGACGTCGTCTGGTACGATCGCTTTCTATCGCCACGAAATTCTGCAACGCGCAGGGATCTTCGTTCGCAACGAACCTCCTCCCAAGCAGATCCAATCTCAGATGAATACCATCCTTCGGCGTAGGATTTCTGAGCAGCGAAAGCTGGAACTGGCTGACATTGCCGATGATATATCTCAAAAGTTCATACACAATCCGAGGGGGGCAAACAGAGAAGATGACTTGGTTGAACTTGTGTGCGAGGCTCTACGTTCAATGCATAGAGGTGGAACGTTCTATTTCCCTCGGAAAGCAGGTACCTCATTCGTTTTTGTCCCCGCCGGTGAATATCGTGCTAATCTCTTCCCAGACTGGGACCCCAGCCTCAAGCCCAATGTTCAGCAATATCTTTTCGACCTAGATGTTCAGCACCAATCCAACAATGTTGCCGATGATGACATCGAGCGGCCGAGCAAACGGCAAGAAGCAGATCCGGTCTACCTTTCTCCATCTACTTCGCAGTCGGCTATGCTACCGCCCGCACCTCAAGCCCAGCCGAAACAGGAGATCATCGTCAAAAACCCTCGTCCGGACTTCACAATCGGCTTCAGCCATTCTAAAGTCACCGATGAACTGACAGCGCGAGGTCTCAGCAACATCAAAGCCGATCAATTCCTTCGGTACTTACAGCAAGAGCGGATACTTTGTTCCAACCCCACTCTGAACTTTCTTGACGTGCGCTTCCCTATTCTGGTCATTGAAGGCAAATCATAAACAACTGGGAGGACTGTCTTCGAGGCCCAGAACCAAGCAGCTGTCTCTGGCAGCTGCATGGTCAATCTCCAGCATCAGCTCTCCGATTTAACTAAAAGCATCTTTCCCGAGTCCGAGTCCGAGTCCGGGTCCGAATCTAGCGAGACACCTTTGGCGTTTACCATATGTTCAGAGGGGCCTTACATAGAGCTCTGGGTACATCACTCCTCAATGGAGGACAATCTCCGCATGCACTATATGAACATACTAAAGATATGCCACGGATCCCTTAAAGACGGGCTCAAGGACTTCCTTCTAGACTTGGATAGTCTCGTGAGCTGGGCAGGTGACCGGTTTTTGGAGGACGTGGCAGATCAATTGTTCAAGCTGGCGGAGCATGCAGCTCGACGGTAGTGCTAGATCTCGAAAAGATCTCGAAAAACCGTCCGTCTACACTGTAGTCCAATTCCAGGAAGCTTAAAGTAGGAACTTAACCGCAGCTCATCTTATATCCAAACTTGATCCTATGATAGAGACCACGGTAGCATTTTAGCTTGCTTCTTATAGCATTGTAGGACACGCCAGTATTCGTAAAATGGTCTTGAGACCATCATGAAGTAGACGCGTTCTTATCAATGAAGAACCCGCGCGAAACGAAGAGAATTAGTGGCTATGTTATCTAGGCGAACACCCTAGCACTGGTGCACTATGACATTACTTATTCTCCTCTAATAGAACTGATTCCCATCATTTAATTAACCACAATGACCATGCCGATCTAACATGCTCAGAGACGGCCTCTACTGGTATGCATTGCTCTTGCAGCAAGCCTTATCCCACCTTTCACAAGGGCGAATCTCCACTCCGTCCATTGACGCAACCCACGCCATTGCTACGATCGCTACATTACAGCAGTGGTACAATGAAGATACCGGCCTCTGGGACACCACAGGCTGGTGGAATAGCGCCAATGCTCTGACGATGCTTGGAGACTTTGGTGCTTTGGACGATTCTCTTGATAGTGTCACTCAGCATGTATTTGAGAATACCTTTCAAAAAGCTCAAGTGGCCAATATTGAACTCTTGAAGGTGATGACTTCAGACTCGATAGAATCGTGTATATGGTCTTCGGTTTGGGCAAATAGTTCAAGGCCTTCGACGATGCCTTTCCCCGGCTTCATTAACGAATACTATGATGATGAAGGATGGTAAATTCGATCAAGAATTGCTTACATCTCCTTCTGACAACATTATCAGGTGGGCACTAGCATGGCTAAAAATCTACGACATCACCAAGAAAGCCCAATACCTCAGCATGGCAATCTCCATCTTCGAAGACATGATCACAGGATATACCGCACCATGCGGCGGTATGTGGTGGGACAAAGCCCACACTTACACCGGCGCCATAGAAAACGAGCTCTTCCTCGCAGTCGCCGCTCAGCTGGCCAACAGAGCGCCAACCCCAAGCAAGCAATATTACCTCGACTGGGCCCTAACACAATGGGACTGGTTCCAACGAAGCGGCATGATTACTCCACAATTTACTATCAATAACGGTATCAACCTCACGACCTGTCAGAATGACGGCGGTACAATATGGTCGTACAACCAAGGCGTCATTCTAGGCGGCCTGCTTGAATTACATAAAGCAGTGCCGGATGACGTCTATCTGGTAGCAGCAGTGAAGATAGCTCTAGCAGGAGTTGAACATCTCAGCGACTCGAATGGAATCCTCCACGAACCCTGTGAGCCCAACTGTGGAGCTGACGGCCCCCAATTCAAAGGGATATTCATGCGTAATCTTCAGACCTTGCAGAAAGCCATCCCGATCGACAGAGTCGAGAACTTCATCAGACGAAATGCCGAAAGCATCTGGCTCAACGACCGTGGTGATGGCCATCAATTGGGTCTCGTTTGGTCAGGCCCTTTCACCGGCGCAACTGCATCTACTCAGAGCTCGGCATGCGATGCTTTGGTCGCAGCAATGGCCGGAAATGACAGGAACAGTAATATGCTTGTTGGGAGCTGAGTGACGCGTCGAATCCTGCGCATATCACTCG
>JAABUP010007542.1_pt1 | contig 14498 bp, 14 predicted proteins | sample 5559201 | NCBI WGS metagenome assembly JAABUP01 (sample SAMN10711887, study PRJNA513373) | rock metagenome | isolation source: Antarctica rocks | place: Antarctica | reverse complement strand
AATGATCACCTCCACATCTAACCTCTGCCCACTTCCAGCGCTTTCATATCTCCTCTCGCGAAGCCAGCATACTCGCATATTCCATGCTCATACCTCCTGTGCACCAACGACAAAGCCGAGCCGGCCCGGTCGCAAGAGCGGACGGGAGGGGCTGCGTGGACTACGCGCATGGAGTCTGGACATGTGGCTTTTGTGAACCCGGAGAAAGTCGGATTTGTGGCGAGGTGGATTCGAGAGCAGATTGGGGAGAGCTTTGCTAAGCTTTGAGGACGTGGTGTAGTGGCCTGGAGAAGGGGGTGGCGTTGGCCATGGCGGGGATGGAGCCGGAGGGGGAGGTGGTGGTGGTGGCCAAGGCGGATGCGATGGTGGCTTACGCCTTGGCGGAGGAGGTGGAGGTGGCCAAGATGAATGCGTTGGCGGAGGTGGAATTGCGTTGCTCATAGTTAACTCGTGGTGATTTTTTTTTGCATGCGCGAGCATATACGAGGCTGTATGGACCGCAGGCGAAGGATTATCTATGCATGCATCTGAAGGAGCTTCATCGGGGAGGGTCCCGACTACTTATGTCAAGCCGGCATTTGAGTCCAGCGACGCCTATTCACTGATATGACTTGCTATGTGGCCGAGCTGTCAACCTCACTTGACAGCCTAATGGTAGAAAGACAGCATACGTGCGGTGGTAGCAATACATTGACGTCGATGGGAATTGTTTCTAAGTGATCACACCGACGCCCAATTGCCCAACATCATTCCAGCTTTTGTTCAGTGAGGCTCGCTTTTCCGCGTTTGTGGTGGGTGGCATTAATTGCCAAGGAGGCCCTGATAGCAGCGAGTAGGGTTGTCTGAACTATCAGCAGAGCGATAATGTCAAGGCAAATTCTATCGCCGCTATTGGTCGTGTGCACGCTCACAAACACCTAGTTTGTCATTATTTCAGGTCTGAAACTTTCAGCAGACATGGGCACCTGCGCTTCTCGTCGCGGCTCTGCTGGCTCATCTTCATTGGCCGTCGAAAAGCTTCGATCGGTCGTATGAGAGACCAAAAGGATCAGTCGTTGCATGCAAGATGGTTGCAAGGCTCCAGAGTATGGCTCTGAAATTATATGCCGAATTGGTCGACCTGCTTGAACTAAGCATCTTTCTTTGATTGGAGTCTGCATGAAAGAATATTGGGCTAGATCGCTTTTAAGAAAAGTGTAACATTTATGATCCGATAGTACGACATGGTGAGATTGGGCGAGAGCTTAGGGAATCTCGCTATCGGACACTAGTGACGAAACTTCTGATGAGAAGAGAGGGATGCTCATCTACATATGTGTCGATCTCTATTTGACCTCCGAGGATACATTTCCGGTCCTTGGAATGCAAGATTAGTATCGAAGCCATTATAGCGACGGGCCTTATCGGATAGTTGGATAAGGAAGCAAAACCCCCTCTGCATTTTCGAATGCGAGCGAAGCAGCTTACCTTCGTCTTCCGAAGCTATTCAGATGCATCATGCATGTAACCGAGCTAGCGAACGGATGCTTCTCCGCGATCGCGATCTCTTCCGAACTTGTAGGTGTTGCGGCCTGACGTGTGACGTGCGTAGCTGGAACTTGTAGCGATGTGTTTCTGCAGGGCAAGAATTAGCAGCACAGAATCTCATCGATCAAAAGCCGTATCAGGCTTCGTAGCTCGGGAAAAAAGGAATGATGTCGCTCCAGACGACTGGGTACAATTCTGGCATCAAAAGTGCTCGTTATACGCTCATAATTGACAGCGTCTCCAAGCACGGACAGTGGATGAATGACTTGACTAGGAGGGACTTCTCCTTTGAGTACATCAGAGAACAACCTAGCCTCAGCCATCAAATACTGTTTTCTTTATTGGCTGATCGTATTCTTCTTAGCCCTTGAATTCTTTCAAGCATCCCACTAACGCTCTCTCATAAGATCTTGGTGCCTTGTCCGTTGTATAATTGTCAAGATCGGAGGCCAATCTTGCAAACAGCTCGTCACGCTGACTGGTTATGGAGTTTCCAGCTATTCTGCTGAGCTTCAAGATCGCTTATAATGTACTGATACTCGAGCCTTCATCAATTGATACCTACCTGCAGAGAGCTTCTAAGTAGGGAAACGTGGTTGGGGCTGATTGAATTGGTATTGCATGTGAATCGTACCGCCACTCCAGAGGGCGGCAACTTCAAGAAGATAGAATACAGCGAAGCACCCTGCTGGTGTTTCCCTGATGGAGGTCTAAAGGGGTCAGAAACTCGGTAGAGGAGGAAGAGGAACATATCCTCAGCCACAGAGAGATCCTATGAGAGTGTCGAACTAAATGGGATGATGAAGAGAAAAAAGGAAGCCTTCAAAAGGGCCTGGAAAAGTAGCAGTAATTGGCGGACTTCAGAAGTTGCCAGCGGACCCTAGAAAGCTGTGAAGAACTTACTGAAGCTACTAGGGTAACACCCTTCCATAAGAGATTTCCTCCTCCAGCAAACCAAATAGTCTACAACCCTGATCCTCAATGCACAATAATTTTAAGTCTTTATCCGTCTGGTCTTTTGTTATCCAGTGCTCTGAGTACCTGCATTGAGCTTTGATAGAGGGAAGGGCCGGCACGAAGCTTAACACGCTAAGCGAGCCCTAAGTCATTTGTTGACAATGTCGGACCCTATGCTACACCCTGCCGATGGAATTCCACGAGGCAATGATCTGAAATTGGTCTCTGACATCGCCCACCCATGCTTCTCCACCATATTGAAGAAGGCTTCAGCTGATCCAAATGGCAATCAACGTTTTCGGATTGAGTTCTATGGTAGTGAAATGGGTTAGTTCGCTCTCATGCCTTATTGGAATTGTGCTAATACTACAAGCAGGCTTTGTCAACAATCTGATGCGAGAAGCAGGGAAGAAATCTATCCTCGGCACAGCTAGCCTGCTGATAATTGACGGGAAGGTTTCTGGTCCCTCAACGAACAAGTGTTGCTGAATCGAGGACCTCAGCCTTGAGAACGGCAGCATTGATGATTCCGACAACATGATTCCAATGGCGGTGTTCTCAGCAATATTGCAGGGTTTCCGTGAAGAGTACAAGATCAACCATCTTGTCATGAGCGAAGCGCAAACCTTTCGTTGATTTGTGAACTTCCTTGGTCCTGCAGGATTCCAGGACTGTACTTGTGACCCTTTTGGCGCGGCGGGCCCGGAGCTTCGGGAAATGTCTCCCTTGGCCCATACCTTATACGGCCATCAAAGCCAGCAATGATGACCGTCGTCATGCCAGGAGCAGTTCTACAGTGTCACGGCGTCCTGCTCCTTTTCTAAAACGAAAAGATAAACACAGCCAAAGCACTTCCACATCCCAAGACTCGGCGTAACAAGAGGGGCCCTAAATTGCTTGAGCCCTGTCATTTTCATTGATGCAGACTACATCCAGGACCAGATCGCTGAGATCACCTCTGATCCCTACGATCTCCCTCGTCTTTCCATCACTTCCGCCAAGCCAGGGGTCATTACAAAGATAGCATATTGCAAGAATTGGATCCAGTATGGCCAATGCGATTTTCAATACACTAGGAAGGGATGCAAATTCAAGCATGAGTACCCTGAGGATGAAGGTAATCGGGTTGTACCTCTTCATCTCCCTAACGCGAGTACGCCAAGTGTCGTGAGAGAGATCGTGTATTGCCCGCACTGGATGAGGCACGGCTGGTGCATGTACACGGCTCGAACAGAAGTGGAAAGGGTACAAATACAAGCATGAATTCCCTAAGGACGAAGAGACTCGGCTCAGTATTGGCATTCGAGGGCCTCCTCGCTGGCTTCAAGACGATCCAGGTCTGAAGAGACAATATTGGCCAGCAAGCGAGCCTGTGGAGCATACTGGCTCGCAAAAAGGGACAGGAGGTATAGCGAAGAGACATCGATCAAGTCTGGAGACAGACTCCTCGGTGCATGGCTTGCAGCCCAATAGGAAGAATACAAAGTTGGGTGTGGACGTTTATTATAACCTCAAATCCGCTGCTTCCTCCAAGGCTGACCAGAAACCTCCCCTTTTACGGCGATAAAGAAGAGAGGAATGAGGATCGGATTGTTAGCATTGGGAGGGAAGAGCATCAGCAGCAGCCACGCGAATATGGCCGCCTCCCATTTCAAGGAGGCAGAGGTGATGCTTCTGAAGGATATAGAGGTCGCAGTGGCCGCTACTTCAATCAGTATTGACAAGGAAATCATGGACCACCGACCTTTAGCATGCACCCTTTATGCTTGCATCAGAGCCCAAGAGCAACGAATAATCCGGGACGACAGTGATAATGCATGCTTTTGACTGAGGGAGCGATAAAGGTGGAAAGTCGCGTTGGGCTTCCAATACTTTCTTTGTGGTGATCAAAACTGCAATTCTCAGACTGTATTTTCATGTTGGCTCCTCGATATTGATCCTAATCAGCTGCTTCCATCATTGGCAATATCTTCTTTGCAAGGTAGTAGCGACATTTTGTGCATTTCCAGATGGTGCTTTTTATAGGCCGCTTTGACCTGTGTTTGGCAGCTGGAGGCTGACTTTCTACTGAGATAAGCGCGCTAGCCTGGAATGCTGACACATTGGGACTTACTCCTGTACACAAGGTAGCATTCCCCTGGCCTTGGTGAGCTTGGGTTGAATCACGTTATGCCATTTATAAGCTCGAACATGCGAAGTAGGCGAGAGAATAGAGTAGCAGTCATATATGCAGAGCAAACATTGTCGACCGACTTACATCAAGATGGGTTTTTGGCTACCGAAGGAGCATCGTTTTTGTTGTCTAGAGGGGTTAGTACCAGCCGACCGCCCCAACGATAGCGGAATTGGGAGCACCATCTCATGAATGACGCAATTCTGGGCACCAAGCTGGGAGTGAAGGTACCTTCGAATGCAGTAGAAGCTGCTAGCCGATCCTTATAGGGCTGTGGCTGAAGTGATAGAAACATACTCTTCAACCGAAAGATCCTCTCTTCTTACAACCACGTTCTCGCTAGCATGACATCTTCAGGTTAATAGCATGGCATCTCAAGGTCAGGGCTCCGGGCCAGTTGGGCCTTATTTCTCCGCTCAAGTCACTGAATTCAAGCGCGAGCAAAATGACTGTCAACGTTTTCAAATCAATCTTCGAGTGTCAACGCTGGGTTTGTCTCGACACACAACCATACCTTCGAGTTGCTGACTTCTTATGCAGCACCCCAAGATGGCTCTCATGTTGCGGGGTCATCGATCGTGTGCCTGAGTAGCTCAGAACTTCCTTTTTCCATTGATCCGTACAAGAGCTGCATCATCGAAAATCTCATTGCTGAACGCGTCCCGGACAGACTCGACAGGATGGCAATTTTGGTTGGCCTCCTCCGTCAGATCCAGGAGATCTGTTTGAACCGATCTGTCATGCATTTAGCGATGGCCCGAAAACTAGGTGCTCATTGGTATACCGGACTTCTGACAGCTGCGGGGTTTCGACACTGCGAGTGCGACCGTCCGGGCGAGCTTATTGCTGGGTCTCCGACATGTTTCCCCTTGGATCAGCTATCGATTAACCGGGAGCAGAGTTTCATTACAGTACCCAAGAGCGAGCGCAGCGGGTCGAGCAGTCTCCAGCTTGCAAGTTCCTCTCCACTTCTGAAACCCAACCAGGTCGACACACCCTTCCCTCGAGCTACATCCGTACCATACTACGCCCTTGCGAGAGCCTCCGAACCCGCTGGCTCACAGCCTTACTTTAGCAAGAAAGAGTATTGCAAGTAAGTCTTTTAGAATGATATTTTCCTCTTTGTTGCGTTACTTCAAGTTTGAAGATATCAGACCGGAGTATCTGCGGTGCCTGTTGCTCGGAAACATAACTTTATTTCGGAGACACATTCCGTGATTTGTTACCTATGCTTAGACGTCAATGCTGACTTTAAAATCATCAATAGTTATTGGATTGAAAACGGCAAGTGCAACTACATGCAAGTAGGGTGTAATTTCAAGCATGAGATCCCGGCCGACGAGGAAACTCGAACCAAAATTGGTATGCGAGGAGTTCCTGGTTGGCTCCGGAACAGCCTTGCAGAGTACAGGAAATATTGGCCTCAGGCACAGCAAGCTCTACCTGCCCCAGAATTCAAGCGTGAGCCAGAGGAGCATACCGACTTTTCGTCGGAAGCGCTGCCCAAGCGAAGCCAGCCGAGCTCAAGTCCCTTCTTCCATCGCCAGCAATCCGAGCCAAACAAGGCTGCCAGTGTAGGTAGCATGTCATACCGCGACGTCGAGCGTACACAATCAGGCAGAATGGACCGCCAACAAGCTACAGGTGACCTTGAAGAAGGAAGATTTGACTCTCAGGATGAGTATGGAGGATTGGGGACGCGAGGCGGACGAGGTGGAAGAAGACGCAGAAGAGGTGAAAGAAGATGAACTACATTACTGTGGCGATTGATTAGTGAAGCGCTACTGATACCGCTCAAAGCGCCCAAGAATTTGGCGTATTTGGCCATCTTCGATCCAGGTATGCATAATTGACTCAATCATCATAGCATTACCTCAACCAATGAGGAGTAAGAAGCCGAAGATTTTGCTGAGTGATCGATACTGTTGATTGGATTGTTGCGAGCGTGACTGCTTGGTGAAGCCACCTAAGCTGTTAATGCGATCCTTACGAGGCTGTTATTTGACTGTCAGTGTCACTCTGCCGTACTTTCACCACTTCAAGCACTCATATCACTTTCCGCTAGCGTAAGGCTGTCATCGCCACCCCTTCAGGATCGCGCCTTCTGCCATCCTTCTTCTTCCTTCAATATTAGCAACTTGCGACCTCAGTAAATATATCAAAGATCATATAGTGAGAGTTTTGGTGTGATACAAAGCTACTTCTTGTGTTGTTGGTCTCTTCTCACGGCTCGACTCCTGGTGGGAGTCGACAAGTTGATCGACAAACTACGACAACATCGTTCAGTTCAATGACTAGTCGCAGCCGAGCTTCAAGGCATGCAACACGATCCCATCAGTCTTGCACTAATCCCGTGTTGAAAATGCCTTCTCATACTCTCTGTGGCCTCGGCTGGCCGAGCCCGGAGCTCTGAAGCAGATGGCGAGTACGACAGCAACGGGGAGCTCGTCGAGGACGAGTACGATGGACAGCAGCCCGGCTACTACGGCAATGGTGAATTCGAGGAGGACGAGTACACTAACGAGTCCAGCGAAGATGAGATTGATGCCGCCAAGGTCGCCGCTTTGCGTGCTCAGGGAGCCAGCCTAGGCGGCCAGGTGTATCCCGCGACGGAATTCAAAACACAAGAAATTCAAATAATCACTTGCAACCATTGCTTTCAAGTTATTGCGCTTCATAGGCAACGAACTTCCCCTTCAAGAAATTCGTTCAACTCGTGTTCAAGAGCTGCAACCTCGCTTTCAAGTCTAGCGAACCAAAATAACCAGTATGGTTTCCAAAACTAGGGCTTCTGGCCCGAAGGAATGGAAAGAAGGAGATGGAGACGGTGTGAAAGGCACCACCCCACTGATCTACAACACCAGCTATTATAAGATCACCGCAGACACAGGCACCTGGCCGCAGCCTGTGGACCTGGAACGTCGTCCAAGCTGAAGTAAACCCGCATTCTGAGCGTTTCAGCCGCTGGCCCGCTGTGTTCAGGTCCAAGGAAGGACTGAAGAACAGAAGGGATAACAAGGGTCATGCGGCCAAAGCCATGAACCCCGAAACGGGAAAATGGGTGTACCCCGGACTCCGATAATGTACCGACTAGGGCGAGTCAGCTAAGATCATCAATGAGGGCAACGAGCTCAAAAAAGAAGCGGTCGGCCACCTCCCACGTCCAAGGGTCAAAAAGTGCAAGGCGTCAGACACCTTTAACCATGGTAACGGCCATCCCTCCAACACCAATTCCAAGGGCTCGTCTAGCAAAGATGCCGACAAAATTGACCTCGCCTCCGCCATAGCCTCAGTCTTGGAAGAATTCGGAACATTAGGCTCCGACCCAGCAGAAGAGCCACAACTCCTCCGCACCACCAACAGCAACTTCACCTACATCAACATACATTCAAACCCTGAGCCTACCACCCAGCCTCGAAGCAACCTTGCTAACGGTCCTACAGAAGAGAACCTCAAGAACATGTCAAGATCGAAGACCGTTCTGGTACAGACCGTAATCCCAACAACACAGGTCAAATCGCTTACGACTTGAGAATACCAAACAAGGTCCAAGCTCCCGCTCATACCACACCCAAGACGTCCGGGACCCTGCCGAAGCGCGCTACTTCTAGTCTGTTGAACCTGAGCAAACTGGCCGATCATACACATGACGCCAGCAAATCCAACGAAAACAAAAACGAACTTTATTGCCTGCATTGGACTCGGCATGGCCAGTGTGATTTCACGCATTGGGTTTGTAGTAAGAAGTATGAAATCCTGACCGACGAGGATGAATGGGTTCGTATTGGCATGAAACGGCGGATTCCACAATGGCTGATGGAGGATCCGGCAGCAAAGGGCAAGCATTAGCCATGAGTATCTGAAGCCGATAGGCAACAGGCTCAATCTGTTTCCAAGCAGGCCCATCGAGGATGAGGTGTCAATACTGGACCAGATACAGGGCCCGACTCTAGGAACCAGTCAGATGTCCAGCACGGACAGGGAACAAATCGCAAGGGGCGCGGGCGCTTTCCACACTCGAGTTGGCGTTTGGTGGTGAATCTCGTCGGGTTGCCTGGATATATCAGAACCGCGTTCATGGGTTTCCGTCGTTGAAAAAGGTCGCTATTCATATACTGGCAAAGTTGACGGCGAAACTGACACGAGCGGGAGGTTCTGGGTGACATGTTACCAGTTGTGGTCCCGAAGAACGCAACAACAAGGCTTGAATACGCAAGCTTCTCGCGACCAGGATCATTCCAGAAGAAGAGCTGCCAACAGGCAGGCAATCCAGACTTAGGATTCTCCTAATGCCTGGTCGAAAAGAAATTGAGTCTAGTGACAGCAGCGCCGACAAACGAGCGCGTTACGCGGACCTATTGCATGCACGCACAAACACACTCTACCTGCTCTTCATATCAACATGCGTAAATTCAGATAGAACGTTTCCTGTGATGACGGAGATGGTATTGCTTTGATAGGAGACGGCCTGCATGCAATCCTAAGTATTTTTCGATTGGACACAAAGAGCGATACCCCCAAGTACGAAAGTCATGCCAATCCATGTATCTAACACCAATCATTAGCATGCCTTGACTTGTATCCGTGCTAAATGGCCATTGCACTGACCTCTCGATATGACCTTGCCTTCGGCCCACCATTCACCTAGTACTGTGAATAAGAAAGCTAATGAGTTTGTAATCGGTACCGTAAGACTCAGCTCTACACACGGAAAGTCAGCATCTCCATTCGACCAGCAACGAACACTTCTTATCGAGTCCTCCCACAAGCCCAGGCAGCCAACCCCACCACTGCTCTTCTACATCCCTATCCTCGTCCCCGACAACAATTTTTTCCTCTCCCACCCTCTTCCTACACTTCAAAAACGAGAACCCTCACTCACCAGCCCGTCCAATCAACAAAAAAAACCACACACTCCCGGTTAAATTCACCACAAGCGGCAACGCATACGCCGGACTCCTCAAAAGATCCACCAACGTCCAAAACCCCTTATAAATTCTCCACTTGACCCAACCACTCTTATTACCCGTATTGATACGGTCCAGGCTCCCGTGAGAAGGCGGGTGAAAGTTGAGGGCTGCGCGACGAATGAAGGGGGTGGTGAGACCCCAGGCCATGCCTACAAGGAGGAAGCCGATGGTCCAGTTCAAAATTGAGGGGGAGGGAGGGGCCGCGGTGTCTGTGTCGGTATCGGACATGTTGGCCGCGAGGGATGGGCGATAGGGTTTAGTTTGGAGGCTGAGAGCTGGGCTCGTTGAGGTCGTGGTTAGCAACATTTACCTTGGCGCCAAGATATCGTTATCCCGTACCGAGCTACTAGCTGTATAAGGTAGCTTCGAAAAGGACCGCTATCCCTAATTGAACCATGAAAATCTTATGGGTCCAACAATGAAATTCCAAAGTAACACTTTTTCCAAAAACCTTTCGACTCTAAGCCTCTCTGGGCCTTTATATATACCTTAAGCTTTACGATTATAGAATCGCCAGACGAAATCTAATTCAGATAATTAGCTATGGCTTTTACTACCGAGTAGAATATTATTAGATCCATCGTTGTTGAACTATCTTCAGTCTCGTAGGATCGGTCTTTTCGATTGCTGCAAGCGTCTATCCCGCCAAGACTGTCCTCTGCAGAAGCTCACGATGGAAGGGCACCCAAACGGCGTAGGCTACGCAGTCTGATTAGACATTCAGTGCTGACCAGATCACTGCACTTCTAGTGGAATAGAGGTGTTCGAGTAAGAAAGGGCAAATGTATGTGCGGAGAGATTGTAAACGTGATCTCGTTCTTGTTCAGCGGTCTATATATGCTTCTATGAATGTACTATCCGTATTGCTTGCGGCTTCCTGCTCGCTATGCGTACCCACCAAATTGTTATACAAAATCACGCGTATGCCCGTGGAGATCAATTCAATTGCGAAGTACATTTGCTGCTTCAGAGTCCATATCTGCTCCTTCTAGGGCCCCTTTGCCCTCCACCAACGCCAATGTCTATCCTCCTCATCTCCTCACTCAAAGCGCTCGTGCCCCAATCCTCCTGCGGTGCACCAATTGGCACCTTTCCTGGAAGGGGTGGTGGAATATTGTTCCTGCCATAAGTTGGACTGCTATTGTATTCCCCGTAGTTGTCGTGTTCTCGCAATGGGTACTCGGCGACCGATGGACGGAGCGGTGAGCTGCGTGACGTTGTATTGAGTGTCGGTACAATTGGGCTTGATGCCCCCTGGCCCGTTACAGCTGGGGACCTTTTCTGTAGTCTCGCGCGACCAGCCGAAGTTGGTGGAGTATCTTCTCGACTATGAGCGTAAATCGGCATGCTCGCTGCTTGAGGACGAACCTCGTTCAGGAGTGGGCGCTTGGCAGATGGTAATGGTTGAGCACCGCGTGGACTTTGCCTGAACCTGATAGTAACCTCTGGACCTTTCCTAACAGGCTTCTGCTCGGGCTCTGGCGCCCAAGTATCGGTTGGCAGATGATCTGATGGGTCAATGATGCGGCCATCGCTACCAATAATTGGGCCATCACCCAGCTTTTCTTGCCGCTCATGCTGCCGAGTTGCCTCCGTAGCTTGTTCTGGTGTGTTGTATCTTGCACCAAGATCATTCACACTAGCAGCAGCTTTAAGGGAAGGATTGTAAGCATCGAAAGAGTCCGGCGAGAATGGAATTTCAGAGCGTGGTCTTTCTATTGGCGCTGAGCCTGGCTGTGGGCTCACGGACTTGCGCATTGGCGTACGAGGATCCGGATTTGCTGCTTGCGGGATGATTGGCGCAGATGAACGGTGCGCTCTTCGATCATGCACATTCTGGATGTTGCGAGGTAAGAGCTGGGGCCTTGGCTGTGCAGCAGGTATAGGTCCTTGCTGAGCGGGACTTTGGTGATAATCTGGTACTGGGGGTTCAGAGTAACGATGTCGTGAGCTCATCCGCTGTTCGTGCATGATCCTATCAGACTCATCCTCGGCAATGCTAGGCTCGTACCCTGGAACAAGACTGGGAGGCATTGACTGCCCATAATCTCTGGTTGGGGATTGTGACCGCGGATCACCTAGCTGGCCAAACGAAGTGCGGGAGGAAACCGAGGGGGCTGGGTTCGAATACGGTTGGTATGATTGCGAAGTAGACGGTGAGGGTGACGGGCAAGACGTACGAGAATTGCTTTGGACCTGAGACAGCGGACTAGCAGGGATGCTGCCTCGCCCGCTCCTGATGTTGAGTGGCGCTGTAGCAGGAATGGGAGCGTAGGGATCTGGTTGAACCCGTTCCAACGGTTGAGGAGAGGGCCTGGACCCGCTGTTCCTGTGCACTGGTGGAGGCGGGGGTGGGGGTGCTTCGAATTCATCTGCAGCGGCTTCGTTTGCATTCGGCCAGGCACCGTACTCATCATCTCTCGCATACTGATGCGTAGGGCTCTCGTCGTAGCTGTGGCTTTTGGATGGTGAGGATCCAGGGTTGTGTTGCATGGATGGAGGTTGTTGGCGACGTCGAACGTCTATTATAGCGGGAGATGAGTTGGAATGAGGCATGCCGAGGTGATTTTGCAAAGGCTGGATCAGTGGCCTGTCCTGCCATTCATCCCCACATCCTGTATCATAGTCCAAAGGCCGATCGTAGACTTGCCCACTATGTGGACTTTGGCTGAGCGCCAGAGCACTGTCCTGTCTGTAATCCGTCTGATCATTCAAATCGTAAGTCTCATGTTGGCTAGGTGTTGACTGATGAGGATGAGGAGGCATCGCTGGGCCTGCATTGCAGGGCTCCTGATACTGGACGTTATTTCCCAATGGCGACGCTCGTTGCTGGCTATCTCGTACCCGTTGATGCTGTCTCGCCGGGGGTGGCGTGGTCTCGAACCCATAATCACCCGGGGAGTCGACGTGACGCTGCTGAGAGCTAGGCATTCGGGGATCGCTTGAGGGAGGAGTCTGTGGAAGCGGCGTAGATAGAGGCGACCCCGTTGGGTCAGCAGGCAATGGTCTCCGCTTGACTGGCCTTGGTTGCCTCGGACCACCAACGTGACTGCTGCCGCCGAAGGGCGTGGCGTTGATGGGCGCTGATTGGCGCCTCTCTTCAGCCTTCTCTTCCCGGGGACGGGTGTCATAGTAGGTGAGCTCCATCCTCAATTCACCTGCGTATCTTCCCTTGCAGTTGAGATTATGCCATGCATCCTTCGATCCTCCGCCAGGCATAATTATCTGGTCCAAAGCTATCCACGTCTCCCCAATGAGCTCAGTCTTCTTATCGTCGTTGAAAACAGAAAGTTTTAGTTGGTAGTAGTCGGGGGAATCATGGACGGTGAAGCGCAGCTCTTGGTCCCTAAGAGGGTCAGCGTTGTCTCGGAAAGAGTCTATCGGATGTCTCACCATCGGGGTGTCTGCCCTCCACGTTTGTCTGTTTCCGTCTTCTTTGCCTCCTTTCCCAATCTCGCTGCGCAATATGGATCCTGCTTGCCCATTGCCTTCCTATTTGGCAAGTTCTTCGCTCGATCCACAATTGCTACCAATGTACCAATTTCAGGGCCATCCACCGTCATGTCTGCGTAAATGCCCGCCGTATGTGCGCCACCCATGGACGTCTTCGCTACCTTGGTTGCCATATTGAGCGATGGAGAGATCGTTTGGTCCACTTGGGTAATTGGTGTCTCAGCTTGAATTGATTTGAAACCCGCCGTACGATAAACCGACGTGAGGTGTGATTAGGCTGTAGCGCTACCTTCAATCAACCATCAGACCAGAAAGAGGTTGTAGCAAGAGGAAAGTGCTCTCAAGAGGTCGTTCAGAAGTCAGAACCAGGTCATGGAAACATTGGAGGAAGGTCCATCGAATCATGGTAGCGTTGAATGTTTAAGGTATGAACTCGTAAGATCGTGGCTGGGGAGGCTGGCCGAGTAATGGCTCCACATTAATAGATGATCGGCAGATTTCCAAGAGAGCGATTGTTTATCTCCATTGGATGGGTCGTAAAAGCAGTGTGACGAAGGTCTGAATAAAATGCAGTTGTGTTGTGCAATTTACCAGAATTCTGAGGTTGATGACGCCGAGCTCAGCTCCGAGAATAGATCTCTTGGCGTAAATAAAGCTAGTCGTCTGGGCGGCGCAACCCAATATACTCCGAAGGCTTGGTGTTAAAATCAGTGACATTTGCTGCATAGAAATCTTCCAAAATGAAGAGTGCCCCATATCGGCGCTGCGTAGTATTTGGCTCTTACCCGTAGATGACTTGAACCCCTAAACTGCTGCGTGATTCGACGGTACAGCATATTCTGTGCTCAATCGATCGCACTGGCGTTCAAGACTGCCACTCTCTGACACCAAGCCTGGCACCAGGCTCCCAGAGCAGTTACAAACCCAACCTATCCATGAGATGTATAGGCTACATGGATCGTATGTCTGTTAAGCGCTGATCCACACTGCATGGCCTTCTCCTATTTTCGCAGTTCTCGAAAGTCTGTCGCTTTTAGTAATCCGCCTAACACCTCATCGGCATATGACATGTCTACCTTCTGCCATACATCCATATAGCTATGCCTATCACGACGATACCTCCCAGAAATGGCAATATCCTCATCGCCACCCTCTACACCGCCAATCCTACCATGACCTGAATCCGATCCCTTGTTTCAAACAAAGGTCAGCATATCCTATAAGGAACGACAACTGGATCATGAGATAGGTTCAAGGAGCACGCGGAGATGACAGGCCCCATCTTCACTTCGTGCCATGCCTCGATACCCTTACTGAAGTGCTAAACAAGTAGAGAAAAATTCGAAGATACGTACCAATGTGCTCTGCTCATTAGTGACAAGAAATTCCTCCTCAAGCACCGGTAGCTCCAAGAACCC
>JAABUP010007541.1_pt1 | contig 14504 bp, 13 predicted proteins | sample 5559201 | NCBI WGS metagenome assembly JAABUP01 (sample SAMN10711887, study PRJNA513373) | rock metagenome | isolation source: Antarctica rocks | place: Antarctica | reverse complement strand
GGAGTTGACCGCAACACAAACAATCTTCACACTTACCTGCGCAATCTCCTTCCCAAAGTCAGGTGCCACCCCATCCACGAAGCCATGCTCCCCATCAGCCAATTGCACCACATCAACCGCTCGCATGAGCGGTGTGCACAAAAATGCATGTGGGTGGTCACGAAGGTGTAATGCCCGTCGACGCATCAACCACGAAATTCATGCATATCGAATCCTTCAATCAAAGAGCCTCAAACCCTTATCAGCCCTCCCTGCACGAACAACTCACCCAATCTCATGACTCGCGCACCGCATCCGCCCACCGATCGCATACCTTCGCCAAGCAACCCAAGATATTCTAGAACAGCCCACTTCCACTTCTAGGGCCCCCGCAGCACGCGAGTCCGAAAAAGGCCGCGGGCGGCATGCATGGCAAAACGCGGCGAACGTGTCCACTTCACTTTAGAGTGACACTCACAGGATGTATTGCCCACATTCAGCCAAGGAAGGGAAGGATGCGACGCGAGGCTATGTTACCTCAGAATACCACATGGCCACTGATTACTGAACCCCATTTCCAAAAGGGGCCCTGCTCATTAGAAGGGCGGAGCAACAATCGTCTGCCACACTTGCGGAAGACGTGCATCAGTCTCTTGCCAAGGTTCCAAATAAGGTTGGTCGGGTTTTTGTGGGGTTGTCAGATTGTCAGGGCAACTTTTTGCGCTGCCCCGCATGTCATTAATTTGTAAGGTATTAGCGACTGGGTTGGATGCTGAAAAAGAGTTTCATAAACTAAAGTACAGGGGGATAATATCGCTAAAGTCCAAGGCACATACGCCGTACATCAGACTCCCGTCTTGAGTCATCCACTTTTTCAACCAGGTTGCGCCAGACCGCCACGCTTTATCCAAGAAACTGTACATGGACCCCTGAAAGCACAGAAGTGGAAAGAACGGTGAGTCAAGCGAAATCGGACCACCATCAGGAACCCATGTCTTTCCCATTACCAAAGAAATGGTCGGATACGAAAGGATCGAAGAACGTCGACGGCTGTTGTGTGTTCCCACCGACCGAGTTCTCTCTCCACCCTTTCGCCGAATCAAGTTCACCCCGTAACTTCTTGACTTCTTGCTTTAACTTGGTCGCCGTGCTGTCGAGGTCTGAGTATGATCGTTCCAGAGTGTGGTGCTTCTTCTCCAGCTCTTCAAGCTCGTGCTCTAGGTGCTGAACGTGCTTCTCTTTGCGCTCACGAAACGCCCGCTGTGAGGCTCTGTTCTGTGCGCGGCGACGCTGAAGAGATGGTCAGCATATCGTGATGGCGGAGATAAGCGGACTGTGGTAGGGACTCACAATGCGCATAATCGAAACCGTCTCTTTACCTTGAGCGGTGTTTGATCTTCTCCTTCGTCGGTCATCCATCTGAGGGCGGGTAAGGTCTGTGAATTCGATGGAGTCGATGATTTGTGGTTGCGCGTCGAAATAATGTGGGAATGTAGCGGAGTTGGAGTATGGAGTGTATTGACTGTCGAGGCTGGAGTACACCTGCGACGACGATGTTTAGTATTCGGCGTTGACGGAGCAGAGCAATACAAGCCTTACCATGGGGGGACTTGGACTTGGGTCGGTCGAGGCGTCATCGTATGCGCAAGGCACCAGGTCGGGGACATTGGTAAAAGACATTGGGGAAGCACAGTAGTCTGCACCAGGCTGCATGTAGAGGTGATCCATCTGGAAGAGGAACACAGTCGCTAGTTTGAGTCGCAGGAAGATAGAAATGGCTGTTGAGCGACTGCTGGAAAGCAAGGAACTCAGAATCTTGGGACAGCGGATTGAGATGTGTGTCTTTGGAGAATGAGCACAGCGGAGGCCGACGGTAGGAGGTATAGATATATACGCACAGCACGTAGCCGGATGCTAGCCTTCACCGACTTTCAAGCCTTTGAGCAGATACCGTAAAGGGTACCGCGAAGCCATTATTAGCAGTGCCACGTGTGGACGTTCGGCCCTAGGAGGAGATGGCAGGACAGTTGGTGGCTTTCCGAAGAGGGTGTGTCCTCAAGGCTGGTGATACGAGGAGCTAGTCAAACAAGTTTCGAGAGACGTTCTAGGGGAGCCCTGCAGGGTGTTCATGTCAGCTGCTAGTCACTTACATGATTTCCTGCATAACCTATCAGATCCAACGAGGCTCCCCGCTTAGAGCTGCCGCTGCATGTTTGCTCCAAACCGCTTCTTAGCCCCAACAGATCATTGCTTACTTCTGAAATGACAAACTCTTGCGGTGTAGGCGGTTTCACGTGCATATGGCGAATTCAAGCACGCCTTGCCTTATCTGGTCACTCTTCGAGAGCAAGATCTTCCTGAATGAGTAAGTGCTCTACGAATCTTCCTTGCGACACACCAAACGATGTTCAGTAATCAACCAATCTTCACACCACCACTCAAGGGATAATTCGCCAATCGTATGCATCTCGGCACCAACCGACGGATCCCGGTAAGCGATGCTCGAGCCCACAAATCTCAATGATGTCAAATCGGTAGCGTTGCGAGGGTCACTTTCGTACAAACCGCGAAACAATTGTTAAGCCGTACGAGTAAGGTTGGATTCTGCATTTGTAGCATCCGCGCACCTTTGAAACCAGTCATACTACCTCTAGGACCGAGCAGTTCCTCATGCAGTCAGATTTCGAGGGTTTGATAGAGTGACAGGTTTGCCTGACAAATGGAATCTCTATCGAGGAGGCCTGCAGGTCTACCAGGGAAGAACGTCTTCTTACTCGTGGGTTTGGGAGATTCCTGAGGCCCCCAACGTTTGTCCTGTCTGCCGTCGGAGTTGTAAACAGCTTAGATTGAAAGGAATGGACTCGAGCTTTGCGAATTCTCAGTTTGCAACTAAGAAAAGAAGTGGGATCCATGTATGAAACTCTAGCTGTCACCAATTTGAAGACGCGTCTAGAGAGCGTCGAATTGTCGGGGTTCCCTCTGCCTAGCCACCAAGGTCATCTCCATTATCGCTTTCTGAATCCACTAGTACAGTGCATAGTGCTAGATGACAAGATCGAGGGCCTGAAACCAGCATTTGGTACAGCAGTCCGCTGATTGAATCTTGGTATGTCAAATTTAGCGATGGGCAAACGGCAAAGCATCCCGAAAAGTTGCGTCTCAATGAGAGCTATTTATGGCGTGGCGGAGAGTAAAGTTGGCACTTGCTATTGACTGAAGGATCTGCGAGAGATATAATAGGGGACGAGAATGCTGACTTAGGCTGGGAATGAAAGTGGTGATTTCGGACCTGAGCACCTAGCCGGGATATTCAGCCACGCGCATGATCAATCGCATTGACTCCACTCTAATTGGTACCTTTGGACACCAGGTGGCTGGGTCGGGATGTTACCGCTATATAGCCGACACGTTCCAGTGATCAAACTGGGTGGTTAGAAGAATTGGGCAAGTAGGGCTTCTCCGATCTTGCAAATGAGTAGATCCAATGCAAATGAGTCGACTGTGTCTGCGGCACGTAGAGCATACCTCCGAGATTTATCTCAATATGGAGCTGACACTTGATAGGAGGTCTAGAGCGGTCTGCTAGCCAAAGGCCCTAGGAAAGAATGGGAGGCTAGCGAAGGATGTTGAGTATATGTAGATGAACGAAAGATGAGAAAATCCAAAGCACAGTTCAAAGTACAGCCTGAATAGTCATCAAAGGGATCTTGAGGTGCAATCCGACGATATTCTAGTCTGTTCAAAGGAGAAAGGTGCTTCAGCGCTACCGAACGACAATAGCATTTGATTGAGGGGACAAAGACACGGCGGCGTTTCTTCTCCAGAATCAATGGCATTGTACAAAGACGCGCGAGGTTTTTCAGCTTTGACAGATGAGGGAAGGTTTACAGAGGCCAAGAAGATCAAACGTATGTATGCTGGATCAGTGCCTGACGTCTGCATGATTTAGTACATGGGGGCCGTGTAAGGCAGCATGAGCGATGGTGAGGCCATCGGAATACAAATGGCGTTAACGAGGCTGGCTATGACATTGACTGTCACTTATACAATTGAGGATAGAACAGGACTTTGGGTGGAAGTCATGTAGTGAAGGACATCATACCCCAGTAGTGCGTTGAAGAAGATTGAGACATGTGGAAAGTCGAAGGAGCGAAGGAGTGGAACTACAGTAAAAGTAAAGGGGAAGAAGATGGCGCTTACCAAAACGGGGCGTAAGGTAAAGTAGACTAAGCTTTCATCGCATTGGCAGGGCTTGACACCGCGCATGGTGGACAGGGTTTCAAGCGGTGAACTGGCCAATTGCTTCAACTTGATCAGTAAGGCAAAACCCCGCCGAGGCACAGTGCATCTGCGGGCGAACGCTCTCGCTGCGAACAGTGCTCTCGGCTTCGAAGCCATCTGCGGCTGCCTACACAACGCATTCGAATTTCAACGTCCATGGTTATTGTTTGAAACGTAGCTCTGCGTTCGACAACAGCCAAGACCAGCCGTCGGCAACGGTGAAACACCTCGGGTCGTATCGGCATCTGCTTGACCAACTAACGCCTTTCCCACCAGCTCACTATCTGGCTCCTGGCAACACGCCGGTCGATGAAGGCCGCCGTGCAAGGCATCGAAGAGAAACAAGCTTGACAAAGGACAGCGCAAGGAGGGACTTGGAGTGTTGCGCAGCTTGGAGATTCACTGTCTTACCCACAAAGGCAGCGCCGGTAGCTGTGAAGCACAAAATTCTCCGGCAGATCGATACTACACGCATCGCTAGTAAGACACAAATTACTTAGGCGACGGTCGACGGAGCCTCGTAAGGTACGTAAAGCACCATCTTGATTATCCTAAGCGGCAACCTACTGGGGTAAGGTGCTGTGGGGGCCGCTACAACGACATCCCTCTATCCCAGAAACCTATTTCGTCATTTCTCCATCTTTGCTTCAGAAAGATCGCATAACACATTGCTCACTAGTTCACAATTGTCTCATATGATTGTCTGAAGACTCCTCGGTTGTTGCGACGAGCCTCCATTGCCCTCCTCTACAGCAGCGAGGCCTGCATCCACGGCATTGTACATAGGCAACCACGCCCCGGTCCTCCAGCATTAGCATCCTTCCATTGTTCCAGTTGGTCTATCAAGGCCAGTAAAGGTACGTTTCCGGTTACTTCTACGGTCGCCGGGGCCTAATTGATTGTGTTCATCGCTGTGGAATCTTACACCGGCCAAATTTGTCAGCAATTGAGACCGGCTGACCATTTTCTATTGTAGAAGCCACAACCTGCAGAACTTCGCTCTTCGCCTAGGAATTAGGCTCCATGGTGTTCAACATGTGCTTTCCAAAGTCAGGGGGTAATGCCCTTACCCGCACGACCAGCGAGGATCGGAAGCGAAATATGGAAATCGAAAAGTTGATCCGGAAGGATAAGAAAGTGCAGGCTAGACAGGTCAAGATCCTACTTTTGGGGGCTGGCGAGTCAGGGAAATCTACGATCCTGAAGCAAATGCGCATTATTTACTCGGAAGGCTTTCGGCTGGATGAACGGAAGGAAGTCCGTCAAGTCATTTTCTCGAACATGATAGTTGCATTCAAGATCATTGCAGAAGAAATGCGAGAGCTAGGCCTAGATTACGAGAATGAGAAATCGCCGGTGAGTAATTTTGTTAGAATGATCGTGGTATAGGCTAAGACACGATCAGGAATATGAGCGCGTTATAGCTTCGGCCGCAGACATTGGACCTGATGACACCTTCCCATCGCAGTGTCAACATGCCATGAAGGGGTTGTGGGAAGACCCAGCAGTTCAGAAATGTATAAAACGGGGCAATGAATACGCCCTCCATGATAATATACAATAGTAAGCTTTGGTACCTTCATTGTTTTCTCATCAGTCACTAAGTGCGACTAGCTACTACTCAAACATCGACCGACTCTTCGCTAAGGACTATTTGCCGAGCGATCAAGATGTTCTGCGCTCCCGCCTCCGCACAACTGGTATAACAGAGACTTTGTTCGAGCTCGGTCAGCTTAATTATCACATGTTTGATGTTGGAGGGCAGCGGTCTGAAAGAAAGAAATGGGTTCATTGCTTCGAAGGAGTGCACTGTCTGATGTTCGTCGCCGCCCTCAGTGGATATGACCAATGTCTCGTGGAAGACAAGACAGCAGTATGAGCTTCAACTTCCATGGTGAGAAATTGACATGACGCTGATCTCTGCACCAGAATCAAATGCAGGAGGCTTTGCTTCTCTTCGAGTCCATCATGAGCCTGACGTGGTTCAAGAGTTCTTCTATCATCCTTTTCCTTAACAAAACGGATCTGTTCAAGGAGAAGATCTCGGAAAAGCCGGTCAGCGATTATTTCCCGGACTATACAGGAGCTGCCAACGACTATAAGGCAGCCTCGGAATATTTCGCCAACAAATTTCGCAGTCTCAATAGGACAGAGGATCGAGAAATATATGTGCATTTCACGAACGCCACGGATACCAACCTGCTGAAGCTCACAATGCAGAGCGTGCAAGATACCATTATTCAGAGCAATCTTACCACGTTGATTTTATAATGATGGGCACTACGCATACACAAGCAGATTTCGAACACCAGCCATGCGACTTGACTCGACTTATCATGATGCTATACCCACATGCATTACGCGGCGCAACTTCCTTTTCTCGTTGTTTCTGGAGCTGTTCGGCGCACATAGGTGATGACTTAGATGAAAGATGTTGCTTGTGGGCTGGCAAATAGTGGTCACTGTATCTCCGGAAGATTTTGGGGCTTTAGCCCGGGAGAAGCAGACTTCGGTCGGAGAATGGTCGGATTGTATAGCAAATATAGTGAAAGTCAAAACAAACAACACCAGTCCATCATACTGCAGAAATTACGGAACTCTGATGTATGCAAGTAGTGCTGCCGGCAGGGAGTGAGGGAGCCGTTCTTGCACTTATAGATAACGTGTGACGGCTACCGTCGATCACTTGGCACGCTTGCCCTTCTCACTCCACTTCCTCTGCGCAATCTAAAGGCCATTTCACTCTTCCAAAGTGGCCAACAGGGAAGGTCGTGCTTCCCTTGGTGGTCAACAGGATGGCACTGTGCTCGAGTCAAGTCATTCGCATGAACCCATGGACATGCCTATCTTGCTCGACCCTTACCAGAACTACTCAGGCCCTGATAACAGGTTCAACAAGCCGGTCACCAGCACATATACACCAACGCAAGCATTCTTCATCGAAAACTCCAAGTCCACCAAAGGATGATTCGCGAGTAATTGCAACCCATGCAGAAGCTTCTACAAAGGAGGCAAAAACAGCGACCAAGGAGGGCGCCGAGAAGCGCCCCAGCGCCCGCATCAGCAAACGAAAGCCGAGGGACGGGCTACAAGACAATACGAAGAAGTATGGCGATGAGCTAGCTTTGAACCTTCCAAGTGTGCCTTCGACGACACATCTCCATCCGTCAGGTATGGGCTCCGTATTCACTTTCTTTCTCCTAAATAAACGCCCATCTAATGAAATCGAAGATATCCACATGTCCTCCTTCTTCTCGATACACCGACCAATATCATTGACGACACCAATCCCCAACGAATCCTCCAATAAAGCCTTCTCAAGAATCTTTGACGCCAAACCCCCATCTAGAGCAAAAACCGCAGATGTCATCTATACTTTGTCTTCTGCTGTCGATAATCTCGAGAGTGCGGCTTCTGCTAGTCAAAGCCAGGACGCTCAACAAATGTCACCAGAAGAAATGGACCTGCGTCAAGCAGTAACACAGGCCTCTTCTTCTAATTCAGATCACCCGACCCATCACCTCGACATCCCTGCTAAGACCCTTCACCTCAACCTCCAAGAATTAGCCAAGAACTTCCGTCCTTTTGTTCCTCCCCCTGCACCCGTCCCATTGGGTGCTCGGACAGAAAGCTCCCAGAGAGCATCTCATGAAACTCAAAGCCAGACAGAAGCTGACACCCCACCCGAACCAACGCAAAAATCGTACACTACAACCCTCACCATCCATGAAACCTCCTATCCCAACGGTCAAAAAACATACAAGACACACACAACCCCTATCATCGAAGGGCCATCCCCAGAGTCATCTGGCAACAGCATCAGATATTTGCCACCGGCACCTCAAAACCAGCCTTTCTTGGGGCGGATGAGACAAAGGCAAGCACAATATCTGGAACGAGTGGGCGAAAGTGATGGGTGGATGGCGATTAGTGTGAAGAGGCAGCGGAAGCTGAAGATGAAGAAGCATAAGTATAAAAAATTGATGAAGAGGACGAAGAATTTGAGGAGGAAGCTCGATAGGCTGTGAGTGCCTTGCCGGCTGCTCGAGGTATATTAATTTCGTCCTGCATCATCACGAGAGCTGAGTCCGCGGATTTGAGCTCTTGACATGCCTGGTCGAGTAGTTTAGAAGGGCCTTTATGACTCTACTTTGTTCCTGTGAATCTACGGCTGAATATATCAAGAGGCATATTGAAATGGGACCAGATTTCTATTTCCGGTTTATCATAATTAGTTGCTCAACCAATGTGAAGTGTCAAGAGCTAGCTTGATGCCAATTGTGGTGGCATGATTCTGCGGCTTGGCTGCTGAAACGAAAGAGTAAGAAACGCATGGAAAGATTTCAAGTGCGGAGATGTCGGGATTTCATAAGATTCTCTCAATGCCCGGATCTGCCCCAGGATTCAATTGCTGGGAGTTTAATGTTTGACAATGTCTCGCAAAGCCCATATTTACCGCAGTATTCTAATGCACAACAACGCCAAAAAGAGCCACACGCTCAACTTATCCTCCTTCCCACTACCAACACAACACTCTCCTCGTTTTCATACATTGGGTGAAGGTGATCGATTAGAACGTAGCTCGATTACAGTCTCGGACCAGGTAGGGTTCAGCTTTGTTTGCCTGGCTCGTGCGGCCAGCTGTCTTTATCTATTGGCAGCGAACATCTGTTGTGCCCTTGGAATTCATGAGCAGGGCAACGATCAGACCGTAGAGACCAAGGACTTCGGCGAAAATAAGAATCAGGATCATGCCGACGAAGAGTCGGGGTTGTTGGGCTGTGCCGCGGACACCTGCGTCACCGACGATACCGATTGCGAAGCTGGAAAAGTTAGGGTCAGCGAGATGTGCTTGGTTTGTTTGAGGTTGCGAAGGTTTTCCGTAGACTACATACCCAGCAGCAAGACCAGCCAGTCCGACACTAAGACCTGCACCTAATTGAATGAAGCCAGTGTATAATGCCATCTCTTGCTTCAGACCGTCGGAGATCAGGACCGAGACGACCAAGCCGTAGATACCGATAATACCAGCCATAATGACGGGAACGATGTCTGAGGATTTGTGAGCCAGCGGCGGTCAATATTGGCTTCTTCAAACCTCACTCTTGACGATCAAATCCGGTCTTAAGACACCCATTGCTGAGATACCGACTCCTGATTTGGCTGTTCCATAAGCGGCACCGAAACAGGTGAACACAATGGCGGATGTGCATCCCATAGCGCCGAAAAAGGGCTATCGAGGATGTCAGTATTCACAGCTCCTATATGAGTTTGGTGCGTTGAATGGGAGCCTGAGCTCTGGCAGGGCCAACTCGAAGTAGGGGTGCACTGACAGCATACACAGGGCTGTCGAGTTCAAAAGTCAGCAGGTATTAGATCATCGCGATTCTGACCATGAAGGAAGCTGTCAAGATTGTAGGCCACTGCCGGTACCCCCGTAGACAATAGGTATATAAAAGGCAAGGGCAAAGGGGTCATACCAGAGATCTGTCGCCATCTTGAGAGGTGTGATAATCGAGATGCCTTTAGAGAGCAAGAAATCGGTAGCAGGACGGATGGACTTCGGATGAATTTGATCAAGACGTTGGAGAGCTGGTGGATACGGTTGGGGTTGTTGCTTCAGGTGGTCATGACCTGATGGCGGCTGCACTAGGCCACTTCTGTACTAGCTTGAGCTATCAAATGCACTGAGAAATTTCTAAGTTCTTTGCGACGATGAAAATCATTTATTCCAGAAGTGCAAAGGGCGAGGAAGCTTTTCTCCAGTGAACCCTTTGCAGACATCTTGTACCAAAATTGTGACCGTATTCCCCAACAGACGAAATCCTACTCTTTCGAATCTACAACTACCATCACACTTACAATGGCTGATCAGTCTCAATCAGCTGGTACGGTGCCCTTCCTCGACTTCTATGCATTGCTTTGCTAATGCCCCCAGCGTGGCCTATTGCGGATCCTGCGTTGGCGCAAGAGATTTTGGATCTCGTCCAGCAGGCACAGCACTACCGTCAGCTGAAGAAAGGGTTCGCGCAATGCTTCCCTACTACTTTCTGGGTCGGGCTCACAATGTTTGGGTTATAGGGCGAACGAAGCCACGAAGACTTTGAACAGGTGGAATTACAAAGCCTTGATGCTTAGGTGGAGTGTTTAAAGCTCATTTTTGAACAGAGGGACGAGTGAGATAATAGTCCTAGCGGCGGACACCGCTCCACTGGCAATTCTGTTACATCTGCCACTGCTCTGCGAAGGCTTGTCATTTGGGTTCACTTGGGTTTATTTTCTCACTGACTACTGCTCGCAGACAAGAATGTACCCTATGTGTATGTCCCGAGTAAGAGGTGAGGCAGCTCTCTCTTCGAATATGGGAATATCACTGCTAAATTTGGTTTGCAGTGCGTTGGGCAGGGCGTGTGGGGTTTCTAGAGCAGTCATCAGCGCTAGTATCACGACTAACGAAGCAAGCGATCTGCAAAACCAAATCCGCGGGTTGAAAGATAAAGTGGAAAGGCTTATGATATAAGGTTAAAGGAGAGATAGGATAGGTCGCTGGAACGGGTGCCGAGAGAAAGATACAGGACTATAGAAGAGCTGTTCACATCTCTCAGGACCTCTTGCCTACAAATTCTACACAATGGGACCTACGGATGACTAAAAACTTAGTGAACGTAAAACGATTCCCTTATGCCTTCCGGGGGATTTTCGATTCAAGTCTTCTAGGGTCCTGCTGAGCTAGGTAGTATATTCCCTCATGGGCTTCACCAGACAGAGTGAATTCACGCTGGTGATGTTCCCAGCCAGTGCACCAATTTCGGTCTCGGGCCCTCCGTTACTCCGTCTTCTGGTGTCAAATTAACCTCCTTAGTTCTTGTTTGGCTAATAGTTTCTTTCACTCAACACTGGGGTCGCTGTTATAATATTACCTAGAACAACCCAACAACACCCGATACTCATTTGTATGCTCACCATTTATGCCTCTTTGATGCTACACTGTTCTGAGGAAGCCTACCTCAATAACGTCCATCTGTTCATAATTTTCACAAGATAGGACTCCTCCTGATTCCTGGCAAAATCATTGGTCAGTCCATCACAGTGCACCTGTGTTCTCAGACGTCCTACTTTCATGAATCAATCTCGTATACTCGTATATTAATTCAACTGTTTGCAGGCACTTCGTCTCTGGAAATATACTCAAGCCTGCTGGTGACTGCCCGCTTTTAAGAAACAGTCACCATTTCACACAACAAGGTCTTTTCACGAAGTGAGAGCGAAGATGTCTCTCACAACGGCCCCATCAACCGGACCACTACAAACGAACAACATTGATCCAGAGGGGGACATCGTTTTTGTGGTTGGCGATCCAAAATATGAACCTGAAGATCTGCTGCGTCTTCGGGTCTCTTCCAAGATCCTCAGGCTTGCATCATCTACATTTGCCGCCATGTTCAGTCCCAAATGGAATGCAGGTGGTGTCAAGGACAGATCTGTCATTGGGCGGCCACGAGAGATTTCTCTTCCGGACGACGATGTAGAAGGTATAACTTTGATATGTCAAGCTCTCCATTTCAAGAAAGAGGCCAACGTGAAAGTCGATCTACCGTTCCTGGAGATGATTGCAACGCTCGTCGACAAATATGATCTCTCTGTAGCCCTCAGTTCTTGGATCGAATTGCGTCTATACACTGTGGATTACAACATTATGAACGAGAAACACCTGGCAACAATGATGTCTATAGCCTCAGTCATTAATCATCATGACATGTTCTGGCGATTCTCGTTGTTGATCCTGTACGGATGTCCGAGCAAAATACGTATCCGAAAGGGAACTATGGATCCCATAAACACCATGTTCTGTGACGATACAGTAGGTATGTTCTCCTAATTGAAAAAAACACCGTGGGATGACCGTTAAGATTTCTGACCCAATATTCGTCTTAGATGCATTGATATTGGAACGTGAACATCTCCTTGCTACACTGCTCGAATCACTGGAAAACCTGCTCTCTCCACTATTGGTTGACGATGGTGACCCTATCACGGTCACGCACCACCTTCAACAACTCCAAAGCATTGACATGTGGCCAACATCAAAAGCCTTCCGTTCAATAAACATAAAAACCGCCTTGAGAAAGGTGCGTCTGTACCGGGCCTGTAGCAGAGCTCACTGCGGGTGCGCTCGAGCGCAACTGGTGGTTAGAATACAAGGGCTTGCCAACATAGTCCAAGCTCAGCAGCGTGGGCTCTGTTTGAGCTGCCACAAGAAAGGAAAGATTTCTGTTGAGAAAGGCAATTGCACAGCTCGTCTGCGGGGATTTTGCGACAGGGTTAATGAAGAACCTACATTCAACCTAAATCTTTAGTCTTATGAACACCGGTATTCCCTTCAGTCCAAAATCAATGAGGCAACGTCAAAAGGTGTGATCGCGATCATGGTACGGAAATACATTTGGGAGGAAAACGTGGCTTTTCTGAGCCATCTGGAGTTATCGCACTACTATCCAGAGAGTGTTTGATTGTAGTAAGCGTTCAGATTCGAAGATTAAAATGAAAATCAAAGAAAGCTTTTCTCACGGATGCAATGCACACCAACTGGCAGAACTCTCGATTTTTTGTTGTAACTACAACCCAGAAACGGCTCCTGAGGAGAGATCAGGGATGTTGCCTGACCTTTAATTCTGACTAGTACGTATCTCGACCCAGCACATTGTCTGCAATCATGAATCATTCCCCCTCCCATCAACATTAACACACAATAACACACCAACTGAAAGATCCCATGACGTGGTCCAAACCGCTGCTAGCTATTTATTCTAGAAACGTTATCGGATCATTTCTCATTACACATAGTCCAGCGGAATGGCGTCCTCTGGGCAGCCAAAATTCTTGATCGCGGATCCAAATGGTGATGTGAAGTTCATCATTGGTGATCCTAATTCTGCAAAGACTCTGAGGGTATCTTCCAAGGTCCTGAGCTTGGCATCGCCTGTCTTTGCAGCGCTCTTTAGCCTCAAATCTTCCGAAGGCGTTGCTTTACGGAATTCTACAAATGTTAGCGAGATATCTCTGCCAGATGACGACCCCGAGGCGATGCAGCTAGTATGTCATATCCTGCATCATGGGCATGACATAACCAGGAAAGTTTCTGTCGCACTTCTCGAGAAAGTGGCGACGCTTTGTGATAAACATGACACTGTCACGCCCTTGTCAGCCTGGAGCGAGGTCTGGCTGCATGCCTGGAAGTCAATCCTCACGGAAGAAGATGACTGGATGAAGATGATGCACATTTCTTATGTGTTCGGCAACAGTGGGGCGTTCTTCCTCAGCACCACCGAATTGTTTTTTTCTTGTCCAATGATCAGTCCATCGCCTCCAGCCGAAGATGTTTACGGCCTCTCCAAAATCTCTGATCGTCTGTTAGGTGAGTCTCAACAATGTTCAAGATCCATTCAATGCGCACCCTCTGAATGTTAATAAAGCCAGTATCAGACGCAAACGACAGGCTACCCTACTTGACCTACAGTACGCCATCGAGAGACCTATTGAAGACTGTCCCATATCGGCGGCCAATACGATTGCACATTACCTTGAAGGGCTCCACAAGGTTGCACTTTGGCCTGTCTCAACACTTGTGCAAACCTCCACCATCTGAGATATAGCCGTGGCCATAGCGAATTATGTGCCATGCACAGGGACTCCAGGCTGCCACTGTGAGCGATTGAACGCGAAGGCTCATTTGGGTATTGCCGCAAACGAAGCGATGACGAAGCTTAAGGGTATCTGCATCGCTTGCGGTAGGGATGGCAAAGATGACGAGGTAGAGAGCAATTGTTGTATTATTGGAGATTGCCCTCATACTGTCGGACTCTTTTACCGAGACGTAGACCTATGTATGATCCTGGTTCTCGAAAATTCGATGATTTTGATTGACCGCTGCATAGGGTAAAAGCAACACCCCTCAGACTCCAGCGATGTGTGGAACAAGCACTATTCATTTGTCACGATCATGTCCATGTGTAGGAGAGGCAATAGCTGGTAGCTAGAACATTAGTAAGGCATTGGCACTCCAAAATTAACATGACTGCGGATCCACGTCTACAATCTCAAGGATAGTTCAATTTACGTGGTTTGGTGTGTGACTATAGCACTGCAAATACCGAGCTCATCTGTCCTACTCAATCATAAAGAGAACGCAGAGCTTCTAAGTCCATCTGAAAACTATTCCTAGCAATATTCAATGGTCGATTCTG
>JAABUP010007540.1_pt1 | contig 14504 bp, 14 predicted proteins | sample 5559201 | NCBI WGS metagenome assembly JAABUP01 (sample SAMN10711887, study PRJNA513373) | rock metagenome | isolation source: Antarctica rocks | place: Antarctica | reverse complement strand
GCTACACAATGATGAGCGACGAAGAGCTGGGCTTGAACACATTCATCGAGCGGAATGAAGAAGATCAATTCATAACCATCCCTGAAGATGCGACTGGAAAGGAGAAGAGGCTTCGGCTGAAGCGGGATCCGATCGTCATACAACAAGCGATTGTTTGTCGGGGAACAAGCTGCTATTGCTCCAAGGACCTGAAACACGTTGTCAAGTTCTCTTGGACGTCTGACAAGCGGTCATCAGAGGCTGATCACCTGAGATTGACACACAAGAAGGGCGTGAAAGGAGTTGCAAGCTTACTAGGCCACCGCCAGATAACCAGCATTGAGGATATGCGGAAAGGTTTGGCCTTCCCTGATCCACAACACTTTCGTATAACCTCACCGAACGCCTCATTCTCACAGTCTCAATCCCAACACGGACTCTCTCGATCCTTCGGCCCGTTTTGAGGCTTGAGCATAACCGAAATCTCATTAGGAAAACAAAAGTCTATTGATGACAAAGCAACGAACCATAAGAGATCGAGGTCCAACAGCCAAAAATCAAATTTAAATCAGGAATACGAAGTGCAACAAGCCCTCAAAAAGGCACAGACAACGGAACGAAAGTCTGTGGACCACGAAGCAAAGTCGTTTAAGAAGCCCACATCCAACAGTCAAAGATCGAAGCCACGTCAGAAACCCGAAGTGTCACCAGCACCGAAAAATACACATACATGAAAACAAAAATCTGAAGACAACGAAGAAACGTCTTCCACAAGTCTCTATGAACCAAGCGACGAATCATTCGACAATTGCCTGTTCTGCTGCTTGATCATTTCGCCGGCCGGACGGGCTATCAGCAAGTTCGACTCGATCAAAGAGCTACTAGCCGCGCTCCGCGACGCAATCAAGGCGCACAAGTCTCTGTATATCCAAGGGAAAATTCTTCACAGAGATATCTCAGAGAACAATATCATAATAACGGATCCGGAGAAGGCCGACGGCTTCACGGGAATGTTGATCGACTTGGACCTTGCGAAGGCGGTCAGCAGTGGGTGCAGCGGCGCGCGACACCAGACAGGCACAATGGAGTTTATGACGATTCAGGTGCTACAGCGGGTCGCTCACACCTATCGGCATGACCTTGAGTCATTTTTCTATGTGTTCTTGTGGATCTGCGCTCGCTGCGCATGGGAATGGGGATTCTGGCGCAGGACTGCTGAGCAGCCCAACATATTAAGGGAATGGTACACAGGCACTTTCGATGATATCGCTCGAGCGAAACGAGGCTATATGCATGTTGATGGGTTTGAGGATGTTTTGCGCGAGTTTCCACGAACTTTCGACTGTGTTAAGCCTTTGTGTAGAAAAATACGGGGTATTCTTTTTCCCTACAAGAACGGGCTGCTTGTCGGTACCCCGCCAGGTCCTCCCGACAGGCTATACGACCTCATCATCAAAGCATTTGATGACGCTATAACCGACATAATTGCTTGAGAGGACTCAGGATAGGCAGGGTTGTTCACTGAGTGCTAAGAGTAAGAGGGTTTTAATAGGCTTATTGTTGAGTCCTCAATTGGCAATAAAAGCTTAGAACCTTGACATTCATCAAATCGATAGTACATACCTTTCTAATTCCATTTCAATGAAGCCAGAAACCCCAACATAGAGAGGCCTTAGCTCCTCCTTCAGCACATCATTCACGTATTTCTGTGTTCAGGCGAGCGAAGCTGCTCGTATTGCGCAGCCATGAAGTTTGATTGATAAATGGTCCTGGGGAAGGAGGAGGCGTTGATGAAGATATCTGGAATAAGGTCTAGTGCGAGACAACGTGATCTGCGCCAAGAGCTCATTTGGTCCTTCTCGAATGCGGCTACGGATGATGAGAAAGGAGACGTGTCTCCAGAGCATGGTTCCTCTCTCACCCGAGGCTGGGGGAAGAAGGACGTGGCACATACAACAGGCGATTTTGTAGTGAACTCGCTAATATGCGCCATCATTTCTCTCCCCTAGCCTCGGCCCTGTACAAAGAGTATCTACTTTGCCGATGACTACGGGTCCTATTATGCTTCTCTAAGAATCTTCTTCATCTAAGAATACAGCCCTTTATCTTTGTCCTATCTAACATATAAGCCGATACGTTATGGAACACTCCTACCAAAGTGCCTTTCACATTGCCAATGGGTCAGTATTCTGCACCTTCGTTCTGAGGTCTATGCCAAGTCGCCCTACCTTTTCGGAGTAATCTTACGCCTCATTGAGTGCGATTGTTTTGATGGGTATTCATTTTATCCTTGTCAAAAAATCCGCGGGCTGTCTGGCTCAGATGAAGGCATGTGCCAGCACGTGCGTACTGCGCCCTCGGTTCTATGAGGAAACCGGCGAAGTATCCACTTCCACGGCCTTTTCTGCCTTCTATACGCCAGTAAGCGCTCCTCGCTCGATGGCGACCATTGGCTAGGCGCCTCAGCGCTCGCACACTCATCACCCTCGCCGGAATATCCACCAAAATGGCTGGGATCAACGTCACTGTCGTTCACCCCATCGTCGCTCGAGCCATCATCATCTTTGCTTGAGCACTCATCGTCTATCGAGGGGATGACTCCGACAATGGCAGCTTTCCAGAGTGCGCGCATCACTCCCGAATCGCTGTCGGTGTCGCTTGCTTGCATGGCTGTTTGGTTTGCCGCAAGTCCGAATGTGTCGTGAAGGGTTTGGAGAAACCAGTCAACAACCATGAGTTCAACGCCAGAGGCATGATGGTGACGCCATCAATATGCCCTGTATCATCAAGCGCGCTCTCTATGAGCGTTAGCGACTGGCCGTATGAGAACATTGGCACGTTGCGATCGTCCTGAATAATGGTCGTCAAAAATGACACATTTGAGGAGACGGGCCGCAGCGTGATATGAGTCAGCTTCTCGGGGTCTGTCTCGACCATCTGCCAACATCGTCGCGGTCAGACGGCGTCCTCACATCCGCAACTGCAGATTGTGCAGGGAGAGGAGGGGAGAGAAATCTACGTTTGGCATGAAATGCAGCAAATCCGACCTCCTGCGGCTACACTCAAGCACGCTCTTAGGGTGTGATTTACGATCTGGGAGCCGGGACCCCCGCTGCTTCGCAGGCTGTGCGGGAATCCATGTTGCGGTGGATGAGGGCTGTTGTTGCCCCTTCGACTTCGCCCTGAGCCATTCACTCTCGCTGTCAGCATGATCCTTGATGGCATCTCGCGGGAAACCGCCTTCTGTCATTCTCTCCTCAGGGGTGTGGGAGTTGCTGAGTTCTGGCTGTCGAATCGCCGCAGCCGCTCTCGGGCGGGTTCCATTGTCAGCACCAACTCCGTCCTCATCGATCTCTCCGTTTCCATTATTATCAGCCATATGCAGCTCCTCACTGCGGTGCTGACAGCTGGGTGATTGACGGAAAGCTGGGCGTACATCGTGGTTGTGGCGCCCTTCTTTGTTGCTAGCATTGCCCTCGTTGCTGACTGGGACGTTGGCATCGTTGCCGTCATCGTTACTGGTGTTTTCATCATTGACAATGTCAATTTGCGGATTTGTGCCATTGTGCAGCAATGAAGAAGCCGGGTTTGGCGTAGATATGCAACCAGAGACTGAATCATTGCTAGTGGAAGAGACCGACCTGCGTCGCCTGCCGAATGCACATTTTCATGACACTGTTCCGAGGTTGGATCCGATGTTTGACTATTAGAAATTTCGGTATCGGCGGACTGAGAGCGCTTCCACTTCTTTTATGTGGAGAGAGGTGGGCTCACCACGTTAGGATTATTGTTGGGACTTCTCTTGCGCCCTAAGACATTCTCTGCAAGTATCAAGTAAGGTGCACTCTCTAAAGCTTGGACGCGAGGTTACTCACCTTGACTTATACCTCTGTCATCTCCTAGAGACGCAAGGTACTGTGCTGTAGCTGGTGACATATCCTCCCTTTCGATGATGGGTGATGTGCCTTGCTGCGGCTTGTGGGTCGATGGAGTTTTGAAATGGGCATTTCAGATCAAGCAATGGTGTCGGAGATGTGTGCTTGAAGTGTTGAAGCCGCCAAGAGAGATAAGATTGTAAGGACCGCTCGACGATGTCACAGGCGGTCGGGAAGAGGAAGCTCCCAGCTTTATACCCGGAATGATCCTTCATCAAGGCAGACTTCTTACGTGATAAACCTTCATTCCTGCGGAATCCCCGCGCTCAGCCTTGAGATCGGCGATGATGCCGCTGTTTCTCAAAGCCCAGCATTCTTGGATCGGAGCCAACAGTTGATCAAGTCTGATATTTACTTTGAGGTTTTCAGCTCTGTAATCAGTCGGGATGATATCTTGAGGGTGAGATAACTTGTTGACGCATCCAAGCTACAGCATGAGGGTGGGCACACCAACGCCACAACAACATCTGAGCTTGGGTCTCCGGAAGATCCGATGCTCATCAACATAGATTGCGAAGAGGGGGATACTGAATCTAAGCACGGATCCAACGTGTAGACCCCCGCGGCGACGCGGTAACCTTCTTTTTGAAGACAGTCCCGCTGCTTAAACCCCTAGTCTGCTGGCCACTGGCGGCCAAGATGAGCCGACAAAGACTGCAATGGTGACGAACAAGAGAAATATCGATATTTTATCACCCTCGTCGTCCAGAATCCAGATTATGCTCCAAGCGGTGATGCTTCGGTCGAGCCGGTCACGATAGCCGAGCGGGCATAGTTTTTAGCTAGCCTTGCGAAGCATTAATATTGATCCGAAAACAATAAAAGCTGACTTGCGCGGCATGACTTCCTCTTGGATATATTAGTAGCTGAATAAGCCCTTGGTTAGACGTTCGTATTGCCTTGGAACTTCCCGTCTCTATATTCTCATCCCAACACCAATTGTGCTAACGCTGCAGAAACATATCTGAAATTTCTCCCAAAACGACTCACTTGCAACTTGGGCGCGCTATTCGTATGCCTATCAATACCAATACTGATCCCTTTGTCAATAAGTCAGACTGTTCGATTTTGCTGCAGTAGTAAGTGAGGCAATTATCCAGAACTTTATGATGGTTGACATGATAGATGAGCAGATCGAATGTTCAAGCCAGTTCCTTTAGAATTAGGGATCACTCTATTCGCGCCATCGAAACCCCCTTTCACAGCCTCGTATGGAAACCATCAACTCCGCTCAAACGCGAGTATTTATACGTGCCTGCGTAACAGACATACCCGGTGAAATGAGTCGGCGCCCTAATACTCTCGGACAAATATTTTGCTCTGAAGTTCTGCACCGAGATTTCAACAAAGACATAAAGCTCTCAGGTTTTGATAGCGTGCATATCCCACCTGGTTTTGAATCACTTCAACCGATAAAGCGATGGTTTGTCTGCGATCTCAATGTTGTCAGCGAGCTAGGGAAGGAAGAATTACTAGCGATACCGCATCTAGTCTACCATGCAAGCCTGATTAATGGAAGATGGTAAGTTGCTTGAACCACGAAAATCTAGAATATACTCACTGTGTTTAGGATTTTTACCCGGCGGGATAGTTGGATCCACCAAGCGAAAATTTACTCTTGCGGTAGTTGTTACTGGGGCGGGAGAACGGAGCAGGAAATGGCAAATAAGTTGAGAAGCAGCGAATTGCGGAAACAGAATCCCAAATAGCGCCCTAGTTGAGGCTAGCGCAAGGAAATTGCTTTAGATACATGGTCTCTACAACAGTCCTTCATAGTCTTAGGGTGTCTCTGGAGGTGTCTCCCCTCTGCACTCAGGGCAATCTTTCTCTGGTTCATCCTCCTGCAAAAGATGTGCAATAACTCGTTGGCCGGGAGGACATGTTGTTCCGGCCTGTACAGCAGCATCGCATCTCGCAATATGTTTCAACACCAGCCCCTCAGGGTTATTAAGGGTCTGATGTTTCACGACACATCGAAACACCGCATTTACGTCTTGACACATCTGACCTTGAATTAGAGTTGTTATCTATCACTCAGCTTGGAAGACCTACATTGATTGCGAGTTGGATTACAGTTTAGATGAATAGTAACACAAGTTCTGTACAGCTTCTTGAGGAAGGTTCAATAGAGCTGAGTGTTGCTCAGTGCGGCAGATCTGGTAGAGGAAGGTGATGGACGTGGTTATGAGGGTGATTGCAAAATAAAGATGATGCACCTTATATATCTATGGATCTCCATAGAGCCAGGCAGTGAGCATCAGAGATAGAAGCTCTCTCTATTCCACGAATTCGGGTATGGGAGCGCATGGTGGGACTGCACAGCTGTTGCCTGCTGTTGCCTGCTGTTGCCTGTACCACAATCATACTAGAAAGCTATTTTCCCTAAAAGCGAAGGGGCTCGCGCGTTACGAATCAGATAGAAAGAGTTATCGATCGCAACTTTCCGTGCACATTGTGCCTGCGCAGTCCTCGCAAGTGGCATGCTATAGTCTTATGGCACAGACCAGCTGACCTTGAAGGTAGACACATCATGGCTTTGGAAATGATCAACCCAGCTCCACTTAGGGGTCATGTTGCATTGCCGTCCCAGGCCAAGCAGAGTAATGCTTAGTGGGGGTGCAGATGCTCAAGAGCAATGTGGGCGCCCTAGTTCAGTAGTTAAATGCAGCCGACTCACTGACGAAGCGACCCCTGCCTTTGTGTTTGGACTCGTCGATCGGAGTCCAGGGAGATTGTTCGGTTAGTAAAGCATTCAGCGGCAGCCAAGGACCGGGCGCTATGGCTATAAAGTGGACACAAGCGGCCAGCGGAAAACGAGATATCTAGGCCGTATCTGAATTAATCCCACCCCACTGCCTGGAAGGAGAGCAGCTCGGTTGCCAGTTCCAGTTTCAGCTCAATCTGCTGTGTTTGCGCTGTCGCAGGCCATATTAGCGAAGTGGAGAGTAGATAGCCACAAAAGGAGGCGGCAATGGACAGCAATACACAGAGATCTCAGAGCAAGGCGAATAAGCAAACCAGGTAAACCATGATCCCTTTGAGCCGGGTTGGCAAACACCCTTGAAGCTATGGTCTACAGTTCCGCTCTAGGCTCTGTCGAGATGTTTATAGCTTATCTGATTGACTCACGACGTTTTTGATTTGCAGTTTCGCAAGGAACCTTCTGGGCACGCTTGGAAAAACCGGTGCTGTGAGCCAAAATATCCGGAGAGGTCTCACAGAAGCGCCCATCGGCAGCCAAGCCGGTGCTGTGGTTCTAAGAGCGGACACATCGACTGATGGCAACAAGAATCGATACTGTGTCCCTGAGAGCCGGGAGCACCAGAATGGGTGCTGTGGCCTAACAAGCAGAAGAGAGGGAGCAAAAACCGGTACTGTGGCAGCATTCAGAGACGGCGAAAACCGGCGCTGTGGGATAACAAGCTGTTACATACACTCTTATTGGAGATGATCGAGACAAGGCCTCACAAACCCAGACTCGTTTACCCTACTGCCAGCAGACAGACTGCTTGAATTTTAATGCCGGATATGGAAACCAGCAACTGGCATACTGAACATCTTCAGCACGTCTCTCATTGCTAGCCCTCTCTAACCTCAATACAGTCAAACGTTGTCGGGGAGATACAGGCGAAGAGGCACTCAATCACGACGTAAAGCGTCCCAAGCACAATAACCCAGGAGAGTCGAAACGAGATAATAGCCCTCGCAAGGCAAACTATATCGAGAATTGGCTGAGTACGTCGTGCTGGTCTCGAAGATTCCTGACGAACAACAAAACTCCCTTTCGTGAATTACCCCTGGAAGCATCAGACGGTATGCAGCGCACTTTCTTGAAGCACCTCCGAAATGATAACGCTCTCCCTTCACCGCGTGGCACAGGACCTTCCACCTCGTTCTCTTCACAGCGATCGTCGAAATCAGACAAGTCTGCTGCGAGTGTGCACGATATGGACTTTAGGGACTCCTTGCGCTACCATAATGTTTATATTGAACGTGAGGATCCCCCGATAGGATTGATAGAGAGGTCAAGGGAGATAACAATGCGGCCACGCTCATCTCCTGAGATGGATCAGAATGCTGCCCAGACATACAGGAATAAGTCGCGCATGCTCCAAACCGAAGCTGAGCAGGTCATTATACAGCAACTGGCCCCACATGTGATTCCAGGACTGGACGGGGTCACCGATCGAGTATTGGCACAAAATGCCAATTAGTTATGGTATAATTCTGTACCTCTTCCGCTCAACCCTGCTGTTCTCACGACTTCATTACCACTGCAAATACCCAAACCTGACACAGCATTTGGATATTCTGAAGAGGCATTTACCGAAGACCAACTCATGGCAATTGACCTTCTGACTGATCAATCTGGACGGAGCTACGCGGTACCGGACAAAATGCTCCGGTTCCCATTTTTGGACATTGAGTTCAAGTCTCAAGCGAAGAAAGGGACACACTATGTAGCTACAAACCAAGTTGCTATCGCTGGCTCCATCATCTTGAATTCTCACCTGGAATTGACACGACGCGGCTTAGGGATAGAAGATCTTGATTATAACGAGCCTCATTTCTTTTCCCTCAGCATGGATCACCAATTAGCGTGTTTGAACGTACACTGGCTAGGTACCGGCGCCAAGGATGGGCAAATAAACTTCCACGTGGAAGGGCTATCAAAACACCTCTTAGACGATATTGACGGCTTAAGAGCAGTCCGACAGGCGGTCAAAAACATTCTCGACTACGGCTAGGGTGAGCGGCTGAAAACACTCTGCAAGGCGCTAGATGCTTATCGGCAAAGAATTCAAGTCGAGAAGGAAATGGCCGTTTCCGAAGGAAGGACGGCATACGAGGGACGAAGTGGGTCGCAGAAGGGGTATCAGCGACGAAGGGATAGAAAATTACAGTCACTATCGACCCAGCAACAACAGACTCGAAGTCGACCTGATCTTCAAGTCGAGAAAGAAACGGCGCTCGCGGGAGAAGGTCTAATGGACCAGTGTCACAAACAGAGCAGCAGGGCCGAGAGCGACAGGCCGACCGGTCAACGGTCCGAAGGCGGAGAAACGCGCAACCACCAACCCAGCAACAAAAGAGCCAAGGTAGAAAAGAGGGGATAGCAATGACCGGGGACGATTTGGCCTCTGATGCACAAGTGAAGCGCGGGAGTAGGCCACGAAACAAGGCAACAGCGAGAAGGATAAAAAGCGCGCAAGCGTCCTCACCCAAAGGCCCAGAAACGCGAACCCTGACTGACTTACTATCTAAAGCTGCACGTACTTCCTTGAGGCTCGCTTCACTTCGGACAGCCAGGGTTATGGAGCACAATTACCGTGCTTAGGTACGTCATGGTCAATATTGATAGGGTTCCAATGTCGCAAGAATGGTAGGATAAGGAGTAATGATGGGCTCAAAATCTACGAAAGGCTTGCTTCCTGTCGTATACAGTGACACAATAAATACTCTTTACATCAGTTGCTGCCTAATAAAGTTAGACCTATAACATGAGCCATTCAACCAAAATCATGTCCGCGTCCTTGTCCTCTAAACCTTTTACATCATTCATATCCTCATCTTGCTTCCCTGATCAATGCTGCAGAAGTAACAAGTTACACCGAATACCCGGTGTTCGATACCTTCCAGCACTTTGAATGCTTCCTCGTACCTTGTTGATGTAGAGGTTAGCTGATAAGTCGCCACTTCTTGTCGGGTTGAGCGGCCACAATGATGATGGGACCGTCTGCTGCCACTTTCCCCAGCTGCCAGGTCCGCCGATCCGCCCAAAGACCTTGCTCTCATTAAAATGGAAGGGTGGGTAGGCAGTAAGCTGGGGCTTGTTGCAAGTGCCGCAGGCCTTCTGCGTTGTCAGCGTTATTCGCGTCGCTCTGTTTGATCAAAGGACAGCGACAGGAGCGTTGCGGAGGGCAGGCCATGGATTGAGTGTCAGAAGATGTCTTGTGAGGGCCTTGCATTTGGCATGCACAAAGGCACGGCAAAAGAATGCCACATCTTCCGTTGCGAGTTGTAAACCGTCAATGTTCTACTGCCATAAGTCAGCGCCTATTTCCGAGGTGTTACTCACAAGTACTGCCGTGTTCGCCAACGCCTGTGTTTTCACCGCCCCATTCTCCTTGGATGCCTACCCTTCTAATGGGTGCCAGATATGCGTAGTCGTGGCCGCCACAATTCGGCTGAAATACCATCCTGGTTATCCCGGCGGGTTACATGCTTGGCACGCAAATCCCCTCGAATGCTGAGTAAGCTGCTATCTCAGATTTGCCAATCACTGCGCCGGTCTCCTATGCGACGTCACAAGCACAGGCGTTATTGCAGGAGAGAACAGGCACCGGTGCTGTGAATCTAGGACGGAAGAACCAATACTGTGACGGTCTGGGAGGAAACAGCAGGTCGGGATGATGGCCAGAGGTTGCAAGAACAGGTGCTGTGGTGGAAATACCAGTGAAGTGACGACCCATGAGGATACAGCAAAGAGTGGTGAGAGGTTGCAGAATAGGTGCTGTGGTGGTGAATAGCAGAATCCGATGCTGTGGCCAGGACTGACGAACCGGTCCTCTGAGGGCCGCGCTTTGACTGACTGACTCAAAGACCAGGCATCATCTTCGGCCGGTGACTGGAGTACATATAGCCACTGCTTCCAGGATCGGTCCACAACTTGCTATTCTTGCGGAATCTACAGCGAAAGCAGCACCTCTCAAGCTAAGCACTTGAGTACAATAAAGTATGCCTTCCTTCAAACCATGACGCTGTGGGTATCACCAAAGTCCTGTTACGACTTCAGCAGCAGACTAAACGTCCGCTGAAACGCAGCGTCACTCTCCCAAGGTCTAATACCGCGCTCTACAAGACTCACATAATTCTTTGGCCAGTAGCCTAAAGCAGCATCTCGAAGACTTTGAACGCGTTCGCCCTTAAGGTCACGGTCATCATCGTCACGTACTCACTCTGCGCTAAGAGACCTGCATAATCGCTAATATGGATATCTCACTGCTTCTTGATTCACCGAACCAGGATGAGCCCTCGTCACCAGCCTTGACTCTGGTGGAGGAACAGTCATCAGCCCTGACTCCAGTCAAGAAGTCCAGGTGGTCTGAAGAAGAAAACACGCTGATTATCGATCTCCGAGGCAACGGAATGAAATGGGGCGACATCAGCAAGAGACTGTCGGGTCGAAGTGCAACGAGCTGTCGCCTGCACTACCAGAACTATCTAGAACGGCGTGAGTGGGATGACGAGAAAAAAGACAGATTAGCCAGGCTGTACGAAAGGTAAGATCACGGCGGAGCCCAGATTGGCTGACAGCCTTGAGCATCGCACTGACGGACAATCAGATTCAAGCCAGAAATGTGGTCTAAAGTGGCAGAAGAGATGAGGATGCCATGGCGTGCAGCAGAAGCCATGCACTGGCGGCTCGGAGAAGAAGAGATGACTCGCAGGGCCGGTGTTAAGCCATTCTCATTGTCTAGTACAACGGAGACGTCACCGAAGAGACATAGATAAAGCACCGGAAGCTTGGATCGAGGTCCATCAGCTTAGCCAAGGGATGCCTTGAAGTCCTGGCGGGATTGATTAGATTACAGCTGATATCGGTATATTCAACGGATAGTGATTCTACATAGCTCTTGAGTAAACCATGACGCCTTCATGTGCTACTTTAGACCCATTTCCTGAGCGTGCTCCGGATTTTACGGTCCCTTATCCGATGGTCATACATCTATCTAGAGCGTTTGGGAAATTGGAGTCGTGTAGGGTCTTTCAGATTGTGTTGCAGGTACCGAAGGCAAGGGTGTTGAACATTTTTGATAGTGTCTACGATTTTTCCCTACCCATTTTCGGGTTAGCGCGTTCTGATATATGCCCTTTTCGTGACCATTTCCAGTAGATGTGGAAGCCCGTCGCGGGCGACCTGTGGCAAATGTTGGTGCGAAGAATAAAAGCACTACTATGTGAGTGAGCGGCAAGAAACGCTTAAGAAATTGTTAAGGCCTGTCAAGGTTCGTATGGTTCACCTCTCTAGGGCAAGGATTTATTGGTCTTGTGGATATCGAAGTCTAGCGGTGCAGCTAATAGTAGCACTTGGATAATAACTTAGTTGACCACGCCGAGTTCCATAGGAGAACTCGGCCTCCCTATAGAGTACCAGACCACTTGTCCCGATGCCCGGTCGTACGCCCGTCCGGCGCACGCCGCATCCCGACTATCCAACATGTGCTGCTAGTCTAGTCCCGTCCCGTCATGGGCGTGACAGAAATAATGATGCTTCTCTCAGAATAATACATCTACTGAAAACTTATCAGCAACATGTCACCGCACATAAGGTTATTTCACTACATTACATAAAAGATCACGAATGGCTCGAGACTGATTTGTATCAATCTTGCAGCACTCAGCTCACAGTCCTTGTTGTTCGATCAGATGTCATTGTCGAGAGTGTAAACGCTAGGCCGCGTTCGGCAATGTAAGCAACCGCGCGAAGTACCATGCAGCACAGCACCGGTGTCCAAGAAACAGCACCGGTTCGACGTTGATCATTTCCTCGTATTGCGTGGCTGGAGGCTGGCAATACGCTGGTTCGTGCACAGCATCAGCACAAATGCAGAAACCCATGGAAATGCTTGCATCAGTAGCACCAAATGGCAAAAAGAAAGTACATGATATCCCGTACAGTGTGCATGACAGGAGGTCAGTTCAAGCATCTGCCTTTTGAATGAGCAAGGATGACCTGAGGCACCCAAGCAATCTCTCAAATGACGCAGGAGTCAATAAGCATCATATCTGCCGCAGGGGTTGAGCTAACTTTGGATCGCTAACCAGGGGGTGTTCATGTGCCTGAACCGCATCAGGCCCTTCCATACTAATTGGAATGGGAGCGGGACAGGTCGCTGGCAGATGGTGGGCCAGAGAGATGTACGGATCCTTATGCGTATGTTGAAGGGTGAAAAGTTGGGCGGGGTGCGGAGGCGACCCGAAAACTTGGCGGGGGAGTGGACAAGCATTGAGCCAACTAAGGCGAGCGCCGACGGTGCGCCTACAACATGGTTCGGTAACCCCTGACGTTCATGTATCGTTGCTACCGTAGTCCCTCCAGCTTCTTGGTCTCGAATCACACCCTTTTGAAATGCGGGATAGCCCATAGCTTATCTAGGGTCGGAACTTTTGTAGACTTGCGTAGTCCTAATCATGATCGCTTTGACGCTATCAGATCCATTGGTACGCGCAGGGCCTCAAACTGCGCCATTAACGATGAGTATGGTTCACCGTGCCGCTTGCGAACTGCTATGTACAGTATCATTCCTCAACAACTGAGTACATCGCATGACTCGGTATAGCTACACTATTCAAACCCTCTGTCATACTGCGAGTTTATCAATAACTACAGTGATGGCGGTCAGTCGTCCCTTCGCTTTATTCTGTCCTGTTCGCCATTGTTCTCGGCAGTATAATGGCAAACGATCAAGGGACTGTCTTCGTGACCATTTATGGGAGTTCAGCTCGCGGTGTGAAGAGCACAATCGGAAATATATCGAGCATTTCCCGACCGCACAAAGGGCGAATGCTCTTTCCTTTCAATGCAGAGTGTGCCGTCGAGGATTTACAAGGCAGTCCACTCTGAAAAGACATTTGGAGTGCCGTGAGTATTACTTCCACCGTAACATAGGATCTTAATATCTAATTCCTTTTAGATGGTTCGAAGAAGCATCCATGCACCATGTGCATGAAGATGTTCAAGCAAAGCCGTTTTCTCTTGGAACACCTAGAGAAGGGACGTTGCAAGGTGCAGAGACGGGGAGTACCGAGCAAATCTGTTACCAACCCTGTCAAAAGAAACAAATGTAAGCTATTCATGACTTCATTGAGTTTTCTGTGGATCAGCTGCTGAACTGTTTCTAACGACGCTCTCAATACAAATGGCATCCTCCTCAAGACCTCTCACTCCAACCAGTCGCAAAACTGTTCATTCAGTAGTGAGCCATGTCCTCAATCGATGAAGTCAATCCACTGGGAGCAGCAGATAGATACCGGGATAAACACAATGCTTCAAGATGAGGCAGAATTGAACAAGAACTTAGTCACAGACATGTCAGTGGCCTTGACAGACTTCATCGAAGCAGAGCCGCTCTTCTGGGACAAGGACTGGATTGCAACGGAATCACATGACAACACATTGGCCACGATGGATCAGAATCAGATTGAGCATATACCTGTAGTCACACTCGACTCTAATGAGATGGAGCCGCTGCTTTGGGATGGGGATTGGAGAGCAACAGGATCACATGGCACCACACTGGGCTCGACAGATCAGAATCAGATTGATCATACACCAACAGTCACATTTGATTCTAGTGAGATGAAGCCGCTGCTTTGGGATGGGGACTGGAGAGCAACAGGATCACATGGCACCACACTGGGCTTGACGGATCAGAATCAGATTGATCTTACACCAACAGTCACATTCGATTCTAGTGAGATGAAGCCGCTGCTTTGGGATGGGGACTGGAGAGCAACAGGATCACATGGCACCACACTGGGCTTGACGGATCAGAATCAGATTGATCTTACACCAACAGTCACATT
>JAABUP010007539.1_pt1 | contig 14507 bp, 14 predicted proteins | sample 5559201 | NCBI WGS metagenome assembly JAABUP01 (sample SAMN10711887, study PRJNA513373) | rock metagenome | isolation source: Antarctica rocks | place: Antarctica | reverse complement strand
CGGAGCGCCGCGGGTGAGGTCTATCGCAAACGACCGTCTGCGGGGGACCCCACGCCGCTCTCCCGCCCGAGAGCGTTCCCGCAGGTCAAGACTCCCCCGGAACCCGCCACATATTCAAGCTCACAGAACAGCGCCGCTGGTACGAGCTTCGATAGAGTGCCCGGCCGTGGGCGACAGAATCGGGTACGCGCGGGTGTCCACCGCCGACCAAGACCCCCAACTGCAGCTCGACGCCCTGAGCGCCGCGGAGTGCCTGAAGGTCTACACCGACACCGCCACCGGCACCAAAGCCGACCGCCCGCAGTGGAACGCCTGTCTGGCCGACCTGCGCCGCGGCGACACCTTGATCTTCTGGAAGATTGACCGGCTCGGGCGCAACCTGCGCGACCTCGTCGACATCGTCACCACCCTGCAGACCCGCGGCGTGGGGGTGCGGTCGCTGACCAACGGGATCGTGGACACCACCACCGCCCACGGCAGCTTCGTCTTCAGCATCTTCGCCCTCATGGCCGAGTACGAAGCCGCCCTCATCAAAGAACGCACCCAGGCCGGCCTCATCGCCGCCCGCGCCCGCGGCCGCACCGGCGGCCGCAAACCCAAGATGACCCCAGCCCTGATCAACAAGGCCCAACGCATGTACGACGCCCGCCAGTTCACCATGGCCGAGATCGCCCAGTCCTGCGGCGTCACCCCCATGACGATCTACCGCAACATCACCACCGGCGAGACCACCGCGAACTGAACCCCCACAGAGGGCCGCCAGGCAGGACCAGTCGTCCCCAGATCTTCGCTAGCGCTAATGGCTGCGCGGATCATCCTCGACCCCCGACCTTGGTTGACAATGACTGCCAGGTCGCGCTCGGCGGCGAGTGCCTCCAGCGCCAGGTAGGCCCAGGTTCCGGCGCGACACTGCCCCGCCGCAGATCACCTACTCATCCTCGTGCTGCGGCTTGCGTCGGCGTGCACCGACAGCCCTGCCGGGCAGGCCTTGTCTGCCGGTCGTCCAGGCAGATGAGGTTCGAGCAGTAGCAAGCGCGGTTGAGTGCGCTGAGCGCGTTTAGGAGGTCGAGGTCGGCCGCGTCGAGGTGCAAGTACCGGCGGCCCGCCGTTCAGACTCGCTGTGTGGCACCGGGCACGGCAACGCGACTCGTCGCCCAGCTCGTGCGCGGGCGTGGTGACGCGCACGACGGTGCCGGGGGACCCAGGCAACGGACCCAGATCGTTTGCTCGGACGCGCCGGGCCCCAGCTCGGTGCCCATGCTGGCCGCCGCGGCAGTCCGGGTACCCCGGGACAGGTATCGGTTACGAGGGAAACACTTGCCGGGCAGGGCTAGCCGGCGGCTGCTGCCTTGAGCTTGCTTCCGGCGGTGACCTTTACGGTTTTGGTCGCCGCGATCTGGATCGTCTCGCCGGTGGCAGGGTTACGACCCTCGCGGGCGGCACGGGCACCTTGTTCGAAGGTGACAAAGCCCGGCAGGCTCAGCTTGTCCTCGCCGTCGGCCACCACGTCGAACACGACGTCTTGGAAGGCTGCGAGCACCTTGTCCGTGTCGGTCTCGGCGACGCAGGCTTTGCTTGCTACGGCGGCGATGAGCTCCTTGCGGTTCACGTTCTGCTCCTGACTGCTGCCCTAGGGTTAGGACAGCAGCCTGAACGCTAGGACGGCGCAAGCCAACAGGGCGCCAGGCGCGCCGCCACCCGTTCCGACGTATGGCCACTTGCTCGATCAGCGGTACCGCGGCTGCGGGGGTTCAGCCGGTCGGCGCCGGGACGGCCGGTGGTGGGGGAGGGGCGGCTGCCGCGGCCCCGGGGCTGCGCCTTGCCGGGGTTGGTTCAGCTGGTGTGGGGGTCGGGGAACAGGGCGAGCTGGTGGCGCCAGGGTTCACCGGCGGTGATGGCGGCGGCGAGCCGGCCAGCGTGGTAGCCGCCGGTGAGGGCGGCGCGGATGGCCCGGGCCCGCCCAGCCGGCCCGCGGATGTCGGCTCGGCCGTGGTGATGCGGGCCGCCGGCGCGGCTGCGGCGGGTCATGTCGCCCATGTTGAGCCGGTGGCTGCCGGGCAGCAGGTGCGCCAGGCGCACGCAGCTGGTCTCGTCACAGCAGTGCCGTAGCCGCACCCCGGCGGGTAGCGGTCCGACGTCTTGTTCCCACAGCCAGCGGTGGGCGCTCATCACCTGGCCGGTGCCGGTGGCGAACCGGCCGTAGCCGTCGTCTGCGATCGCGCCGACCCACCACAGGCAGGTCGGGGACCACACCACCTTGCGGTCGAACCGCCATCGGTCCGCCGCCGCCGTCCGCATGCGCCCCGTCCTACCACCTGGCGGTGACAGGAACCGGCGTCCCCCCGGCAGGCACCGGCGTCCGGCCACACCCGGGACAGCCCGGGCCTGCAGGCCAAGTGCGACCTGCCGGGCGGCCGGTCAGGGGGGAAGTCCTTGATCGAGTCCTCGGCGAGGGACAAACTGAGCCGACAAGCCCCCTGGTGCCATCACCAAGGCCGGCGGCTGCGGCTGGAGCATCCGCAGAAGGTCTGGACCGCCGCGATGGGGCCGAAGATCCGCCAGGATTCAAGCAGCTTCGGTCTGCAGCAGCCGAGCCGGGTTGGTGTGCAGCATTTTGCCGATCTGCGTCTGGGTTATCCCGTGCTCGAGCAGAAGGGTGTTGAAGGAGGCGCCGAGGTAGCTGTATCCCCATTGTCCGTGGGTGGTGGGGTTCATCCAGACCTCGGCGCCCGTGAGGTCCTGCGCTAGCAGGATTTGGTCCTCGAATCCCTCGTTCATTAGGGCGGCGAGCCGGTTAGCCCGCGTGATGTCGGATTGATGATAGGCCTGTTTGCTGGTTTCACCGTCCGGGCGGTCGTGGGGTTCTGGCTCGAGGACGAAGTCCCAGTTCTGCTTGCCGACGGTGTCGAATGCGATGTGCACGCCGGTCTGGGCGACTTGCCGGACGTAGTCGAGATCGGCACGAGTGTCCATGTGGCCGATGACGACGCGGTCGAGGTGCGCCCCCTCTTGACGCAGAATCTCCAGCTGTTCCAGCGCCATGGTCCCGTGAGTGGTGTGCGTGGTCAGGGCGAGGCCGGTCTCGCGCTGGGCTCGGGCGGCCGCCCGCAGGCACTTCTCCTCGTGGGTGGTGATCCGGTTGAGGCTGGTGGCCTGCTCGCCGAAGAGGCCGGCGGGGACTCCGCTGGTGCCGATTCCTTGTGTCGCGTCACAGACGAACCGGTCGGTCATCTGCCGCTCGTCCGCCTGGATCGCCCAGCGCGGGCTGTATGCCTCGAGATACACGGAGGTGCCGGCCACGATGTGCACGCCGGACTCGCGGGAGATCCTCTGCAGCAGCCTGACGTTCGCCCCGTCCGGATCACGCCCGACCACCCCGTATGGGCTGAGATCGACGATTGTATTTATGCCGAGTGCGGCGAGTCCTGACAGCGCGGACACCGCGTGTCGCACCTGGTCGTCGGCGTAGCGCGCCTCGTTCACGTCGGGCTGCAAGTCCGACGCTGTGACGCGGGCGTTTGGCCGGCCCCCGGACAGCCATGGTCCGGGCACCAGCGACAGCAGATGCTCGTGGTGCATGACCGCGGCCAGGTCCTCGACTTGGACCGGTCCGAGCACGGTGTGGACGACGCCCATCTGCCAACGTCTCCCCGCTGGTCAGGTCCCGGCGGCAGGAGATGCTCCGACACGGAGTCGGGGCCCCTTCGGCTGAACGGGACGGTCGGTCTCTTCTGTGCGGGGGTTCGGTGGGCCGTGACGAGTCAGGTCATCGCCCTGGGGCTGCGGGTTGTCGACTGATCGGTGTCTGCGGTCTGCAGACCGGTGATCATCGAGACGATCTCGTTCTTGTCGGTGCCGGCGGTGTTTCGAGTGCCGATTTGCACGCCGCGGCGCAGCACCGTCACCCGGTCGGACAGCCGCATCACCTGGTCGAGATTGTGGCTGACCAGCAACACGGCGAGGTTGCGCTCCCGCAGCCGCAGGATCAGTTTCTCGACCTTGGCGGTCTCGGCGACGCCGAGCGCCGCCGTCGGCTCGTCCATCAGGATGAGATTCTTCGCCCAGTGGGTGGCCCGGCTGATGGCAACACCCTGCCGCTGGCCGCCGGAGAGGTCCCGGATGGTCGACCGGGCGGATGGGATCCGCACGTCGAGCTCGTCCACCAGCGCCTGCGTCTCGTGGGCCATCCGCTTCTTGTCGAGCCGGCGAAAAGGCCCGGTTACCAGTTCGCGGCCGAGAAACATGTTCATGAACACAGGTTGGTGGTCGGCGATCGCGAGGTCTTGGTGCACCACCTCGACGCCGAGCCGGCGAGCGCCGCTGGCGTCGGAGAGCTTCACCGGCTCGCCGTCGAGGGCGATCTCTCCCGAGGTGGGCTGATAGATGCCCGACACGATCTTGATCAGCGTTGACTTCCCGGCTCCGTTGTCGCCGACTAACGCGACGACCTCGCCGCGCTGCACGGTCAGGCTGAATTCGTCGATCGCCACGACTCCGCCGAATTCCTTACGGACGCGGCTGAGCGCGAGTGCGTGCACGGGGTCGGTCATCGGGGCTCCTCCCGGAGGGTTCTCGAGGTGCGGCGGCGCTGTCAGGCCGGCCAGGACGTCGTGGAGCCGTTGGCGGCGTAGACGCCGGCGACGTGAGGCTGGCTGGAGCCCGCGCCGCTGATGCCGGCGGTGTAGGCGCGGGTGACGAAGGCCTGGGCCCGAAAGCCGAAGACGACGCTGTCGCCGACGGAGACGGTCGGGGCGTCGGAGAGGTCGAGCTGGCCGTAGTAGTCGATCGCCGCGGGCGGCGGCAGGGTGGCGGGCAGCAGGGCCGCGGCGGCTGGGTCGCGGCCGACCACGGCGCGGAGCTGGTAGGGGGGGAACACCGGGTCCACGTACATGCCGCCGCCGAAGCAGTAGGCGTGCCCGGCGTGCAGGTGGCTCACCTCGCTGATGTAGCAGACCGCCGGCAGCTCCGGCAGGTCTTCGACCGCGTGCCACGGCGTGGTGCCGGTCAGCGCGTGGCCCGGTTCGATCTGGGTGACGCCGGCGGCGGCCAGCGCGGGCAGCGCGGCCGAGGAGGTCGTGCCGGCCCCGTTGATCCGTAGCCCTGTTCGGCCGCCGGCCGCGAGTCGCCTCGCAGTAGTTTCTAGGGTGGCGAGATTTCGGGTCGCCCGCACAGAGCGAGTCTTCGGGTCGAACAGCAGCGCCGGAAAGGTGGTGATGCCGGCGAATCGGGCGAACTTCAGGGCGTCGAGGCGGTCGGCCACGGCGAGGGCGTCCTGGGCTTCGAAGCCGCCCTCGTGGCCGGCGTAGAACTCGTCGCCCGGAGCTTTGATCCGGGCCAGCAGCGCCTGCTCGCGGCCGTTCGCCGCTGACGCGTCCGCCGCCTCGTGGGCCTTCTCCTCGTTGAACACAGTCCAGTTCGCTGGCCGCAGCTGCGCGGCGGCCAACGCCTCGGCCCGCGGCACCTGCACGAGATGGCCGACGTGGCCTAGCTGCATTCCGGCTCGGGTGGTGGCCCGGGCGCACTCCATGTCCACGGCCACGCTAGCCGGAATGCCCCCGGCCAGGATCGCCCGGCAGTAGTCGGGGTTGCGGCCCATCTGCTTGGTCATGGCGAATGGGGTCAATCCGAGCCGGGACGCCTCCGTGGCGATCGTGCGGGTGTTGCCATTGACCGCGTCGAGATCGATAGCGAAGGTGTTGGCTGGCAGCTCGCCGCACTGATGCAGCGTGATCACGGCGTCGATGAGGGCTGGGTTCCGGCGTCGCAGGAGGTCGAGAAACATGCTTGGCGCGTCTCCTGTCAGGACTTGTCTTCGCGCAGCGTGAGGGCCACCGCGACGAGGATGATCAGACCGCGGGCGATCTGCTGCTCGGGGTCGGATAGGCCGGCCAGGATCAGCCCGTTGTTCAGCATGCCGAGGATCAGCGAGCCGACTAACGCGCCGACGACGGTGCCGCGGCCGCCGAACAGCCGGGTCCCGCCGATCACCACCGCGGCGATGACGGTGAGCAGGTCGGAGCTGCCCAGCGTGTAGGTGGCCCCGTGCAGGCGCCCGGTGTAGAGGAGACCGGCCACCGCGGCGGAGAAGCCGCTGGCGACCAGCACCCCGATCTTTATCCGGTCGACCTGGATTCCGCTCACTCGGGCGGCCCGCACGTTGTCACCCGTAGCCAGCACGTGCGCCCCGATCCTGGTGTGGCGGTAGACGTAGTGGCCGACCAGCACGAACACCGCCGACCACAGAATCAGGGTTGATACGCCCGCCAGGCTGCCGGACCCGAACAACCCGTTGAACGAGACGTTGGTGGACGGGACGGCCTGCAGCTGGGTGATGCGCTGGCTCAATCCAGCGCACAAGCCCATCATCCCCAGCGTTACGAGAAACGACGGCAGCCGCAGCTTGGTCACCAGCAGTCCGTTCACCAGGCCGACGGCCAGTCCAGTCGCCAACCCGGCCAGCACGCCGACGACCAGCCCGTTGTCCTGCAGCTGCACTGCGGCCACCAGCGCCGACAGCGCGACGACGGCGCCGATGGACAGGTCGATCTCTCCGGTGCTGAGCACGTACACCGAGCCCACCGCCATGACCGTGATCGGAGCGGTCTGCAGCAGAATGTTGACCAGGTTCTGTCGGGTCAGGAATCCGTCCCCGCGCAGGGTGATGCTCATCACCACCGCGATCAGCACGAAGCCGAGGTACACGATGTAGCTGCTTGGCTCCGCGCGACGAAGCCGGGCGAGCAGCCCGGACGAGCCTGCCGGCACGCTCGTGGTCGTGGTCACGATGCCCTCTCTGGTTCGGCCTGCGGTCGCTGCTCGGGGCGCTACTTGAGCACCTTTCGCACCGCCGGCGGGACGTCGGTGTGCAGTGACTGCTGGTAACCCGCCGCAATGTTGCTCTTGGTGATCGTGAGCGCGCCGGCGACCGCGAACGTGGGGGCCTTCTTGCCCAGAAGCGCGTAGGCGGCGGCGTCAGCCATCCCCTTGCCGAGGTCCCAGGCCTCGTCGACGACCACCGCGACGGTGGATCCGCCGGTGGCCAGATCGACGACGACCGGGTCATCGAGATCCAGCGTCACCGTCTTGGTGGTGGTGTTGCCGACCGTCCGCAGGGCGGACAGCACTCCTTCGTCCGGCTGCGACCAGCTGGTGTAGATGCCGGCGAGGTTGCGGTGCTGGGTCAGCATCGCGCTCGCGATGCTCGTCGCGTTGCTCGGGTCGGAGAAGCCTTGCTCCGCGACGATCCTGATGTCCGGAAACTCCTTTTGCAGCGTCGTCCGGAACGCGGCGTCGCGCTGATTGGTGACGTAGTACTGGGCGTTGTAGAAGACGATTCCGACGTCGCCCTTTCCGCCGAGGGAGTGGCCGAGGGCTTCAGCAGCGCGCTTGCCCATGTCGTAGAGGTCGTCGGTGACGATGGACGAGTACTCCTTGCCGTAGGTGTAGCCCTTCGGCACGTTGGACAGGAAGACCAGCTTCGTGCCGGCGCGCACGGCGGGCTGGAACGCGCCGGCCGCCGAGGTGGGGTCGACGGGCAGTCCGATGATGACGCTGGGCTTTTTGACCATGGCGGTCTGCACCTGATTGGCCTGAGTTCCGGCGTCCATGTTCGCGTTGGCCGTGGCGACCACGCTGATCCCGAGCCGGGCGAACTCCGCCTTGGCGCCGCTCTGCACGCCGGCGACGAACTGCGACGAGGTGTGCCATAGCTGCGCCGCTGTGTAGTGGCCGGCTTTCAGCTTGGCGACCTCGGTATTGCTGAGCGTCAGGTCCGTCAGCGGCGTCGGCCTTTCCCCGTTAGGCCCGCTGGTGCTGGTTAGCTGCTTGTCGATGACCGAACTGCCTGCTGGCGCGGCGCTTGACGACGGTGCAGCGCCGCTGCTCGACGACGCCGCGGCGCCGCCGCTCGAGGTGGCGCCTGTGCTGCATGCCGTCAGCGCGAGTGCGAGGCCGGCGGCGGTGACCGCGGACCTCCCGATGGTCGGCTTCATGATCGTCCTTTCACTTTGCGAAGAAATAGCTTGGCGAACCCGCCCCGCCGGGACCTGCGGATCAATGGGTCAACGTGACTTTGTTCAATCCGCCCGGCTGGTCGGGATCGACGCCGAGGCGACGAGAGACGGCGAGAGCGAGTTGCTGTCCGCGGACGGTGGCAAGCAGGCAGTCGCTGGCCCCGTCGGCGGCCGGCCAAGAGACGTCGTCACCCGCGGCTGACCCGAATACGATGCTGCGCGCTCCGCGCTCGTCAAGAGGTGGGCGCAACGACCGGGTGTCCATGTCGGCGGGTTCGGTGCCGCCCAATAGCAGCGCGGGAGCGTCCGGTCCGCAGACGGCGATCGGTCCGTGCCGAAAGTCGGCGGCGGAGAAGCCCTGCGCCATCATCCCGGTGGTCTCCTGCAGTTTGAGCGCGGTCTCCCGGGCCGCCGGATAGCACAGCCCACGCGCGACCACGGCCAGCCGTCGGTGCGAGGCGAGGCGCGAGGCAGTCTCGTCAATCGCCGCAGTGTCGGCGAGCAGGGACGCCACTCGCGCCGGCAGCTCGGCCAGTTGCGGGATGGCGCGGGCGCTGCCAAGTCCGGCGGTCACGGCGAGCGTGGCCAACATCTGGGCGGTGACCGTCTTGGTCGCGGGCACGGCGACCTCGACCCCCGCCCGAAGCCCGACCGTCAGCGGAGCTGCTGCCGCCAGCTCGGAGTTCTCCTCGTTGGTTATTCCGATGACGGTTGCCCCCGCCGCGGTGAACCGTCCAGTGAGGTCGACGATCTCGGGGGTGCCGCCAGACTGGGACAACGCCACCACGATCCAGTCGGCGAAGCCCCGCGGGCTGCCGCCGTATGCAGTCATCAGGCTAGGCGCGACCAGGCACGTTGGCAGCCCCGATGACAGCTCCACCGCATAGCGGCCGAGGAGCGCGGCGTTGTCCGAAGATCCCCGCGCCAGAAAGGCGACGCCCGCCACTGGTCCTGCCGCCAAGGCCGCGACCCGACCAGCGATGGCGTCGAACCGGTCGGCCAGACCGGCCAGCACGGCCGGCTGCTCGGCCATCTCGGCCGCCATCTGAACACCGAGCGCCCTCATCCGCCGATGCCTCCCGCACGGGAGTCGATCAGCCGCCCGCCGGCCGGCGGGCTGACCACGTCGAGCGCCAGGGCGATCGCTCCGTGCAGGGAAGCGCTTTGGTCGAAGTGACCGAGGACCACCTCCGGTGGGAATGGCACGCCGGTGCGCAGATACGCCTCGAGCACCGGCAGGACGAGATCAGCCGACGCGGTGAGACCGCCGCCGATCGCGACGCGGTCGGGGTCGACGAAGACAGCGAGGTTGACCAGCGCAGTCCCGAGCGCGGCCAGGGCCTGGTGGACGAGGTGGGCGGACACCGGATCGGTGCGGCTGAACAGTTTCTCCGCGCTCACCGGCGCTCCCAGCACGTTGGCAGCCCGCCGGGCGAGCGCGTTGCCGCCGACAGCGGACTCCAGATGCGGGTGATCGGTCGCTGTCCACGCGCCGAGCGCGCCGGACGGGCGGATGTAGGCGATCTCGCCGGCCGCTTGATGAGCTCCCTCGGCGACCCGGCCCTCCATGACCAAGGCTGCGGCGATCCCGGTGCCGAGATTGACGTAGAGGCCGCAACGGCACCCGCGCAGGGCGCCGAGGCGCGCCTCAGCCAGCGCCCCCGCGCGCACGTCATTGGTGACGGCCACCGCGGCCACGCCAGTGGCGGACCGCAGCCGCGCGGCGAGGGCTGTCTCCTCCCACCCCGGCAGATTCGGGGCGAGCAGGATGCGGTCCGGCTGTACGATCCCGGGACAGACCACGCCCAGCGCCGTGATCTCGCGGTCGCCGGCGTGCTGTCGGCGCAGCGCTTCTATCGCGCGGGCCACCCGCTCCAACGCCTGCTCCGCCCCCTCCTGCGCCCGGGTCGCCAATCTGGTCTCGCCGAGCACCTCGCCGTCAGCGGCGGCGAGCGCGAGCTCGATCTTCGTTCCGCCGATGTCGACAGCCCCCACGACGGCCCGGGCTGAGGACTCCGCCCACGGACCGTTCTGCGACATACTTGGGACCCTTTACTAAAGGTCCTTGTCTGTCAAGATGTTCGCGCAGCACCTCGATGTCCTTACGCTGGGCGGATGGCGTGGCCTTGGATCGAGCCCGACCAGCACAGCCCAGTCGCTGTCCTGACGGCCGGCGCGGCGCCTTCGCTGCTGCGCGAGATGAACCAGCGGCTGCTTTTTAACCGGCTGTTTAATGAAGGTCCGGCCACCCGACCCCAACTCGCGCGTGACGTCGGCCTCTCTCAGCCCACCGTGATTGCGGCCCTGGACGACCTAGAACGGGCCGGGCTGGTGACCGGCGGGGCAGCTAGCCGTCAGCAGGTGGGTCGGCCGGCCAGGCTGTACACAGCCAACCCCGCCGCCGGCACTGTCGCCGGCATTGACATCGGTCGTGGTTGGCTGCATCTGCGCGTCGCCGACCTGATGGGCGACACGCTCTCCCAACTGAGCGTGCGCAACACCGCCAAGGGCGCCGCGGCGCTGGTCGAGCTGACCGCCCAGTCGCTCCAAGAGGTCACCGATAAGGCAGGGCTGGCCGCCGGCTCACTCACTCACACCGCCATCGGGTCTCCCGGCGTCCTTGACCGGCAGCGCGGCGGGGTGCGGTACGCGGCGAACCTGCCGGGGTGGCACCAGGCCGGTCTGGTCGACGCGCTGGCCGACCGCATCGGCCCGGCGCTGTCAGTCGACAACGACGCCAATCTCGCCGCCCTGGCCGAGCTCAGCTACGGCGCGGCGCGCGGACTAACGGACTTCGCCTATCTGACCATCGGCACCGGGGTCGGCGTTGGGCTCGTGCTCGACGGCCGGGTGTACCGCGGCTTTAACGGCGCAGCCGGGGAAGTTGGATACCTGCCGATGGCCGGGCATCCCACCACTGCCCGGGCCGGCCGCCGAGCCCGTGGGATGCTGGAGGAGGCGATGGCGGCCGACGCTGTGGTCGGATACGCCAAGCAGGCCGGGGCCACCGGCCGGATCACCGCCGAGCGGGTGTTCGAGCTCGCCCGACGAGGCGAGGTGAGGGCTCTCCAGGCCGTCACTCAAGAGGGGGCGCGGCTGGCGATCGCCGTGGCCAGCATCGCCGCGTTCATCGACCCGGAGGTGATCATTCTTGGTGGTCGGGTTGGTCAAAACCTGGACCTGCTTCAACCCGCCATCGCGGAGGCACTGCCCGAGCTCACCCCGATGCGTCCCAAGCTGGTCGCCGGCGACCTTCGCGAGGACGCTGTCGTGCGCGGAGCGATCGCCCGCGGCACCCTCCTCGCTCGGCAGACAGTCTTCACCGACCGTCTCCGCGCAGTCGGCTGATCGCCGGCTCGGTCGGGGCCCGCTTCCATTCCGCGACTCCGAGACTTGCCGAGGTTGGGGTCCCGCGGGGGCCGCCCGCCCAGCCGGCCCGCGGATGTCGGCTCGGCCGTGGTGATGCGGGCCGCCGGCGCGGCTGCGGCGGGTCATGTCGCCCATGTTGAGCCGGTGGCTGCCGGGCAGCAGGTGCGCCAGGCGCACGCAGCTGGTCTCGTCACAGCAGTGCCGTAGCCGCACCCCGGCGGGTAGCGGTCCGACGTCTTGTTCCCACAGCCAGCGGTGGGCGCTCATCACCTGGCCGGTGCCGGTGGCGAACCGGCCGTAGCCGTCGTCTGCGATCGCGCCGACCCACCACAGGCAGGTCGGGGACCACACCACCTTGCGGTCGAACCGCCATCGGTCCGCCGCCGCCGTCCGCATGCGCCCCGTCCTACCACCTGGCGGTGACAGGAACCGGCGTCCCCCCGGCAGGCACCGGCGTCCGGCCACACCCGGGACAGCCCGGGCCTGCAGGCCAAGTGCGACCTGCCGGGCCGCAGGGTCACGGGGGAAGTCCTTGATCGAGTCCTCAGCGAGGGACAAACTTAGCCGACCCGGCCACTGGTGCTATCACCGAGGCCGCGAAGAACGGCCAACGGCGCCACGTAATGGCCCAGGTCCGAAGCCGGAAAGGCAGGATGAGGTGCGTCTGCGGGCACGCCCGCGAGCCTCATCGGCATGACCGGCCGGGTTCGGACTGTTCGCGCTGCCTGTGCCCCCGGTACCGGCGCCGTTGGCCCTGGACTCGATCGGCGTAGCTGCGCCAGGACCCGAGTCCGTCCCCGGCGCCGACATACCAATGCGCCGTATACGAACCGTTTCTGACACGGTGGTTGGGCTGTAGCGGAACCTGCTGTCGGGACGGGCTGTGGGTGTATCGCAACCAGTGCACGTAATCAGCGTGGCGGCACCAGTCCTGTCAGACGTTTCCGCTACGTTCTGCGGGTGTCAGTGCTGCTGGGTTATGCGCGGGTGTCGACGGCGGAGCAGAACGCCGACCTGCAGACCGACGAGCTGACCTCAGCGGGCTGCTATGAGGTGTTCGTCGACCACGCGTCGGGGGTGCTGGACCGCCGCCCGGAGCTGGACAAGGTCTTGGAGCGCCTGCGCCCGGGGGAGACGCTGGTGGTGTGGCGCCTGGACCGCCTCGGCCGCTCCCTGCGGCACCTGATCGACACCGTGACCGGTCTGGACGAGCGGGGGGTCGGGTTCCGGTCGCTGCGCGAGTCGATCGACACCACCGCCGGCGGCCGGCTGGTGTTCCACCTGTTGGTGCTTTGGCCCAGTTCGAGCGGGAAATCATCAGAGACCGCACGATGGCCGGGCTGTCGGCGGCCCGGGCCCGGGGCCGCAACGGCGGCCGACCCTCGAAGCTGAGCGCCGACCAGGTGCGAGCCGCCCGACGGTTGTATGACGAGCGGGAGCACACCGTGGAGCAGATCGGCAGCATCTTCGGGGTCAGCCGCACCTCTATATGCAGGGCGTTGCGCGACAAGCCGGGTCAGGCGAAGTCGGCGGGTCGCCGGACACCGGCAGCTGCGCAGAAGGCAGCGTTGTGACCGGGCCGGGGGAGCGGCTGGTGACAGTTCTGCTGACTCTGGCGGTGCCGGCGGAGGCGGATGCTGAGGACGCTGCCGGGCTGGTCGCCGACGCGGCGGTCAGCACGGCCCTCGAGGTGGTTTCAGCTGTCGGAGTGGAGGGGCATCTGCCGATGCCGGGCAGTCTTGTGGTGCGTTACAGCGGCGGTCAGCCGTGGCGCGTCGAGGCGGTACACCAGGGCGGTGCAACCCTGGCGGACCTGAGCGGTACCTGCGTTGCCGCGCCGTTGGCCAGCCTGGCGCCGGACCCGGTGCAGACCTCTGGTGCTGCCACATCGGCGGCGGGGAACTGGGGCACGTGATCGTCGGGGCGGCGAGTGGACCAGAGGGCACTGTTCTGCTGCGGCGGGTGAACGTCGGACTCCAAGGGGGGTCCGGGCTGTAGCCGGGTGCCGGGACGACTCCGCGGGCTTACCGCGGTGAGGAGCAGCAACGGGACCGGGCCGCCCGCGGCGGGGGAGCCGTCCCGAGGAAAGGGTGGGCGGCTGGAGAGCGAGGGGCAGCCGGCGAAGGATGCGCTGTTGACTGCCGAGGGGGCCGCGCGGCAGGCCGAGCAGGCCGCTGCCGTGGCTGAGCTGCACGCTGGTGCCGCCCGGCTGCGGCGGGTCAGGCCGAACAGCAGAGCGGCACTGCCGGCCAGCAGCTCGAGCGGGCCGAGGACGCCGCCGTCGCAGCGGTCAGGACCGCTGGGCAGGCCGATGTGCTGCTGCTGGACACCCGAGCTCGCCGGCTGGCGGCGCAGGTCGGCGCGGGCCAGCCGTTCGGGGTGCCGGGTGCGCGGGCCGGCCGCCGTTCGGATCGCACCGCGGCTTTTCGGTCACTACTGGAGCGCTGCTCGCCGTGCTGGTGGGGTTCGCGCTCTCACCGTCCGCGACGAGCTCGTGCTCCTGCTGGTGGCGGCGTTCATCGCGATCGGGCTGGACCCGGCGGTGCGCTGGCTGGTGCGCCGCGGGGTGTCCCGGCCGGTGGCGGTGGCTGTCATCGCGGTCATCGCGCTGGGGCTGTTCGCCGGGTTTGTGGCCGCGGCGTTCCCACCGCTTGCCAAAGAGGCCGGCCAGCTGGCGCAGTCCGGTCCGCGTTACGCCCGCGACCTGCAGGACCAGCACAACACGTTGGGGCGGCTCAACGCCAAATACCACGCCACCGAGCGGATCCAGCAGGCCCTGCAGAACGGGCTGACAGTCAAGACCGCAGGGGGGCTGCTGTCCGCTGGTACCGCGGTGCTGTCGTTCACGTTCCAGCTGGTGGTCACCCTGGTGCTGGTGGTCTACTTCCTCGCCGACCTGCCGCGGATCAAGCAGGTGCTGTACCGGCTTGTCGCCCTGCGGCACCGCCCCCGGTTCGGGCTGCTGGCCGATGAGGTGATCTTCAGGGTCGGTGGCTACGTGCTGGGCAACGTCGCCACCTCGATCGTGGCGATCGTGACCTCCTACATCCTGCTGCTGATCCTCGGGGTGCCCTACGCACTGGTGCTGTCGGTGCTGACCGGGATACTTGACCTGATCCCGCTGGT
>JAABUP010007536.1_pt1 | contig 14513 bp, 14 predicted proteins | sample 5559201 | NCBI WGS metagenome assembly JAABUP01 (sample SAMN10711887, study PRJNA513373) | rock metagenome | isolation source: Antarctica rocks | place: Antarctica | reverse complement strand
GTTGCTCGGGCCGCTGAGCCGGGACGAGTGGGACGCATTCCACCGGCTCCATTGTGCCCATCACCTGGGCTTGGTCCGGCCGGATCCGGCCGGATGTACCCCGCCCCCGGACTCCGGGGGACCCATCGAAGGAGGTTCCAGATGAGATTCTTGCAGGCCACAATCTTGATCGTGTTCCTGGCCTCGGTCGCCGCGTTCGCTCTCCAGAACAACGATTTGATCCCGGTCTCATTCCTGGCCTGGAAGATCGAGGCACCGCTCTCGGTGCTGATCGTGGGGGTCTACCTGCTCGGGATGGTCAGCGGTGGGGCCGTCTTCGGCTTCGTGAGGCGGTCGATCCGGAGCGTCTCCGACACCCCGCGCTGAGTCTCCCACCCTTCAAGGAGGAAGTCTGATGCGTCATACCACTCGCCTGGCCGTCGAGCCGCTGGAAACCAAGGTTCTGCTCTCGGGTCTGACCGCGATGGGGTCGGACCTGGCCCGGTCGATCGCCACGGACCGGACGTCCTATCGAGTCGGCCAGCCGGTCGTCATCACGCTCACCGAGACCAACGTCAGCGACCACGACGTGACCACCTACCGCGGCCCGGGGAGCGACGGCTTCCTCGCGAGCTGGGGCGGGCTGGCGGTCTGGCGGTCGAACCCCGGCCCGCAGCCCCTGTTAGTCGCCGTCGAGATCCTCCACCCGAACCAGTCGTCGACGCTCCACGCGACCTGGAACGGCCGGTCGAACCTGGGGTCCCCCGGCGACCCCTCGCGCGAGGGGCCCCCCGTCCAGGGGATCTTCCTGATCCGGAACCAGCGGGCCCCAGACGGACCGGCCGCGACGGTCACGATCGGAGGCACCCAGATCACGCCGCCCCGGCCGCCCGGTCGGATCCGCTGATGCGGAAGGAGGCGGCGCTCAGTCCTTCTTCCGGGTCAGGAGGAATAGGTTGGGAGGGCCCCCGTCGCCGGCCTTGAACTCAGTGGGCCGCTCGTTGCCGGGGCCGCCGACACAGATCTTGACCTTGTCGCCGTCAAAGGCGTAGATCCCGATGTTGTCCTTGGATTCCTGGCCGTCGGACCGCTTGAAGTTGAAGAAATCGACCGTCCGGGGGTCGGCCCGATCGTTGATCCGGATCTCGCCCTTGAGGACCAGCTCGGTGCCGTCGCCCCGCTCCCATCGGGTGTCGACGGTGTTGCCCTTGATCGTGAGGGTGATCGCGACGTCCTCGTTGTTGGGGCCGGCCTTGGCGGTCCAGGTCCCCTGGAACTTCCCGAGGTCGCCGGCGATCGGCTTCTCGGCGGGCCTGTCGTCCTTGACCCGGGCCCAGGTATTGAGCATGGGCGGGCCCCCCTCGCCGGCCTCGAATTTCGAGGGGCGGTCGTTGCCCGGGCCGCCGCTGCAAAGGGTCCACTTGTCGCCTTCGAGCCGGTAAATCGCCAGGTTGGCCGGGACGATGTCCCCCTGGCGATCCTTGAAATCGACCCAGTCGAGCGTCTTCGGGCTGGCCTGGTCGTCCACCTTGACCTTGCCCTTGAGCTTGATGTCCTCGCCGTCGGGCCGGCTCACGGTGATCTCGGCGGCGTCCCCCTTGAGGACCAGGGTGATCGGGACGTCCTTGTTCGGCCCGACCTTGGCCGTCCAGGTCCCCTGGAGCCCGGCCAGGTCGCCCTTGGGCTCGTCGGCGGGGCTCGGGGCCCCGAGGGTCGGGGCGACGATCAGGGCCAGATATGCCGTCGTTCTCATCCTCATCGCGGTGACTCCATGGACGGTGATGCGAAAGCTCCAGGGGCGATCCCGGCCGGAGATCCGGCACGACCCCCGGCGGTCTCGACCCGGTCAGTCGCGGACCTCGGTGGCGAGCCACGCCTTGAGCTGGGATCGAAGCTTGCCGGCCAGCTCGGGGTGTTCGGCGATCGCGTTCCGACGCTCGGAGGGGTCGGCCTCCACGTCGAACAGCTCGGGCTGGCCGTCGTTGACGACGACCAACTTGTAGCGGCCCCTCATCGCGGCGAGCTGGTTGCCCCCCTCGCTCCGCCACTCCCAGAACAGGGTCCGCTCGGGGACCCGGCCCCGGCCGAGCCAGGCCGGGAGGACGTCCAGGCCGTCGACCTTCCAGGCGGGGTCGGGGACGCCTCCGGCGGCGGCCAGGAGGGTCGGGAACAGGTCGGTCGTCCGGATCACCTCGTCGGAGACGGCCCCCGAAGCGACGTGGCCAGGCCACCGGACGACGCCCGGGACGCGGACCCCGCCTTCCCAGAGGGTCCGCTTCTGGCCCCGGAACGGGCGGTTGCTGTCCAGGGCGTTGCTGGTCCCCAGGTTCCCGGCCTCGAAGGTGGCCCCGTGGTCGCTGGTGAAGACCACGATCGTCTCGCCGGCCAGCTTCAAGTCGTCCAGCGCCGCCAGGACCCGCCCGACGTTCCGGTCGAGCCGGGTGACCATCGCCGCGTAGGTCGCGTTGAGCGGCTTGCTCGGATCAAGCTCGGGAAACTTCCCCTTGTGCCGCTCGATCTCGTCGGCCGGGGCCTCGATGTTGAAGTGGGTGGCGGTGTAGGGGAGGTACAGGAAGAACGGGCTGGATTGGTGCCGCTTGAGGTAGTCGACGGCCCGGTCGGTGAACAGGTCGTTGGCGTAGCCGGAGACGGGCTTGAGGTCCCGACCTTCGTGGAGCTCCTCGGGGAACTGCTCCCAGGCGTGCTTGGCGTCGGTGAACCCGAAGAACTCGTCGAACCCCTGGTCCATCGGGTGGACCGGGCCGATCCCCTTGCGGCCCAGGCCCCGGTGCCACTTGCCGAGGAGGGCCGTGGCGTAGCCCCGGGACTTGAGGGCCTCGGCCAGGGTGACCTCGCGGCTGGGGAGGTCGTCCTCGTTCCGCGAGACGCCGCAGTGGATGGTCGCCTTGCCGGTGAGCATCGCCGCGCGGCTCGGGGCGCAGATGACGGCCGCGGTGTAGAATCGCCGGAAGGTCGTCCCCTGGGCCGCGAGGCGGTCGAGGTTCGGGGTCGACCATTCCTTCCGGCCGTTGAAGCCGACGTCGCCCCAGCCCAGGTCGTCGGCGTAGATCAGGACGACGTTCGGCGGCCGGGGCGCTGGCCCTTGCGCCTCGACCGGGTGGGACGCCAGGCCGATCAGGAGGGCCAGGGCCGCCGCGATCGGGTGAATCATGCTGCGCATCGGTCGATCCATCGGATTCGATCCTGGTCCTCGGCGGTCGCGACCGGGCCCGGTCCGTTCGGGATCCACGGGGCCGTTGGCGCCCATGATGGCAGGGCGGAGGCACGGACGCCAGGGTGGTTCGGCCCGTCTCCCTTTCAGGCGACCGACGGCATCGCCTGGTCCTCCTCGTGGAGCAACTCGGCGAGGCGGACGATGTCCTGGTCGGCGGTCGAGCAGATCAGGGCGTCGTTGGCTGGCCCTTCGGCGATGTCGTCGCCCCAATCGACGACGGGCCGGTCCTTGCCATGCGCGAGGTCCGAGGCATGGGTGACCCGATTCCGGCCCTTGGCCTTGGACCGGTAGAGCGATCGGTCGGCCTGCTCGATCAGGGCGTCGGCCCTCCCGACATCCGGGGTCAGGGTCGAGACGCCCAGGCTGATCGTGATCGGCCGGAAGGTCCAGGGGTGCCGCTCGATCGACTCGCGGAGCCGCTCGGCCAGCGACCGGCCGGCCCCGGCGTCGCTGGAGGGCAGGAGCACGGCGAACTCCTCGCCGCCATAGCGGGCGACCACGTCGTGGTCGCGGACGCAGGAGCGGAGCCGGCGGGCCACGTCGACCAGGACCTGGTCGCCGGCGGGGTGACCGAAGGAATCGTTGAACGCCTTGAACTGGTCGACGTCGATCATCACCAGGGAGAGCGGGACCCCCCTCCGCCGGGCCAGCGAGAATTGCCCCTGCAACGCTTCGCGGAAGTGGCGGTGATTCTTCAGGCCGGTCAGGCCGTCGCACGAGGCGATCTCGGCCAGCCGGGTGTTCCGCTGCTCCAGCTCGGCGTGCATCCGCTCCAGCTCGGCCGACCGGCTCCGGAGCTGCTCCTCCATCCCGATGATCCGGCGGGCGACGTTGAGCCGGGCGAAGAGCTCGGCGCGGTCGAGCGGCTTGGCCAGGAGGTCGTCGGCCCCGGACTGGAGGGCCTTGAGCCGATCCTCCCGCGATTGCCGTCCCGTCAGCAGGATCAGGTAAGTATAAGGTCCGCGCCCGCCTCGGACCCGGAGCCTCCGGCAGAGGTCCAGCCCGTCCAGGCCCGGCATCATCCAGTCGGTGATGACCACCTGCGCCTCGTTCTCCCGCAGATAGTCCCAGGCTTCCTGGCCGTCGGCCATCGCGACGACTTCGAAATTGAGGCTCTCCAGCGTCCTGCGCAGGACGAGCCGGGAAACCTCGTCGTCCTCGGCGATCACGATCTTCATGGTCGCGCGGTTCCCCAACCCCCGGCCCGGCAGATCCCGGAATCCCCGGCGGCGAGCGGGGGGACACGACGGGGGTTTGTCCTCCTCGGGCCGGGATCCAGTCCGGCCCTCGGATCGATCGAATTAAACCTAGGTCGCGTTTTGGGGACCGGCCCAGGATCGGCCGGGCCAGCCCGTCGCCAGGTCCGTAAATCCAAGCCGTCCGGGCCTTTGTGATTGATCCCGTCTGTCGTGGGTGTGAACCGGGTGAATTGGCTTCGATTTTTCGGCCGATCCGGCGTCCCGTGGTGAGTTGGGATAGAATGGCGTCCGGCGGAGAGGCGATCTCACGAACGTCGAGGGGGCGAGATGAGCAAGGTGGAAACCTCGGCCAGGGTCGAGGGGGCCTCGGGGATTCCGAGGCGGTGGGGGTTCATCGGGGCCGGGAAGATGGCGACGGCCCTGATCCGGGGGATGATTCGGGTCGGGACCGCGCCGGAGTCGATCTCGGCCAGCGACCCGAACCCTTCGGTCCGCGCCGGGCTGGTGGGCGATACGGGGATCGCCACGTTCGACTCGAACGCCGAGGTCGTTGCCCAGAGCGACGTGGTCGTCCTGGCGGTCAAGCCGCAGTCGATGGCGGCGGTCCTGACCGAACTCCGGCCGATGATGACGCCCGACCATCTGGTCGTCTCGGTCGCGGCCGGGGTCGGGCTGGCGACCCTGGCGAACGGGCTCGGTGCCGACCGCCGGATCGCCCGGGCGATGCCGAATACTCCGGCCCTGGTGGGCGAGGGCGCCGCCGGCTACTGCCTGGGCCCGGCCGCGAGGGAGGGGGACGAGGCGATCGTCGCCGAGTGCCTGAAGGCCGTCGGCCTAGCTTTCCTCGTCCCCGAGACCCAGCTCGACGCCGTGACCGGCCTTTCCGGGAGCGGTCCGGCCTTCGTCTACATCATGATCGAGGCCCTCGCCGACGGCGGGGTCCGGGTCGGCCTGCCCCGCGACGTCGCCACGGCCCTGGCGGCGCAGACGGTCCTGGGCTCGGCCCGGATGGTCCTGGAGACCGGCCAGCACCCCGGCTATCTCAAGGATCAGGTGACCAGCCCCGCCGGGACGACCATCGCCGGGGTCCACGCCCTGGAGCGGGGGGGCGTCCGGGCCGCCCTGATCGACGCCGTCGAGGCCGCCTACCGGCGGTCCGTCGAGCTGGCCGCCCTCGCCGCCCAGGCCGGGCACCCGGGATGAAGCTCGGGCTGATCTCCGACATCCACGGCGACCTCGTCGCCCTGGAGCTGGCCTGGGCCCACTTGACGCTCATGGGGGCCGACCGGATCGTCTGCGCCGGCGACCTCGTCGGCTACGGCCCCCATCCCGACCGAGTGGTCGCCTTCCTGGCCGAGCACGCCATCGACGCCGTCCGGGGCAACCACGACCGATGGGCCGTGGAGCGGGCCGACGGGCTCCCGGGTGTTCTCAGCACCTTCGGCGGGGGCTATCCTTCGCCCGAGTCCGTCCAGGCCCTCCGAGCCTTGCCCGCCGACCTGCTGATCGTCGACGGCCCCCGGATCGGCCTGATCGCCCACGGCTCGCCCGGCGACGACATGGATTTCGTGACCCGGAAGACCCACCCGCCCTATCGCCTCGACCGCTACCTCAGCGAGACCGGAGCCCGGCTCCTCGTCATCGGCCACACCCACCGGCCGATGCTCTACCGATCCGATTTCGGGCTGGTGATCAACCCCGGCTCGGTGATCTCGGCCCCCGTCGTCTCGACTTCGCGGACCTTCGCCCTCCTCGATTGGGAAGCCGGGGAGGTGACCTTCCACGACGTCGAGAGCGGGGGGCGGGTGGAGGTCGTCGCGTGGGGTGATGAGTTGGAGTGATCGGGGCGGCGAGACGCGACGGCCTTCGACAAAATGCGATCGCCGGGCCAAAAGCGTGGGGAACCGACCCTTATCCTGATGAATATAGCGGTTGGAGCAGGGCGCTCCGGATCGCGTTGATCGTGGCCGAGGGCAGGACGTCGGCCGTGGCCACCGGGACTCCGCCGGGGTCGCCCGCATAGCTGGTCCCCTTGGGGTTGACCAGCCCGCTGACGGTGATATCTACATTTGTATATAGGTAAGAACCGCCTTCGTCGAACTGGGGGGCGTAGTTGATCGACTCGGTGCGTACCAAACCGATCTCGATTTTATTGTATTCGAACCGGCTCATTTGTTTCCTTCTTGATATTTTGGATTCGTCGGAACCTGCTTTGTCGCGTGGCGAGAGCGTTGTAGGTCATTCTTGCCGCCCCTGCCCGCCCCGGTTATGCTCGACGCTTGATACGCATCACGCCGTCAATGATCGGGGGGCATCATGGTGATCCGATTCGCGTGCACTTGCGGGAAGAGATATTCGGTCCCCCAACACTCGGCCGGCAAGAAAGCTAGGTGCAAGGCGTGCGGTTTGGAGTTTCGTGTTCCAGGAGTCATCGCCGCGCCGGCCAGCGTCTTCGTCCCCTCATCGCCGATCAATCTCCAGCCGAGCCGCCATCGGAAACCGAATAGTCTTGGGGTTGGCCGAGTCGTATTGCTGACCATTTTTGTTGCTGCCGGGCTGATCGTCTTTGCCGTGTGGTGGAGTGAATCCACACCTCACAAGCCGGGGCTCGCCGCAACTGATCCTGTGTCCGTTTTCGTCATGCCAGCGATCCGCCTCTTGCTGTTCTGGATTGCGCCTCTCGTCGCGCCAGCCATTCTGTCCAGGCAAGGGAACCTCTCCGTGGGCCGCTGGGTTTGCGCGGCCGCGTTCTGTGCCGTTGCTGCATTCTTTATGTCGGCGGCGTCGGAAGGCGATCGGGTCGAGCCGGACTTGTGGACGCTCCTGAACATCGCCTTCATTTCTTTTGGCTTGGGCGTTCCCGGTTGTCTCTTAGCCGCCGCGATACATCCCAAGGCCGGTCCAAACCTCACGGTTTGACGATCCTGGCAGGAGGCGCTACCGGCAAGTTGGCGGCCGTCTTCATGAATTCTTCCCACCCCGTGAAGACGACCCCCGTTTTTTGCTGTCTCTTGATGTCATCCTGGGTCGCTTTCGCCAATGCTTCTGCCGCCTTGGTGTCGCCCCACGACCCGACGTAGCCTCCGACCCATCCCGCGTAGTAGCCGAGGTTCCGGTGAACTGCGTCCACCTTATTGGCCAAGAAGTTACCGTTGGGATCCATCTTATTTATGCGGTCGGCCGCGACGCCGGCCAAATCTCCGAGTTCCTTGTAGGCTGGCCCCAGTAACGAAGCGGCACCCGACCCGATGCGATTTCCTATGCCCAGGCCGAGTTTTTGGAAACCTAGGTCCGTTTCTCGAAGCCCGTTGACCCGCCCCGCCAAGTTCACTGCGGAATTCTCAGCCGAGCGGGCTAACCTGATGTTCCTCATCTGGTCGCCGAGGTCAAGTTGGGCCAGGCCGAGGGCCAGTTTCCCGGAATATGGCGCCAGCCGCCGGTTGTCGTCGAGGCGGGACTCGGCCACCCCCTTGAGCATCCTGCCGAACGCGAGGACGGACTGGAGGGCGGAGCCGACCTCGCCGAGCCCGGCGGTCGCCGCGGCCATCCGGCCCGTGGACACCGCCGCGAACCCCCTCGCCACGCCCCGGGGTGCCCCCGCCTTCCTCGCCCCGCGGTAGGCCGCGGCCCGGCGTGCGAATCGGGCGGAGGCCTGCGCCTTGGCCGAGCGGGCGGAGCGGCGGCCGGCGCGGGTGCGGGAGGCTTGATGCTGGGCCTGGGTCATGGGCCCGATGAAGCCGGGGGGGGTGCCGGCCGGGCCGAGGTTGGGGGCGGACTTGAAGGCGGCGGCGACCCCCCGGGCGATCCCTTGGGTGAAATTGGGAATCCCGGCCCCGATCCCGGCGACCCCGGCTCGCGTGGGAAGGACGGATCTGCGGTCGCGACGGGCCATCGGTGGAGCCGGTTTGATGACGAGGGTCGAAGGTGGGTTCGGGATCTCGACGCCACCCGACACATCTCGAAATCCTCTGGCATGGAGGACCGATCGACCCTTGGGGTTCTCGGAGATGCAATTTCCCGCAGGTCCTTCGCCTGGTAGACTGGCCTTTTGGCCCCGATCGAGACTCCCGAGGACCCGCTGATTCATGGATCGTCCCGACCCGTCCGACCGCCCGGTGTTGGTGCTCGACTTCGGCGCCCAGTACGTCCAGTTGATCGCGCGGCGGGTCCGCGAGCGGCATGCGTTCGCGCGGATCGTCCGGCACGACATCACGCCGGAGCGAGTCGCGGAGTTGAACCCGCTGGCGCTGATCCTCTCGGGCGGGCCTTCGAGCGTCTACGACCCCGGGGCCCCTCGCTGCGACCCCCGGCTGTTCTCGATGGGGATCCCGGTCCTGGGGATCTGCTACGGGATGCAGCTCGCCTGCGAGGCGCTGGGGGGCAAGGTCGAGCCGTCGCCGGCCCGCGAGTTCGGCCGGGCCGAGTGCCGGGTGATCGACGGGGACGACCCGCTGTTCCAGGGGGTCCCCGCGACCTCGACGGTCTGGATGAGCCACGGCGACCAGGTCCGGGCGATCGGCGAGGCGTTCGTCCCCGTCGCCGCGACGGACACCTGCCCGATGGCCGCCGTCCGGCACCGGACGCTCCCGGTCTACGGGCTCCAGTTCCACCCCGAGGTTGCCCACACGCCATTTGGACCGCTCCTGATCGGCAACTTCCTCGATCGGGTTTGCAAAAGCCCCGGCTCGTGGACGATGGACGCCTTCCTCGACCGGGCCGTCGAGGCGATCGGCCGGCAGGTCGGGCCGGGCGATCGGGTGGTCTGCGGCCTTTCGGGCGGGGTCGATTCGGCGGTCTGCGCGGCGCTCCTGGCCAAGGCCCTGGGCCCTCGGGTGGTCTGCGTGTTCGTCGACAACGGCCTGCTTCGGTCGGGCGAGCGGGCGGCGGTCTCCGAGGCGTTCGGGCGGCACTCGTCGGCCGAGCTCCGGGTGATCGACGCCGCCGACCGATTCCTCGGGGCCCTCCGGGGCGTCACCGACCCTCAGGAGAAGCGAATCCGGATCGGCCATACCTTCATCGACGTCTTCAAGGATGAGGCGAAGTCGATCGACGGCGCGAGCTTCCTGGCCCAGGGGACGCTCTACCCCGACGTGGTCGAGAGCGGCGTCGGCGTCGACGGTCCGGCGGCCACGATCAAGCACCACCACAACGTCGGCGGCCTCCCGGCCGAGCTGGGCTTCCAGCTGATCGAGCCGCTCCGCGACCTGTTCAAGGACGAGGTTCGCCGCCTCGGCCTGGAACTGGGCCTGCCCGAGTCGCTGGTCTGGCGCCACCCTTTCCCCGGCCCCGGCCTGGCCGTCCGATGTCTCGGTGAGGTCACCGCCGGACGCCTGGAAGTCCTCCGCCAAGCTGACGCCATCTTTCTTGACGAGCTGACCATCGCCGGCCTCTACCGTCAGACCGGACAGGCGTTCGCCGTCCTCCTGCCCGTGCAATCGGTCGGCGTGATGGGCGACGGCCGGACGTATGAGAACGTCATCGCCCTCCGCTCGGTCGACACCGACGACTTCATGACCGCCGACTGGTCCCGCCTGCCTCACGACCTCCTGGCCCGCGCCTCGACCCGGATCATCAACGCCGTCAAGGGCGTCAACCGAGTGGTCTACGACGTCACGAGTAAGCCGCCGGGGACGATCGAATGGGAGTGACCCGGGCCGTCATCGGTGCGGCGGGTTGCCCCATCGGTCTTCGAAGACCAGAGGCCGGAGGTCGATCCGGTCGAGCCAGCCGAGGCGCTGGAGTTCGGGCGTTGGGGGGAACGTCTCGACCCGACCCAGGCAGAGGTAGGCCACCGGGACGACCGGGTCGGGGAGGCCCAGGATCGACCGGAGGTCGGCCGGGTCGAGGATGCTGACCCAGCCGACGCCGACCCCCTCGGCCCTGGCGGCGAGCCAGAGATTCTGGACGGCGCAGACCGTGCTGTAGAGGTCCATCTCCGGCTGGCTCGTCCGCCCCAGGACCACCGGACCATGGCGGGTCCGGTCGCAGGTGATGCAGAGATTCAGCGGCGACTCGCAGATCCCTTCGAGCTTGAACGACCGGTACCCCTCGCCCCGATCCCCTTCGAACCGGGCGGCGGCCTCGGCGTTGGACCGCTCGAACGCCGCCTTGATCCGGGCGCGGACCTCGGCCGAGCGGATCACGAGGAAGTTCCAGGGCTGCATGAACCCGACCGACGGGGCATGGTGCGCGGCCACCAGGAGCCGCCCGAGGACGTCGTCGGGGATTGGGTCGGGCCGGAAGTGGCGGCAATCCCGCCGCTCGAAGATCGCGCGGTAGACCGCGGCGCGTTCGTCGGTCGAGAAGGCATGGTCGGCCATCGTCAATCCTTCGGGCTCCCCGCTTCATTTGCCAAGGATCGCCGCGGCGTAATTGACGAGGTCGCCCCGGCCCCGGGCGATCGCGGCGAGCCGGTCGAGCCGGCCGGTTGACTGGCAGAGCTGGGCGACGCCCGGACAGGCCAGGGCCGAGTCGGGGAGGTGGGCCAGGTGCTCGGCGGCCACGTCGAGCGCCTCCTCGGGCCGGCCGAGCCGGAGCAGGAGCCGGACCAGGACCTGCGCGGCGATGGCCTCGTCGCGCCCCTCGGGGTCGGTGGCGGGGGCGGGGAGCTTGGCCCGGAAATGGCCGATGGCCCCCTCGGAGTCGCGGCCGAGGAGGGCCCGGAGGTAGGCGGCGTGGTCGCCGTATTGGTCCTCGAAGGGTGGGTCGCCCTCGTAGCGGTGCCGGTCGGAGAGCCGCCGGCCGTAATCGGTCAGGCCCAGGGCCAGCTCGATCGTCCCGGGGTCGACCAGCAGCGGCGAGAGCCGGACGGTCGCCGAGAGGTGGGAGACGTCGAGGTGGTAGGCGTCGTCGACGAAGAGCCAGTCGCGGCCCTCGACCAGGCCGGCGATCGGCGTCCCCTCGGGTGGGAGGGGCTGTCCTCTCCGGGCGATCTCGGCGCGAAGGTTGGCCGTCAGGTCGGCGTGGAGCCGGCGGGCCAGTCGGTCGGCGCAGGCGACCCGGGTGGCCTCCTCGGGCGGGAGCCCTTCGAAGGCCGAGATCGCCGAGCAAGTCCCGTAATGGTCCAGGATCAGACCGAACCCCTTGAGCGGGTGGACCCCCTGGTTGAAGGCGACCTCGACGACCTGGCCGATCCGCTCGTCGTTCTCGGGCGGGTCGTAGGCCTCGATCGCGGCCACCACCGGCTCCTTCTCGGCGATCGCCCGGAAGTAGGCCCAGGCAGCGCCGATCTCGCCGGCACCGAGCAGGAGGCCGCCGACCTCGCGGATCGCCTCGACGTAGCGCTCCTCGTACTGTGTCCGGGCGGGCTCGGGGATCTCGGCGAGCGAGCCGGTCAGGACGGTGGGGAGCCCCAGGTCGAGCCGGGCCTTGAGGAGCCGGGTGTCGAGCAGGGCGCGGAACTCGCCGCGGTCGGTCAGGACCCGGGCCAGGTGGTCGAGCGCCTCGGCCGGACCCGAGGCCGCCAGCGTCCGGTCGAGGTCTTCGAACTCGGCGGTGCTCATCGCGTGGTCATCCGTTGCGGTGGGGGCCGGGTCGGGTCACTGGGCGTCCGACTTGGCCGGGTCAATCGCGTCGGCGGGGGAACCGGGCGGACCGGCGTCGACCTTGGCCCCCTCGGACTTCTTCCAGGAGGTCCAGCACCGGCTCTGGTAGCAGTCGGCCAGGATCTCGCGGGCCTCCTCGACCGAGTCGGTCAGGATCAGGAGGTTCAGGTCTTCCGGGGAGATCGCCGCCCCGGCGAGCTGGGTCCCCTTGATCCAGTCGAGCAAGCCCCGCCAGTATTCCGAGCCGAACAGGACGATCGGGAACCGGTTGATCTTCCGGGTCTGGACCAGCGTCAGGGCCTCGAACAGCTCGTCGAGCGTGCCGAAGCCGCCGGGGAAGATCACGAATCCGTTGGCATACTTGACGAACATCGTCTTCCGCACGAAGAAGTAGCGGAAGTTGATCGAGAGGTCGGTGAAGCGGTTCTGCGATTGCTCGAAGGGGAGCTCGATATTGCAGCCGATCGAGAGCCCGCCGGCCTCGTGGGCGCCCCGGTTGGCGGCCTCCATCAGGCCGGGGCCGCCGCCGGTGATCACGGCGAAGCCGGCCTCGGCCAGCGACCGGCCCATGGCCCGGGCGGCGGCGTACATCGGATGGTCCGGTCCGAACCGGGCCGAACCGAAGACCGCGACCGCGGCGCCGACATCGGCCAGGGCGTTGATCCCGTGAACAAATTCCCCCTGGATCCGGAGGACCCGCCATGGCTCGGAGTGGGTGAACGCGGCCAGCTCCGGGGCCCGGGCCCGGGGCGAGGAGGGGCCCGGCCGGTTGAGCAGCTCCTCGTCCTCGGTCGCCTTCGCCTTGCGGTCGGGGCGGTCCGGAAGTTCGCCGCCCCATCGGCGGTGGGCGGCCGGGTCGGCGATCGGGATCGACCCGTTGAGTGGGTTGATTTCGGGGGTGGCCCCCGAGTCGCGGTCGTCGTCGTCTCGATGCATGTCAGCCTGACCTTGCGGGCTATCGGGGAGGCCGCCCCCGCGCCTTCGGCCCGGCCGACCGGCCTCCCGGCCCGCCCGAGGACGACGTGCTATTCTACCCGTCGAACCGGAGAGGGCCCACCCCTGTACGACGCCCGGCGGCCGGCGGGTCGCCGGCTCTCCCGGATCGTACGGGCTTTCCCTCAAAGTATAGGACAGAATGGTCGGTGCGGGCCCGACCACCAGTGGTTCGGCTTGTCAGAGCTTCTCCTCGGCCAGGAGAACAATGACGGCCGCCTCCAGCTTGGCCTTGGGGATGTAGCCCACCAGAGTCAGGCGGACCTTGCCGGTTCGGTCGAGCAGCAAGGTGGTGGGATATGCATCGAAGTGGGGGATCTTCTCCTCGGTCTTCTCGTCGTTGAGGAGGCACGGGTATTCGATCTTGTTCTTGGTGGCGAAGTCCTTGATCGTCTTCTTGACCTCCTCGCGGGTCCCTTCCTCATTGCAGTTGATCCCGACGATCTCCAGGCCCTTGGGCTTGTAGTCCCTGTAAAGGTCGACGAAATGCGGGATCTCCTCCCGGCAAGGCGGGCACCAGGTCCCCCAGAGGTCGACGATCGTCACCTTCCCCTTGGAGTCGGCCAGCGAGACGGTCTTTTCGTCGGTGTCCTTGAGCTGGAAGTCGAAGGGGTACGGCTTCTGCTGCGAGATCTCCTCGGCCACCGCCTGCTTCTCCTCGGCGACCTTGGCCCGGTAGGCCGACGCGATTGCGTCCCGGAGTTCGGGGAGCTTCAGGACGGTTTCAAGGTCCTTCTCCGACTCGATCGCCTCGAAGTCGTCGAAGCCGGCGGCGATCGCCTCTTTGATCGCGCCCAGGGATTCCTGCGTCTTCCCTTCCAGGGCCAGGGCCCGGGCCTCGCCCAGCCGGCTCCGGGTGGCAAACCGCTTCTCGTAGGAAGTCAGATCCGGGTAAAGCGTGCGGAGCCGGGCGAACGAGGCGGTTGCCTTCCGGAAGGCTGCGATCCGCTCGGCCTTGTCCTCGGCCTTGTCGGCTCGGAGGGTCGACATGGCGGCCAGGAGGTAGAGCGCCTCGCGGTCGTTGGGGGCCGACGAGAGGGCCTTCTCCAGGAGCGAGATCCCCTTGGGGAGGTCGTCGTTGGCGGCCTCCATCGCCTGATTGATAATCTTCTTGGTCGCGGGCGACTGGGCGGCCAACTTGTCGTCGGCGATCACGAGCCCGGCCATCATCGCGGCCAGTCCGAATGTTCCGAGCAGGCGGGACGTCATCTCGTTCATCTCCCCTGGTGTCGTCGCGCAAGGACACCGGACATCGCCGCGGCTGGGGCGCGTCCGGCGAGGGCGGTTCGCTCCTACTGGAACCGATCGTGGGCCGGGTTTCAAACCCAATTGGGTTCTCCGGAGGCCGATTTAAAGCGGGTCGTTCTCGGAACCGACGGGATCGGCGTCCCTCATGAACGCTTCGTGACCGCCCGGCCGCCACGTCATCGAAAGGAATCGGCACGGTCCTGGCGAGAATTCCTTCGGAAAATTCGCAATAATTTAACTTTCCTTAGGAGTTACGCGGTAGTGGGTTTGCGTCCATGAGGGGCCGAACGGCCCTGGATGGTACAATAATCGGGA
>JAABUP010007534.1_pt1 | contig 14517 bp, 15 predicted proteins | sample 5559201 | NCBI WGS metagenome assembly JAABUP01 (sample SAMN10711887, study PRJNA513373) | rock metagenome | isolation source: Antarctica rocks | place: Antarctica | reverse complement strand
GCGCGGCGGGTCCCCGAACGCCGCGCGCACGGCCAGGTCGATGATCCCCTCGCCCACGTCGTTCGCCCGCAGCACGGCGACGAATGTTTCGCTCCGCTGGCCGGGGTAGTGCGCGTGGAACTGCCGCGCGGCGGTGAGCGGGCTGGTGTACTCCAGGAGGAGCGTCTTGCAGTGCGCCGTGACGTACTGCGCATGAGTGGGCAAGGTGAACTGCGCGGCGGCCTCCTGCTCCCGGCGGCCCGGTTCCTCCTCCCGCACCCGCGCGGCCACAGCCTCCCGTTCCTCCTCCTGGTTCTGGCGCGCGTGTGCGAGGGCCGGGTTGTGCCCGCGCTGCTCCGCGACGACCGCGGGGGCAAGCTGGGCGCGCTCCAAGACCCAATCGGCCAGGTCGAGCGCGGCCGGGGCCACACGGCTCGCGCGGTCGGCGCTCACCAGGGGGATGCGCCGGTCCGGGTCCGCGCGCGTGGTGAAGCCGGCAAGCGGCGCGGCCTGCTCCGCGCCGGCGGTGCGCGCGTCGCCGCCGTAGCGCGCGGCGATCACCTGGGCCATGCTGTCGTGCAGGCCCCGCTGGATGCCCACGGTATCGACACGCACCCACGCGTCGAACCGCTCCGGCCGGGGCTCGGTCACGAGCACGGGCGCGAGACCGTCCTCCCGTAGGTCCGCGAGGCGCGCCGCGGGCACGTCGCGCAGCAGCACCAGCCCGGTGCGCTCAGCCGGCCGGAGCGCGATGTCCGTCCCGGCCAGGTTGACCGCGCGCAGGTCGCGCACCCGGTCGAGGATGTCGGCGGCGCTGACGTGGGCGTAGGATACCTGATCGTCGCGCGTGCGCAGCGTCAGCTCGTAGCGGCGCTCGCCCAGCGCCGCGAGCTGGGTCTTCAGCACCTCCTTGAGGTCGGCCACGTCGCGGCGATCCTGCCGCTTGTCCTGGTCGAAGATCCACATGGCCTCACCTCACCACCGGCGTCGCAGCGTCGAGGAGGTCGTCGAGGACCACCTGCGCCGGGGGCGGGAGAAGGAAGTAGCTGCGACCGCGCGGACTGTCCAGCGTGAGGACGCGGCCGCGATCGTGGTCCTGGCCGGGCGCGTCGATGGCCGGCGAGATGCTGGCCACGCGCGCGGCGTCGGCGCGCAGCGCGCGCAGCCAGGCGCGCACCGTGAGCGGCGCGTGGGCCGGAACCACAGCCCGGTCGGCGTCCCAGCGCGCGGGGTCGAGCCACCGCACCGTCGCGACGGCCCATTCAATGGCCGCTCCACCTGTCTCTGGCGCCTGTGTCGTTTCTGGCGGCTGTGTCGTGTGTGTTGTGCGCATGGTTAGGACTCCTCTCGCCCGTAGGCGCTATGCGCGGTGTGACTGGCTGGGGAGTGATTGGTCGGGGAAACGACGACGGCGCCCGGCGCGGGGTCGTCCCACAGGCGCGGGACGCGGCGGGCCACGGCGACGAGGTGGGCCAGGCGCGCGGTCTCCACCCGCGCGATGCGCTCGCCCAGGTCGGTGAGCCGGAAGAGGCGCCGCAGTTCGGGCGCGTCGTCGACCGTGCCCCGCGTCTCGTCGATCAGGCCGGCCGTCAGCATCACATCGAGGGAGCGGTACAGCGACCCGCTGCCCACGCGCAGGCGCCCCTCGGTGGACGCGGCGATGTCACGCCGGAGGCCATAGCCGTGCCGCTCACCTGTGGCCAGCACGAGCAAGATGTGGTAGATCGGGTGCGTCAGCGGGAGCGGGACGGCGAGGGCCTGCGTCTGCGTGCGCGCGCCCTGGATCAACTGGCTCATTGCACACCCCCCGATCCTATAGACGGGGCGACGAGGCGCGCGGCCGGACGATCTCTCTCCTGCCCCTGAGGCGGCCTTGTGTAGTTCAGGGACGCGACCACACAGGGCGCCGCCCGGCGGCGGGGAAAACCGGGGAAGGTGGTGGCTATGCGGAAACGCGCGTTTACGGGAAGTGGCGGGCGCGTGCGGGAAGGGGTCCGCCGCGCTTGGTGGGCTGAGGCGAGCTCGTCGAGGTGAGAGCCTACTGGGCGCGCCTCAGCTGCGTGCTGACACGATGATGCTAGTGGTTCGGACGACGCCTCTTGAAGAAGTAGACGTAGTGTTTGACCATTGCATTGCCGGGAGTGACGCTGACTAACTCCCAGCCTTGCGCGCCTAGCTGATTGAGAGGATCGGCGTAAGCAGGAGCATCTACACCATCCACTTTCTTGACGATTATGTTGTACTCCCACTGCTCCGTGTCGGGAGCACCAGCGTAGGGTGATGCCGGTGGTGCGAACGAACCGGGTACCTGATTGCGCATACCTAACCATCCTTCTTGCGTACTCCTAATACTATACACCCAGCTCGAAGGGCGACGTGCTGCCACAGTGGCGCGCGGCGTGAGAGGCGCTTGACGGAGAGGAAGGCGCGAAGTTGGTGCAGATCGCCGCGCACCCCCTTGCCCCGCCCACTGAGCAGGACAAGGAGGCTAGCAAACGCGAGTACAAGAACGACATGGATGGGTCCGGCTAACAGGTGGTGCCGCGCCGTCAGCACACCGACGAGCCAGAGGACGACACCAGCGGCCAGGAACACGCCCACGAGCTTGGTGCGCGGCACGAGGGCGGTCGCGTCGTCTTGCCAGCGCCGACCACCTCGGAAAAGCAGAAAAAGACGCAACATCCTAGCTTCCCCCGGCGCTGGGCGTCTTCGCGAGGCCTGCGCCAATTGCGCCGGCATAGCCACCGACGCCAGCCGTCGCGGCCGTCTTCGCCGCACTTGTGATCGCCCCTGCAGGAGCGTGCGCCCCGGCCGCTTGCGCGACAGATCCGCCCGGATTGAGCGACGCGATGATCTTGGGCACGCGGTAGAGCACGATGAGCCCGGCCAGCCCCAACAGCGGTTGGAGGAAACCGTCCATGTGCAGCCCAAACTCCATCACCACGATCATCTTGAGCACGATGGCGTAGCCTACACCCCACAGGCTCGTGTTGATGAACGCGGAGGCCCAGGCGCGCGTGAAGCCCGCCGCCTCGGGCAGCACCCAGCAGGCAACCATCAGCGGCGAGATGCCGTAGAGCGTGGCCAAGAGGAACAGCCCGACGAGCTTGGTCAGCGCCGTGAGCAGCAGGATCACCAGGCCGACGACGGTGAAGATAATCCCGAAGATCACCATGAGTAAGCTCGCCCACACCGCGCCGGCCGCGGACCCGAAGATCGTGCCCGCCGTCTTGGTGTCGATACTGATCCGCGCGAGCGCGCCGGCGTCGGTCCCGCCCGTGTAGGAGAGCACGGTGCTCGTCAGATCGCCCAGGCCGACGAACCACAGGTGCAGCACGTCAGGCAGGATCATGACGGCCACGAGGCCCAGCACCGCGCGCCAGAGCACATCGACCGCCTCGACCACGTTGGCCCGGCCCACATGTGCCAGGCCGAACTTGCACAGCCCGATCAGCGAGAGCACGCCGTAGAGCCCGTAGGCGAGGTCTTGCATGTTGTCGAAGAACGTCCCCAGCTCGTGCCAGCTCCCCCGGTCAGAGAAGTCCGGTGTCCCGGTCAGCACCGCGATGACGGGGGCGGCGATCGCGGCCGTCACTTTGTCCAGCCCCCACTTAACGCCGCCGCCGATGGCTTGCACGCCGCCGACGAACAGGCTCGTGATCGCGCCCAGCGTGTCGATGCAGATAGGGGAGCCGAAGGGGACGGGGATATGAAAGGCGAGGGGGCCGGCACATCCGCCGTCAGCCACACCGCCCGTCGTGGGGTCGATGCCGGGGATGCCCCCGCCGATCACGACGGGGCCGGTCACGTTGTAGGGCGCGCCGGCGCTGGTGTGGTGCGCGCCCACGGCCCGGACCTCGTGCGGCCCCACCGGGGCGTCGGGGATCGTCACGTCGAAGCGCGTGTAGCCGGACGCGTCCACGTCGTGCTGGCCCAGCACATGCGGCGTGTCGTCCCAGTAGAGCGTCACCTGGGTCGCCGGCGGGAAGTCGTCCACGATAGCGACGATGTGGGTCGTGCTGATCCCCTGCGACGAGGACAGCGCGATGGCCGGGTGGTGCGCCGGCGTCGCCGACGGGGCCGGCGTGTAGGTCGGGCGCGCGGTCGCCGTGGCGTACGGCGTGTTGGTCGGATACGGCGTCTGCGTGGGGATCGGCGTGTGGGTCGGTGGCGGGGCGCTCGCCGCGTGGGCGGGGCGGACGGCCAACGGGCCGGCCAGCGCCGCCAGGACGACGACGAGCGCCGCGCTGCTCCTTAGCGTGCGGCCCATAGCTGTGCTCCTTCCTGCTCCTGCTCCGGCGTTCTCCGGGACGCCGGTATAGTCATCTGCTCGGGCGTCTTGCCGGCGGCGAGCGCGTCCACCGCCGCCCACACCTCCTCCTGCGTGGGATTGGCCGGCTCGCGCGCCACGGCGGCGATCATGCGGTCGCGCTTGAGGCGCTCGCCCTTGTACGAGGCGGTCATCCAGTAGTGGTGCCGCGTGGTGGGGAAGCGCACCGCCCCGTGCGCCGCCTGCCCCGCCTTGGTCTCGCGGATCAGGAATAAGTCGCTGAACGCCCCGCGCTCGCTCTTGAGATTCTTGAGCTTGGCCACCTCGTGCCCCGTGAGGTCGAGCGTGCCGGCGAGCCAGTCGAGCGCCTGCTGCGCCCCGCCCTTCTTGCCCCTATCTTTCTGCCGGAACAGGATTTGGATGCTGGCCTGGTTGAACAGCGCCGCCGCGGCCGGGTCCTCGGTCAGGTCCGAGACCTGCTGCGTGATGAACGCCAGCACCAGGCCCCAGTGCCGGCCCTTCCGGGCCAGGGTCTCGATCCACTCGCCCGCTCCCTGGTACTTCACGACGTGCCAGCCCTCGTCGATGATGAGCAGTTCGCTCATGCGCTCGGCGTCGTCCTCGGCGTCCACGTCACGCCCCTGCGCCTCCACCTCGCGCAGCGCCCGGCGCTTGACGGTCTCGGCGACGGCGAACATGGCGAAGGCATGCGCCGGCGTGCGGGGCCGCAAGTCGCGCAGGTCGAACTGGAGGAACGGGGCCTCCAGGTCTAGCTCCTTGCTCGTCGGCCGGTCCACCAGGCCGCCATAGCGGTTGGTGTGGGTGTAGGGCCGGAGGTGGTAGGCCATGTCGGAGAGCGCGACGCGCTGGTGTTCCTTCCAGCGCGCGGTGTCCTCGGCCTGTGAGGTGAGCCAGTCCACCAACTCGCGCTCCAGCGGGCTCGACCCGTCCGCGTGGGCGGCGTAGACCGCGCGCACGCCCTCGTCGATGGCCGCGCTCGGGAAGCCCTCGTAGCCACCGGGGATCGCGGCCAGCAGCACCTCGTGCGCGTCGCAGACGAACGCGATCTTCTCTTCCATCAGGTCCTCGTCGTCGGTGTCGAGCCCGGCGCGATCCCAGATGTTGAGGGCGACGGGCGAGCGCGGCCCCAGGCGGGCGCGCACCCCGCCGACGACGCGGCGCGTGGTGTCGTAGTGGTCGGTGCTGTCGATCACCGTGACGCGGCCCCCCGTCTGGAGCATGTGCGTCGCCAGGAACTGGGCGAGGACCGTCTTGCCCGAGCCCGAGCCGCCGGTGATGCACATGAGCGCGTTGCGCAGCGAGGGGTCGGCCCAGTCGAGCAGCACGGTCTCGCGCCCCTCGGGCGTGTAGCCCACCAGCATCCCGCGCGCGGTGCCGGGGCTGCGCAGGTGGTAGGGCATGCCGTTGCCAATGGTCTCGGCGTACATGCGGTAGGCGCTGCGCGCCTTGTCCCAGCCGATCGGCCGCGTCGCCAGGTATAAGGGCTCCTGGTGCCCCTGCGCCAGGGCCACCGACGACGATACCGCGAGGATGGAGGCCACAGTCTCGGCGCGCTCGTCGAGCGTGGCCACGTCGCCGGCGGGGGCCGTCACCGTGACGTAGACCCCGACGTGGGCGAGCGTGTGCCGCCGCTCGCGCAGCAGGCGCGCCTCGTCGCGCGCCTCGCGCCGCGCCTCCTCCACGTCGGTTGTGACGTGGTGGCTGACCACGACCTGATCCCCCAGGTAGCGGTCGCGCCGGGCCGCGCCCTTGCGCTCGCGCTCCTGGTCGAGCCCGCGCAGCGTCACCGCCAGCGTGTAGGGCACCTCGGCCCCGACGAGCGCCTGCGTCCAGCCCGGGTCGGTCTCCGGCGGCGGGGCTAGCAGGTAGATGGTGCGCGCCAGCGTCCCGTCCGGCAACACGACGTGCTCACGCTCCTCGGCGTCGGTCAGGTCGGGCACCTCGAAGGTGACGGCGCCGTCGGGTCCGTGCCCCGGTCCCGGTCCCGGTCCCGGTCCGGGTCCGGGTCCGGGTGCGGCGGGCAGGCTATGCGCCAGCAGCGCGGCCACGGTCGGCCCGTCGAGTCGTGCGGTGTCCACGCCCATGTTTGTCAGGTGGCGCACGATGCCGCGCACGGCCGCGTCGAGGGCGGCGCGCTCGCCCGAACTGCCCGGCGCGTGCCGGCCCGGCAACGGCGACACGACGGCGTAGAAGTCGCGCCGCGCCTGGTGGCGGTCGCGCAGTTCGTCGGCCCACCAGGCGCGGTTGCCCGTGCGGTAGGGGTGCAGCGCGGGCGGGCAGGCCGCGGTCTCGGCCGCGACCTGCGCGAGGAGCTGGTCCCGGTCGAGCGGGTTGCTGCGCACCAGCAGCTGCACCTCCTGCGCGGGGAGGAGGCCGGCCACGAGGGCGGCGGCGGCGGCGGCCGTCCCGTCGCGCTCGTCGTCCGATTGCGTGTCGTGGTAGACGCCGCCCACGGCGAGCACGGCGCGCTGCCGGCCGTCCACCCCCACCTGGATGCCGTCGGGGCGGACCTCGATGCGCCGCCGGCGGCGCGTGAGGCGATTGGCCAGGCTCATCGCGCCTCCTCCGCCGTCGCGGTCGGGCGCGGCCGGCGCAGGCGCGCGATGAGCCGCCCCGTCAGGTCGGTCGCCTCGGCGGGCCGTGCGACGGTGACGGTGCGCTCAGGCAGAGCTGGGCGCGCGGCGCCGGACGCCGCGCCGCGGGCGCGCGCCCGTAGGCGCTGCGGGGCACGGCGCACCGTCGCCGCGGCGCGCCGGCGCAGGTAGCCGACGACCTGGCGCGGGTACGGCTCGGCCCCGTCCATGAAGAACACGAAGCCGATCACAAGGGGCAGCGCCACCGCCGCGAAGATCAGCAGCAGGTGCATCTTGCCGCCCTGGCCGGCGTAGGTCATCCCCTTGGTGAGCTGGAACGCGACGTAGCCCAGGACGGCGGCGGCGGCGATGCCGGCGGCCTCGGAGATGGTGCGCCCCAGGACGTAGCGGGGACGCATGTTGCTGTACTGGGAACTCTTGCAGTGGTGCGCCATGAATAGTCCTCTCTCGCGTCATAAACAACGCCCCCGGCCTCCCGCTGACGGAGGCCGGGGGCGCGGTCGGTGACGTCCTGTGCCGACAGGCGCCGGCTACTTCAAGCCCTGGATGGCCGTGGCCAGGGGCGAGGCCCCGAACATGATGATGGACCCCACGATCGTCCCCACGAGCATGTCGCGGGCGGCGCGGTGGTGCAGGACCATGAAGATGCCGGAGATGGCCAGGCCGATGATGGTCGCCGGCAGAGCCAACTCGCCCATCCAGGCGGCGATACCATCAAACACTTTGGCGAACGGGTTGGCGGCGGCGCCGAGGACGGAGACGATGGCGGCGAAGGTGACGACCTTCCCGGCGACGAGGCTCTGCGCCGTGGCGAAGCTCAGGGTGTGGGCGTGCGCGATGTGCGCGAGGGTCAAGCTCTGGTGCATGCTGCGTGTCTCTTCTCTTTCTCCCGCCCCCTGCGGGGGCGGCCCTGTGTGGACGGCGCGGAACGGCGCCGGGTCACGCGTCCGAACGGGTCTATGGTGTCCGTGGTGTCCGTGGTGTCCGTGTGGCCCGCCTCATACTCACCTCCCCTCAGCGGGCCGTGTCGTGGGCCGGGCGCGTGTCAGAGCGCCGGGCCAGGTCCGATCCTGACTTTAGTGTCAGGCCCACGGGCGGCTCCCGAAAGAGACAACGACCGGACAAATCCAGACAAATACGGACAGGTGCTCCTACTACTTGCCACGATCGCGCGTCCGATGCGCTTGCGTGCTGAGGATATGGGAAAGGCAGGAGCGGGGGGCGTCACATTGACGCCCCCCGCTCCTGCCTTGTTCCGATCGGGTGGACGGTGTTAGAACCTGGATCGACGCTGTGCGGCTAGATCTCGGTCCGGTCTGCCGCTGGCGAAGGCGTCGATGAGGGCGGCCTGGCGCGCGTGCAGTTCCGTGAGGGACTGGACGAGCGCGGCGATGCGCGGCGACACCACGGCCTGCCCGTCCCCCGGTCGCGCGTGTTGGCAGACGGCGTCTTCCAGGGCTTGCCGATCCTGGGCGGTGAGTTGGAGGGCGCAAGCAAGCACATGCACGGTATCGCAGCGGGGCGCCTGGCGCTCGCCACGCTCTAACTTGTTCACCGCATCGAGGCTCAAGCCGGCGCGCTCCGCCAACTTCGCTTGTGTCATGTAGGCGCGGCCGCGGAAGTGTCTGAGCAGCGCACCGAAGGCGGTTGAATGGGTCGCCATGTCGTCCTCCCGGACATGCTGAGCAGATTGCGCCGAGGGGCGTAGCTTGCGGACTATGCCCCAAACCTGCTAGGGTTACGGGCAGCGGATAGGCATGCGCTGGCGCTGGCTGAGCGTGCAATGTACTTTCTAACAACCACATTGCACACTCAGACCAGTATAGCACCCCGCAGGGAGGTGTCAAGCGCAGGCCGCACATCGACCGCACGCCCGTACTTTTTCTGGTGACCGCCCACATGCCGAGGACGCCGCGCGAGCCGAGCCAGAGCGACCAGGTCTTCACCGTCCGCCTCAACACCCTGTTCGACACGCACCGCGACCCCGCGGGGAACCCCTACTCGGTGCGCCACGTCGCCAAGCAGGTCGGCGTGTCCGCCTCGTACATCAGCGCGCTGCGCCGGGGCAAAGTCACGGGGCCGGGGGCCGATAAGGTCGAGGCGCTGGCGCGCTTCTTCGGCGTCGAGATGGCCTATTTCATGGGCAGCGAGCGCGTGGAGTTGCCCGCGACGACGGCAGGCGACGAGCGCCTGCGCAAGGCCCTGGAGAACCCCCTGGTGCGCGAAATCGCCGTCACGACCGGCGACTTCAACCGCGAGCAGTGGGACCACATGCTGGCGATCCTGGAGCATCAGGTGGAGATCCAGCGCATCGCCGACGAGCGGGCGCGCAAGAAATACGAGCGGCAGGCGCGGGCGAGCGAGCCGCCCCGCGATATAGCGAGCGAACGCCGGCGCAAGGCTCGGGAGGGCCAGACGCAAGCCGGGGAGGGCTCGACCGAACCGGACGACGACGACGACATCGGCGGCGGGTGAAGAAAGGGGCGGGCGGCCTATACGCGGGCCATGAGACGCCCCATAGCCATCACAGCAGGCCTCCTACTGGCGGCGCTGATCGTCGCCGGCGGCATCCTGGCGCTGCGCCCGGTCGGGGCCGCGCAGCCGACCTACACGGTCGCGCACTAAGGGGTGGGTGATGGCCGCGTGTTGTCCGCCCGGCGGCCTCGGCCGAGTCCTCTGCGGCGGCGTTCTCGCCCTCGACTATGTGGGACTCGCGAGTGTCGCGGCGGCCGCGCTCACACTCCTTTGGATCGCGTGGCGCGCGTCGATCATCCTGTGGAGCCAGCGGCGATGTGCGCCCGGAGCCCTGCGGGCGCGTCTGTGCCGCGCGTATCGGTGGCAGCGGCGCGCGTATATCGTCGGGCGGGGGCGGCGGCGCTGGTGGGGCCTCCCCCTCGCCGACGGGTACGCCGTCCTCGTCCTGGCCCGGAGCACCCTGGTCGGCGTCGCGGGGGTCGTCATGTGCGGGGTCGGCGTCGCGGGGGTCGTCATGTGCGGGGTCGGCATCGCGGTGATCGTCTCCACGCGGGGCGCCACGCTCATGCCCTGCACGGGCCGGTGAGGGCGCCCCATCCGTCGCCCTCCCCCTAGTAGTCCGTCAAGGCTGATTTGGCTGGTTCGCGTGGACGCGCCACTGGGAGCGCCAGCGGCTCGCGGGCAGACGGGGGCCGGCGAGTCGCCGGCCCCCCCCAGTGCATCCAACTGCTCAATCGGCGCTTGACACACTAGTAGTGGCGCCTCCGGTACCACGCCTCCCCCCTCTCGGCCCTCACGGTCGCCCAGGCGGCCTCGATGCAGGCGGCGCAGCGGACCGTCGTGCCCGGCTCCGGCGCACCCCCGCACGTCGGGCAGGTGTCGCCGGCCGTGGCCCTCACGCTGCGCGGCGGCGGGACAGTGCATCGGTAGAGCCTTGGGGGACGGTCGGCCTTCGTGGCCCGGAGATCGGTGGACGTGGAGGTGCCGCTCACTGGGGACATTAAAGGCGCGCGGTCCTCGTGCCGATAGGAACATGAGGGTTGATGTCGGAGTATGGGCTATGCTCTGACGAAGATCGTGATCGAGCCGGTCGTGGGGTTTGGGCTGTTCCCCGCGACCGGCTCTTTTATTATCGTGCGATGCACACAGCGTAGCCGGCGCTGTGCGGTCACTCGCGGTCTAGCTTGCCTGCGCGCGCTCCGTCGGTAAGCCCTGCTCTTAGGCGCCTTCGGCCTGCATGGCGTGACGCAGGAGCTGCGGCGCGCTCTGCTCCAGGCGCTGCGCGGTTTGCTCCTCCTGCTGCAGATTCTGCTGGAGCAGCGTCACCACCTCCTGCTGTCCCATCAGCTGCGCGCCGGTGACTAACCCCCGATAGCTCGCGATCTCATAGTGCTCGACCTTCGTCGCCGCACTGCCGATCAGGCAATCGCGCACGGCGTCGACCTCGGCCTCTTTCATGGTCTTCTGCGCCTCGGTGACGAGTCCCTGCGCGGCGTCGCACTTCTCGCCCTTGGCTGGCTGTCCCAGGAGTTGGAAGACCTGCTCCAGGTTCTGCGTCTGCTGCTCGCTCTGCTGGATGTGCTCCTGGAGCAGGGCCTGGAGCTGCGGGTCCGTGGCGTGCCGCAGCATTTCCTGCTGCCCCTTGAGGAAACGATGCTCCGCATCGTAGATATCGCCGAGTTCGTGCGTGAATTTCTCTTGCGTGGTCGTAATCGCCATGGGTCACCTCTTCTCGCCGCATCATGGCCCGCCGGGCCAGGCAGCGCTACGCCTGATATCTATCGATGGGCGGTGTTTCTGGGCCTAGCCAACGCCCACATGGGAGTCGCCTCCGTGCGGCCCACGACGGGGATGGTGCAGGGAGCATGCCACGGCGTCTCATGCCGCCGTCCCGACGACTGACGCCACCTCCCAGACCCCGTACCCGCGCCGCTCCAGCGTGCTCCTGACGCGGCCGTGCAGCTTGTGCTCCAGCCACTCCTTGTTGAAGGGCGTGGGGCCCGCCACGCGCAGCGCCTCCCCGTCCTGCCCCACGACGCGCGTCGTGGCCAACCACGCGGTGTAGTTCTCGGCGGTCATGACCTGGGCCAGCTCGTCGAGCGCCGCGCGCCAGGCCGGATGCTCCTCAACAATGGGCACGCGCGCGGGGCTGTCGGACCACGCGGCGTAGGAGCTGACGGGCTCGCCACGGCCGTCAGCTCCACCAGCCTACACGGTCGCGTCGGGCGCACGCAAGCGGGCGCCTGACGTTTCCTGGACAAAAAGGGGCACGGTCGCAGCGACACCCCGCCATCCCACAGGGGGCCAGCAGGTGGCAGCCCCACAATTCACTGTACAGCATTATATATTCACTGACGGTTAATTTTATGGTATCATGGAGCGAGAGATGTAGACGGCCCTGACGGGAGGAGTGACCCATGCGGCGCACGGAATTGGACCACCAACTCGACGACCTCCGCGCCGCCGTCCTGGACACGGGGGCGCTCGTCACGGACGCCATCGCGCGCGCGAGCGAGGCCCTGCTGCGCGGGGACCATGCCCTGGCCGCGGACGTCATCGCCGGTGATGACGCGATCGACCGCGCGGCCCTGCGGATCGAGGATCGGGGCGCGCGCCTCATCGCCTTGCAGCAGCCCGCGCTCCGCGACCTGCGCGCCGTCCTCGCGGCGCTGGCCATCGCGCAGGACCTGGAACGCATGGGCGACCACGCGGAGAGTATCGCGCGCCTCGCCCTCCGCGCGCCACGGGAACTCGACCCGCCGGTCTGCGCCGGGTTGCGCACGCTCACGACGCTGGCGCGCGTGCAGGCGCAGGACGCCCTCGACACGTATCGCGCCGGCGACGCGCGCCGTGCCCGTGTCGTGTGGGCGGGTGATGACCAGGTGGACCGCGTGCACGCCGGGCTCGTCGCGGCGGTCATGGGGGCGATGGGCCGCGGCAACGACGACGCGGCGCTCGTGGCGGATACGTATGTGTTGTGGATCGCCCACGCCCTGGAACGTATTGCCGACCGCGCGAGCAACATCTGTGAGCGCGTCGTGTTCATCGCGAGCGGAGAGCGCCGCCTGTGGAGCGCCGCGTAGCGTGTCGTCCTAGCGCGGATGGTCAGCATCACGCCGCCGCCTGGACGACGTACTCGACGCGCTCGATGCGCGCGGCGCGCAGGCCGTCGTAGTCGATCTTGTGTAAAACGCCCGTCACCTTGCCGTGCAGTTTCTGCTCCAACCAGGTCTTGTTGAATGGGGCAGGGACCGCCACGCGCAGCACCTCCCCCTCCTGATCCAGGGCACGCGTCGTGGCCAACCAGGTGTTAAAATTCTCGCTGGTCATGACCTGGGCCAACTCGTCGAGGGCCGCACGCCAGGCCGGATGCTCCTCGACGATGGGCAACCGCTTGGGGCTGTCGGACCACGCGGCGTAGGGGCCGGAGAGCTCGTCGCGGCCGTCAGCACGCCGGCGTTGTCGGCGACCTGGCCGCTCGTCACGCCGGCGATCCGGGCTGACGTCGGCCGACCGGGACGGTGCAGGGTGCAAGAGGTCCTGCAGAACGGCGAACAGGTAGGGCATGCCGTTGGGGGCCTGGCCGTCGCGCCGGCGCTTGACGATGCTCGCCTGGCGGTCGCGCGTCCGGGCCGCCGCCTCGTCGAGCAGGCGCAGGAAGCGGGCGAGGGACACGCTAGCGTCGCGGTGCAGATTGCGGGCGCGGCCGAGACTTGAACGTGGCGCGTCGTCCCCTAACTCGGCGCTCAGGGCGGCAATCTTCTGGGCGAGCGCATGGTCGGTGCAACCGTCGCTCGCTGTTAGTCCCGATGATGCGTTAATGGGGGTAGGGGGTATCGAATCGAGATCGAAGTTTTCTACTTCGACTGGGTTTACTTGGGGTGAAAGATTCTTCACCCCCCCTGCGCGCGATCCTTCGCCCTCCTCAGCGGCTGGTGTGCTCTCGTGCATAGGCCGGTTTTCTGTTCTAAAACTACTCACCCCTGCACATAGCGGCCCCTGTTCCGCTCGCTCGCTGACAGGGGTGTGAGAGGGCGCGTGGCGGCGGCGGCTGGCGGCGTCGCGCGGGCTCGAGCCGGGCGTCGCTGGCGTCGCCCCCTCGGCAGCGGCGGTATCGGTGGTGTCGGCGTCGAGCAGGCCGTCGAGGCGGGCGCGCCCTTCGACGGCCGCGAAGAACGGGCGCAGGTCGTAGGCGTTGGTGTGCTGCTGGCCGTGCGTGGAGAGCCGCGTCTGTATGTGCAGTAACCCCTTCCCCTCTAGAGAGCGGAGGTAGCCCTGGATCGTGCGCACCGTCTTGCCCATGCGCGCCGCCAGCGCCGCCTCGCCAGGGTACGGGTCCCGCTCACTCCACCAGTAGGTGCAGAGCTGCGCGATCAGCACCATCTCGGCCTCGCTCACGCCCAGGCGCGCGTAGTACACCCAGCAGTAGGTCGGCAGCGCCGTGTAGCCCCCGGTCAGGAGGGCCGTGCCGTAGCGCACGACCAGGCGGCGGTCAATACCCTCGTGCGGAGAGTGGGGTGGCGGTGTATTTTCTCTAGCGTTGAGGCCGGGGGGATATTGACATACGCCCACCGATCCCTTATGATGCGTCATAGGTACTCCTCGGAAGCACAAAGCTCCCCTGTGAGTCTCGAAAGCTCTTTTGGGGGTGGTAGCCCGGTTGAGTTTTCGGACCCGTTCTGGCGGCGCTGGTGGTCGGTTCTCATGCCTTGACACCAGAGCCAAACAATATAGTTAGCCTTAACCCACCGGGGCAACCCGGTGGGTTTCGTGCGTCTAGCACGAGCACGCTAGAACATAGCAAACGTCTCCATGCTGGGCATCATAGCGCATACCACTGCGCACACGCAACGGGTGGGGTTAATATAGCACACCTGTTCTATACATGCGCCGGGTGGCACGTGTCCTCGACGGCTGCAATGCGCGTGGCGTGCATGGCCGCGTCATGGGTCAGGGCGGGCTCGAACTGCGCGTAGTCCTGCACGTCCTCCGGGTCGGCACAGACCGGGCAGAAAAGGATAGCGTAGCTCTCCAACTCGCCTGTTTGCTTGTTCCTGACCGTCACGCTGTGCGCGTAAGCCCGCGGCGCCTGCACCGCAGGGTTGGTGCGTAGCGGAAGAGGGAAGACTGCCACACCGCACGCGAAGCACGCACAGGGCTGTCCCTTGCGCCGCTCAT
>JAABUP010007533.1_pt1 | contig 14518 bp, 14 predicted proteins | sample 5559201 | NCBI WGS metagenome assembly JAABUP01 (sample SAMN10711887, study PRJNA513373) | rock metagenome | isolation source: Antarctica rocks | place: Antarctica | reverse complement strand
TAATTTTGCCCCCCCCACCCCTTATTCTCACCCCTCCCACCCCCCCCCCCCCCTGTTGCCCCTGCCCCCAACCTTTGCCTTGCTTCCCTCTCAGACCCCCATCACTTGAACACCTGTAACCCACAACAAGCTTCTAAAAACAGGGCACATGCAATGGCTAGATGTCAGTTCCAGCAACTGGCCACCACACATGTTTACTTTTCCCTTGTAGCTTGGCCATCTGTCACAACACCCCTCATGCAAAGCCAGCCAAAAGTAGTGCATGCAGGGACGCACAGGCAGGCTAGACCCACTGCCACAGGAGATGCTACACAGTCAGGTCATGCTGCTTGCACCCAATGGCGTGACTATGTTCCTGAGCAGCTATGAGAAGCACACTGTGAGCTGGCACATGTCGTGGCACGCCCCACAAAGCCTTGCAGCTGAGCTCAATGCAAAATTGCAAGACCCAACCACTGCCGAGGTAGGTTGGCAGGCTCTTACCAAATGTCAAATGATGACCAGAACCTTTGCAAACCTTCTGTGATTGTTGATTGACACAACAGAGGTCTGTGCATCTTTCGCATCTCAAGAGCTGATCAGGGTTTGCTTTCAGTATTGTTTTGATGGTCCATCAGATCTCTTTGCAGTAGACATGCAGAAATTCCCAAAAAAGTCGAACAATTGTTTTTAAGGTTTTCCAAAAACTTACCAAAAACTTGTATTCCTTCAAAAGGCGCCTTCTTCACAGCTGTGCAAATCTCTGTTCTCAACCTTGAAGCCCAAATGCATGCCAGCGTCACAGCCGGCACCCGTCAGGCATTGCACATTCACGGTAGGCCCAGGAGTTATGTTCTTGTTCAGCAAGTGTGTTCTGTATGAAACTGAGAAAGTCCTTTCTTCCAATCCTGCCAATTTCATTGCTTTCCAAAGTAGCTTGGACGGCAGATCCTGTTTTCCTCTGTATTCTCCTGCTGCTCCTTCCTCTGCTTCTCCTTATTGCTCCTTGTATTGCTCCTTGTATTGCTCCATTGTGCTAGCGTCTATGTTATGCTTACAGACATGCTGTGCTGATTGCCATGTTGTGCTGTGCTGAGGCACACAGTCTTAAGCTGACTATTGCCATGCTGAGCATGCTGAGCCTGCACTGCTGCCATGCTGAGCATGCTGTGCTCACACCGCTGCCATGCTGAGCATGCTGAGCTTGCATTGCTGCCATGCTCAGCTTGTCCATCTTCACCCTATACCTCAAAGGATGAATGACCTCTCTGAGCAATTCTGTTTCTGGTAAGGAGCTGCTGTGCCAAGAGCACGACAGCAATGAATTGAAAACTCGTTTTGGTAAAATGCAATCCTAACACTTGCTCCATGTCATACAGGAGGTGCATGCTATGATCCTCAAGAAGGCAGCAACTGTTGCAGAGCCCTGGCCAACACTGTGGGCGCACACAGACAAGAGCAACATATGGGTTAGCAATCCCATGGAGAAGCTGCCGCATCAGAATGCTGCGCCCATCGTTTGCATTGGAGACGCTCTGCATGCTATGACACCCTTTTCAGGTATTGACCACCCTCAACTCATACCAACTTGGTCGACTTTCCATGATCATTATATCATCTTTACATTGTCATTGTCATTACCACTGCACTACCACTGCATTATCATGAATCTAATCCCTGATTGTCAGCAGCATCTGTGCACGCTGTTTGTGACCTATCAACAAGTTTTAAGCTTGCATGCTTGTATTTTTATTACAGCTCAGGTGTTTCATGATGCCCTTGTCAAGTACCCTATCATGCCATTTTCAGTGCTGTTTGCCTCTTGTTTCCCTACTGTGGGTTGCTTGCTCTAGCTCTGGTGACACGGTTGTCCAAACTCATCATGAGAGATTTGATTCAACTGCTTGGCTCTGCCAAAATCAACACGCTGGATGTAGTCTGGTCATGCTGGCCTGTGCTGCATTCTGCTCTGCTACAGGAACAGTAAGCAGCTCTGGATGTCTTTCATACCTTGTCAGCTTCTTCTGCATGCTGTCAAATGTCCATTATGGGCGTGAGGGGGTTTGCATGTGGTGCATGGCATACACTTGCAAATGCACTCTGATCATGATCAGGCCTTGTATAATAGCAATAGCACAGGCACCGCCATGCAGTGTGCATAGGCCTTGTATGAGCGCAATACATACTTGCCATGGCATGTTATGTTACAGGCATTTATGCATGCATACATACACAAATGCCATATCACGGGCATGTACACATGTATGCACAGGCAATGGTGCAAACATGGCCTTTGTGGATGCTTGGCAGCTGGCTCTGCAGCTCACCAGCCCTGAGCACCTGACCCTTGAAGAGGCCATTGCAGCATATGATGCTGAGTCAGCCCCTAGGTGCACTGCAGCTGTGCAGGGGGGCAGCGCTAACATCGCCAGGTGGCACAGGCAGGGCTTTGCATACCACATAACCCTGGTTGTGTATTTCCTGCTTGGTAGGCTGCTGCAGGGGCTTGCCTACTTTGGTATGTTTGGCCCAAAACAGACAAGCAAGGGTAGCGCTTGAGGTGGTTTCTGTCTTGGCGATTGCTTTTGTATATTGTTGTATGTATCGTGTCTATACAATGACGCTATATTATGTATATATATTGATATACCTTCGTCTCTGAGCTCAGCTTGATGCCTCCCTTGTGCTTCCTCTGAAAAGACTTGTCTTTGCTGATGCCTGGTGTCAATGCTGAACATGTTATTACATTGGGCCCAGTACTGTAGTTGCTTAGGCATGCACCTGCAGCCAATCTTGCGTGCCAATGCATTAAGTGCTGATGTGGTATATTCCCAAGCTTGTGTCAGGAGGCACAGCACCTGTTGTAGACAGCTTCTGCAGTCAAACAGACGGCTCCTTGACGACAGACAATGCCGTATGTAACTCAAGTGTTTTTTCTATCATAGAGCATATAGCTGTCTGCCACACACCAACAGCATCCTGCTTCAAGACACAAGCAGTTGCAAGGCTTGCTACTTTTGTTTCGATTTTCTATAATCTCCAATGGGCATCATCTTATTGAAGCACAGCAGCACATACTGCAACTCTTAAGAGCAGCGTTTCTGTGCAGCTGGTGATACTGCATGTGGATCAATAAATGTGCTCGCAAACCTGCAAACGTACCACTTACGTAGACGGTCCAGCATAGCTGCCAACAACTCCCTTGCATGCAGTCGTCCTTCCTCAGAGTGCAACAGCATGTACAGCCCCGAACGTGAGCATGCCTGCTGCATCAAGTCAAAGACGTGTTACAGTCACAACCTGTAGGAGCTTTGCTCTTCTCTACCAGCCATGACAGTTTGGTTGGGTGTCCAATCACTCACTGAGTTTGTCAAAACAATGGTACCAAGCACACTTCACAGCTTGTACTGTAGCAGCTGTCTCACACTGTGGTTCGGTTAGCGTTGCAGAGGTGCAAACACAATGACGCTTGGCCGCCTATGGCCTTGTGGATCCAGAATAACGCCTGGCAAAGAATTTTGTGGCTTCAACTCCTGGAAAACGATACATGGACTTTGTCCTAAGGGGTAATCAGGAAGCTGGACAGATTGAATGCAGTTGTACATGTATTACAATCAAAGATGCGTCCTAGTGATGCGGATGTCAAAACTAAGAGGAGTGTGCAAATGTTTATAAATAGCTATCTATAGCAAACTCTAATCTACAGACATACCTAGCAAACTTTAACAAATACTGTAGAGTCCGAGCAAAGGGAAAAAAACAGCATTCAACATGGCATGTACAACTGGCTGGACAGCTCGACATGCTCAGCAGCGACCACCTACAATACCAACTGCTTCGCTCTGCTCTTGGTGCCGTCATTGCCTGAAACCTTCTTGTGAGGGTGCAGCAGCACAGACAGTCCCAGACCTTGGCAGCGCGTCAAGTGCTCCTCATATGTTGCAGCATAGCGTGGCGTGTATCTGGCAGCTGGGCTTTGAGTCCCAGCATTTGCACTGCCGATGCTTGAGAGGCTTGTACTGCTGTTGGAATTGTGCAGAAGGGGCCACTGCACTGACTGTGGTGACACCTCCTTTTTAGAGGCATGAGTCATGGGAGCAGCTATGCTAGAAGCTGCTGGTGCCTCTGAGGGATGCCCTGGGCTGTCAGTAGCCACAGCTGAGGGTCTAGGAAGGGTTTCCTGCTGACTGAACTGGGACTCAGACCACTCAGTGGTGGGCTTCTGAGCAGCAATTGCAGTGGGTGTGGCATTCTGAGGGTTGTTCTCCTTCTCGCCTTCCTCAATGTGTGGTGAGCTGAGTGTTTGATGCACCTGGAGGTTGACACTTGTCAGAGGCCTGCGCTGAGCTGCTCTGTCTGTCAGGTCAGCGTCTGAGGAGCTCTGGAGGGGCTCGCTGCCTGTCAGTGTGCTGCTGTTCTCTACAGACAGGCTGACATGAGCACCCTGTGACAGTCACAATTGTGATTACGCTGGCTCAATTGACAAGAGTGATGAAACTTAGATCCAGAGACACTCATGAGAGATTCATGTTTGTGGTCTGAATGCCTTGTGCAGGAGGAGTTAGGTGGACGTTGTTGCAAGCACAATGCACAGAGTGCTCAGGAAAAGAATATGCACCAGTTCTTAACCTCAGTAAGCCGCATACCTGCTCATGGGCTGCTGTGACGTGAACAGCAGGATGCTGCTGCAAGAAGCCTTTCAAGTCTTCTAGCTGTGCTATGGTTGACGTCGCTGCCTGCTGAAGTTCTGTTAGGTGCCCCAAGATGACATCGTGGCTTCCATCTTTGCTGGTAGTCAATGCCAAATCTGTTGGTAAGACTGCCTCATGTCTCAAAGCTGTATATAGTTTGCAGCAGGCAGGCAGAATCGTGTCAGGGGTGTCGATTAGAGTCTTCAAAAGCGCGCCACGTCTGCTGGGGACGCAAAGCGTTTGTAGAGCGCTGTATGAAATGTAAACCTGCGCTTGCGTCAATCGCAACGGCAGCAAGAGACCATCCAGCGGAAGCTGCTGCAGTGCATGTGCTGCCTCAGCTAGTCTGTAGTCAGCTGCACTTCCTGCCGCATCTGGGGTTGGATACTGAGCTGGAACCCATCCAAAGGCATTCCCCATCGTGTATCAGCAGCAGAGTTGCCTGTTCATGCTCTCTGTTCAGGTGTTATGACTCGAAGATCTCGCGGGGAATGTCAGATTCCGTTCAAAGTCAACAGCTGTAGAACGCAAAATGCAGCCCGAAGCATTGGCGCCGTTTGATCTCCCAGCTGCATGCTCAGAGCCAGCGGCGAGCAACGCCGCAGCAGCAAAACATTCTTCGCGACATTATCCTCACCTCGCGAGGGGCAACCAGTCAGCATGCCTCCGGCGACATCTCATGCGTCCAAGAAGCGTAAAGCGTCTGACGCTACCCAGCTAAACGTTGCTGCCAACAAAGCAGCGCAAGTTATAGATGTTCTGATACCAAATGAGGTAGGCCAATCTGTTTCAGCAGCAACCTTGAAGCTCTGATGGCGAGGCAGCCGCCGCAGACTCCAAGCGAGGTGCCTGTACATAGCATATTTTGTCTTGCAGTTCTGCAACAGTTCAGCCTGGGAGAACAGACCTGAGGTGTTCAAGCCCGCCAGCGCAAGAACAGAGCTGCTGTCCGCCTTGTTTGACACCTCCACCTTTCGGAAAGTAGTCAAGAAGCTCGAGAAACATGGTAGGCAGGCAATTACAACAGCCACGCTGCGCACGCGGTGTTAGCAGCAAACTATTTCTGAGCTCTCGAGGGAAGCTGACTAATGCTCAAAATCTGTATTCTACATGCAGATCCTTTGGAGTTTGGTAGGGACCTGAACGCAGCTAGGTATATGGATGGCAAGCGAGAAACTCCAAATGCACAGGTATCTGTAATTAGTCCTTTCCAACTGTTGTCTTCTTTGTGCTGATGTAAAACAGCCATTTGTTCAATATTCTGCTGCTTTCCTTCATATGTGTTTGTGGTCAACATCAAAATTCAAAAGTGACCACTGCTTCCAGTATAGCTGAATTCGGTCTGCGCTATCATTCCTAAACCCCCGTCCTTTGTAGCCTAACATACAACCCAATGCACTCATGCCTGCATTGCATGTGCTGACTTCTGTGCACCTCATTAGCAGGGCTTGCTTTGTTGTATACAGGTGGCAGACAGCAAGACAGTATGGGGCCTGTACAGAGATGGCTGCACGCTACAAGTCCACCAACCCCAGCGCTTTCAAAAGGACCTGGCAGGGGTGTGTAGTGGGCTTGAGCAGCGTCTGGGCTGCCTTGTTGGGATCAATGCATACCTCACGCCACCTGGCACACAGGTATGAGCAGGATCCCTTCTCTACCTGAACTTGCACTCGCCCTTGAACTGCACTCCTACCCTCTGTCTACCTGCTTTGTGCCATGCAGCGTGCCCTGCTGGGCTTTTCTGATTGTGCCTCTGACCTATCAAGTCCCAAGTCGTTGCTCTATTCTGTTTGAATGTTGTTATTGACTGTCTGAAGACCTTTACTCCGTCGCAAGTTCAAAATGGCCCATAAGTCAGGAATAAAACACAAAATCATTGCATTAGGGCCCACCAAGGGTAGCCAAGAGGGGGTGTACTTGCATCTGATTGGGGAATTTTCCATCTGCAATACTGTGAGCACATTCGCCAGCTCAGCGTGATGTTCATAGGATTGTGTACACTCTGACTTCTCCAGTTGACTGTTGCCTTCAGGGTTTGGCACCTCACCATGATGATGTGGACATCTTTGTGTGTCAGACAGAGGGCAGCAAGAGGTGGCGGCTGTACAACCCTAGGAAGGGTTTTGCCCTGCCTGCACAGCCCAGTGGAGATCTGCCAGAGGACACCCTAGGAGATCCTATCATGGACGTAACGCTCCAGGTGAAAACATCACATTGAATCAGCTGGCACATGTCAGCATTTCCACTGTTGTCCTGCAATTTTGAATGCAAAGATCTGCTGGTCAGGCCCAGGAATTCCACACAATTTTACACATATTGCAGCAGCCTGTACAGCGGATACATAGTGCAGCAGCCTGGTTGCGACGTGTGTTTTGGTGCAACATATATCACCTTGTGCAAAGAATCCACAATGCACGTGTCAGGTACATGCTTTCATAGCACTCTCGATATGCTGACTGCCAAAAATGGATCTCATACAGGAATCTACTCAGGACTGTGCATACCTGATGCTGGGAAGAGACAGGTGTTCAACGAGTGATTGAATGAATTGATATGTGCTGCTTGGCAGGTGGGAGATGTGCTGTACATGCCACGTGGCACTGTACACCAAGCAGTGGCCCAGCAAGACGCCTCCACCCACCTCACCATTTCCACCTACCAGAACTTCTCTATTGGCACTCTGGCCCAGGCTGTGCTGCACAGCGCCATGCAGGGGCAAGAGGAGCCGCTATGCCTGCCATTGTCGCTAAGGAGGGGACTCCCACCTGGCTTCCTGTACTCGCATGGCTACCAGGTCAGCTGCTAGATCCTTCTTTGCCAACATTGATTCTTGTCTCCCTGAATCTTCCTTACATGAGCGATTTTCAATGTACAGCACTGTTACTGCACATGAGCCACAGTGTCTGTCAGTACAGGTTCATCACATGCACAGTAAGCTGTGCATGCGGTGGACTTGCAGCCATCACCTCTTGTTACCTGACTGCTTTACACACAACCCTGGTCTGCAAAGCATGTTGTATCAGTCAGCAGCAGGAGCCAAATCCAGGGAATATACAGCATCAATCTTGGCGAATCTTGATTGCATGGTCTCAAAGCAGGACTCAGCGCAAGTCTGCAGGAGACGAAACATTGGCAGCACCTTAAGCTGGCAGAAAGCAGCCTGTGCTGTGCTGCATACGTCTTACCTCCTGCCTGCCTGCAATGGGCTCCACAGTTTGGATCCCCTGAAACATCTCCTGCAGTATTATGCCTCACTGTGCTGCATTTTTTGCGCAGGCAGAGAAGATGAGGGACCTTACAAAATGTCCAGCCGCACCAGATACTCCACCCCAATGCGATGCATCAGGCAGGCCAGAACCTAGCCCAGCAGGTGGCAGCAGGCCTGCGTGAGCTGGCTGACAAAGTGGAAGCACAGCCGGACCTGGTCAGCAAAGCGGCAGACCTGATGGCCCTGGACTTCATGGACAGCAGAGCGCCACCGTCAGAGGTGAGAACAGCAAATATAAACATTCTCTGGTGAGACCTGTTATAATTGACCCATTGGTACATCTTCCTAAAAATCAGAATGCCTGATAGCTAACCCCAGAATTTTTTGAGTATACTTATACACTATGAATGAGCATTTCATTTAAGAGATGTTGTTCTTGTCTCTCAAGGAGCTGCTGACAACAGCACGGCAGTAGAGTCAACAGTGGACATGCCTATTCATGGACATCAGAGCAGCAGCCACACAGGTACAGCCAGCACCAACTGCATCTTTTGTCACTTGCTCTCCAGAGACACTGTGACCCAGCCAGGCCACAAGGTACTATGACTAAGCATCAAGGTTTTGCGCCCCAACAACGCCATTGTCATTGTGTAGCACCACATGTAGGCCACATCAGAAGGGAACCATTTTCAAGTAGGTGCAGGTTGAGCGCCCTGATGAATAGTGTGCATAACTTTTGAGACTGTAAAATGCATGATGTGACAGTGCACCTCACTACAGATACTGTGCATGTCAACATCTCAGCATTTGCTGCTGGTAGAGTCCAAATGCCTTCAAAACAACAGGCGACTCATGCATTTCATACATGCATGCTGCTTGTGCGCTGCATCATGTCTCCATGAGTGAAGGACTCACTGCAAATGACATCTGCGAAACAGAGCAGTGTGGCTCACTACAAGTATGATGCTGACAGCAGTTGCAAGTCCAAAGCTAGGTGCAAATGTGACCTCAATGCTGAACAAGCTTGTCGGGGATGTGCAGGCAAGCTTGGTGGCCGCTGGGTCAGAACCTACTTTGAAGGATGCAGTCGTCTGTCGGGCAGCCACTGCATTCAGGCTGGTACCTTTTGATGCACCTGAGGCTGATCCAAGAGTGCCTCTTGTCAAGGTACAGTGTTCATTTGATCCGCATGAGTTGTCAAACTTTGGCAAACAGCTGTTGTGTCTCCGGTCATGCCCTCAAGGCTCTGTCTGTGGTCAAGAAGCTGATCATGTCAACATGGCGGCTGCCCAGTATGAGCACGTTTGCTTTGCTGGTCAGTGTCTATAGGACCGGTAATTGCTGATTTTCCTGCCCGCAAGGCCTTCCTCTGCTAGTGTTCATCATGCACTACACTGCTGCTGTCCATTGATGGGCTTGATTGCACGCAACGCATGCTGACTGCTTTGCGTCTGTGCGTTCTTCTGGACCTATGTGGCGCCAAGGGCCCTGGCCCTGCTGTAGAGCAAGCTGATGGTGTGCTGCTGCAGGTCATCAGCTGCCTGGGGAACTCGATAGAGGACCACATGATGGGGGAGCAGCATGAGCATCAGCACTCAGATGCCTGCTGCCATGGTGACTCCCACAATGAACATAGCACAGCCTTGGGAGGCAAAATCAGTAATGGCACACAAGCTACAGAACTGGATTGTGATCAGGAATCTGGCAGTGATGAAGGAGAAGGAGATGAGGAGGAGGAGGAAGATGAAGAAGAGGATGAAGGACAAGCAGATCTGGTGTTTCCTGCCACGTATAGTCTTGCATTGGTACAGCTGCTGAGTGCAGAATCAGTGGCGGTCAATGTACAGGACATCAAGCTGGATGGAGATGAGACAAAGCTTGACTTGGCTGTCACTCTGTGGAAGGAAGGCATTGTAGCTGTTCAGCCACAGCCTAGCAAGAAGCCAGGAAAGAAGAGCAAGAAATGAACATAATAAATAGCAATAATAATAATCTAATGCTTTCCAGCTCATGATGAGCTTAGTATGTGCAGGACAAGTCTTGTCTCTCCAGAGCAGCCTGTCTCGAAGAGCAAGAAATGAACATGGTCGCTTGTACTGTCTCAAACGGATGTTGATTGAGAGTCTATCGTTTTGTACATTATATTGCCTTGACCGCATCCATGTTTGAATTCTATTGTGACAAGTGATAGGCCTAGATTGGGTTCGTGCCTCCTATCTCTCCCTCTCTCAGCTGCCTCAGAGTTGCTGGGGTAGAAGGTAGGATTACTGATTTCATGAGCGCAATGCTGCAGCTGTTGTTACTGCTGTTTGCATCTCATATTCACTCAAAGAACATCTGCAGTTCTGCCAGCATGTGTTTAGCTGGGGAGGGTGAGCAAGCTGTCTATAGGCAGCCTTGCAGTCAGAGGCTGAAATAAGTCGTAGTTGTGGATGATGCCTGCATCCCTTGTTTCTGTATCCTGGTGAGTGATGCTTGCATGCCATTTGACAGCTTGAACGCAGATGCCAAGGGGGCTGACGTGCAGGTGGGGCACATGACTTTATAGCCTGGAGCTATTGGGTATCAAATATTGGCCTCAAGCATATAGGTATAGAAATCAGTCAACTAGTTAAGCCCATCTATGGAGGTTTTCTAAGGCAGAATCTGGTGTCGCGCATGATGATTCATGCTTCATTAATTCACAAGTGCCTACTGCCTCTGATGTAAGGCCGTATACATGTGAGCTGACGTTGGCAAGCTACGTCAAAGTTTATCAGCGCTATGAGCAATTTTTGTAATCCTGATATGCATGTCAGCCACATGTATAGTTATCTTTCATACCAACCCTAAACCAAACTTGAGATGGTGCCATGCATTGCTTCCTATGCCAGCGCGACAGAGTATTGAAGCCTTCATCGATGTATGTATTGATGCAAGCATGAACAAAGGACTTTTTTGAACGGCAAAGCGATCGACCCCTCGTGCAGTGCTCAAGGAATCAACAAGATTGAAACCACTGATCACTTCGACAGAAATCTTCGGGCAGCCTGGCAGCGCTTGACCTGAAATTTCTGCACCTGACGCAGGTCCACCTGCTATATTCAAGATGCATTAGGCTCGTCTGCGTAGTAGTGTATCTATTCAGATTGTCCGCACTGCGCCTGGCTTTTACAGGTTCAGGTTTGCAAAGCAGTAATGGAGACTGGTGCGCTACAGCTGCCCATTGAGGTGTGGGGCAAGGTCTTTGCTTGTTTGAAGCCCAGCTATAAGCATCTTGAGCAATCTAACAGTAGGGTAGACAAGGTTGTAGCTCAACAAGCACAGCTCCACCAGCTGAGACTGGTCTGCACCAAGTTTGACAAAGTCGTTCAGCAGCACCCTGAGCTCCTGGACCAGTTGTTACCATGTCACATATCCTGGCAGTCCTGGCCCAGCCTTCTACGCTGGTTGCAGCAGTACAGAAGCAACATTCGTATCTTCATGCCGTTCTGCGACGCTGACTGCCATGCCCTTCTTCTTGGCGCTCTGGCTTGCCCTTCCTCTCCGCTGACAGAGGTCTTTCTGGCAGAAAGTGGGATGCTTCACATGCATGCACTGTCGGTCTTCACCACCATCACAAAGTGCTCGCTATCAAACCCAGAGAAACACGAGATGGATCTGAAGCCCCTTCATGGCTTGCACAGCCTTCAGTACATGTTCTTGGAGAATGGACAGTACAGCAATGTGCCTCTCAGCAGCCATCTGACTCGCCTTGATGTTGAGGATAGTACAGCATCATGTGTTCAATTGGCCTGCTGTACACCAGGCTTGAAGGACTTGACAGTCTATGCCACATTGTCTGCATTGCATGGTGATGGTTTGTTAAGCCGCAGTGGGCTCACGAGTCTAGATGTTCTGAACTGCTCAATTTCAGGCTCACGTGCAGGCGCACACTGCACAGTTGGAAAGGGTTACATGCTGTGTATTCCGCCCAACATCTCAAGTCGAACTCAGCTCAGGCGGTTGCGTGTGGCCATGGAAACCTTTAACGATGTTTTAGACGTCAGCTGGACTTACGCGTTGACATCCTTGTGTTTTCTGGATCTTAACATAGAGGGTGTGGTGACATTATCACATGACCTCACTCAGCTTCAGCAGTTGACAATGTTGACAGTAGCTGTAGAGCCCTGGTGCGAATCAAACCCAGGTCTTCCCAGTAAGGCTCGTTTTGAGGTGAATTGGAAAGCTATGCATAGTTTGCAGCATATAGTCTTGTCTGGCCACATGATCCTTTTGGACAATGTTCAAGAGGTTTCACTCCTCAAGGACCTAAGTCTTGTGTCAATCACAGAATTCAATCCAGGAGATTGCCAGACAGCTGGTTTTTAACCCGTTTGGCATACAGTTTAGCTGCCAACAGACCACAGGTGCGGTTCAAGGTGAAGTCCCCAATTGTACCAGTGACAAGTGCTGCATCGACTGATTCAGACTAGTTTGAGACAAAGCACTATATATACTAGTTTATAGATATGCCTGCAACTGTTCCAGGCAGTACACAGCTGCAGCTGGCTTGAGTTTGTTGCGGGTATGATGATGGTGACTACAGAGTGCTGCATGAACAACTTTTTGGGCACTCAACTTTTGTGTAAAGTGGATTTGAAGTAGTCTATCGAGGGTAGTAGTAGGGTCTTGTGAAAGTTTGTGAACGTTCTCAACTTACGTGTGACAACGGTGTTTGAAAAGGTGCAAGTGCTTTTCAGGAACACATACCTGTGCAGTGATTTCATTGCAACCTATGAACAGCAAGACCTCCAGTGCCTACCTAACGTGCGTTCACCACTCATGACATGCAGATTGCTGCCACGTGGTGCACCGTCACCTTACGCCTGTTCCGCTCTGACACATTCTCCGAAGAGTTATAAGCAACTGATTAGAGCTCCAGCACGAGTACTCTTGTGTGACACATTGATCACACCTTCTGTAGAGAACTCATAACAGCAGGTAATCACAAATGGGGGTTTGGGCAAGATTGGGCGTTGAACCTTTAGTGTGCATCGCAGTTGTGAGATACAATCAGCGCCTTGGGATGCAATGCATGCCTATGAGCTTGCGTTTGCACTAGTGCTACCCCTGTTGTACCTAGTGCATTGCAAGCCCTAGGATACCACAATACAACACCATCAGAGCTGAGACATCTGGCATTTCTAAATCAGATTTAATTCCTACAATTAATGCTTCCGTCTGTTTGCTCGTTGCAGAATTTTGCCAGCGTTTAGAGAAATGTGTATCACTTGGGAACGGCATCTGTGTGCAACTCATGCTGAGCAGCGTTGGCGGCCACTCGTCTGCACAGGTACAGACTTAGAGTGACCATCAACGGGAGACATGAATCAAAAGCAGTGACATTAGGCCATCACTGATTGGCAATGGCTGCTACAATGCATGTAAGTGATAAATGTCAGCTAAAGTGCCCATGCCAATTTGACACTCAGATCTGCCAAATACATCCTGCCTTACACCATCACTTCTGTTGGTTGTCCCGCAGAACAAATCATCAACTCTTACGATGTATCAAGGCAATCACGGAAGAGCCGCACATTAACTGTTTCTTCAAAAAGCAGAACTTGAAGGCGCAAGCATGCCAGCTTGACAGCACACAGCTCGTTTGTGCAGGGTTGTACTTCACAGCAGACACGCTTAAGCAACGCAGACCATGTACACACAACTTAGTCTTTGTCAATGCCCCTCAATGCCATGCACAACATCGTTGGCAGCGTCAGAGCCCAGCGTGAAGCCGAAACCTGAAGCAACTGCATAAAAAGCTGTCTTGACAAATCTACCGGCACATCCACCTCCCTGTTGCTGCTGGCCAGCCTGACCCTGCACATTTAGCAGATTTTTGAGGCCATGCATGGGCTGACACCGTGAGTTTCTGAGATTTTTAGCAGCAACATTAAGTTTTTCTAGCAGCAATATCAAGTTTGCTGGCACGGTGCGGTACGAGGCCTAGATGGCAGCTTAAAACGTGCACACCACGTCAGGAAAAAAAATCAGTATGTCAGCTACGATTCTTGCTTGCGCTGCACCAGAGGTGAAGCCCTACCGAGGCGCAGTTGCCCATACTGCTGGTGATCCCTCAACTTGTAGCCGTGTCCAAGCTGCTGTGTTGCTCTCGAAGTACGCAAGAGGGATTCGTATCGCACCGAAACACTTTGTGCTTGCTATGAGACTAAAGATATACGCAACACAGGCTTTTCTACTCGGGTAGCAAGGTCTGGCGACTGCGTTTGAATCCCTCTGAAGACTTTAAGCCCCAATTACGTTACACAGGGCGCCAGCTTAGGGCATCAGGGCAGGAAGCTGCCTTGCATGCATTTCATCCAAAACCAGTGGGTTCTGCGATTCAACGCATGTGAAGTTGAAACACCTGAGTGCAGAACGCGTACAAAAGGACGCAATAGCATTGTGAGAATTTGTTGTCATATCTGTCTCATTTGTACACATGTACAAACGACTACCGTACTCGTATCAATGATCCTCGCGTACTAATGTTCCTCGCGCTCCGCCAGAATAAAATTTAATCGAATAGATCCTCATTGCATTATTTCTTATTTTTAATGCACCTCGGACAGCTGGCGAATTGTTTTAATGACTTTAATGATGATATCATCGATCGATC
>JAABUP010007531.1_pt1 | contig 14519 bp, 20 predicted proteins | sample 5559201 | NCBI WGS metagenome assembly JAABUP01 (sample SAMN10711887, study PRJNA513373) | rock metagenome | isolation source: Antarctica rocks | place: Antarctica | reverse complement strand
CAGATGACACGTTTAATATACCTTTGATATATCATGGCAGGTGACTCTGTTGTTCTATGTTGTGAGCAACCTGCTTTATACTCTGCAAAAAAGACACCAAAAGTATGGCTTGCTGAGTATGAACAAGAGACACCACAGCAGCCGCACATCTTGTGAATGACCTGGATCACTGGCTAGCACAGTTAGCATTGACAGTGATAGCAGTAAGTATTGCATTGTCTGCTAGCCACCCTTTTGTTGAGCTGTTGCAAGGAAGAGCACTCGTGGATCTTTGTGCTTACCCTTCTTGCTGACTGTATGACGTGTTAGAGAACTCTGCCAAATGACTTTTGTATTTGTAGCTACGGCTGTCCATGTGAAACTGTATTGCAATGGCCCTTGCCAACTTCAGTGCCCACTTCTTCCAGAAAGAACCCAGAGCTCCCGCCTCAGCCTCATACGCTCCAACCAGTCCCGTGGCGCCACGGTGCTCTGCGCTTGGCATTATCAAGCTACCCTCGGGCGTGCTGTAGGTGCTCAGGCCCAGGCTGTCGGGGCTAGCGAGCCGACGATTGTTGGGCGTCATGGCGGGAGTACGCGGGTCAGGAGACGGCGGGACTGGGGTCGTCCCCCTCGAAAGTTGGGGGCTTGGAGCCTGAGAAGAAGAGTCATACAGCAGGAGAAGAGGAAGGTGGGACTGCCGAAGGTGGTACTCCAGGTAATGACTTGTGTTGATATAGGCAGAGATCTTGGGAATCCAGTCCGGAGATGCCAAGTTGTGCAGGTCTTCTGCAGTCTTTGCAAGCCTTGCCAGCTTGTTCCTAAATGCCTTCATCATGCTCTGCAATCAGATGAAAACTTGAGGATATGTTCTTGAATACCTTGTCCCTGCCTGATGGATCAACTGATACAGATGCTGTAGCTACAGCAGTTGTGACTCTGCAAGCACCAACATGTAGGTAAACCAACATCCCAATGAGGTTCTCACCAGGCAGGTGTATATTTATGCCACTTCAGCATCTGCTTTGCAGGATGACACACCACCTGATGACATGCTTCCTCTATACTTGCATGCCAGTCAGTGTCATGAGTCTAGGCAAGTGACTTCTGCTGCAACTGTGGCCAGAGATGACTTCTCTTTTTGGTCCTTTTCCAGAAGAAGTGCAGCTAGACAAGCTGTTCTGTATCAAGATGCTTTTGCGCTACATATACTCAATGCACACGCGTTTACCTTGGGAACAGCCGCGACATAGGCTTGCCGCAACTCTGGGTCTGAAAGCCATAGAGCTCTTTTGGACAGAGTCCACAGCAGGTGCAAGACATACTCTGCTGCTGTGGTTGGCCAGAACTCCTCCTTCCAAGCCAGCTTGCCACTGCATCAACACAAGCTTATTTTGCCATTTAGGCTTGTGATTTCCTGCATTTTCCATCCATGCAAAAAGATTTGTGCTTGCCTTAGAATTTCTTTTGTTGAAATTGCCGGTGCCACAAAACATGGCATCTTTGTCATGCCAACATTGTTTTGAAAGGCACAGGTTGCACAAGGCGCGCACAGCACTTTTGCTTGCAATGAGGTCAGAAGGCTGAGCCTTGCATGAGAAGCTGCCTCCAGATTACATCCCCCCAAGTTCATTTGAGAACAGGTGGTGTGTTTCAAGGGATAACGTGGCTGCCTTCAGACTCTGTTGCAAGCACTATGCGCTGTGCCAACCATCAGCCCTGCCAAAGGGCAATGCCTGGCTGTGCCCTGAGGTCAGGGCTGAGTAGGCACCGTGCCAATGCAGCACGGCACGGTCTGCCTGATTGTGCCTTTTTTGAAGTTGTTGGAACAGAGGAAGCCTCAGTCAGAGCAATGAATTAGCACAATACATGAAGTATCTGTGCATGTCAAACTTGGATGTGCATGCCAGGTGCCTTCCAAAACCTGGGTAGTGCTTGTCTAGCTGACCACTGAAAGGTTGCGACTTGTCTCATGCAATCTGTATAGCTTCTGCATCTCTGGAATGATTGGGCAATACCATCTGTGCAGCAAAGGACAGCGCCAGATCAGCTTGCCTGTCTGGCCAGCACCCCAAAAGGCAGCTTGCCAAAGCCTGAAAGGCAGTGCCCACCTGTTTGTGCCTTTCTGAAAGGGCTGTGGATGGGCAGCAGAGCCTCTCAAAGATGGGGATGCATTCCAGGCATTGAGCCTATCTAGGATATCTCCCAGCTGCTCCTGTGCATCCTCTTCTTCTGCTGTCAGCCAGGCATCCCGCCAAGCGTCCCTGGCAAACACCAGCTCCAGGCAACTGCCCCTGCCCCATGCAAAAGGCCCTGCATGCCACAACATGCCCCTGGTCTGTCTGTGTGTCTGTCTGTCTGTCTGTCTGAACTGGGCTGCAGCCTGGTTTACTCTACACTTACAGTTTGAACTCTCCCAAGAGGCACCACATGGCATGAAGCAGGTTGACAGATCGGTTTTTATATCAAAAACTTTTTATTAAAGAAAGGCTTTGATATAAATTTTGAAAAGCTGCTCACTGGAGCATTCAGGCAAGCCATGATTGCCGCGTCAATGGAATGCAGAGTGCAGTTACAACTGCTGTAGCAAGAGTCCACACGTGCTGTGAGGGCAACATGTATGCTGCAGTGAAAGGACTGTGTCTCTGGGAGGCTGCACAGCATCTTGTCAGACTGAGTCATACTTAGTCAGACTGACTCACCATCATGATCCATTTGGGAGTCATCAATGTAGATGCCTCGCAGAATGGACATCTTCTTTTCAAAGGCCACAACACAGTCTGCGTAGTAGGTCCACACATCCTGCTTGGCCTGCAAACAAACAGGCTAGACTATGATCACAGCTCCATCATGTAACCCATGACAACTGCAGACTCATACGGGACTAAGTACCGATGTACACATTCTAGGGTTCTGAGAACAGGGACTTTTGGTGTTTTGTTGCACCAGTCATAGTGATAAACATGCATGCAAGGGGTGTTCAGTATTCTATGCAACACTGACGTTAAGCAGGCGTCGACGCTGAGCAGCAGCTCTAAATGAGCGTGCAATACTGTCATCAAGCAAGACATGTTGTTGAACTGGTGCTGACAGCTGCTGTTGGAAAAGGACATCAATGATGAAATGAACCTCAGGCACATGGCAATGATACTTTAGCCATGGGAGCTCAGCAAGGAAACTGTCAAGCAGCTGCTGGTGAAGGTACAGCTGATAGTTGCCGTGACCATGCAAACACAGTGGCTTGACACTGCATTGAGATAAGCATGCTGATTGACATACACGTACCAGCTCTGCATACAGATGGCAAAATGATATGACGTTGGTACACTCCACAGCGTGACAGGGCTTCAAACTGTGCATTTGGTGCAGTTGTACCTGCTGAGCCAGACGTGGCAACACATGTTCCTTCAACACTGTTTGAACCGCAGCATGCATAGCACGCGCAAATTCAAACGGCAAATAGAACACTCTCTCCAGCCCATGCTGCTCCACAGCAGGCTGCAGCACTTTGAAGGCTTCCAGATTCTCTTGTGTGGCCTTTGCTGCAGTGTCAAACAGCCAATCTGGCTGGTCTATCCTGTCAGTCGGCCGGCCTGAGGCGAAATGGAAACGCAGCTTTGCTAGCAGGGGCTCTGTGATGGTCTGTACAACTTCCAGCATGGGGAGCAGATCCAGAGGGAAGTTGGCTGATGCCAAAACACCCTGCGCACCAAGATTGTCGTCATAACGACCATATGGAATGGCAAAATTTGAAAACTTTTTTCACCAGAGTAATGATGGCCACACTGGGTGACAGCTACATTCCAAGCCATGCTTCAAAATTGATCCTCTGTGCTGAACAGGAGTCATGGCCATGTCAACATGCTGACTAGATGATGCAAGTTCCCCGGATGAGTCCTAGAACATCATTATAGGTTGATTGATTGATTGATCTGGCAGGTCTACTTGTGCTTGAAGGTCAATGTGACAAAACAGGAATGCAACGATATATTGCCTAGCAGGGACCAGTCTGTGAGGACCTGGATGACTTTCAGTATCAAGGAAAAGTGATTTATTAGACAGGATACGCTGAGCACGCAGTAGATGGGCATGAATGATGGGAATGACTGTCTGGGTTGAGTGCATCAGCACCTGCAATGAATGATGTGGGGGTCTATCACAATGGCATGCGTAAGCAGGTGAGCAGTCATGTGGATGAAATGCTCCACATACATGCTTACAGGGTCAAAAGCAAACAGGAGCAGTAAATTACCTGCTGGCACTCCAACAAAGCGTATATGCACTTCTGCAGCTGCTCAAGAACCTGCAGGCATTCACCCAGTCCTAAGGAAATTTGTCAACAGCTTGCTTAGCAACACCCAATGGTGTAAACGCTGCATTGCAAAGGCAGCCTTAGCATCTGTGTGAAGCTGCCATTGCTGCTTGGCGCATTCGCTTTACATTGCTGCAGCTTGCTTTGATTCCGGGATGCTGTGTTTGATCAAGCACATGCAAGAATTTGAAATTCCAGACACTGTGCTTGATCAAACACATGCAAGAAGGAACTGGGCACAGATAAGGCCAGGCAAGCATACATCACCAGCAAGCAGTCATAAAGAGACACCTGGCTCAGCAGTCTGTGTCAGTTCTCGAAATAGATCACACAAATCTCACCACAGGACCAGCTGCATCGAATCCATCCCAGGTTCCCTGGCCGGCTGATGCACTGCCAGGGCTCTGCAGATCCTCCAGGGGCGCTTCTGACTGCCCTTCTGGGGCATCTGCATCTGCATCTGCATCTGCCCTTGACCGCTTGTGGGGCTTGCGCTTGGCATGGGGGTCTGAGGCCAAGGGTGGGGGCCAGGAGCATTTTGCTAACAGCGATGACAAGCAAATGTTCAGACCGTTCAGAAGCTGATCCTGCATGTCACCATCAGCATACAAAAGCTTTTGTTTTTGCTTTTTCTGCTAACAAAGCTAACAATTTTGCTGTACAGTTGAGCAAAATGCCCATTGCAGCTGCCCATACTGACATCAGCAAACATGTTGCCACTGTGTCTATAGTAGCTATGACAGTGAGCCGCTCATTGGCTTTCAGCATGTGGCAGAGCATGCAGCTCAGTCAGAAGGGTTCTAATACACAGCAAGATTACTAAACCACAGGACAACGGGCCTGAAGAATACCTGAGCGCCTTTGCCTCTGGATAGGGACCTCTCTCCCTGCCGCACTAGTCTGTCTGGCAAACCCATTGTGGGCACCTCAGCAAAAGCATCTGAAGATGCTTGCACATGCCCATACTTGCTTAAGGGTTCATGCAGAACAGCAGTCAGGTATTCATGCCAGTTAGCATTGTCTAGCACTCCTTGTACACTGGCCAAGCCGTGCTTGAGTCCAGCGACAGTCTGTTGCAGCTCCTGCGTTTACATACACGGCGGCATTACTTTGTTGAATGCGCTGTTGCTGACAATGCCCAGCATCAAGAGCAGTTTCCTACAGGTTGGAGTTCAGCTTTAACTTAGCAACTTTGCAGCATTGCACGCACAAACGAATGTAAACAGTAACATCAGCTGTGGCTTGCCTCGAGCCTGTCGAGATACGTCACACCGGCGTCAAGGACTGTCGCTTCTCGCAACAGGTCAGGCAGGGGTCTTTCTGCAACATCTTGAGGCACGGGAACGCTGCCAGACTGTTCTAGATGGTGCACCACTTGTTGACTTTCATGGCTCAACTGTTCTCTGATCTGCTGTTCTTGATGTTGCAGATCAGAAAGCTGTCGCTGTACCAGCTCTAGTTGGCTTGCGGCATGCATATCTGATGAGTGAGCCATGGTGCCAAGCACTTTCCTGCTGTCGTTATTGCCACTTCTGCATCGGCGTGCACTTGCAACAAACCGTCTCGTGGGTCTCGTTCAATGCCAAAACGGAGCATACTCCTACCCTGATTATCACTTCTTGGTGCAACTCGAGCTCATTGCATCACATGCATTTATGACTGATGCAATTAACATGACAGCAGCCTCAAGTACCTGACACTGCAGGCTCAGAACATATTGCAACGGGACTGCAACCCAGGCCCCCAGCTTACAGCATCACACCCATTCAGAACTTCCGTTTGCCATCATTGACGAGCCTCAGATTACAACGCAGAACTGTTTAGATCTGACACCAAGACTAGATAACAATTCTCCATGAAAGTAAGGGGCACCCGCCAAACACAGCTGATTGATTCGGAGGTAAGTTGCCAGAAGCACATTTGGATAGCATCCTATGGGACGTGCATGCCGAACTAGCTGACTGCTCATGTTTATCTGCATCAAGCATTTGTCCTGTCCCTCCAAAGAATCCATGTGTGTGTGCAGTTCTTGCAATGTACAATCACGCACCAAAGGCCAGCACACTTCGTGCTGATAAGCACATTTTGGATCGCATAGGTATCCTGGCCATACCACTGGAGGCAGGACGTACACCCAGCTTTCTACCGAGCATTCTTTGTGGCATCTGCATTGCTTGTGCAGGAGCTGTTGCAGCAGCTGTGACTGATCGAGCACCTGACTCGACTGCAGGGTAGTCTTCCTTGCCTGTGCCATTGCCATTAGATGCACCATTTGATGATGTGTGGTCTGGACCAAAGACAACATCCTCCCCATTCTCTGCAATTCTCGGCTGCAAGTCCCGGTTGAACCAGCTGGTCAACAGTCCTCCACCATCAACTGGAATTGAAACGCCTGTACAGGCACAGAATATTGATGTCGTCCACATGCACAGTGCGTGATGGCGTACTGAGTGTACTTTGCTCTGTACTTCTCAGGCTCAGTGTGTCTGCAACTTGTATGACTTGCGCAACAGCTGGTGAAAAGCCACACTGATCTGAGATGCTTTTCTGGCCAAGCAGTGCTGCATGTGAGTGTACGCATATTCATGTCAATTTAGGCTCACGGAGACTGAAACGGCTCTTGGCAAGCACATCAAAAAGCAATTCCTGCATTGCATGATGCCCATTGCAACAATCACCTGCAACAATCACCTGCAACAGCGTACCTGTGATAAAGGACGCCGCTTGAGATGCCAGAAACAGCACCACTGACGCAACTTCCTCTACACGTGCATTACGGCCCAAAGGATGCTGGACAGCTGTCATTGCTTCCATTGCTGCTCTTGTTTTGTTTTCATCCCTGGCTAACCTGTCTGCATGGAGAACAACCCGAGCATCAGCAGGCAGTGATGCAGCCATGAGCATCAGCAAACAAAACACTGATTATATTTTTTGGTACTAGTTTGTCTAGTTGGTTCAATTGCAAGCAAACCACATGACCAAGGGATTGTGATTTTGCCTTATGACAACTTGTGTGGGCAGCCTGACACTCATTATGCAACTACTCACGCAGTTGAAACGCCCCTTGACTGAACAATCTACACCCGTGCATGATGCTAACCATCAGCATCTTGAGTGCATGGAAGTTTCACGAGAACATGATGTGCATGGGTAGAGGAAACTCAGTGCCACAGCGGTCAGACACGCATGAGCCAACTGGCATTCTGTCTAGGGTCACAAACCAGCTTTTGCAGCAGTAAAATGATTCTGTTGCGGCTAAAATGATACTCAGGGGAGCCTCACGGGGGCAGAGTTCTTACCATACACATCTGTGAGAACATAGCCTGGGTTGACAGAGTTGATTCTGACACCATTCTTAGCATGCAGCATGGCAAAGTTCCTGGTGACCTGCAGACATCAACATCATCACACATTATTATCCTCAGTCTCTTCGCAAGCTGTGCACGGCGGCTTGCATTGGCAATGTTGACTTGGGAAGACAGCCAGCAAGCAGTAATACCAAAGCAGGCAGGACTGTGCAGTATTGCATGCCAGTCACAGGATACTCTCTCAGAACGCACTACAGCTAGTTGAGTCAGGTTCTGTTGTTGTTCAAGCCGTGTCTGCTGTACTGATGGAGGAGCCAGCTGGTTAGTCTGGCTGACTGCAGTGGACGACCAACCAAACAGTTTTGCAGCACTACAAACTGTGCCTGTGTGTGTGTTGTCTTAGCAGCAACTAGTCTCCACCTGGCACTGACGCTATCTGGCTGAGCAAACACGCAGCCAGGCTATGGACAGTCAAGCACAAAGCGAAAGTTCTGAGGGTGTAGGTCAGCTCACCGCATCTTCCATGGTTTTGGATGCATTGTATGCCATCTGGATTGTTTTGTTGGTCTGGCTCATCATGGAGCTCATGTTCACAATGGTGCCTTTGCTCTTGATCAGGTGTGGCAGGGCTGCCTGCACACATGTGCATTCATGCAATCATGTGCCAGTCATGTGTGTCTTGTGAATTCAGGCACATGCAGCCTCAGTACACGTGCCTTCTAAACAGTAGATAGTGAGCGTACAGCGCTGGCCTCAGCCTCCAAAACCATGTCGCATGCGGAAGCGTTGCAGTAGCATTATGCTTGCAACCAAATGGCAATGTAGGCTTGTGCCCTATGGCAGTGACATGTGCTCAGCCCAGAATTTGACATAGGAATTCTATGCCAGGTTGCCTGTGAGTCAGAGGCATTAGCCGCTCAACATACACAGACACAGCCCAGGTGGGAACACAGCCAAAGCGCCCTATTGAGGTCATAAAAAGAAACAGCTGATGCATAAGATTCACTCAGGCATGGAAGTATGGCATGCAGGTGACAAAGTGAGGATGTTGTGCTACCTGCATCATGATAACTGCAGAAGCCACATGGGTCTTGTAGTTTTCAAGAAACTCAATCTCATCTGCCATGCCGTAGTGCTCAACACCCAGGTCGCTGCAGCAGGACCCTGCACCAGGCAGCAATCTTGGTCTGCTGTGCCACATATCAAGGACAGGGGAGAAGCAGTGCCCAGAGCAGAGGTGCATATAGCAAATGCTGTTCACCAGCATGAGTGCTCAAAGCCTGCTACAGCGAAGGAGGCATGCTGTGAGTGCTCACCGTTGTTGATCAGAACATCAAGGCCACCCATCAAGCTAGCCTGCAGTCAAGTGAAATCAGGTGGGAGCCCCATAGGGCTGCCCAAGCAGAGAAACCGACAGCAGCACTTTTCACTAATGCTTCACCGCTTACCGCTTCCTCAACAGCACTCTGGCAATCTGAGCCTTTGGTCAAGTCACCAGCAACGGCAAATCCCTCCGCTCCCAGCTTCTCGATCTCGTCAACAACGGCCTGAAGTCTGGTCTTTGATCTCGACATAACGCAAATTTTGCTTTGACACTCGGCGCCAGCAGAGGCCTGGGTCGCAAAGGCCAAGGCAACTGCTTTACCGATGCCAGAAGAGCTACCTACGCCAGCAGCGCACGCTTCGCCGTTCACCGTAACGCCACAGGATCCAACTTCGAAGATAGGTCAGGCACGCAAGAACGATGGCGGTCGCGTACAGCGTCAACTGCAGCCTCTACTTGGTGCATTCACCTACCAGTCACGAGTATTCTTTTGCCGACGAGGTCAGGGTGCTGTGCGTACTCCATGGCTAAGGTCTTGTCTGCTCTAGCTTGGCACCTGTTGTGATCGGCCAAACTTCAGCAGGTTGGAGTCCTGAATACCAAGCCTGTTCCGCAGCGCTTGCGGCAAAAGATTCGTGTGTGAACCTGTAAAGCAAGTCTTGTGACTGTTTGAACCATGACTCATGCGTGACTACAGATGCGTCATCAGTGACTCATGCACACTAAATGTATCTGCTCAATCATATCTGCGTGCATCTGTTTTTTGCGATTCGGGATGCAGAGAGACGGCTCTGATTTATTTTCGCCAAGGTATGCAGGAAAATGTTAAAGCTGGTCCCTGGACTGGTTTTGCATGCTGGGCAGCTTGCCCAGAGATTGTAGAGAGCGACGCAACAGGTATTCCGTTGAAGGCAGACATGGCCACTGATAGGCAATGGGACCAGATTTAGTTGCCATCACAGCGGAGGCTCACCAACAGACCTGCGTACCTCATACAAGCATGTCAGACAGGACATGCTGATGACCATTGGAGATGTTTGGTGGTGGTGGAACTGCTCATGGTGCATGGTGGAAGCAGGAATGTCTGGGTGATACAGTGCAAAATGTTTCTGCAGGTTTTCCAAAAGGCTGAGTTGTACAATGCTGCCGGGCATGACATGTGCAGACATAGCACACAGGGAATCTACAGCATAGCGCTGACTGCTTCATTTTGCACTGCAACTTTTTCGAGAGTCAGCATAACATTAGCTTATGCTGTCACCTGTACAAAGCCATGCTAAGGTGGGCCCACTTACATAAGTACATTTGCTATGCTGGTATACTACCCAGGTTTATCCTCACTCAAGGGGACTGAGCATATGGCGAATGAACTTGTCACCCTGCTGCTCTATCTGTATGCACAGTCAGCACAAGCTTTGACATGGCTAGATGCTTGCATGATTACACAGCTTGGGTCAGAACCTATAAAATGTACCTGTGTGACCATTGAGATCTGGATGATCTGCTCTCCAGCTTTGTCTATGAGAATCATCTGCACCAGAAGCCATTTCTATAGCTGAGTGCAGGCAGTGCGCTTATTGCAAGGACTCACATGTATGACACCATGCATATTTTTGTCAACTAGTCGTCCAGAGCAAGAGTGACCGAACCAGGAGGAGGCCAACATTATTCAGCCAACTTCGTTTGAGGCCTGAGATGTCTATGGCAGAGGCTGAAAAGTGCATAGTGGATTTGCCAGCAGGATAGTCCTGCACTTCTGTTGAACCAAGCTGTAGTACATGACGCTGTGCTGTCATGTCCACCATGTATTGCACCTGCACACTAGACAGCTCGAGGACTTCACACAAGACAAGTAATACTATATATACTGTTCATAACACTCTGTCTGAAGCTATTCTGCCTGAGACACCTCATGGCACAAGCAACGCACCTCCCAGTGTGCTTCCTTCACTGGCTGATCAGCTTCAAAGCTGACTTCAAGGGTCAAAGGGTCACCTTAAACAGGCGAGACAGCTGTCACACGGCAGAGGCTTTCACGGAGAGTGTCAAGGCAGCCTCTGCAAGAGACGTGAGACGTACTCAGAGGACAGTCGTTGGGTGTGACCTGAAGGTCGATGATGCTCACAGTATGAGTCATTACAGGTATTGCAGGCAACACCAATGCTCACTAAAGACGCGTTGAAGTATGTTCTGTGCAACAGCTTGCGAAGAGGCAAGGCTTAACCTAACCGCCAGGTCATTAACCTAGCCAAAGCTTGATAGAACGCCCGTCTGGTCTTTCACCGCTGTTCCCGAGTCGTTGCTGCTGTTTGCACGATCAGCTATGGCAAACACTTTGCAGAGTCATTGGGTGTTGAGTGCCAGAACGGACCTGGTCCCCTCGCGCATAGTGCTCCACAGAAGAGCACAAGCACATCCTGTAACAGGCATACATAGCGCTTCGCCAAGTCAAGGATGGACAGGTGCCGCAGAATCGTGATCTGCACCACGACGTCAATTAGAATACTTTCTCAGCAATGAATATGTTGTTGCAGGGTGCAGATGTACAGGTACCAGTAGGCAACCTATGCTGTGCAGAGCTGTCGCTGCTGCTGAACCAGCGCAGCAACAGCTTGATGTCACAAAGGTACAATCCTAGCGGTGAAGAGGGATGCTGACATCATGGCACATTGGCATGTGATGGTTGCTTTGCCAAGTTGCTGCTGCCAACGCTGCTGTGAACTGTAGATGGCTCCGTTGGGGGACAGACTGCTCGTTAAGCCTCAGGAGGAAGCCAAGGTACCCTCTGGCCAGCACTTTTTTTGTCTCTGGCATTTGAATGTTGTCCATGCACAGCTTCTGTACCACAAAGAAAGCTTCACCTTTGCATACTTTGATGATATCTTGTGTTCACATTTACACGCTGCAAAATGGTCTTCTTTGAGCTAAGTCAGCTCGTTGGGCACGTGCTATCTGTCTACTGCAAGTCACAGACATGTAGTCAAATCCCTGCTTGCTTTCCGTGACTTGATTGCACTGGTTGGTCAAGGAAACGCATGGCATGCAGACAACCTCAGGTGGATTGCTTCTCAGCTCTGGCACAACCAAGCCAATTCAGGAAGCTCTGATTGGAGAAGTCTTGGCAGTCGGTGAAGACGTTGACATTGATGTCAAGGTTGGCAGTAAAGTTCTGTTCAGCAAGTATTCCTCTAGTGATGTCAAGGTTCCAGATGGCGACGTCTCCTTTGTTGCCCAGAAAAGCATTTTGGCCACTTTGAGTTAGGGTCCTGTAGTGCATGTGCATGCTGGCATCCTGCTTCTGCCATTGCCACAGAAGCAGTCATGGCGCAACGTCATGTGCAATGTCATGTCATAATGAATGAACAAAATCTTGTTGCACTTTCAAGCTTTCCCTTTCCGCCAGGATAGCATGGTATACATCATGCTGCCATCCTGGCATTAGTGAGTCTCACTAGCATATCTTTAGAACACTCTTGCCTGTAATCAAAGGCTGCCATTTGCATTTTGGGCAAGCTTCTGAAGTGAATCGTTGCCGTGAGTAGGCTCGCACAATGCAGCATTGACCAGACAAAATTTTGTTGAACTGAACACTCAGATGACATTTAAAAGTACACGCTCTGCATACGAGGACAACTGTATTCATGAATAACGTCATCACACAAGGCATGTCAATTTTGGCTCAAGCCAATGCAAAGATAAGCCTAATTCAGTTGTCAGCGTTGAAAGAAGAGAATGGCATCAGGAGTGTCTGAAAGAGCCCTATCTACTGGTGTGTCCAAAACAGGAAACTCCTGTTGGAAGTATGGCAGAGATCCTGCTTTCTAAGCGTACAGTATAAGAGAATGGGCCACAATGAACATTAAATCAAACTTTAACAAGTTCCACGTACATCCTGCAGAGCAATACAAATTGCATGCCAAAAAACTTGATCACGTGGGGGCAGAATTCAGTTCTAACAATCTAACCAACTTGATTTACTGTAGTAGTGCTAACTTTGAAGCACTCAGCTGCATTGTTGGGGTCCTGAGCTTCAAGAGTAATAGCATATCTATACAGCGGCTCATTGAATGTACCCCCTGTGTTGTCACTACCAGCTGCCATTCCTAGAAACCAACTGGTGTAACGAGCCAAATGGGGCTCACCAACATGCCAGCTAGCTTTCAAGAACACTGTTTCAAAAGGATGCATGGAAATGCTGTCATATGTTCCATGTCTGCTGGGATGCACGTTGCTATTGCAGTGCCAATGACGCTCCTCACGCCAGTCAGTATCAGGATTGTACTTAGACATAAGAGTTGCAATGTTGAACTGCTTGTCCAGCAAGGTGTTGGACAAGCCATACTCGCCTAGGACTACAACACCATCATCACAAAGCTTACATGTCCGCAGGTAGAATACACCAGCAGCTGTGACCAAGTCCAGGGCTTCTTGATCTATCGCAAAAGCCCAGGATTCTACCTTGGGTCCAAACCCTCCAGCATCAACCTTGGGCAAGCATACAAGTGATGATGATACGAGCTTGACATCGCCTCTGAAGCGCTGTGTATATGCCATGGTCCACTGCCACCCCTCTGGCATGTATGAAGGGTAGAACGGCCCCCGAACAGAACTGTTGAGAAATATGAAATACTTGTAGCGCTTGTACTGGTTCTTCTTTCGCAGATACTCAATGGTGACATTGTGTGCTGCAAAATCCATGCCTTCGTTTTCTATCCTTTGCAGCATCAGCAGACCGTTGCCTGTCCAAGCTGCTGAGGTTGTTGGCAGCACTGCAGCTGCTGCTTCGTCATCTACCACTGCATGACTGAGGCTCTTGCAGGGAGTGCACTGAGGGCCGTTGACGACAATCACAAAGTGGGTGTTGCTTGGAGCTCGATATGTGCTAGATATGCCCATCCCAACACTGATGAAGAATTGAAAGTTGGCTAGCTGTATGCTGTCTTTCTCAAAATAGGAGTAAGATGTGAGGATCAGGTCGTCACTCAGGAGGCTGCGCGCTACTGGTGGCTTAAAGACTGGTGCTGTGCGGCGGTACGGTGCTGCTCGAAACAATGTAAACACCACGGCGATAAGACCGGCTACGGTGAGACCTTGAACGATGGTAGAGCGCCGAGATGACCTTTTACTAAACACCCCCATATCCGCGGGCTTTGGCAGTATAACCTCGCCCGCATCAACCAAACGCTTTGACGATCGGAACAACAGACTTTGAGACGTCATCGGTGCATTGCCGCACCAGGTGTGCGGGTGTGAGTCTGTGCAAAAGTCCCGTGTCCCAGATGGCTGCATAGCCCTGACGCGCCAGATGCCTGACGCGCCGATCACTAATCGAGGTTTACGTAACCTCACATGCAGGGTCATACAATCATACAATGGAAGCATTCCAGCGTGTTAAAATAAACTCTGAAGTGTGAGCAGGGGCTCGCTTGAGTATGCAGTGCATTCCAGCGTGTTGCCACTGTGGGAAGACATCACATTATGTATCTGCAGGCCCACCCTATCAAGCAGCTATAGACTCTAGAGCTTGCAGAGCCTCTCGTCTAATAGTTTCGAGTTTGGCAAGAGTGCTTTCAGCTCCTTTCATGCTTTGCATCTG
>JAABUP010007530.1_pt1 | contig 14521 bp, 16 predicted proteins | sample 5559201 | NCBI WGS metagenome assembly JAABUP01 (sample SAMN10711887, study PRJNA513373) | rock metagenome | isolation source: Antarctica rocks | place: Antarctica | reverse complement strand
GGGGTGTGGTACAGTCACATATAGCTGCATAAAATTGTCATGGCGGGGACTCAACCAACCGGGCAGAATATGAAGGATTGACATTTCTTTGAAAGTTGTGTCCAAACATAGAGGCAGGGCTATGCAGGTCCAGAAGCGTTCCAGAAGCCCTCCCTCCCGCCGCACGGTTTATGCAATCGATCAATCACTCAACAGGAAGAAGGTAAGGATGAAGTCCATCCTTCTAGGCTGGTTAAGACCCGCCATACGGATGGCTCGCCCATCACACCAGCGCCTCAATGAATGTCTACTTGTAGTCCATGAGGCGAATATTTTAGAACGAAGTGAGACTGCTGCTCGCTCATTGGAGCGTCAGACAGACGCTCATGCCAATAATGTGCGTCCAAAGCATTCGTCCTCTGGGGTTCGAGTTGCTTTTTCAGCTCAAGAACTGAGACCCTGCGTCCAGCGGGATCAGCTCACCGACACTTGGGCGAAAGCCAAGTGCTTCGTAGCACAAGAGGCTCTCCGCAGCATGCATGTCTTCAGCTCACAATAGCTACTATCGTCGAGATACTGTATCCATTGTTGTCGTTGTATTATTTGAGGTCCCTCGTGTCGTGAATGGACTTTCGCTTTGTCCGGCTGATCCATTTCTGGCTATCGCTATCGCCAATCGATAGTTAACCGGCGGGGGATCACCAAGCTCACCATCGTCCTTTGCAGCTGACGACCATACTCACAAGACTGTCGTTTTCATATTCAATCACCTCCCTACTACGGAGATATCACAAGCTGGTAAGTCTATTTACTTACACACAGCTTGAGAGCATGAAGAGATCGATCGCGATACAACTTAAGCGGTCGGTGCTGACGAGTAACTTCCCCGCCCTAGATTCCGCACTCTTCCCAGCAGTTCAAACACGACGCTGTCCTCGTCAAAGCTCACGAACTGCCAAATATAAGACATACTGTTTTGTTCGCATTGGTACTGTGACCAAATCGTGATCCCACAACTTGACTTTCGATCGGGCTTGCGACATCAGGTGAATGCTCGCCTGACAGCTGGACTACCTGCTGGGCCGCCGGGAATCCGCGGTCATACGTCCTTCCACATCTCAAATGGCGACCATAGATCCTTCGCCGAGTACAATGACCCCAATACTGCCTGACCAGATCATCGAGTCGCCCGGAGACATGCATTTGACTCGTCTGTCTCCTGGAGCAATCCCCATGGAAAACCCCCCAAAGCTCAAGGGCCGGAGAAGACTGCTACAAAGTCTACAGCGCATATCATCATCTCCATCCCTAGCAAAGATGGGAAGAACACCTTCCTCGGGATACCGAAGTGGCGGTAAAGGATCGATCTCATGCGTGTCACTGTCCTCTACTTCCTCACCATATTCACATTCCTACGGCAATTCCTGCTCTTCTCAACTATCCGGGGGTTTGTCGACAGCTCCAACATCAGGACTCACTACGCCTGCGCCCGACACACTGTACTTCGATACAAAAGCTCGTATCCGCGTCATTGAGAATGAGATTGGCACCGGTGGAGTCGCCACGCCTACCAGCATTCCGCTTCCAGCTGATGTTCGGCCCGGCTCGAAAAGCATGCACTTGACCTCTACACAGGAAGTTATTGAAATACCAGGTGACCATTTCTCAAAGTCAGTCGCACACTCCAAGTTGCCCCAAAGGCGAGAGGATTTCGATTTCTGGGGAGATATGCCGGACGAGATCAAGGTGCAGATCTTCCGGTACCTCAGGCCGAAAGAGGTCGTCCGCTGCTCCTCGGTCTCGAAGACATGGCACAAGATGTGCTATGACGGACAGTTATGGATCAACCTTGATACGTCCGAATTCTACCGAGACATACCAGGTGATTCGCTGGTGAAGATCATCACCGCTGCAGGACCATTCGTTAGAGACTTGAATCTTAGAGGATGTGTACAGATGCGGGAGAAGTGGATGTCGGAAGGACAGAGATTATCAGATGCGTGCCGAAACCTTGTCAACTTCTCGATTGAAGGCTGCCGGATTGATCGATCCTCAATTCACTACTTCCTCTTGCGCAACCCTAGACTGGTGCATATCAACATCTCTGGTCTGACAGCAACAAACAACTCAGCAATGAAGATCATCGCACAAGGATGCCCTCAATTGGAGTATCTCAATGTATCGTGGTGCAATAACATCGACACTCACGGGATCAAAAGGGTAGTTCAATCGTGCCCGAAGCTGAAGGATCTCCGGGCAGGCGAGGTCAAAGGCTTCAACGACAAGGACTTCATGCTCGAGCTCTTCAATCGAAACACCCTTGAACGACTGGTTATGCATCACTGCGAAACTCTTGATGACGAGTCACTGAGGGTCCTTATCGAGGGCCTTGAACCCGAGATCGACCCTTTGACCGATCGTCCTATCGTCCCACCTCGTGCTTTCAGACACCTCGACTTCACTCGCTGCCGCAACATCACCGATAAAGGTCTTCAATCGCTCGCCCACAATGTCCCCCATCTCGAAGGTCTACAGCTCTCCCAATGCCAAGGCCTGACCGACGATGCTCTCTCTGGCATCCTCGCCTCCTCACCGAGACTGACGCATCTCGACCTCGAAGAGCTAGATGAGCTTACAAACACGACTCTTCAAAATCTCGCCAAAGCTCCCTCCAATAAGCGCCTCGAGCACCTCAGCATCAGCTACTGCGAGAACCTAGGCGACAGCGGCATGCTTCAAGTCGTCAAGAACTGCCCAAACCTCAAGAACCTCGACATGGACAACACGCGGATCTCAGACCTCGTACTAATAGGAATCGCCAGCCAAGTGCGCTCGCGGAACGGGAACACCTCTGCGACCGGCGCACCCGCAAGGAATCCCAAAGTCGGGCTCCGAATGGTAGTCTACGACTGCCAGAACGTCACCTGGACGGGCGTGCGCGAAGTCCTCTCCCGCAACGCCGAAATCAAACGTCCCTTCCCTTCCTCCACATCCACACCAGTGACCAGCTATCCCTCCGAGATGATCCAGCTGAAATGCTTCTACGGTTGGCAGATGACGGTGGAAGAACACACCAAGCGCGTCCTCCGCGGTGATCTGGCGGCTGCCAGTCGGCTCGAGAGGAAGTGGGCCGAGTATATGATGGCGAATGAAGAAGCTGGCGCTGGCGGCGCGGGGAGTCGGAGGAGGAGAAGAAGAGCGAGGGAGGCGGCGGCGTTGCATGCGGATGAGGAGGAAGGTGGGGCCGCGATTGCGGGGGGGATGGGGGTCGGGAGGAGGAGGAGGGCGAGGAGTGGGGGTTGTGTTGTCATGTGAGGTAAGACAAGGCGATTGTGTAAGATTGAAGGTGCGGATAAGGGTGGGAAATGAGTTTAGGGGAATGATTTTCATGTGATGTACGATGAATGTTGATGGCGCTGTATCTTCGTCCGGGTTTCTGGACCTTTTGCTACAAGTATATCTGTCGAGATCTGGGTTAGGAGGGCGTTTGGTATCGGCTGGGGTGGCGTAGCACAGGACACGTATATAGGTTTTATAGCTATCTTAGCACAGATTTATCATCTTCACATACATATGCCATACCTCACGTCAACAACGGAGACAGATGACACTATTGTACCATCTTGTCCGGTTGTTGCAGAGCAAGAGTTGAACCCCGCCGATGCGAATTGCTTATCTCGGTGCTGGGGTTGCTGCCACAAGCCCTCCTCCACCCTTCATTACGGGAGTATATCTCCTACATCACGATGATTAAACGTCTGGTGGTTACAGTATGCCTACTCCACAGGACTGGTGTGAAACGATACGTGTACTTGTACAGCATCACCACCACCACCACCACCACCGCCACCACGCTTCTCCCCCACAAAACTCAACTCCCATCATCTTCTACCCCGACCTGACGTTTCCGAGCTCATTCCTAGCGTTTGGACCCTACCCTCCCTGATTCCAGTGTCCAGTGTGAATAGATACATGTACCTTATAGTTGCCGATCATAAGCGCGCATGGGGACTAGCAGTTCGTTACGGTTCGTTCAAGCCGTCGGTGACGGTGACGGTGCCGGTGTCGAGTAAAGGGAGGGGAGGGGAGGGGAGGGGAGGGGAGGGCATTGTGCTGGTGCGGGTGCGGGTGCGGGATGAGTGAGGCTACCTACGAAAGTGGCGACAGGAACATGGGTGGATGGTGTGTTGGGTAGATGGAGGAGGGGATGATGGTGCCTCGGAAATGCTCAGAATTCCGCCGCAACTGGACGTGGAATGCAATCCAGAATATCTGCGTGGAAACTGAGTCATGGCTTTTGTCCCGAACGGTGCCAAAGGGGAGAATGAGAATGAGAATTAGATAAGTGAGTGTCGGTGTAGAAGCTGACGGTCTGTACGAATGTCCTTGTCGGTGGAGATGAGCCGGAAGCCCTGTCGAGATGAGGAGGTGAGTGTTGGGTAGAGTACATTGATTCCGGCAGGCTTTGGTTGTTGCTTGAGGTAGGGCTTCGTTCCGCAGTGTAATCGTTGAGATAGTCAGCGCGGAGAAGAAATATGGTTAGCGAGGCAGTCATGGCTCAAGTACTCCAGATTCTGGTAAGGAATACACGGGAATGAAAGTGTATACTGTCACACGGCGGATATGATTGACGTGCTGTTTTTCTAGCGCTGTTGGGGAAGAGCGTTGTCTCACGTGCTTGCAGCCAGCCAGGGGAAGGTCCTACGGGTAGGTGGGACATAGCCTTCTCGGTGAGGATTGATTATCTGCAGCTTTGTGCTTGGAGTCGTTCTTCGAAGTGACGAAACTAGAAAAGGCCAAAGCCATTTCGGATATGACCTGTGTTTTTCGATTCTGTGCTGGCGTAGGCTTTGCGCAGAATCTATGTGGAAGCTACACAGCCGAGGAATGTGACTGGTGTGGTCGGTGAAGAGCATGTTTTTGGGAATTGAGCCCTCTAAAAACGCGAGCACAGCCAGCGGGGTCGGTAATTTCAGCGGTTGTGAAATGACTTAGTTATCAAGCAGAGCGGAGCAGCACGGTAGCTGGGAGGCTGAAGCAAGAGAATGGCGAGTTCGTTGTTGAGTCTCTTGAACCGATCGATGGCTCATGACATGCAGCGGTTCGGTTCGTTTGCAGTTGAGCTCTAGTGACTGGTTGGATAGGTATTGCTGTTTCGGTAACGCAGCTGAGCTAGGTATGTCCGCTTGGTAGGAAATGCACTCTTTTTATCCCGCCATCATCTAAGAAGGTGCGGTATGCGTGAAGGGTAGCCATCTCCTCCGCGGCTTCTTGTCTGCTGGGTTTGAGACTCAACGAGCGAGCAATACCTTCCTAATTAGAATCCAAGGACAGTCGTTGAGAGCTCTGGGAGATAATCATCCCCAAGTATGCTTTGAAAAGCGGCGGTACAAAGTAGACTGGTCGGCTCTTCAGTGTTCTGGTACACAAACTTGCTCCAGGAGAAAACGAAAGGGACTTCGAGAAGAGGCATCTCATTTCAACTTGGATATCGGCTCAGAACCGGAACTCTTCAGCATCAACGCGCACGGCGGAGTTATGTAGGGAACAGTATCTGGGCCTGCGCTACATAGTGTACCTCCATAATGAAAGCATCGATACAGTAAATGAACTGAGAATGCCTACTTTGAAGGATTCAGTAAGAAAAGGAGGCCAGGAGGTAAAGGATGCCGCCTTTGGTGTTCACACCGTAGCTTGCGGCGTCAGGCATGACTAAGCCGAGCTCGCGCCTACGTCCTTCTCCGCTTGATCGACACAAATCTCCAGCATAGTCCACAATCGAAAGGCATGCGATAAAGCCATCCCACCGCCCAAACCCACAGCCTCAGAGAAGCAACGCAGCGGGAGAATTAAGGCTGGCAGGGCGGTGACGCTCTGTGTCAGTCGACTACCAAGATGGATGGCGTTGATACTTCGTGGTCGTCCTAGGAGACCATACCTTACCATCATCTTGAGGCACAAGTTGCTCCAGCACTCGTGAATGTCCTGAATGTGGGCAAATAGATAATTAGCTAGGCTCAAGACATTGTTCTTCCTGTCGTTCCTGCTATGCCACGTCTCCTTGACGATCTGTTGTTGTCACACCTAAGTGAAACAGCTGTACGAGTACCTCCACGACGAACCGAAGCATAATCGCTTCTCTTCCCGATGCCCCAATGCGGAACAATGGCGATTTCGATATGCTCAAGGACCATGTGCTACGGGGTTCAGATGATATGCGTTCAACTTTGACGTTATCAGCATCAGTGTCATCCTCCCATCTGGCCTTACCTCGACGCCGAACGCTGTGCCAAGGCCTGGCCCCTCATCAATGTGTGATACATCTGAGAGGCTTACATCTTTTTAGTGCCATTGACATACAGCGCACGACGCAGAACGATAGGGGTAGACATCGAAGAAGATTCCGCGAGGCGGCCAAAACGGGCGCCCTGTCACGGCCTCCGAAGATAAGGTATTTTTTAGTTGATAACCTTGCTTACAAGGCTCAGAGATAAGGTATGTTTTGATACGATTCACCACGTTATCTTTGTGAGATTATACCTTAGCTGCTGATTTCTCTTACCTCATCAACTCCCGACTATGTTATTAAATCGTGCTCCTCGTCCGTTTCCTATCCACTTGTTATCGAAGCAACGTGACGATTAAGCCTTAGGAGAACGTTGGCAACACCGGTTCAAGAAAAGCTATCTGAACTTTGTAAGAGCAAACGCAAATATGAAAGAAGCGGGAAGGATCAGCCAATCTGGTGAGCTTGGGCGCTTACGGGCGATCAGCTCTCTTATCTCAGCCACAGGCATCAGCGCGTTGTCTTATGCCCGTTATCCCATCACCAAGGGAGCGTTGAGGCCGTCCTTCGAAGGTGCTTCTGGATTGCTCTAGACGGCGATGGAGGGGTTATCGCTTTCGCACTGCTAGTTTGACGGCCGTTGCGTACAGCTTCCAAAAGTTTCATCACCGGAACAAAGGGAACGGGCCGGTCGTGTCCACTTGGAGACATTCTGAGGTCTGCTTACCACAGGTAAGAGAACGTGGGAAGGGCTCATGTATCGGTCAGCTGTAACCCATGACCTTCTCTACCCTGCAATGCTGTACAGCCGTGGTCTTCCTTCAGGGTTACCGGGACGCGGTCTGGCTTCCGCGCCGCTCAGACATTCCTGGTCTAGGGTCCAATCTCTGAGTTCAGAAATTACTCTAGACGGGACGCTCAATCGTCGAGGAATACTCGTCTCGAAGCTTAAGCTCTTGGTGGACTTTCAGTATGACGGCCGGTCAAAGCAGAGTCAACTTCATGCTCCCACGCATGCGTAGTTGGCCAGCTGGGTTATCGTCCACTTATCTCATCCCTTGATGGATCACTCTCGAATAGTCAAACCTCATATGGTGGTTACTTGAGCGCGGGAAATCTCATCCTGCCCTTTCGAGACGCCGACAACTTTGCCGTGGCTTCAAGCGGAGACTATTGCAGTACTCCCAGTGGCGAGACACTCGAAAGGAACGATTCGAAGACCGCAGGGTGATGGTGGATCTTGACTACATGGCCTTGTCGCATCAGTTATCATCCCGTGTCGAAACCCTCCGGACCGGTCCATTAATACCTCACTCGGACGTTTTCGTGGTAAAGAGGTGGATGCCATCGATAGCTTGGCGTACTGTTTCCGTAACCTTAGCTATATCAGTAACGCGGCGACGATCCGTGCGAAAGAGATTTGACAGTCCACTGAAGGGCAATTGCCAACCTTCTTTCTCTGATTTAAACGATCTTCGCAGGCACAGGTATAACTATCTACCAGGTTTCTCTTTGCCACCCAAACTTTCCCCTTTCGGGGCAGCTGCCTTTCCCAGCTTGAGAGCGAGTCACTCATATCTCTCTTCAGGTTGTGTCAAAATGCCACCACCCATGGACTGGGGCACGCTCTTCCGCATGGCGAGAATGAAGAGGTCCGGGACGCCTCGTGGTCGAGTGCGCTGAGTCAGGCTTTCTCAGGCCTTCGAACTCGTTATCACCGGTCTATCTTCGAGGATTCGCAAAAAAAAAAAACCGGCACTCACTCTCTGTGTCCACTTCGTTGCGCAATCGAAAGCCGGTGAAGAGGTGCCAGGACCTGATCGAGCAGTGTTGTTGTTTGCTCTGGGCCTCATGAGCACATGAACTTCGTCGAAGCTTCTGGTGCTTTTGAAACCAGTCTTTGAAACAATCCACTCTAGAGGGAACACGCCTTGATACTTGGGCATCTTACCATATCGGGATATATTTCCAGTCATTCGCTCGGGGACCAGCGTACCTAAGAGCATGCACATTATTATCATATGTCTTGGAGGTCGAGGACTATCCCGAATGGCCCGAAGACTCGCCTGGAACGTTGGAGCTCTGTGAAACACTCCTGGGCTTGACGGGTGCAAATATCATAGCGTCGCTGTCAGTGCCGTCCCTCAAGTCGTGTCTATCACATTGACAACAATACGGTTAACAGCACCACTTCACCACTTTCTCACTGAGGAGAGGCTTAAACCTGTATCGATGTCGACGCCAACGACACCTTTCTCGCCGGAGGCCAAGCAATCAAGGAGCTTGAAATTCGTAACACTATGGAAAAGCGAATGAACATCCTGATTGAAGCCTGTTTTTACTACAACGTCAGTTTGATCTTCGACCATTCCCGGATGGCGGTCATCAAAGCCCACGTGGCCGTAGAAGTGGGTCGTGCACTATGGATCTCATGACATCAGCAGACCTCCAGATGACGGAACAGGAATCATCATTCTCTCGCGAGCAAGAAAGAAGTTAGAATCACGTCAATACTGATCGGTACTTTGGTAAACATGGGACATCTTTCACTGCGCTTACATTAGTTTCTAACCACCGCTTGCCCTGTGCTGTCAGGCGTCGAGGATCTTACACTCAAATATGTCCCCTCGAAGGTACCAGAGCCAGCAATCATGCTTGTGGAAGACTTCGCGAAGATCCCTTAGGCAAGGGTGCAGTGAGGTAGTGGAGAAGTGACCTTTGACCTTGCGGACGTTTCAACACTGAGGTAGTGGCAATTCCGTTGTCCAATGGCGCAACATCCTCCCCCGCATCGTGATCGTACCTGGATCGTGGCCGGCATAATCGTTCCGAACTCTATTCACTCTCAATATACATAAAAAGAATTTTCAGCATTCAGATTCAGTTGTTATTTCTTGTTTCTTCATGGGATCCGGATACATTGCGTTGCACGCCACATGATTGAGGATGATGACTTCAATCATGTTTTCTCCCACTATATGTTTGTGGGCAATAGATGTCTCTTCATTGCCATTGGCAGCTATCGCTCTACTCGTAGCCGGGGCAGTCTATGTGGCGTTTGTCTATCTTTTCCATCCGCTCTCACGCGTGCCTCCAATTCACTGGTCTGCACCGGTGTCCAGCAGCTACACGCTGTATTTGCTCTACTCCCACTCTCGCCGTGTCTGTCTATACGATGCACATACCGGCAGGCAAGGGCTAAGCGAATCACATCCAGTTGTGAGGGTAGGGCCGAACGAAGTGTCAATCATGACTAACGAAGGTATACGGCTTGTCTACGGTGGCGGTTTCGGGAGGTCTTCGTGGTACGAGTTATTCGAAAACTTTGGGTATGTTGGACTTGGAGTATTGGATGGCTCAAATTAGTTTGAATTGGCTGACATGCTTTGCCTTCTGATATAGGAAGCAAAACATGTTCTCCTTCAAATCCAGCCAGGCACACATTACGCGCCGGCGTATCTATGCCATGAATTACTCCAAGTCCGCCATCTCACAGCCGCATGTTCAGAACATCATCAAGACGCGGATCTCCACGTTGATACGATTCATAGCTCAGCAGACGAGCTCTACAAGTCGAACGGACGGTAAAAGCTCTCCACTTGTAGTTCGAAACCTATTCCGAGCTCTTCAGGCCGACGTCTTCACCGCGTTCGCGTTCTCCGAAACCGTTGGTACAAACTTCCTCGATAATCTGGGTGTTGGCAGAGCAAACACGTCAGAGGAACTGGGCATGGACCTGATAGACCTTTTCCACGAAGACAAACGTGATGCTTTCTTTTTCTGGGAGAGCGAGTCGCCTTTCAAGTATTTCGCTCGTTTACTTGGTTGGGATGGGCCTGTCGCTCATATGAACGCGGAAACCTGGGTCTCTAACTTGATATCTGGGTACGAGGCAAGTTTACAAGTGTCTCCAAAAGACATGCATCCGATGAATCAGAAACGACTCGGGGATAACAGCGTGTATGGAAAGATGTTGGTGTGGAGGAACACGCAGACGGGTAGACCGCTCTCTTGGGAAGAGAGGGCAAGTGAAATGATGGACCACGTTGGTTCGAGTTCCCCGAATATTCCTAAATCTTCGTGGCAGACTTGTGACAATCGGCGCATCTAGGAGCCGGTCAAGATCCAGTTCCAGCTGTCTTGGAATACATAACACGCCGGATCAGTCTCCACCCAGACGTTCAGGCCCGTTTACGTGAAGAGCTTACCAGCTCGCTGCCGTGCCAAAACGAGGAAAGGACGTATGCGATGGTCGATGTCTTGCCGTATCTGCACGCCGTTGTCTTGGAGGGGGTAAGACTTGTTGACACGATCGATTCGTATCAGAGGAGGGTCATTCCAAAAGGCGGCTGCATGATAGAAGGTTATTATCTACCGGCGGGAGTAAGCTTCTTCTCGGGCTTCGATCTTGGACGCGTTGTTATATCGTTCCAACACATAATCGCTGATACTGTTTGCCCTCATCAGACAGTGGTTTCTGCCCAGCCGTATATCATCAACCGCCAAGCTGATATCTTTCCCAACCCCGAAACCTTCAATCCAGACCGCTGGCTCGTCAATAAAGAAAACTACAAAGTCCTATACAAGACACTCTGGACGTTTTCAAGCGGACCCAGAGGATGTATTGGCAAAGAATTTGCGTTTGCAGGTACGTAACGGATTCCCTTTCTGATCCGCAAGGATGAGCTGTTACGTCACTGAAAAGACGTCGGAGCCATCCTGAGTTTGACTAACAACTCTATTGGTGACAGTAATGAAAATGGCGTTAGCAGAAATCTATACCAGCTTCACAACGGAGGTGACAAACGAAGATAGACCGAGGAGACCATGGGAAGATGGTCATCCGATGGCGGAGTTGCAATTCAAAATGGTGACCCAGTGAGGAGGGAAAAGGTGAAAAGCTGGCGAGGCGCTCATCAGAGCTATCTGCTTGTATCATTTGCTCTATGGATTCAGACATCTAAAAGTTAGTTGCCAGCACTTTCTGCTGTAGTACTCCGCCTAGGGAGCAAAAGTTGTTGTGTATGTCATTCTATAATAAATAGTATACTACCCAACATGGATGGATATCTTTATGTTTAGTTGACAGATCAGCACAGTGCAGCATCGCATATGCCTAACCTAAACATCAGGCTCAAACATACACCCCGAGGTCCTTTCAGGAATAACATCACACAACACCAGCCTCCCGAAACCAGCAACATCCATACCAACTCCCTTCCAGTCCCACCGCGCTCCTCCTCCACAACCGCCCGCAGATCCAGCCCGTTCAGTCTATCCACGACCTCGCATCCACACACACACATATACACTCCACCGCGCGACTTCCACCCCCTCGCGCTCAGCCTTTAGACCCTTCTGCAACCACGGCTCAAACTACCTCCTCCCCCTAATAGTCACCCTACCACAGCGACTTCTCTCTCTCTCTCTCTCTCTTACCCCATTTCCCCTTCGTCAACCTATCTTTTCTCTTTCCTTATGTAAATATGCAGCTTGGTCGAGGTTTAATCCTTCTCCTCACCTGAAGCCAGAAGGACTGAACTGCTCGCTGCTATTTCGTGAAGGTGTTACCATGCTTTACTCTTGCAACATGGTTTCTGGTTAGAGATGTGGTGACTGATTCCGGCTGGACCCCTGCTGACTTTCAACCAAGTGCGAAATGGTAGGTTGCAACTCTAGGATGACGAGAAAGAGATCTTGTGGCTTCTATAACTTAGCTACTTCGGGTTTCACCAGCATACCATTTTCTGTACCGGTAAGGCCAATACTTTGATGGAGCCCTTTCGCGCTTGAGAACAATGTCAAGCCTTTCTGCATACAACGAAAGAGAACATGATGGGCCTCGTCTGTGCTTGTTCGGTTCTTGTTGATTGGACTATTCGAGTACCAAGGGTCAAGCTGTAACAGAGGATCTAAACCAGAGCTATGGAGACACAAGCAAACCCAATCTATCAAGAACCTATCACTACGAGCCATTGTTCACCGTCACCCTCCCCAGATGGGGGTGTGTTGCTCTTCATGCACCTTCTGCGGCGTGGAGATGAGTTGACGCGAGGAACAATGCGATTCCAAATCAGAATTGTCCATGCTCTAATTAATTGAACAAGATAGTTAAGGTGTTTCTTAACTTTCAGCATTCAGGAAAATTCTATAATAATTCGGAGTAGGGATGTTCACATAAAGTATGCAATGAACCCTGTGCCCCACCTTTGCCATGCATCAGCCCGGACTGGGATTTAAGATCAACCAACAATCCGAGATCCCCACCGAGACTTCTCCACTGGAAGAAGTAATGATCGCAGAGCAGATGACTATGGTAATGTTCTTGCTACTGAGTAGTTTCTCGGCAACTGCAGATCGCCGGCATTGCTAAGAGGTCTGCCACGAGGAAGGATGGCGGAAGCTCCTCCAAGGTTCACGAAAGCTCGAGAGGCTCAGCTTGCTTAACAAGTTTCACCGTCTTGAGAAACTCCTACTCAAACTTCGATATCCTGGCTAAAGACAGTGATTGAGATGTCTACTGTCCAGCGTCTTGCTCGCCACGCAGCGAGTCTCACCTATGGTATCATCACGCTACTCATGTTCATGTTCTTAGCATTCCGTGATGGATCCCTCTTCAAACACTCCACAGAGAAAGAGAAGAATGAATTGGCATTGGGTTTGTTCTCAACCACCCATCTCCACCTACTGGTTACTGACACCGTGCTCTCCTACAGCACAAGACAAGCTTTGGAATCTTTCGAAGAATCCGAACGGGTTGACACACGCCTTCTACACCCTCTCACACGGAATCAGGCTTCATTACGTTACTAGTGACCAACGCTCTAATGAACCTCCAAAGATCGCTCCGAAGAATGTCATAATCTTCCTTCATGGATTTCCTGATAGTTGGGCTCTCTGGCAATCCTCGCTCTCCTCCTCTACTCTGCGTTTCGGAAGCGCGCTTGTAGCCGTCGATCTACCAGGCTATGGCGGCAGCGACGGCTTGGAAAATCATGGAGCGACGGACGTTTTAGAAGCAGTGACCGAGTTCGTTGTTGGGATGAGGGAACTATATGGGATAGATGGAGAAGATGACATGGAAATGCCGAAGAGGGAAAAGAGAGTGATCATAGTAGGACATGATTGGGGATGTATCATAGGATCTAGACTTGCTGCTGAAGCTCCTCAGTTGGCCGACAGGTTCATACTGAGTAACGCTCCACATGTACGCAGTTCACCTACGTTTCCCTCCCCCATCTGGGCTTTCAATCGCTAATACCTTGGAATTTTAGCCTCCGTTGATAGCAGCGAACGTTGAAAGCATAATATCCTCATCTTCGAAAATGTTGACAACCTTCGCCCACCATCCGCTATCATCACGATCCTTACTCCGCAAGGCACTCTTCACACTTTCACCATTACTTGATCAGATCAAGAAGTCAGGCTACGCGTTTGTCTTTAATCTTCCGCTGCCTGTAGTTGCTCTGGCCGGCTCCATGGGGAATTTCTGGTTCCTACGAATGTGCCACCGTATTGCCGCTGGTAAAGATCATCCCTTCGAAAGCAAGGACGCGGCAGAAGCTATGGCGAGCTCCCAAGGTCCAGGAGCATATGAGTCTAGATCCTTGACTGAAGCGCAGGAGAGCTACCCGGACTCCGTCAGGAGACGTGCATCGTCAGGTGGTTTCACCGAGAAAATTCGGTACTACCGCGAGGGTCTCTTCAGTGATCCCTGGGTCAAGTCTCTGGAGACTCTCGCTACCCTTCACGCCATTGGTGAGGGTTTGAGGTCGAACAGTGCTGGCGGTTTGTTCGATGACGAGCCCAAAGGTTCACTGAAAGCCAAGACAACGATCGTGTGGGGGTTGATGGACCAAGCTATTGATCAGAGGATTGCACTGCAGGGGATCGGTGAATATATGACACGAGGAAGTCAGGTGGTAGTATTACCAAGGACAGGGCATTGGACTCCGAATGAAAGAGCGGGAAGCAGAGCGTTTGAGAAGGTGGTTGAGTGGGCGGCTGGTGGAGAGAAGGGGAATTTGGAGCATATGATTAACGAAGTATACGAGGGAGCCCGGATTACCATTGAGAAATAATCGAAGCTCTTGCGCGTTACCTTTGAGCTGAATCTACAATCATTGGTAATTACCGTACGTGCCAGCATGTACTAAATCCCTCCTTGCACCATGATATCCGTCCGCAGTCGTCACAGGCTGCATCGTAGAGTGAAGGGTGTGTTGTGCACACTTCTAGATGTAGAAATTAGAAGCG
>JAABUP010007529.1_pt1 | contig 14521 bp, 9 predicted proteins | sample 5559201 | NCBI WGS metagenome assembly JAABUP01 (sample SAMN10711887, study PRJNA513373) | rock metagenome | isolation source: Antarctica rocks | place: Antarctica | reverse complement strand
CATTGTAATTGATATATTCTGGATTCGTGAGAAAAGAAGATGGATGAAATGATGTTGGTTTTTTGAAACAATAACAGGTATGGTACGGAGGACTATATCGAGCTTATTATTTCTAACTAATCCATGTGTTGGTGGGGCAGCAGACCCTCGGCGCCGCTCAATTCCTGTGGCACGAACGAAGGCACAGTCACACAGCGTTTCATGTTGCTTTAGGGATCTAAGGAAGTTGTGATCAGATAACGTACGGAGCGCTTACAGGGCAGACAACCCGATGGTGACACATACGAGGGGACCTTTTGCGGAACATTCCACCATATAGTAATGCGGATATAAAAATCCAAGATGGGATTCGTGCTGAAGCGCTGGGGCGAAGGCCAAAAGACTAACGCAAAGATGGAACGCTCACGAATCTTTAGATGGCAGAATTTAGAAGAATGTTCACCTGTGAATGAGTTGCGGCTCATCATCCTAACCCCCCGAATAGAATACTCTACATGTATGTACTCTACTCTAAATCCGATGATACTTTCGACGCAATAATCATTGCTCGACAAGCACAGTCTTTCGTGATAGCGATGAACAAATTGTGCACTCCATCGATCTTCCCCTTCCGTTGGATATCTAGATAAACTACATGTCATTCCCCTAAGATCATTCAGCGTTAGTCTTCCGCGAGTGCGGCCTGACTCGGGACAGGGAGGTCCGGACAGGGAGTTCTAACCTGATTTGGTAAGATGATGAGGCTGAAAAATGAAAGACAGTGACTGCAAGATGGACAACACCGCTCTGGCGGTTAGGTTAGGGTGGTTAGGACGGGTTAGGGATATGTATATGTCTTGAGTGAGTTCCCTGTCCGGGCGTCCCTATCCTGAATCTGTGGCTCATAAAGAGAGGGCTCGGACACTGGCGATTTGTTGAAGCATCTGTAATAGACAGGAGAGATGTAGAGGTTGTCTCAGTGTTATCAAGTCTAATCTTGAGGATAAGCGGAAAACGGCGGGCTTACATTCCTTATACTGTGACATTCTTGGAACAGGCATTGCTCAAGGCCGCGCAAAGGAAGTCCTTTTTGCGCCCAAGCAACACAATGGCTTCCACTTCTGATTCGAACTATGACTATCCCACACAGGCGCCGACACCACCAAATGGCACAACATCTGACTCCAACATCAACTCCCCGCCCATCACCGTCCTTGCCTCCTCCAGCGCAGTGCTCTCCGGCCGTTTGACAGCAGCAACGATAGTCATATCTCTAACAAGCGGCAAGATAACATCGATATTTCACTCCGTCATTCCGGCATCTGACTTCCCACCTGGGACGCCTTACGTCGATCATTCCCCTCATATACTCCTTCCTGGACTTGTCGATGCTCACGTCCATCTGAATGAACCGGGTAGGACAGAATGGGAAGGTTTTTGGACAGGCACGAGAGCTGCGGCGTCTGGAGGCGTGACGACAGTTGTGGACATGCCCCTGAACGCTATTCCACCAACGACGACAGTGGAGGCCTTGAGGGAGAAGGTGAAAGCTGCTCAAGGGCAATGTTGGGTTGATGTTGGCTTCTATGGGGGCATTGTACCGGGAAATGCAAGCGAATTGAAAGGGCTGGTGAGGGAGGGTGTGAGGGGGTTCAAAGGGTTCTTGATTGATAGTGGTGTACGCGGCTACTGTGGGAACATGATAGTGGTTGCTGACAGAGACTCCCCTATCTAGGTCGACGAGTTTCCTGCCGTGTCATCGTCCGACATTGCCAAGGCCATGGCCCAACTAGGAGAAGAACCCACTACGCTCATGTTTCATGCCGAAATGATACCCCCCATCACTGATTCTGTTGGCGACCTCGCACAGTGGTCTCTCTCACCACTCTTACCTTCCGGCCCTTTGACATCGTATAACACCTTCCTACGTTCCCGACCGCCATATTTTGAGACCTACGCAATCTCTGAGGTTATCGCCCTAAGCTCCTTAGCGCCCGCACTGCCATTACATATAGTACATCTGTCGGCTATCGAAGCCATACCATTACTTCGAGAAGCACGGGCGGCAGGAGTAAAGATTACAGCGGAGACATGTTTCCACTACCTCTCCCTTTCCGCCGAAGCCGTCGAACAGGGTGACACAAGACATAAATGCTGTCCACCCATCCGTACGCAGGCAAACCAAGATGGCTTGTGGTCAGAGCTTCTCCGTGAAACTGACAGCGTCATCAAGACGGTCGTCTCGGATCATTCACCATGCACACCCGATCTCAAACTTCTACCTCCGAACCTCGTCAAGCATGGCAGTCAAGGCATCGATGAGAGCGAGAAAGGCAATTTCTTCTCCGCATGGGGCGGCATCAGCTCCGTCGGCCTCGGTCTCAGTATCCTTTGGACAGAAGGTTATAAGCGAGGCATCACTGCCGAAGACGTCGTAAAGTGGTGCTGCACGAATACGGCAAAGCAGGTTGGACTTGAGCTTCAGAAAGGAGCCTTAGCCGTAGGTTTCGACGGAGACGTTGCGGTGTTCGATGATGACGGAGAGTTTGTGGTGGAGCCGAGTACGATGCTCTTCAGGAACAAGTGCTCGCCTTATCAGGGGAAGACTCTAAAGGGCGTCGTGAGTGAGACTTGGGTGAGAGGGCAAAGGGTCTATTCTAGAGCTACTGGGTTCGAGAAGAAGGGCCCTGGTGGGCAGCTTTTGTTGGAGCCGAGGAAGTTCAGGGCCTGAGATATTCAAAGAGGAAGGATGGCAGAGTTGAATTTGGTAGATATACGGCTCGGATCTAATAATGAGTTCTGGGAGGAAAATATAGAGGCACGCATCGAAACATAGGCTTCATATTTACATCATCGGCCACACTGGCTGGACTTCTGGTTCACACCGAGCAGGCAATCTTCTTTATCTTATGCTGCCCTGTCCCCGTTTCTTGAAAGGTTGTCTCGGACGATCGTCATACTTCACTGATCATAGAAATAGACCATAGAAGACACAATAATGCCAGCTCTTTCAATCTGCAGTGAACAGGGATGTGACGGGTAATACCGTTACTCAGACGTGAAGATAGTATTAGGCTGCCATTAGGTTCATAGCGTGAAAGGGTTCAGACAAGGCTCTTAGAGATCATTGCTGTAACTCTACATGTAGAGTACAAGCACTGTGTTTATAGCTTTCTCGATATCTTACTGGAGAAGGTGCTGCCTCGGCTAAATGCGCACTCAGCAAGATTCGGCAACATCCGAACGGAGATTTCAACATGTATGGAGGATTACCCGGACGTGAACCAAACAGCTTCAAAACCGCAAAAGGCTTAATGGCCAGACTTCCGCTCATATCTCGCCAACCCGCAGCCAAGATGGGTCAATCCTCGTCGCAGCCAGCTACACAGCTCGCCGCACAACCTGAAGTGAACGGCAAGCCAGAGAAGAGAAAGAAGAGCAAAAAGCGCAAGGAGAAGAAACGGGCAGATTCCGGTGGACATGCCCAGGAAGAAGAGATAGCTCAGGCGCTGCTGGAGATGAAAGGGTCACAAGCTCTAGACCTTGGTGCCCATGAGGACGAAGACAGTCTCGCCGCAGCGAAGCAGCTTCTTGCGGAAAGCTCACCGGTCCGCCAGGGCACGTTAACAAAGTTCAATAGCGATTCCGTGCTGCTCCGGGAGAAGGTTAAGTCAATGCGCAAAGTTAAGAAGAACAGTAGATTGAGGAAGGACCAAAACGAAGAATTGGACGACGGTGCGGATCTCTATGACTACGTTGAAGATCTTGTCGAGGGAGGTTCACACAGCGCGGGGAACCCGGCGGATGGGTATCGAAGAGCTCAACGGGATCAGAGTTCTTCTCAGCCTGTACCCAGTCTTGACGATAGCAATGCTGAAGTCATTGCACCTTACATGCGAGAATATGACGGACAACTATCTATAGCTGAGCCAACGATGTCAGCTGCACGCGCCCAAGACTCACCGGGTGATGATGCTACGGTACGCATATTCACTCCATGTTATGGCAATGATCATAGCAACGATCATTTAATGTACACTGGGTACTCACTACCTGTCCATCAGTACCAATCTCCGACCGATTGCACGAGTAAGAGACGCAAACGCAAGAAAAAGCAGGGGAACACAGGCTCTACCGCTGAAATCACTACGAGTCTCGGCCAAGGTTCAGTACTACGAAATGGGACTACTCAAAAGGTTTCAGCAGATGACCGTCGAACCAATGGCAGCATTTCGCCCCGCCACTCTGATACAGTGTCAGCTATAGACACTGACGATGTTACGGAAACGATTAACCAGCGCAATATGTCGCCAGATCTGTACGACATTCCACCAGATTCTGTTCTGCCTGGCATTGAAGATCCCACGTCTCCATCTCACAGGCGTTATTGGAAGCGACAACAGCAGCAGCGTAACAAGGCTATTGCTGTCAATGGTGACGGGCCCCAAAGGATTCATCCGTTATTTTCGAACGGCCAAGAGCCTAATGACCATGTTGATTCAAGACCTGAGGTCCTTGCGCCCGTCAACAAGGCTTCTTTGAAGCGCAAGCGACGTTTACCAGTGGTGGGTAATCATGATCTTGGGTCTAACCGACCTAAAAAGAAAGCCAAGTCTGTTGATTACAAGACGCAGCAAGTACGCGAAGCTAGTCCAAGTCAAGTCTCGAATTTGGGAGCAGGAGCTCGGAAAGAAGGGCCTTACACGGATGCCGAGATCGCCAAACTGTTTTCCTTCCGCGACGAATACTGCCAGGAGAACGACCTCACACCAGAGCAATTCAACAACAAAGTCCACGCAAGCGCTCACAACAACGTAACGAACATCGACTTTTGGAACGAAGTCTCCGACGTGCTTCCTTACCGCACGCGTCACTCCATCCAGCGCCTCTGCCGTCGACGCTTTCATAACTTCACTAAGCGTGGGAAATGGACAAAGGAAGAGGACGAGGAGTTGCGGGAGGCGCACGAGCAACACGGGAATAAATGGAAGGTCATTGGCGACCAGATTGAGCGGATGCCGGAGGATTGTCGAGATCGCTGGAGAAATTATCTCAAGGATAACGAATTTCGAAATCGGGATATTTGGACCGAGTATGAGGTCGAGTGTCTAAGAGAGGCAGTAGCGGAGTGTATAGCCGCGATGAGAGATGCCAACGAGGGGCACAAGGAGAAGGAGGGATTTGGGAGAGATCCGGCTGAGCAGCCAGACCAGGAAGAGAAAGATATGATCAACTGGGTTATTGTGAGTGCAAAGTTGGGTGGGTCACGGAGCAGACTGCAGTGTTCGTATAAGTGGAAGTGGTTGCAAGAGGACTTCTTAAGAAAGTTGAAGGAACCGGACAAAAAGCTGAAGAAGGTTTTGGCGAGGGGCCCGAAGAAGCTGAATGCGTGGAGAGCGAAGCGGGCGAAGACGAAGTATCAGTTCATGCTACCTGGTGATAAGTACGAACTGCTAGACGCGTAAGCCACTCAACCCAATTACCTAGATCAATAGCATTCGAATTGCTAATCTCTTCATGCTGCCTACAGACTCTCCAAGCTCGGCGTGAACAACGATTCCGAAATCCTCTGGCGCAATATCGGCAAGAAGTCCTTCCGCGCCATCTGGACAGCTGCAGTTTCCAGATACGCGTACTTCGAGATGAAAACCACAATCCCATACACAGAAAGTATGACCTTCAAAGAAGTCGTCGCGACCCTGAAGGAAAAACTAGAAACGGAGCACGCAGGCGAACTGGACACGCATTGGGAACCTCCTCCCGAGGATCCTGTCTCCAAGAAGTCGACAAAAACAAAGTTGAGTGAGAAGACAGTGGAGGAGAACGATGTGGACGACGACGATGACAATATTGAGGATGGCCATAACCAGAACAACGAGGCCGGAGAAGTGCATGAACAGGCCACAGATGACGAGCCGGACGAAGCAGAGGAAACGGGTAACAGTGAGGATGAGAGGGATACGCGTATGTCCGACGACGATGTCCCAGCCAGCGACGAAGACGAACCCGACACCCATATCTCCGACGCCGAAGTCCCAGACAGCGACGAAGAACAAACAGCATCACAAATGACCGAAGCCGAAGTGGACGAGCGACTAGCAGGGCAGCTCGAGCTTCTGCGTGATGCGTAGCCGTCTCGCCACGTCGGTGTGCTTATGCTTGTTGTATTGCATGGCGGCTGCTGGCAAAGTGGGCGTCGCAAAGGCTTTTTTTCCGTGCAGGGAGGTAATGCGTATTTAAGGGCTCGGGCTAAGACTGGCATGGCTGAGATGAGAGTACATGCTTGGTAGGAGTGCTGGTTGGCTTGAGTTGTGAAAGGGCTAGTGCTCTGAATCGGTTTCGCGGGGGCACTGCTCGGGTCGATACTGATGAGATCGTTTGGGAGAATTGTCTGCGTTGCTGTGCTTGGTACACAGTGGTGATCGCTGGGATTTGTGTGCGACGTAGCGCAGAAAAGTTACAGGCAATCGAGAGCTGCTGACGATAGTTCAACTTGGCTCCATCAGCGTGGCATGTGAGTGACGATTAGCGAGTGATGGTAGCCAGCAACTGATATTTAAACCCAAACGGAACAATTCTAGACTTTAATAGTACAAGCCGTCTGACGCGAAATCTATAAATCAACAAGTCTACAACTCATCTTTTCTATCATCTCTCTTCGTCCCATCCCCAGTATCTCGATTCTCCACCTCACCCTCATCATCCTCCCTCCTCCCCCTCCTCCTCCTCGCCAACGCCTCAATCTCCTCATCATAAACCGTCCACTCAGGAACCTGCCTCCTGGCCCTCTCCAACTTGGGCTCCTTCGTCAACGGATTATTACAGAGATCAATCGTCCTGGCCTCTTTCAAACTCTCATCACTACACCACGTCTCGCACCACAACCACTCCTGCGGCAGACTATGGATCGGCAGCGCCATCTGCATATGATTCGGCAGGTCCTGATCGAGATTGCTCAAACTATTCGGGTCGGCCGAGAGCTGATGGTACTGTTGTCTGAGACGGTCGCCGGCCGCGATCTGGCGGAAGCGTTTGAGATCGACGACGTAGAGGGCGGAAATGTGGTAGGGTCGGCCGCGCAGGAAGGATTTCCAATAGCCTTGTTTCCAGAAGCGGAAACCTTCCATTTCGGTGCGGGAGTCGCACATGGGGGTGAAGGCGTAGGGGGCGCCAGCGAGGTCATGCGTGACGAGGTCGTGCATGTCCGTGCGGACGATCTGGTCTGCGTCGACGAAGATGACTTTGTCGAGGGAGAGGGGGAAGAGGACGTCGAGGAAGAGGATCTTGTAGCCCCAGATCTCGCGCTGTTTTTCTTTCTGGGCGCGCAGCCAGTGCGGCCATTTGTATGTGACCATTTCGTAGGAGAAGTTGTATTCGGCGGCGAGGGTGGGGATGAAGTCTTTGAAGGAGGGCGAGAGGAATTGCTCGATGAACCAGAATTTGACGCTGTGTTTGGTGTGCCGCATGACGCTTACCATCATGATGTTGAGCATTCGCTCGTAGAGATGGCCGCTGGCGACGGAGAAGATGTTGATGTCAGCGTGTTCGTTCTGCTTGGCGAGCCCGACATTTGAAAGGATGGACTCTGCGAATTTGAAGCCTTTCGATACGTAGTCCATGGCTGATCCTACTTTTGGTCCAGCCTCAAGCACGTCTTCTGCTTCTTGTCCTGGTTTACGAGAGAACCGAGGAAACAATGTTTTCCCTTGGAAACTTGTCAATGCTATCTCTGTGCTCTCGTCTCCTGGCTGGGAACTGTAGCCCTTTGATCCAATGCTATCGATGTTGAAGATCTGCTGGTTACGACCGGCCTGCAATTCGATCTTCCAGAATCCAGGGTTCGCCTTGAATTGGAAATATCCTAGATTGGCCATGATGATGGTATCCGCAAAGTGCGGGTCTTTCTCGGTGCCTAAGACAAGCTGGACACCGCGAGGGGGAGGACCGGTAGTTACATCACGCGAGTGTCCCTCGATTAAGATATGTTCCAGCTCATACACTGCATCGATATCTGCTCCGTTCTTCAGACTGCTAAGCTTGATGTTATCAAGATCGTAATTGCACTCCTTTGGTGCCACAAGCCAGGATGGGGGAACATCCATTGCAAGATTTAGCAGAGCCTCTTTCGGTACGCCCTCGAAGTGCGCTGTCGGACTGCGTAGAGAACCGTCCAGTTCGAAAGATGGCGTGGCTGCCAGAACATGTCGATAGAACCTTTTGACAGGCAATTCTTGAATCCTTTCTCCCGGATTCATGAATAATTTGAGATGAACACCATCAAGTTCGGACAGAACTTTGAGTATTGGTATCCACCGCTGAGCGATCTCACTGGCTGGGTCAATGGCTACAACTACCTGGATCGATGCTGTGTCTTGATTTCCAGTCATGATCGCGGAGTGTGTAGTATTCCACTGATCAAAAGCGCTCATACGCAGTGTAGGTGCCGCTTCATAAATGCCTTCAGGGATGTCTGAAATGGTGGATAGAGCTATCAGCGAGGACAGCTTTGACGCTGCAAGAGGCTTGTCGATCTTGTCTTCAAGCCCAAGCGCGGCTAAAGCAGTATAGGCAGGTTTCAGACGTTTGGTCCGCTCGAATCCGAGAAGCTGGACGAAGTCCCTAGCAGTAAAGCTGGTGGATCGAGGGACTGGTCCAATCAGTCTTCCATTCAGCAGGAGACCCTGCTCGCCAGTGTTCAGGCTGAGCGAGCGGACCAGAGATTGCATAGCATGCCAGCAAGTCACTGTCAAGTTGTTGAACTCCGACCCATTAGCAGCCTTTGGTAATCGTCCCTCTCGCAAGACGTCCTTCAAAGCCTCAGGTTCTAGGTCGAACCCTCCCGTCTCCACAATCAACTCGGAGAGGTTTATAGAGACGTGGGATGATGGAGATGACGCCGCAGGGTTGTGCACAATTATTATTTCAACACCTCGATGTTCTTCACCGAACTTGACAGCCTCCAGAACCAGATTTGACCCTTCTGCCGAGTCGACATCCGCAATCACCATAAGATGGGCCCAGTCCGCCTTGGAGGCAGTCTCACTGAAAGGCAGTCGCGGGACAGCGTCGTAGATGTACTTATCTTCGCGATCTAATTTGCTCACGTCGATGAACTTGACACTGCTTTCATCCTCAGGAATGATCAAAGCATTCCTGCGGGCGGCAGCTCGGGACAAGAAGTAGCCTGGTAACCACGAATTTTCCTGAAACACTTCGTCGAAAACACCTCGCTGGATCGCCTGAAGATCTTGATTGACTCTGGTACTCATCGCCTGGAGCCAATTGTCGTTGCGCGGAAGAGCCACGCCGTTGATAAAGATCGGAGGGAGTTCCCCATCTGCACCTAATCTTGAGAGATACCCTTGGTCAGCGTTCAGTCTGTTCTGTGACTCTTCAGAATCGAGAACGTCCTGTAAAGAAACGATGGATCTGTCTCGTCGTAGCTTGCGATCCTTGACCGTGGAGTCATAAACGGCTCCGCTCGGAGTAGAGGCTTTACGTCCTAGCAGCGACTGCAAAGTATCAGTATGTACTGGCTCGGGTCTTCGATAGAGAGATGAGAAGTTTGACATACGGCTTCGAGGTATGCCAGCATACCACTCAGGCCATAGGTGTCGTGCAGATGGTACACGACCTTGGCCTGGTCCGTAGCACCTGCAGTGCGCATAGTAGGGACTAATCCGATCCGGATCGCCACCTTACGCTTCACGAAGCCCTGGAGCGACTCCACAAGCATTTCTATATCTTTTGGATCCGAGAAGTCCAGGGGTATCACCAGGTTATGTATGTCTCGCCTGACCGTTGGCAGCTGCCCTGGATATGTGCGTTGCAGGAGCTAGATGGGATGTTAAACAATAGCGCTTTCGAGAACTCTGAAAGCTTACAGCAGTTGGACTTGTGGGCCATCCTGCATATCTTTTGTCCTTTTCAATGTCGTTCAGCCAAATGATAACATTGCCTCCTTCTTCCGCATCCCGATAGTCGTATCTCTGCGGCTCATCCTCGACCTTGGACTGAGCGATAGCAGGATGGGACAACAGCTTCACAGCTTCGGGGCCTGTCAAGCCAAGGTCTCTTAGGTTGTTGATAAGCTTTCTCTCCCGCTTGAGGTGCTCGAGAAGAGAGAAAGCGTCAATTTGTCTTGCATCCACTTGCACGCCATTGATCCACATTATATTGTAGCCTGCCGGCAGGAACACATCGCGATTTTCGCGGAACTCAGTCATAAATTCAGTCGTGGCATTGCGCGCAGAAATTGTAGATGTGTACTTCGGGAAGTCTTGGGACACCTTGATCAGAGCGTCGAATGGGTCTTCGTTGCTCATCACGAAACTTGCAGCTTTGACACCGAGGTTGTAGAGTTCCGACGTGGATAATGGCTTCAAATCTGCGAGCTCATCCCCATCCAGACCTCCATCCGTAGCTTCGGAGACAGTCACCTCATTGGCCTTGTCGCCCTTTTCAGCCTCTCGATCGTCAATCACTATGTAGTCTGTCCGCTTGAGGGCGAGCTCAACGCCGTAGCCGTTGATCACGAGTGGCTCCCCAGCAGATGACGTTGAGGGCTTATATCGGATGCGGTAGGAGGTCCGGCCAGCCTTAGCCGTGTTGCTTACGGTTTGATGGAAAGGGCCGAAGAGCGGCGAAGTAATATCGGCATAGAGCACACATGGCGGAGCATCAGATGAGTTACCAAGGACACGGTCAAAGGGCAGTTCTTGAGGTTTTCTGCAGCGTCTTGAGCCAATATACCCACTTCAGGGATTCGATACTTACTTCAACCCGGCAACATCCTGCTGCGCACGCTCAAGCTCCGGCGAGCAGTACTTTTTTCCCTCAAAGTGTACCCATACTGGACACGCGGTGAACTCTGCTGCGACCAAAGACGGTTCCACGGAGGTATTGTAGTATTGATAGTGCGCTTCGATTCGAGGAGCTGCAGAGTGTATCGAGAGCGCGAATTGAAAGGACGATAAGGACTCTGGATCTGTAATATGTCCATCCTCCCCCAGCAGGCGCAGAAAGTGCGTGTATAGCTCGTGATCTGTGGTAGCTTCCCCAAAGTATCCTTCTGCTATTCGATCGAGGAGTGGAAAGTAGCATGTCGAGTTCTCCTCAGTTGCTGTTTCACTAAATTATATCAGTGCTGTCCACGTGTGGCATCATGAGCTTGACCTACAGAAGCTCGAGTAGATAGGGGGCTGAGTTGAAGGAGGCTCGCAGTGCAACGTTGACTGCAGGAGTACCTGAAGCGCATAGACAATGTAGTGAGACAGTTGCCAGGATAGCTCCCGTGAGCTTCCATGGCAATGGCGACATCCTCGTGGCGAAAGAATCTCAATATGCCAGTATCATCTTACAGATCAGGGCATACACTGCATGCTCAGCTTTCGATACATCGCCAGATCTGTGGCAGGGATCAACAAATCAATCGCTCGAAAGTTTTCGGGAAACCGTGCAGCAGCTGTACACTTTCCTGGGACTGTCAGGGATCTTCTACAAAGCTTCGGAGTTCGTGCTGTGTTGCATTTGCCAGATTTCAGAATTAAAAATAGATTATAGTACATAGCTCCCGTAGGACCCTGCTGCCTCCTCCCGCAGCTGCGTGTGTTCTTAGCTTCAAGTTGACAATGTGCCTTGCCACAATCAACGGCCACGACTGGTAATTATATCTGAGTGGGGTGTCATCTAGCACGCCCGAATGTGATAGCTCTAGCTTAAGGAAATTCGGGTGGTGAAAGTGTCAGAAACAAAGCTCTGTCAATTACAGTAACAATCTGATACATAGCCAGCGAGCTCTGCTGACAACCAAACACACTCTGATATGGTCAGGTACATAGCTCCGAAGGAGCTCTTCCATGGAGTCTGCCGATACGAACTAAAACGTATCTCTTATGCTTCAGCCGTGTGGTTCTCCGTAGTTCAATGACGTCGCAGGTTCTTATCCGCAAGGTGTAGATGTACTCCACTGTCTTACTTTGCGGCAACTTACACAACACCATGTCAAGAACGTGGGGGTAATTGACAACGTCAGACTGTTCCACAAGGCGGGGGACAAACCTGAGACATGGCGACGAGAACCCACACACGAATACAGGTATGCAGCAGACATGCGCCAAGTCCCATATGTTTGTGGAGAACGTTCAAGATACTTTTCTTTTGATTGATACCTGCCTTCAGAGATGTCTCATATACACTCTCGGAGAGCTTCGATAAACCACCAATGGCAAGCCCTAAGGCGCTGATACAGCCGAACACCCATTTTGCTCGTGAGAGTCCGTCCACCTTTGCGCTCCAGATGCCCAAGGGTCCGTGAACGTCTAAAACATTGGTAAAGAAACATGAGGTCATCATAAAGAAAGGAAATGGTCCGGAGTCCGGACCAAAAGCTCGGGTGTCCCGGGTAATATCTCATGACAAAGGAGAAATAGTAGTCCTCCATCACGTAAAAGGTGTATCGTGTCAGAGTCCGTGTTTCGTTGAGAGCGTTCAAGCGGCTCCAATGGTCAAAACAAACAAAAAGATCATAATCGTGCAAAAGTCATTCCATCTTCTGGTGGCCTCCTCCATCCACACCATTCATACCTCATAACTCGTCACTTTCGTCCCGCCGCTCTTATTCGTCGTAGCTTCCCAGATCATCCTATTTCTCTTCATCTCATCCACGTCGAAAGCAGGAGTCTCTCTTCCATCCCTTGATCCTCCGAATGGCGAGGCGCCAATGTTGGCGTCTCTACTGCCGAGCGCACTGGCGGACCTCATCTTCTTCAGTGACTTCATCTTTAATTTATCTTCCTTCTTAGCGATCTCTTTGATGTCACTTCGGGACTTCATCTTCCGGAGCTCCTTAGCGATCCGCTCAAGCGTGCTGCCTCCTTTCTTCGGGGTGACTGGCTCTGGAGACGGTGGCAGCGGTTTATCCTTGCACTTGCTACTGTTGCTGCTGCTCGTTGAAGGACGGCCACCAGTCGCAAAGCTGATACCAGAATCGGCCCTCTTACCCTTGCGGTGCAGATCCTCCGCCTCTGGATCGAAGCTGTCGACGCCAGTGATCTCCAGACATTCATCGATCACGCCGTTGGCAGCACGGAGGTATTTGTCCACTGTCTCTCTAGTAACTGTCCAGCCGTTTTGCTCACCAGGCCGTCTACCTTGGTTCTCCAGGTTCGACAGTATGCTCTTTCCGTTCTTTTCAACACCTTGAACGTATCTGAAGAAACCGTTTCGTTGAGATGCGAGGATTGCAGAGGTAAGCTGTGGTGTTGGTTGATTAGTTGTGGTTGGAGGGTAGAGGGTGTTAAGCATTGCGATACAATTCGCTTTGTTAAAGGGGATTAGTGACATCTCGTTGATCAATGTCTGCAGGAACACGTACATCAGCACAGACTTTTCCTGTTTAGATGTACAGGGAGATGTGACTTACCCAACGTCGCAGGCCAATGTATACTTGTGTGTAGAGAGCTTCCACCTTCCTCTCCTTATCCTCAATTGCCTTGACCCACGATACAACCCCAGGGTACTTCTTGCTGATTTCGTCACCCTCTTTACCCAGTGTGTTGCTGTCAATGCCCAATCTCCGCAACGCGCCACCAATCTCTCTTCTCCTCCTTGTCTCGAGGTCCCTGAGATAGTCCAAAGCGGTCAACGCTTGACCGAAGTCGACTTTAGCAATCTCGAACGGGAAGCAGCGCCGTACGAACGAGGTGATAAAGCTCGGGGGCAGCGAGCATGGCTGGGAGGGCAATTGGGATATCTGTGTCATGAGGCAGGATTTGAAGTGTGCTGTTGCAGCTTGTGCGGCGAGTTGTTGCTGTTGGTCTTGCGGGAATTGCGAGGATGTGGGGGAGGTATTCGTACTGGAGCCGCTGGGTGGGATTGGTGTACCCGCTCGAGACGAGATATGTGGAAGCGGCTGAGCTCGAGGAGCTGAATTGAGCGTGTACATTGTGCGTAGCGGTATTTCATAGCTGCCTGGGTATGTGAGGATGTGGTCGAGAATCCAAGGAAAGGCAGACCCTTCAGAGGAGGGGGGTTGTGAGTGGGTTGACGTCGACATGGCTGGACAATGACAGGAGATTTCAACCGAAACGAGAGACCAATAGAGTTGAAGTAAAGGAATTAGTACGCAGGCAGCCTCGCAGACTAAAGCTGGAAAAATTCAGGAGGTTGGTCGTTTGTCGTTGTTTTTGGGTTGTTGTTTTTGTTGCCGTTCGAGAATTTGTAAAGTGCCCGCCACAAAACAACAATCCCTCCCCAGATGGCAAGAATCCGAAACCAACTTTTGAACTCTGGAGAAAACACCTGCTTATCCCAACAACGTAGCAGAATCTGTCCGACTATTGTGTGATTGTCGCAATGATCCACCGGGTCGTGGAAGCCCAGCCTTTGTATGTGTGGGGAAGAGCAAACAGCAGCAGGCCTTCGCCTTTCGGCGTACAAGGAATCGAGCTCCGCCTTGACAAAATGAATTGTTGGCTGCACGTCTTCCGGCGGGGTATAAGATCCTCGAGCACTGGAACGATCCGCGAGAAACTTTTCGAAT
>JAABUP010007528.1_pt1 | contig 14521 bp, 20 predicted proteins | sample 5559201 | NCBI WGS metagenome assembly JAABUP01 (sample SAMN10711887, study PRJNA513373) | rock metagenome | isolation source: Antarctica rocks | place: Antarctica | reverse complement strand
TCTTTTTCGAGCAGAATTCCCACCAGCTTGGTTTTGTTGCACACCACATACACCTGTGCTTTCAAGCCAGGATGTCTGATGAGTCACAACTGGCTCCACACCCCAGACTGTAAGGTGCTAAATGAAATGTCAGCTGAGTCCGCTGTACCTGAGTACAGATGTGTTTCGCCTCGCTGCAAGATAGCGGGTGCCAACTGATGAGGTAAACAGTTGCAGCTCTTGCTACAGTATCAGCGCATGCGGCGGTAGGTGCCGGTTTCCTTCTACCAATTCGTTGCAAACATATCGGTGGAACAGAGGAATCTATGTGCCTTCAGACCAACCTGCACACAGAAGCCCCTGTTGCTCCCTTACACGCTGCAACATGACATCTGTGCACCGGCATTGGAACTGTCGTTCGATGCTGTCGAGGCGTGTTCACGGTTATATACGGATGACCACATTCCGCCGTGTAGCCTGTAATCCAATTCAACTGAGATCCCGCAAACCTCGAAAACTGAAGTCAGTTTGCGCTAGCACTGATAAAGATCAACCTGATCTCATTGAGCGCATCTTTGGACGCTTATTTGGAGTCAAGACCTTGGAAGAACGTTCGCCTGGGGGTTTGAAACGCATGAGCGAGGAGGCCTTGCTGGAGCAATACCCTGCCACACTTACGGAATTTGCTGAACCGGTCAATGGTGATGATCAAATCATGGCCTCCTTCAGACCGCTCCTAGCTCAGACGCGACTGCAAAAAATGCCCCTCAGGTATTGAATAGTTTGACTACTTTCTTGGATGACGTCAAGCTGTTGGCACTGCTGAAACCTGCAAGTGATCTCAAGCGATGGGCAGGCTGGCGTACTCAGCTGAAGAGCATGGGTGGAGCAGCTCAGCATTTCATGACCATGTCAACACATATGGAGCAGCTGTGATTATAGCACAAACCGCTGGTGGCGCAGTGTGCGGAGGTTACAACCCACGGGGCTGGATAGGTACATGCAGCCTGGAACAGCTTGTTGGTCTTGCTCCATGCTGCTCATGCATGTTGCAAACCAAGCGGTAAGATGAAGCTTTATGTGCCAGGTAGGGCTTGGTGAAGATCGCAATTCATTGGCTGCTTTCCTTTTCACATGGCCAGATGGCAACACCAGCAAGCCTGCTGTCAAGCTACCCAAGGCAAGCCTGGCGCTGTCCTAATAGTTTGATATTAAAGAGAGCCAGTCAATGTAGCCACGTGCAAGTGAATTTTGCATGCTATGTGTGCAGGTAGGTGGTGCTGGCCTAGCTGTGATGGATGACCCTAAGCGTGGCATCCAATTTGGTGCAGAAGGCTTGTCCATACCATTGACAGCAGGCAGCAATGCTAGAACAGCCAAGAGCAGATTGGGGACATTCTATGCAAAGAACTCTGCCTTGCCAGAGCGTGGTCGGTCGCTGTTCTCAACCAATGACAGCCTCAAATGCACTGAACTGGTGTCACTCAAGGTACAGTTTCCTTTTGCACTGGTTCACTGGCAAGCACGCATCTGACATGCTGACATACTCTGTGTTGCTGTATTATCTTGATTGTAGAAAGATCAGAACCATAGCCACACTGACATGTTGCATTTTGAGTTCCACACTATGAATGAACCATCACCAGTTAGGATGCACAGCACGAGAATTCATCCACACCGCAAGGCTGTCAATACTGTCCAATACAACTGAGGCATGAGTTCACAATGGTCTCTCTAGAAGTACAGACTGGGGTTCAGTGGTTCAACGTGGATGTTGCGCAGCATGCATGATGTGTATCAGCCATCTGCATAAGCTTTGCCTCTGCTCGGTTCCATCATCAAGGACTGCTTGGTCTCAGTGAGCAGTAGCTCTTTGTGACATGCATTGCAGGCTTATGTAGCATTGGGAGAGGCAGAGCAATGGCGTCTTGATGGCATTGTTTGGCAAAGCCAAAACTAGATGGATGACCGATCAGATTCCAGGTGCCACTCGCACTGAATATATGACAATTTGTGAGGGTCACAAAAAGCAGGGTCCATCAGCAACAGTAAGCGTATACAGACGTAGAGCCTTTGCAGTTATAAAGCAGCAGAAGTAGTGCAGCTTGTGCATCAATTTGCAGCTGTACATAAAGTAACTCAACCTTGACTTAGCGGCAAGACTTTCAAACTGGATGTAACGATACATGGATGTCTTGGTTCACTAAAATACAACACCACAGTTCAGCAATCAAACTCTGTACTCAGACATGTGATTGGTTGCAACATTGTGTAAAACTCCTACTGATGGAAGTATGCTTTACCTGTTAGTAACGTCAAGACCATGAGGCAGCTTCACCTTCAATGACATGCCTATTCAGCCTGCAACTTTTCAGCATACTATACCAAAAGCACTACTACCCCAGAGACCCTGCTGCTTTGCGGATTTTAGCATCAGACCTTTGCAAATTCTCGAGCCTTTCCTTCATCTCTTGAGCAGCCACCACATCTCCAGATAGAAGAGTCTGCAAATCTAGCCGTTTTGAACAGTCAGATGGCAGCGGGCGCTGCAGTTGTGTCCACTTGTCAGGCTGGGTGTCAAGTAGCGTCCAGTACCTGTCAACAACGCACAGTGCCAATCACATCCAGCAACACTGGTCTGCTGCTCATACAGGCCTGCAACTAGGCAAGACCAACCTGGGACAAGCATCCAGTTTTTGAAATCATATGTCAGTGCAGAGTGCAAGCAGCATGTGTGCACCTGTGACTGTCCCAGTCCAAATGCGAGAGCCAATTTCCTTGACAGCAAGCCATTGGCGTTTGATGCGCTTGCTCCTCAGGCCGGCTTACAGATAGGCTAGAGAATGCGCTTCCAAGTCCTCCAAGGCTTGGTCTCGGAAGCAGACTGCGTCGTTTCTGCATGCATTGATGCGTCAAGACGGACATTAACATCTGCATTGGGCTTTCCATCACCACCTGTGTCTACCTGCACCCACTTGTCTGTGCAGTCAGATTTGAGAAACCCCTTATGGTACATAATTCTGCATGCTCACATCAGTCAATCTCTAGATGATGCGCATGAGGAATGTGTTATTTTTGTCCACACAAAGCTACACTGTGAAGTTCTTGTGAACAACACATTTGAACTCATGTTCAAACTCGTGACGTCCACATTGTGCTTAGCCAAAGAAGGCGTAGTACTGATCATAGAGGCCATCTTAGCATTTTCTTGAAATGCACATTCTCAGACATCAATGACATTCAAGATGACATAGGGCTGCTGATAGTTTGTTGTGTTAAATGCCAGTTATTGGTTGATGCATGGACATCTGTCACCTGTTGCTCTGGAGGGCTGGCAGCTTGCAAGGGGGCATCATGGCTGTAAATGGTCCCCTGAAGGGAGTCTGGCCTATGCAGCAGAGGGTTGGCCGACCCCTCGACCTTGCCAAACTCCATGACACAGCTCAGCCTGTTGCTGTGGTCTGTGAACTTGGCACTTCCCACACACTCTCCTCGGGGCATGGCAGTGTACACAATGCCTCGCATCATGTAAACAGGGTACTCAATGTCTATGCAGCCGCCATCTGCAAAGGTGAGGCGCCTGTAGCCCTTGGCTGCTGTCTTGATGGCATTGGTCTTGAAAGAGACCTCAGGCTGTGAAATGCCGTGGAACTCATACTTGTTACCTGGAAACAAGCCCCCACCACTTCAGCCTCTGCAACTGCATCATGATGGCAAATAATGCTGGTAACACAGGTGTGTTGCCACATCTCCATAATGACAGCTGATTGTCACGTTTCAGCTGTTGGGCTTGTCAGCACAAGAGTTGCCTAATGGAGAGAGCAACAACAATGGCAACGTATCAATGTTAATGGTGCCACATGCCGTGCTGTAGGCATATGTGCACATAGTGTGTGTGATGGGTCACGTTACCGGCTCCAATCATGTGGAAGGCTGTCACGGGAGGATGATGGCTCATTTGCTCCATAAACACGACTGTGCCATCAGACAGTTGTGCTTGCCAGGTCTCCCCCAAGATGGGGTTGAACGGCTTGCGCCATGACTGATACACATGCTGCAGTCCAGCCACAAACCTATGGGGACAGCAACACGTCTCTGCAACAAGGGTACAAGACCGGTGCGTGCACTCAAGTTAAATAAGACAATACTGTGTTGCGCTCTGTGGCAAATCCTGATGGACTGAAACTGCTGTACTTGGGGCAAATGATGATGAGATGCAAGACAGCCTGAAACGTAGCTAATAAACAGCAGCCTCTCAACACTGACAAGACGCACCATGTGATGGCAAATTTCATGCGTTGCACAGGGTCTACCGCATCAGCGGCCTGAGCAATGATCCTTGGATACACCCAGACATCTGCCAGCTTCTGCAGGTAGCTGCGCGGCTCAAACATCTTGACAGGCACAGAGAAGTTGACAAGGTCGATATGACCTGTCAGCAATTTTTTGCCAGCCTGCAAACGGTCAGACCATCATGTCTGCATGTTTTCAGATGGCTTCGGCTATGGCGGAATATGCAACTCAGCTGAATACCCACCTCTTTCATGAGCTGTAGCACTGCAGCACGCTGCGACTCCAACAGCTGCTTGTCTACAAAGGCTAGTCCACCATCTGCATGAGCATCAGGATGCAAGAATGTTTGCATAGGCAGTGCCTGCGCAGACACACCCACAGACTCAGCCTGAGTAAACCTGGGTCGACTGCTTCTCAAGCATGCTCAGCTAAGCCCTTCGCCTGACAACGGCAGTTTGGCTTTGACAACACACAAATAGGCTCCGGCACGAGCAGCCACACAGCTGTGCAAGGGAAAAGATGCCTTTCAATCCAAGCCCCACAGACTCGTTAACACGCAGCTGAAGTCCACAGGAAGCCATGCGAGTTGCATAGATCACCTCCTCAGAGGCGTCGTGAAAATCGTCATCGTTAGTCTCGGAAAAGCTCGACTGGTTGCTGACCGGTGGTGTCGATTTAGTAGAGCCCTTGAGCTTACTTTTCAGGAAGCTGGTCATGCCGGCACTACTGTGATGCTGCAAACATGACCAGCTGAGTCCTGGCTCAGTGAATGTGCAGGCAAGCGCACAATCACGTCGTGACCACGCGCTGCAGCTGGATTCTATGTTGACCTTGAGCAGGAAATGTAGCACGAGATGGTCTGAAGTGGTCTGATGACTAATACAGTGCATGGTAGTGAACCATTAGCATTGCAGCCAACAAACGAAAAGTGCTCTTGGGAGGACGGAGATAACTTCCTGCTGGATCACACTGAACCAGCAGGCTGCTGCGCATGTCTCTGTACATTGCCCAACTGGGACATTACAAGACATGCCTTAAATTTGATCACAACGCTTGCGCTACATGACAAGGCATCAACAGTAAAGGTCCTATCATGCATAGCATACAGCTGATGCTGCAATGCTGTTTAGCGTCTTCAGTCTGCACTGTTGCACGTGTTATTTAATTCTCAATTAGAAACACTGACAGCTTGTAAACATGGTTCTCCCCACATCACATCACTCTTTGAAGCATAACCTTTGCAGTTGCACCAAAGGGCAGAGGGAGCAGTATGGTACAAGGCAAATTGGTCTTGGAAGCAATAAAAATGCACATGACGTAGGTTCTATGTAATGTACACATTGCTTGGGCCTTCAAACAAATTGTCAGCATTCATGCCATGGCAAGTATATATATAAGTGGCAGAAAGACACTGTTCATCCTTAGAACTCCATTTGCTGTGTATTGTACCAACCACCATCGACAGTACTGCTTGTCTGGTGCAGCAGGCAAGTTACCTGGTGCATTTTTCCATGTAGATGCTCTGTTGCATTCCAACTGATGTTTGATGTGACACCGACACTCTGCACACTTACAACAACACGCAGCTTGAGCATTCAAAACCAGACATTGACCTTTACTTGCTCTCATCAATGGAGCCTTGCCTCTCAGCTTTGAAATAGAAGGTTGCAAGGGGATCACCCAGATCATACTGATCTGCAAAGTGCTTTGGACTGAACTTGGTGCGAGACGTAAATGGCTTGACCTGAATATATCTGCTGTTGAGCAAATGTACGCAGCGGCTGAGGCAGCAAGGCAGAGCTGTTGAGTTTCAACACACACTGTTCAGCACAGTCTTTCATTCTCACAGCACCTGCCAGGCAGACGTGTGCTTGACCAAGATACTTACCAGAACCAACTCCTACTTACCTGAATCGTATCTTGGCCTTGTCCATAAAGCTTGAAAATGTAGCGGTGGTAGCCAGTGCCTGGAGGTGGTGCTGGCGGCATGTACTCTAAAACGGTTTGGCCATTGTCAACTGCACCCTTGGGAATGTTGATGACCAGGCAGTGCACACTGTACAGTCATCCAACCCAGTTGGGCACTGATACTATTGAAGATCACACGCTAGCCTGTGCATGTGGCATACTGAGATAGACAGTTGGTGTAACACTTCTGAGCTAAACATTTGCGAATATCCCATCATGCCGACGGCATGCCTTTTGCTACATTCTGAGGCTTTGCAGGGTACAGTATCGCAGACATTCCAGGATAGTGACCTAGACGCTGGTATGAGCTTGCAAATCCTTCTTTGTAGGTTTCTGTGGAGAAGGTACGTCTGGGTCAACGAGCATCAGCGAGTAGGTTTGTGACCCATCGAACTCAACTTCTGGTGGATCACTGGCTTGAGATGGCGTAAGCTCAGAGCCATTCTTTATTGCGTGACCTTTGTAGCTGATCTCTAGCTTGACATTGGGAACAGCAGGCTGTGAGGCGGATCGGACCGCCCAATTGGTTTCCTGGGCCCGGAGCAGCCCACCTGCAGACAAGCACATGCCGTCATTTTTTGAGTGGATACAGCAAAGAGTACTGCCTTCTGCGCTCGAGAGTAGCGGGTTGCAACTTTTGTGCAACTTTCGTAATCTGAAAACCAACCGCGAGGTGCAGATCGCTGTAAATTACGCATACAAGCCTGATTGCCCTTCTCAAAAGTTCCCAATTGTCATGACATCTCACCCTGACGCAGGTAGCAAAAGCAAGGCACAGCAAATGCAGCTGAGAGAGAACCCAAAATACATCTTGAGTTTACGCACGCAGAGGTAGCAAAGTAGAGTGTGGCTGCTCAGAACTACAACCACCTTGACCTCAAACCAGCTCAGGACCGAGACCGCTCATGTGCAAAGCAACATGCCCAATGTTTGCACAAACGAATGGGTCAGAGAGAGAGAGACATTACCGTTGCGCACAATTCCATTGGTACTTGCTTCGTTTATCCGCCAAAAAGGCCCTATTGCGATGCCAAGGTACTGCTGTGCAAGATTGCTGCAGATGCAGCGCACCTTTACAATGTAAACTTTGTAGTATGGAAGAGCAAAAGTGTACGAACCCAAATCCTTATACATACTTAGCGTTGCACTAAATGGTGCACCACAGGGCCATGAAATTGGATCATGTGATTTAAATGTCAATTTTGTCTGCTGCCAGAAAGCATTCGTTGAGCCTCTTCAGCAGCTTGCTGCAGCCAATCTCGGCCAACACGCAACTTGTGCTGATCCGTGGGTTGTCGATAAAGGTATGCTGCCCGTCGCACAAAGCCAGCCAATGGCCCTTGCCCCTTGCCAGTATCATCCGGTTGCAAACTGCAAACAGCTCAAACTAGCTGCCAATCAAATGATGCAAGAATACGTCAAGTGCATGCAGCAGCAAGCTGCTCATGCCTCATTTGAGCTTGCTTGTGTATGACTGCATGCAGCTGGGATGAAAGTCCACATGTCACATATCCTGTCAAGGCTGCATTGCTGCAAGCAAGGCAAAGCTCTGATGCAAGCAACACACATCTATGCAGCAAGCAAAATGTGATAAAAGCATTCATGTTTCTGAGAAATCATTATTGCCAGGAGCCATAGTGGCAGAGTGGACAACTGACCTGATACCAGCTGCCCCAAGCAGAGAGCTAAGAGGCCCTGACTGCAAGCCACTTGCCAGTTGCTGGGACACAGGTAGTGGTAGTGTCACTGCTCCATTTACACGACCTGGTCCAACAGGCACAGCATGCTTTGAAATGACAAGTCTCAGACAGCAATTCAGGCCTCGGCAGTTGATAACATCAGCATGTGGTCACGAAACACCCACACAGTCTCAAATGCCTCCCATTGGCTCACCTAGATGCTGTGCTGCTGCAAACAAGCCAGTGACAGGAGCAAACGCTACCTTGTTACAGTGTTCAACGCTGGATGAACATGCTCTGAACTGATACCTGACAGCATGCAAAGCATGTGACAAGCCAAGGATAAATGTACATGCTATACAGCAAGATGGAGAGGCTCACCTAGGGACATCATATCCCCCAGGTGCTGATACTTGAAGGGCAGAAGAGGACGGCTGTTGATGGCTGACCACAGGTTCCACGCCACATAGTCTGCTTGCTGAAAGGCAACCTGCACAGGCCAACATTTGCCTAGTGCATTTGAACAAGATCATATACATAGATTGCCCTGCATGAGCATACTCTGCAGTCATTGTCCTGCAACTGCAAGCTGAAGGACACGTGAGCCACGAGCCAGAGTGATCGGGCATTGCCACAACTCAGGATTGTTCAATCAAATGCACATGCCCTGGCAACCGTGTGGCAACAGATCACAAACAACTCACTTGCGCCGTGGGTGGAATGTTTGCAGTTTCAGCTTCAATCTCTGAGCCCGCCACATCGCCTAGAGCAAACACTCGCTGCTGCTTTAGCACCCGCAGGTTCTTGTCTGTCAGCAGCGCTCCTTTCTGATTTGTCTCAAACGGCAGCTTTAGATTCCTGGCTGCATGACTGGCTGGAGAGCTGCCAGCTGTCCACAGCACTAGGTCAGCCGGGATTGAGCTCTTGATGTTGCCGGGCAGTTTGACATGGACCTGCTGTTTGGCTGGCAGTGAAGCTGGTGAGTAGGAGGTGCTGGCTTCTGCTGATGATGGTTGTTGATGATCTTCACGTATGCTGCTGACCTGCGTAAGCACAACAGGTGGTGCAGCTGTGCTCTGGTCATACTGCATGTTGCCACCTACTCAAGGCCTCTGGAATGGGCTAACGCTGAATGATGCTGCATGTGTTCTACAGGCAGAAATTGGCTGATGACCATGGTGTGTGTGTATGTGTGTGTTTTAGACGGTTTGAGCTGGACACATAGAACACAATGTCAGAACTTCAGCAAGCATGGCTCTTGGCAAAGTGGCAGTGGTAAAAAAACAAAGGTCTTGGTGCACATCTTTATTGATGACAGGTTGAGGGCTTGGGACTGCATCGCACTGAGCTGTGGCGCACGTGCTGTCTGCACCTGGTGTTGTCAGCATGCCAGATGTGAGAATAACATGAGGGAGCTTTGTGCAATGTCTCACCATAGCGTTGGTGACAATAGTGACGCGCAGATCCTGCAGCATGCTGCGCGCAGCCTTGACCTGCCCTGGAGGCATGCCCTCCAGTATGTCTCCTCCTGCACCATGCACCAATCTCCGTCACCACCAACCAAAAGATCTGCTGTCTTACTCCAGACATCTTCTGACATGTTGGGCATTTGGAAAGAATAAACACAAGAAGGGACAAGCATCAGACATGCATTACACTGCAAATCTGGCCGTCAAGCATGCTGCAGGATAGTGACCTGCATACACAACATACAATGCAGCTGGACTACTCACAAATGATGAACAGTCAACTGTATAGCTGATTTCACAATCTGCATCAATGGGGTGCACCATGGCTCGGGAGATACTCAACAGATATGCAAGAGGGTATTAACCTGCAGAGACCAGCTGCACAGCAGCTCGCCTGCCAAGGCGCTCTGCAACAGTACTGGCTAGCTCCACACCAGCATACCCGGCACCCACTACCACCACCCCAGCAGGCTCACCAGATGACCGTGCCTCAAGTTCCTCCACCCGCCTTAGGACCTGCCACCAGCATGCCATTGGTGAAGTGTCTCTTGTGTCAGTCCTGCTGAGCTATGCAGTGCTTGCTGACAGGGGATGCTGTGCTGCAGCTGGTCAAGGTACCACTCACAGACAACTAGCTGGCTGCCACACACAGCAACTTATAGACCCAGCACACAAGGGCTGTGAGTTTGGACACGTGGAGGATTGAGGAAAGCTGCCAGGTGGTGATAGATGCTGTTGCCGCTTTTGGCACTGCCAATGCACAAGGCGCCACACGAAGCGTGACCAAGCTGTGGTCTACCTTCAATGCGTCTTTGAAGTCATTGAAGGGCAGAGCCAAGTCCTTGACTCCCGGAATGCCAAAGAAACTGGTACTGCTGCCCAAGGCTAACACCAGCCAATCATACTGCAAGCGCTGCCCATCTGCTAGCGTGATTGTGCCTCCTGAACACAAACAGCAGTACTTCCTGGACCTGCCTTGAATTTGCAGCAGATTCGATGCCTTTGGGTACCACAGCTTGCATCACTCAGTGCACACATGTAAGCTTGTCTGATGATGCCGCAGATTTGCAGTCTGTAGATGGCCAGTGAGTAGTTTGCGACAGGAAGCAATTGCACGAGGTAGGCCTGATGACGCACCTGAAGTGTTGCTGCTATGAGCACCATTTGTGCTGTTGTCTGAATGGACTGAGTGAACACTTCCCTGCACATGTCAGAGGCATGGATGTTGCCATGCCAGTGCAAGACGTTCTGGGAAATGAGCTTTGTCTAAGTAGTATGAGCACAAGTCATGGCCATTTTGTGAGCAAACAGAAGGATGTTGAGCAGATTATGTGTGATCACCATCCCTAAAGTTTGCAGACCTGATGAATAGCAAGCAAGCAACAGCTCAGGAGAGCTGGCTCATCAAGAGAATCATGATGCACAAGATGCCAAGTGGTGCCTCTTGCTCAAGCATGATTGCCTACCTGAATAAAGTTTGTTGAGTTCATGGGGGCCAGAAGGTCTGCAAACATAGGAGCCACTTCTTCAGGTGTTGCTCCGCCATTGATCAGCTCATACAGCAGAGGCTTGAACACAAATTGCTCGTTCTGGTCTATGAGTGTGATCTGCACATCAGCAATTCCACAGTATTACACAGCTATCCGTATCTGCTGAGCAGCAACAGGCGGTTGATGCCAGCACCAGTACCTGTGGTCGCTTAGAGTGTGGCCACATGAGGCTTTCCAGCCTGACAGCTGTGTATAGACCACCAAAGCCACCCCCTAAGATGCATATTCTGGGAGATGAGCTTCCTTCAAACCCTAAGTCACCAGTACCACAAGTAAGTCAAAACCTAGTGCAACAAGCAACACATTGATACTGCTACTGCATGAGCAAGACATGCCTGCACCAAGAGGCTGGCCAGCGTAGCTAGCAAAAGCAACACCTCCACGGCCCACTTTTGCACCTTGTGAATTGCGTATCCCAGAACCAGCCCTGCCTGCAACTCGCTTCTTGTTTAGTTGCAACTTGCAGTGTAGCACTGATCATCTTCCTCTAACTAGTCACCCACCTGTCGTTTGAGCGCTAGACGAAAAAGTTGATCTGAAATGTGATGGCTTGCAGTGCCCAGAGCTGCGTCCCTGACCAACACAGCAGACGGTAGTCTGCGCTGCAGTGGACGGAGTATGACAAGCCAGCCTATTTGCTGTCAGACAGTACGAGGGTAAGGTCAATTTCCACATGCTGACTGCGACAGCCACAGACCCTTCTGTCCAGTTGTGTATCAGCGCAGACGGCCCTTTGACTGCGACACAAGGCTGTGTTGACTGAAATAAAATACGTGGACTGGATCCGAAACCATGCGCAGAGCAGACTGTAGTCACTCACGTGCAGTTCTCCAGTTTTGTCACCTTGAATCCCCTGGATCACGATCGGGACTGGTTTGAACAATCAATCAATCAATCAATCAATCAATCAATCAATCAATCAATCAATCAATCAATCAATCAATCAATCAATCAATCAATCAATCAATCAATCAATTTAACGTCCTGGGGGGCAACTGGGACCCAACAGGCAAGAAGTTCAGTTCAGTGAATTCATACAGACAAGATTTGCTTCCTACATGCAAAGCATTCCCTAAGGAAACCACCACATGCATTTGGTTCACACAAAGTCATAAAGTCTGCAACAGTAAAACACTGTACAGTACTGTACACTAGTGCTGCTGCAGCAGGAGGTCCAAATGCTGTGACCTGATGTGGCTGTAAGCTGGGCAATCAAAAACAAAGTGCTGCTCGTCCTCCACATAATCCAATGACTTGCACACTAGACACAGCCTGTCTGTCCTATCTAGGTGGACATTGGCCTGTGTCTACCCGCAGACCATGGCATCCAGTCCTGAACCTACTAATTAGCAAAAAATGAGCCCTTTCAGAGTTTACCCGCACGTGCAACACATGACCTTTTTAACTGCACCCCATCGCAGGTCCCCGTGTACTCGTCGCGCAGTCGGTAGGAAGGCTTTGTGATTAGCATACGCTAACACTAATTCCGTCCACGAAAACGGCTGATATCGAAGTGTACTGACGTCGAGCCCGATTTTGGTTTGCATTCGTTATTGACATTGGACGTTGACGTCCTTGATACCGAAGTCGTCAGACGGTGTTGCCACGCCCGAGCACCACTGTCTGAGTATGCCTGCTTTACAAGCATTTCAGGGAGACTCCGCTGCTGATTTAGCCAGCCGAGTTCCCTTCAGCGCTAAGACCGATATAGAGGTCCTGCATAAGCAATATGTCGAAAGCAGTCAGCCAGAGAAACAAGAACCTGTAGAGGATGTCACGCCCAAGGATCCTACGTGGGGTCTGCATGAGACAGTCACCGAGATAGACAGCAGGGATGCAGCAACACCAGACAAATGGGTACCACGACATCCCAGGCTTGTCAGGCTGACTGGTCGACATCCTTTCAACTGCGAACCACCTCTACCAGACCTCATGGAGAGGGGCTTCATCACACCCACAGCTCTACGTAAGAACGGATACCCTTAATTGCCTCCATATAATTTTGGCTCATACAAGCAGCAAACTTGGTAGGCTGCTGCACAGCACTCACAAGTGTTCGTTCGGCTGCAGAGTATGTCAGAAATCATGGAGCAGTTCCTAAGTTGGCATGGGACACCCACAGAATCACTGTTACTGGCATGGTTGACAAGCCTATGACCTTTTCCATGAATGACTTGGTCAACAAGTTTGAAAACGTTAACCTGCTATGCACGCTGGTGTGTGCTGGCAACCGAAGAAAGGAGCAGAATATGGTTAAGAAGACTAAAGGCTTCAACTGGGGAGCATCAGGCACTGGCACAGGTCAGAGTGATGCCTTGCTGTGCTCAATGCTGATCATGCACTTCACATAACACCTTGCCAAATGCTGCGGTTCTAATGTTGGCATCCTGTTGTATTGTGCTTTGCTCCATTTTGTCTGCTACTGCTACAGTGCATGCCCAGTGTCAGGGGAATCTGCACGTAGTATTCTGGTGGTCTGAACCTATTCATTTTAGGCAGAATGGCTGACATAGATCATCCCATACTGTGCAGGCTGGTGGACAGGCGTCCGTTTGGTTGATCTGCTGAAGTACTGTGGTGTACAAAGCTACAGGCAGGGAGCACACCACGTGCACTTCAATGGAGTGGAGAAAGAATTGCCTCAGGGCACCAATGGCTCATATGGCACCTCCCTCATCTATGGCACAGCTCTAAACCCAGCCAATGACATCTTGATAGCGTACAAACACAACGGCAAGCTGCTGGCACCAGACCACGGTTTCCCTGTCAGAATGATCATTCCTGGTGGTATTGGAGGGCGTATGGTGAAATGGTTGGCAAACATCGAGGTTTTGGGGACAGAGTCAGACAATTTCTATCACCAGCATGACAACAAGGTGCTGCCTGCTGGCATAGAGATGGACCAGGCAAATGCTGAAGGTGCTTGCTTCTGCTGCTTATTCTCAATTTCTGGATACACTCTGTGAGCAGACATTTCACATAGCACGCAAAATTGCTTGAGCTTGATTTGACAGCTGAAGCATACACATCTCTCATATTCTGGCTGCTATGAACTGTAGGATTGCTTGCAAGAACCTAAAGTATGTGTGCATGTCAGCAGCATGCCTTGTCAGCGGCGACTCTGCATGGAGGATGCACATTAGCAGCTGTGTGTGGAGGATGCATACTGTGCAGCAAAATATTCAGTATTATCCTGATGTGCAGATTGGTGGTCCAAGTCTGACTTTGTGCTGAACGAGCTGAATGTTCAGTCAGTGGTGACGGCACCTGCTCATGATGAGATGATTCCACTCTCAGCCTCTGGCACTTACACTGTCAAGGGCTTTGCTTACTCAGGTGCCTGCAGTCTGTCCCCCGTGAATTTTGATTGCAGATACAGTCAAATTGCGATGCAACATGAGCAAGGCACTGTCTGTTCAGTATGACGCACCTGTGAAACACACATGTCTCTGTATACACAGTCTTACATGTGTAAGAGAGAGAGAGAGAGTGTGTGTGTGTGTGTGTGTGTGTGTGTGTGTGTGTGTGTGTGTGTGTGTGTGTGTGTGTGTGTGTGTGTGTGTGTGTGTGTGTGTGTGTGTGT
>JAABUP010007526.1_pt1 | contig 14528 bp, 18 predicted proteins | sample 5559201 | NCBI WGS metagenome assembly JAABUP01 (sample SAMN10711887, study PRJNA513373) | rock metagenome | isolation source: Antarctica rocks | place: Antarctica | reverse complement strand
GGACCTGCACGCCGGGCTCCCCGGCTTCGAGGTCCCCAACCTGCTGCCCAACCTGAACCTGGAGAACATCCACACGCAGATCCACGCCTTCCCCGACTGCGTCTCGCAGTGCGCGTTCGGTGCGGCCTGGCCGCCCGCCGCCCCCGGCGCTGCACCGCCTGTGCGAGCGCCTGCAGCTGCATGGCCCGGATGTGGAGGAGGGGGCGCTCCGCTCGGGCTGCGCGGCGTAGCAGCTCTGCGCTTGCACTCCACAGTCTACTCAAGCGTATAACACCACCAGCGCCCTGCCTTTCCGCAGCATACCTTGCTTCCCTCCGACGCTGTGCGCTTGCTTGCATGCTGCTTTGGTCACCCTCCACGCTTTTGCAAGGTTTGCGAATGGGGCGTCCTTTGCGGAGGTGATGCTCAGGGGCGCGCCAAGCTGGACAGCAGTACACTGCGCATGCTCTGCGCAGGAGAGGTGCTGCATGCAGAAGCGGGCATGCCCCATGTGCCACTGCTGTGTGGCACGCAAGCTCGTGCTGCGCGCCACCCAGCGCCCGTGCGCCCCAACCCTAGCCCTGTCCGCGTGCGCGCAGCCGGGGGCAACTTCTGTGACCTGGAGGCCACGCTGGCGCTGGGCGACCACCACCACGACCAGCACTGCCTGCCCAACCTGCAGTGCTTCTGGAACTGCCTGCACAAGAACAAGGTGGCCACGACCTCGCCGTCGCCGTCGCCCACGACGACTGCCACGACATCCCCCACCACGTCGCCGTCCGCGTCGCCCACCACCTCGCCCACCACCTCGCCCACCACCTCGCCCACGACCTCGCCCACCACGACTCCGGGTAAGGCCCGTGCTCTTGCTTGCAGGCGTGCGGCTCATGTAGAGCGCGCCTGAGCAGGGTCTGATGCAGTGGTCGGGGTGCTGCACGCCGGCCCGGCTGCCATGTCTGCGGGCACAGCAGAGCATGCCCATGGTAAAGCCCTCCATAGCCAGGGCGCTCCTGCCTGTAGGTAACGTGCGGGTTGTGTGAGCAGTTGCGACGACCTCGGCAACGCCGAGCACGACCCCCACCACGACAGCGACGCCCACGACCACTCCGGGTGCAACTTTGCAGCATTTTCCGCTTGCTTGCATGCAGCACGCTGCAAGCAAGTGCCTGTGCATATAATGCCCAGCACGCGTGTGCTCCGGGGTGACACCCTGCTGCTGCTCCCAGCTGTCACCACCACGCCGCGGCTCACCACAACGGCGGCGCCCACCACGACGCCGCGGGCCACCACGACTGCGGCGCCCAGCACGACGCCTACCACGACCCCGGGTGCAAATGATATGCTGCTGACTACTGCACTGTTCGACTCCACATGTTGGGAGCATGTGTGTGTGTGGAGCAGCTTCTTCCTAGGTTGACACCCTCTGTGCTTCCGCAGTTGTGACCACGACGCCGCGCGCCACCACGACCGCGGCGCCGACCACCACGCCGCGCGCCACCACGACCGCGGCGCCGACCACCACGCCGCGCGCCACCACGACCGCGGCGCCCACCACCACGCCGCGGGCCACCACGACTGCGGCGCCGACCACCACGCCGCGCGCCACCACAACCGCGGCGCCGACCACCACGCCGCGCGCTACCACAACCACGGCGCCGACCACCACTCCGGGTACAAACTGCCCCTTGCTGCTGACACATATGGCATGATCCATGCATGCTACATTCCAAACTCCAGTTCCCCGCAACAATTGCACCTGCGATGACATCCTGCCTGTCTGCTCAGCAGTGACCACCACGCCCCGCGCCACCACCACCGCGGCGCCCACCACGACGCCGCGCGCCACCACCACAGCGGCGCCCACCACGACGCCGCGCGCCTCCACGACTGCAGCGCCGACCACCACTCCGGGTGCAAATATGTTCCAGCTGACAAGCATTCTGCATGCAGATAATTGCGAGCATGTAGCGCCCGATGCACTTTTCATTCTTTCTTCCCTGGGGTGATGCCCTGCGTTTCTGCACAGCAGTGACCACGACGCCGCGGGCCACCACCACCGCGGCGCCGACGTCGACGCCGCGGGCAACCACCACTGCGGCGCCCACGACGACCCCGCGTGCAACCACGACGGCAGCACCGACCACCACACCGGGTGCATATTCAATTCTGCTGCTGACCGCTTTGTTTCGCATACAGAGTACTGTACGAGCTAGTAGCTACCGCGCTCACGCTTTTTGGGCAGCTTATTTTTTCTCTGGGGTGACGCTCTGCATTTCTGCCCAGCAGTGACCACGACGCCGCGGGCCACCACCACTGCGGCGCCGACGTCGACGCCGCGGGCTACCACGACCGCAGCGCCCACCACGACGCCGCGGGCCACCACGAGCGCGGCGCCGACCACCACACCGGGTGCATATTTATTTCTGCTGACATCCTTATTTCGCATGCAGAGTAGTGTACGAGTAAGTAGCTACCGCGCTCACGCTTTTTTGGCAGCTTATTTTTTTCTCTGGGGTGACGCCCTGCATTTCTGCACAGCAGTGACCACGACGCCGCGGGCCACCACCACTGCGGCGCCAACATCGACGCCGCGGGCCACCACAACCGCAGCGCCCACCTCGACGCCGCGGTCCACCACGACCGCAGCGCCGACCTCGACGCCGCGGGCGACCACCACTGCTGCGCCGACCACGACTCCGGGTGCAGATACATTGAGCTCACATTCTTTCTGCATGATGGCAGCGAGTTTAGGCACTCGTCATTTTTTTCTGTTTCCCCAAGGCAACGGGGCCTTGGGGATGACACCCTGCATTTGCTGCCCAGCTATGACCACCACGCCGCGGGCTACGACGACTGCATCGCCCACCTCGACGCCGCGGGCAACAACCACTGCTGCACCCACCACGACGCCGCGGGCCACCACGACTGCAGCGCCCACCTCGACTGCACGGCCGACCACAACTCCGGGTGCCTAAATTTCACAGCTGGCATGATGGCACCACCAAAAAAAAAACCGCTAGCTACTCGTTGACATTTTTTTTTCGGGGGACTAGTCTGAGGGGTGACACACTGCGTTCCTGCACAGCTGTCACCACCACGCCGCGTGCCACCACCACCGCGGCGCCGACGTCGACGTTGCGGGCAACGACCACTGCTGCGCCGACCACGACGCCGCGGGCCACCACGACCGCAGCGCCCACCTCGACTGCGCGGCCGACGACCACCCCGGGTGCATTCACTTTTTCTAACAAATTTCTGCTCGCAGACGGCTGCGGAGCAAGGAGCCCCTCGTATACCTGCTATTGTGCACTATTTTCAGGGGAGGTAACATCTTCATTTGTGCACAGCTGTGACGACCACGCCGCGGGCCACCACCACTGCGGCACCGACCTTGACGCCGCGTGCCACCACCACTGCGGCGCCCACCTCGACGCCGCGGGCCACCACGACTGCGGCGCCCACCACGACTGCACGACCAACCACCACACCGGGTGCAATACTATTCTGATACCTAGCAGTTCGCATGCAAAGTAAGTAGCTGCTTTTTTTTCATCTTCCCTTTTTTTTTCATTTCATTTTTTTTACTGGAGATGACACCCTGCGGTTTTCTGCCCAGCTGAGACCACCACGCCGCGGGTAACCACCACGGTGGCGCCCACCTCGACGCCGCGCGCCACAACGACCGCAGCGCCCACCTCGACTGCACGACCGACCACGACGCCGGGTGCATTTTGACTCTGCTGACCAGCTGTTTGCTGCATGCGGAGCAAGTAGCTCTTGGTACATATTATTTCCATTTTTCCATTTTTCTTTTCTTATTGGAGTTGACACCCTGCATTTGCTGCCCAGCTGTCACCACCACGCCGCGGGCCACCACCACAGCGGCGCCTACGTCGACGCCGCGTGCCACCACGACCGCGGCACCTACCTCGACGCCGCGGGGCACCACGACCGCTGCGCCCACCACGACTGCGCGGCCCACGACGACGCCTGGTGCCAGTCCAGCATTCTAAGGCTTTCGTAGGCGTCGCGCAGCTGCAAAGCGAGTAGCTACAGTCCTGAGGCACGTGCGGCTGAGCCCTGGCTGCAGAGTGGGGATAGCGACGACTGACACTCTGCTGGTGCGCGCAGCGATGACCACCACGCCGCGCGCCACCTCTACTGCGGCGCCGACCACGACGCCGCTGGCGACGACGACCGTGCGACCGACGACCACTCCTGGTGCAAATATATTTCTGCTGACACATTTCTGTGCTCGCAGACGCATGCGAGCAAGTAGCTGCCGATACAACATATTCTTAGGCACATCACAGTGGGGTGACACCCTGATTTCTGGGCACAGCTGTGACCATCACGCCGCGCGCCACTACCACGGCTGCGCCCACCTCGACGCCGCGTGCTACCACCACTGCGGCACCCACCTCGACGCCGCGGGCCACCACGACTGCAGCGCCCACCTCGACTGCACGGCCGACCACCACCCCGGGTGCAAACAACGTCTCTGCTGACATTTTCTGTGCACGCAGGCTGGCGGCAGGCGAGCTCTTTCGTGCAGCGCTCATATGGCCTGTTCCAAAGCTGACATTCTGTTTTGGGGGTGCAGTGATGACCACGACGCCGATGACCACGACGCCGCGCGCCACGACCACCGCGGCGCCGACGTCCACGCCGCGCGCCACGACCACGATGGCGCCGACCTCGACGCCGAAGGCGACCACCACCATGGCGCCCACCTCGACGCCGAAGGCCACGACCACCATGGCGCCGACCTCGACGCCAAAGGCGACGACCACCATGGCGCCGACCACGACTCCGGGTGCGTTGCCATCTATTCTGAAACTTGCTGTACGCGTGCACATCAGTGCGAAGCAGTTTGCAGCTCACTGTTCAAAAGGCCCTGTGAAGCAGTTTGCAGCTCACTGTTCAAAAGGCCCTGTGTCCTGCGGTATGACCCTGATTTTGCATATAGTTGTGACCCAACACACATCGCACGCGAGCGCCCTCACCACCCGCCGCTCACCGTCGCAGCCGCTGTGCAAGCCCAGCACTGTGGTCGGCTCTGGGGAAGCTCCTCGGCAAGCAGCTGCAGCTTGCGTGCGCTTGGTCTTGGCTTGACTGGAATCTGGGCTCCGACGCGCTGACGCCCGGCTCGCGCCGCGCAGTTATGGTGCCGACCAGCACGCCCCGCCCGACCACCACGGCCTCGATGACCACGACGCCGCGGCCCACCACTACCGCGGCGCCCACCACCACCCCGGGTGCGCGGCTGCTCACGGCGGGCTAATGTGGCTGGGCTCCGCAGCGTGCATATTTCCAGGCGCAGAGCTACCCTGGGTAGCTCTGCGAGGAAAGATCACCTTTGGATTCTAGTTATGCCGGTTCAAGAACCTCGAGTCCGGTTAGCAGCACCACGCTGCTGAGCAGCTGTGACCACCCCTCCGCGCGCCACGACGCCGGCGCCCGCCACCACGTCGCGGCCCGCAGCACGCGCGCCGACTCAGCTTGCGCCTCGCAGTTCCGTCGACAACCCCGGCCCCGTCCCCAACCACCACGCGCATCACCCCGCTCCCGACCAGCACCGCGATGCAGACTACCACCCCCTCCGCAACTCCCAACGGGCCCCCCTTCAATGGGCGGTAACGTGGCCAAGCTGTGCAGCGTGCCTATTTCCAGGACGTGCAGCTACGTATCGTAGCTCCGCGCGGAAATGTCACCTTGGTGTTAGTTACGACGGTCTGGGTAGCCAGCTTTCAAGTGAGGGTGGCACTACGCCGTTGAGCGCAGCTGTAACCAGCCTTGCGCGACACCATGCCTTCTAACCCACCGCGGCGCTGCGGCCCACCACAAGCGCAGCACCAAGCCCACACTTTGGTGGCCTTCTTTCTGGGTTGCACACAATTGCAAAACATGCAGATGATCAGCTACTTTTAAGACATGGAATCCTCTGGGGTTGACACCCTGGGTTGACATCCTGCACTGCTGACAGTACGCTGTCCAGTACGCTGCAGGCTGCCACAACTGCAGCACCCACCAGACACTGCGCAAGCACATTCTTTTCTTCTGACCAATTCGGCAAGAAGTTTGCGAGCCCACCACCGCTTGTCAGAGTTATGCATGTGGGACACTTCTCTACGCTCCTGCATGCGGAATACTTCGCGCGCTGCGCCCACCAGCTCATAAGGGGTTCTTGTGGGCATTTCTTTTTTGGGGTGGTAATGGCACATCTCTGCACAACTGTCGCCACTGCACCGCATGCAGCCACCAGGCAGCGCGCACCAGGACTGCCGGTATGACATTTCTTGGTGATGTTTTTTCTTGTGGATTTCTTGTGGCACATTGTATATGTTTCTCTTGGGGTGACACATTGCGTTTATGCACTGCAGTGACAACCACGCCCAAGGCCACCACCACCGCGGCGCCTACCTCGACGCCGAAGGCCACCACCACCGCGGCGCCCACCTCGGCGCCGACTTCTGCGCCGACCTCGGCGCCCACCTCGACGCCGAAGGCGACCACCACCATGGCGCCCACCTCGACGCCGAAGGCCACCACCACCATGGCGCCCACCTCGACGCCGAAGGCCACCACCACCATGGCGCCCACCTCGACGCCGAAGGCGACCACCACCATGGCACCGACCTCGACGCCCAAGGCGACCACCACCATGGCGCCCACCACGACGCCGATGGCCACCACCACCATGGCGCCCACCTCGACGCCCAAGGCGACCACCACCACGGCGCCCACCTCGACGCCGAAGGCCACCACCACCATGGCGCCGACCACCACGCCGGGGCCCACGACGACGCCCCGCAAGGTGCTCGCCCATGCGGACAGCCTGCCTGATGCCAGTGGCAGACCTGACGGCGCCTCCGTGCCCAAGCTGATGTGCATGCAGTGGTCCGTACGAGGCAGGTGCTCGGGCCCCCAGGCAGCCTCGTGTCGGGCGCAGTGCGCAACTGCGCATGCGCCGCGCTGCCCGTCTGCGGCCGCATGCTGTCCTGGTGCAGGGTCGCGGCCATGCGCCTGCGGCGCCGGCCTGCTGCCCTGACGCGCCGCGCGAGCGCGCGCGCAGGAGTGCCCCAACAAGCAGGACCCGAAGTACCCGTACTGGATCTACGAGGGCTGCTTCTACGAGACCCACACCGGCTCCAGCTTCCTGGACGCGCCGGCGCTGGCGTGCCAGGCGCCGTGGGCCGCGACCGAGAGCGCGCCGCTGGACAACGAGGGCCACCCCGCGCAGCCGTGCGCCCGCCCGCTCGCCCTCGTCGCCCTGCCCTGACCTGCCCGCCGTCGCGCCCGGGCGCCCGCTGCCAGTGCCCTGCTGCAGCCTCGGCATGTCGATCACAACGCGCGCGTCGCATGTGGCGCGCTGCCGCTGAGTGCTGGCGCGCAGCGCACCCGCCGACGCGCCCTGGCCGCGCGCGCGCGCAGGTGCTGCCTGTGCCAGGCGCCCGCCAACAAGTGCAACAGCTGCCCCGAGAGCCAGGTGCGGACCCATTGCAGTACCCTCATCCTTTCGCTTGGTACGCTGGGGGCGACCACGCGCCGCTCGGCCCCCAGCCTGCGGAATGCCGGTGCAGTCAGCCGGCGACGCGCATGCACCTGGTACCCAGCATGTGTCATGAATCCCATCAGCATGCGCCACATGCAAGGGCAGGGAGTTAAACCTTGAGACCGGTTACGGGTTGCTGCTACCCTGCACCCTACCCTACCAGCTTGCTTGACCGGCGGCGCGCGCGCGCGCGCAGGTCTGCGTCAAGAACCCGGGCAAGGACACCGACGGCGGCTACTGCACGGGCCGCCCGCAGTCGAGCGACATGCTCATCGGCGAGTGGTACTCGCCGTCGGCGCCCGTGTCGGAGAACCCCAGCGCCGGCGCGGAGGGCCTGCAGCCCGGCAGCAAGTTTGTGTGCGGCTGCATCAGCAAGTAGAGCCCGGCGCCCCCGCCCGCGCACTGATATTTGGCCGCCAGTCTGTGTTTAGGCTTACCTAGCCCCTGTCGCGGCCTGCGTTTCACTCGTCAGAGAGATAAAGCCCCGCGCCGCTGGGCGCCCGGGCCATTGTTTCGGCTAGGCGATGGAGAGACGGTCCCCCGTGCGACCCCAAATAAATGAGACCTGAGGGAGGTACTCTGCAGCGGCAGCGCGGCTGGCCAATGGCGTCGCATCCCTGCGCACTGAGCGGCACCTTGCATGGCCCCTGTTTGGCAGACCCTCCGTTTTGACGGCCTGACCCTCCGCCACCCTCCGCACCAACCCCCATGCGCGCGCGCCACCAGGAAGTTGATGACTAGGTCAGCTTATTAATCGTCTTGTTGGCGGTCGTGGTGACGAGAGAGAAGTCCTTCGGTCGTCTTGAATTGATAGGCGTGTGCATGCGGCGCCATGCGGAGTAGAGCGGCTGTGAGCCATGAGTTGGGGTGGAGGGCGCCTGCCGCCAGGCCCTGGCTCAGGCAGCGTGCGCGCGGCGGCGGCAAGCCGCATTGGCGCCCCGCCCACCACGCTTCCTGCCCGGGGCCCTGGGGCACGCGGGGGCGTAACCGCCCCAGAGGCGGGCAATGCAGAGCCAGAGACGCCCTGTCCTGGCATGCACGGTCGGCCCTAGCCAGGGGGGTCGCCAGCAGCAGGCTGCGCCCCGGAAGTATGCCCCACGTGTGCTGCTTTGCAAGACAATAACCGGCGTAATTGCCCGCTCAGCATGTCGGGCCTGCGCACCACATACGTATACGGCCGCAGGCCCAGGCTCAGCCCCGGCGGGCAGCGCCCATACCTGTTGAAAACCGCTGAGTTGGCATGGAACTGCTTTCATTTGCTGCCATTGCTGTCCGCGTGCTCACCGGTGTGCGCGCTGTCGTGACTCGCAGACGCCAGGCATCCTGGACACTATTGTGATATAGACAGGAGTAGGCGTGCCGGGATGCGTGGCATGCCTGCAGTCACGCGGGGCGTGTAACTGAGTGAGCACAGATGGCACCCGCCAGTGTGATGCGACTCCCGCCTACACAAGACTCATGGCAGGACATCAGAGCATGAACTGCCAGGTCACTTTGCACACGCGTGCAGGTCCCCACGCGCAACACCATGCCGTGCGGTCAAACCTGCACAGGAAGGTTGGTAGGATCATCAACACGCTTCATGGCCTGCTGACATGCCCGCTGCTGAAACCTATTACATTCAGATACATTTGTACACTCTACATTGGCCTGAAGCAGCATGCGTTGCAAGGCAGGCCGTCTGCCGCGGCCGCGGCTGGCCCAGCTGCGGCTGGCCCAGCAGGGCGGCGGCGCCGGCCCATGCATGCCCGCCGCCTGCCGGGTGTCGCGCAGCACCCAGCGCGGGTTCGCTCACCGGCACTCGCCACGGCGCCGGCAGCTCGTGGCCGCCAGCTCCGCCTGCAGCGCTTGGCAGCCGCGTGCGCTGGCAGGGCGTGCCATCAGCCCCGGCAGGGCAGCTGCGCACCTGGCCGCCGGACTGGCTGGCGCAGGGCTCGGCAAGCGCGCGCCATCCTTCAGGCCCATGCGCCGCAGCGCCCGGAGGGATGCCGTGCGACCCAAGGTGCTGCGACTAACCCTAAACCTAAGCCTAGCTGCAGACGCCTTCCGGTCGGGCTGCGCCGGGGGAGGTCGCGCGGTCCACGGAGCGCCCGGGCCCCGCGCCGGGCCTGGCGCCGCCAGCGCAGGGCATGGTGGCGACCCTACACGCCTGGCCCCCAGCGCCTGCGCAGTGGCCGCCCCCGCCGGCGCCCGGCCGAGAGGCGCCCGCGGCGCCCGGCGACGCACCCCCGGGGCTGGCGTCCGCGTGCGGCGACGGCGCCTCTTGCGCGGCGGCGCCGTCGGCGAGCGCGGCGGCGGGCGCTGGCGCGCTCGCGGCGGTCGGCTCGGGCGCCCGCCGCTGCAGCCGCTCGAGCTCCTGGCGGCGGGCGCGCATCAGGCCCAGCCACCAGCAGGTGGCTGGCTGTGCTGCGGGGGGCCTGCAGGGTTGCAAGGCACAGGCGCGCTTGCACAGCCCCGCGCAGCTTTCACACCGCTCGCACTCTCGTAACCCGGACAGCGGGCAAACACCCTGCCACGGCGCAGGCCTGCTGCTGACCTCGGCTCGGACATCTCAATCGGGCGCACCTGCTCACACGGCCACATCCAGCGGATGCCGCTCTAAGAATCAGCTAACTATTGCGGCCAGAACGCGCCCCAAGCACCCCGCGGGGACCCCGCCCTGGCGCGCCTGGCGCTGCGCGGCGGTGAAGCGCGCCACGAAGGGCGCGAGCTCGCGCCAGAAGTCGGCGTCGCTGGCCAGCGCGGCCGCGCTGTCGCCGAAGCGCGCGACGAGCGCCGCGAAGTCGCGCTGCGCGTCCGCGAGCGCGCGCCGCGCCGCCGCCAGCTCCGCGCCCAGCTCCTGCGGGCGCGTGGGCTCTGGGGCAGGGCTGCTGCAAACCCAAACCTGGCCATTTGCTCAAATGACGCGGTCGTCACTATTGTTGTGGCATGATTTTTGTGAAGCGCATTCTATAAAGCCTTAAATACAGGGCCAGGTCAGAGACAGGGCTTTGCTGCAGCGCTGCAGACGCCCCGCCCTGCCGCCGAGCAAGCGCCTGGGGGTTTGCGACGCGCCGCCGGGGAGCCGCACCTGCTGCGTTGCAACGAGCGCCTCGTGGAAGGGCTCCGGTCGCAACCGCACCCGCACGCGGCACCCCGCGCCGCGCCCTGCGCCGCCGCCGCTCCCGCCGCCCTCGCCGGGCGCGGCGGACCCGCGCCGCGCACCGCCCTCCCGGGCCGCCGGGCCGCTCCGGCCGCCGCCGGCGCCGCTGCTGCGGCTGCTGCAGCTCAGGCTCGACGCCGGGCAGCCCATCAGCGCCGGCAGCGTCGCTGTCGTCCTGCGGGGCGTCCGCGCTCCAGTCGAGGGCGCTCCAGTCAAGGACGAGCTTGACGGCGACGGCCGGCGGCGTCCGCGCGAGCTCGGCGCGCACCGCGGCCGCGGCCGCGCCGGCCGCCTCGACTGCCTCCGCCACCTCCTGCGGGCGCCCAAGCAAGCGTCAGGCGTATGTCAGGGTTGCTGCCCTAACCCTAAGGGGCACATGCGGCGAGGCGGCCGCGCCCGCCGCGCGCTTGTACAGCAGAGAAGCATGCTAGCGTGTGGCCGGCACAGCCTCCACGAACACAGTTTCCCAGCGCTGCTTGCCGCTGACGCCGCCTGGCTGCGGCGGCGGCATGGCATGCACATGCAACAGATGGGCACACGCTGGTCACACCTGTCCTTGCGTGACTGGCGCGTCAGTCAGGCTGCACAAGGAACATGCACACCGCCATGACAACACCCCTTCGCAAAAATAACTATTTCTCAATGCAACACCACACGCCGAGCATACTAGTGCACCAATGCATGTGCGTGTGCGCACGCCGATCACAGGCCGCATCATCTTGTAGCGCTTGCGCAGTTGGCCCGCTCAACACATGCAGCAGGCCTTATTAGGGTTAGGGCTCCGGCTGCAGCATCAACGCGGCGAGCGCGCGCGCACCGTCAGGGACACGTGCAGATACGGCGCGGCCAGCGCCGGCAGCTCATCGCCCAGCGGCGCCAGCGCAGGTTAGGTAAGGTAGGATTGGGAAGGGTAGCGCCAATGCGGCGAGCAGCCGCGCACCGTCAGGGACACGCGCAGTTCCGGCGCGGCGAGCGCCGGCAGCTCGTCCCCCAGCGGCGCCAGCGCGGGCGCCAGCGCCACACGCGCGGCCACGTGCTGCAGCAGCGTCGTGGCGCCGTCCGCCGAGCGCGTATCCTGCGCAGCGGCAGAGTCAGGGTGCACTACCCCAGAAGTGTAGTCACGTCGCCGGAGTCAGTCGGGCGGTGCGGCGAGTGCAGGGTCCGGCAGCGCTTGTTTACATGGTCGTGTTAATAGTAGGGGTGTTTGAGCCGGGCGATCAATTGCCCACCCCCTGTGATGCTGGTCTGTATAGCTCAACCTGACGACGAAGGGGCAGTGAGTGAGTGTGGGGCGTTCCATGCCGTGCCGTGGTATGCAGCTCGCAGCCAGCCCCATGCCCCGGCTCTGGTTCAGCTAACCCCCGGCGCTTGCATGAACGACAGGCAGCGCGCGGAGGAATGAACCAGGCGTGCACACGTGGTGCGCCTGCAGCCGCGCCAGGCCGCGCGCGCAGCGCCCCAGCGAGCACCCCCAGGCCCATGCCTGTGTAAGCAGACGGGGCTGCTGTGGCCCCCACCCCTGACCTTGTCCAGTGCCGCGCCTGCAGCCGCGCCAGGCTGCGCAGGCGCAAGCCCGCGGCGCACCCCAGGCCCATGCCTGTGTAAGCAGACAGGGCTGCTGGGACCCCCACCCCTGACCCTGTCCAGCGGCGCGCCTGCAGCCGCGCCAGGCTGCGCAGGCGGAAGCCCGCGGCGCGGCCCAGGCGCGTGCCGTGGTTGAGCACGTTGCCGGCCGCCAGCGCGGTGGCCAGCGCGGCCGCGAGCGTGCCGCTGCGGCCCAGCTCGGCTGCGGCGGCGCGGTGCGCGGCCAGCGTGGCGCCGGCCTCGCGCAGCGCGGCTGCGGCCTCGTGCCGCGCGGCGACGGTCGCCAGGCGCTCGCCCGCGCGCGGCACCTGCGCCGGCGCAGGGCGCGGGCTGGGCAACCCCAACCATGACCTGCCCGCATGCGACACCTGTAGCGGCGGGGCAAGCCCGACCAGTGGCTGTCCCACATTTGCCGTGCACGCATCCTGAGCAGGGAAGTGTATTGGTGGGGTTGCCCATGCGGCGCGTCCACGGTCGCCGAGAGTGTCGGCGCGCGCTGGGGGGTCCCCTGGTCCCTCTGACAGCGCCGCCGCTCGGCAGTGGTCCCCGCGCAGCCCGCACAAAGGCAGGACAGGCGACGTGGCTAGCGGTGCGGCGCGCTCAGCGCCCGCGGTGCGCGCCTCCATGAGCGCCACGCAGAACGCCTCCTGGTCGGCCAGCTCCGCGCGCCGCCCGCCCGCCGCCAGGTGCGCCGCCAGCAGCCGCGCCTCGTCCGCGCTGCGCGCGGCTGGGCGGCGTCAGCTAGGTTTGGCCCAACCCTAGCTGCCACCCAAGGCTTGGGTCCGGTCGGCCGCATGCTACAGCGCTCACAGCCTGCCTCGTCTACTCTTCGCTGCAGGCCGCATTGCACATCCCGCACATCGCGGCCTGCCAGCGGCCTCACGCTGCATGCACAGCGCAGGCGCGGGGACAGCGATTGCTCTGCGCGCGCCTGGGCATGCAGGCGGCGAGCGCGTGCGCGGCCTCCGCGCTGCCCAGCGCCGCCGGGTCCAGGCGCCGCAGCGCGCCGGCCATCTCGCGCCAGGGCAGCCTGCCCCCGCACAGGGCTGGGGTGGGGGCTTTGGGGTTGCGACGACAGGGTAGGGGCAGCAGTCTGGTGCTCTGCAGGCTGCCCAGCACGGCATAAGCCACCGGTGGTACGACATCAGGGTGTCTGGTGTAGGGTAAAAGTAGGCAAGTGCAGCGCCGGGCCTTCATGCACAGCAGCTGCGCCACGCTCGGGCAGCGGCGCGCGCGGCGCGGCGGCGCTTGAGAGCGCATTGGGCCAAGCCGGGGCTCTGCTGCCCAGTGCAACCGCCCGCGCACAGGCCACAGCACTCCCCGGCTCACGCACCACAGCTGCGGCAGGTCGATGGGCCACCAGTCAGGTATAGTGGTTTGAATTACAAGGTCGGATGAGCAGATGCCAGCAGGGGCGGGCCGCGCACCCCATGCGCGACATGCGGATGCCGATCGCGGTCGCGCGCTTGAGGTCGAGCACGGCGAGCTGGCGGCCGGCCGGCGCCGGCGCGGCCGCGGGCGCGCCGCCAGACCGGGGTCGCCGCTGCGGCGCATGGAAGAGCGCCTCCAGCTGCCGCCCGGGCACCCGTGTCAGTGTCAGCACGCTTCATGCCACTTCTCAGGTCGCAATATTGCGTGCGAGCTCGACCTCGAGCGCGGCCGAGGGGCGACCGGGTGCGCACGGCGGCTGCGGGTGCACAGCGCCCTGCTGAGCACCGCCTGAATTTCGCACGACAGAGTGGCCAGCTGCCACGCGAGGCGCATCTCGGCGGTCGGCCATGTTAGAGCGTTGACCCACTCGCCACTCTGTGCGCCCTAGAAAGTGGCAGCTTGTGGGCGGGCCGACAAGCAGAGCGCGTATGTGTGGAGCGCTTTGCAGCTTGTTTGCACACATCGCACAGCGCAGACATCCCGCCGGCTGCTGCCCTGCAGACACAGCGGCGAGCTCCAGCATGGCGGCTGCCGCTGATAGGGGCGTCGGCAGTGCGGGTGCGCTAGGCCTGGCGGGCGCGCCTGGCCGACGTCCAGGCAGTCGTACGCGGGCGGGTGCGCCGCCCAGAACGTGCCGGGCACGCGCGCATCCGGCAGCTTGTCCTGCCCAGGGCCCCAAATGTGCACTTGGTCTCCAGACGTCCAAGTGGTTATATTGCCCTCCCAGCATATTTGCCAGGGTCCGCAAGGCAGCACGGCAGTGCACAGTTGCACGCACTGTCCAGGGCCTGCATCATATCATCCAAACCCTGGCGACTGCAATATGGGTCCTCCTAC
>JAABUP010007525.1_pt1 | contig 14532 bp, 12 predicted proteins | sample 5559201 | NCBI WGS metagenome assembly JAABUP01 (sample SAMN10711887, study PRJNA513373) | rock metagenome | isolation source: Antarctica rocks | place: Antarctica | reverse complement strand
AGCAGGACCAGACCGGACGACCCCCGTCCCAGGCTCGGTGCACCAGGCTCATGTAGGAATGTGAGGGCATTCACACTTGCGATGATAGGCCCCCTCATCCAGCCGCTGCGCATCAGGTGTAGCCATGAGATAAAGACCCCAGGATTTGGCAAGGTTCAAAGTGCCGCACAAGTGGGGAAACGGGCTTTGCCGAGGATTGAAATGCAGGCGCCTGCGCGCTAAAACCCCCGCCTCCACTTTCCCTCTCTTCTAGTTCTTTCCTGCGGTGTTTCCATCTGTGCTTTTGCGGGGAAGACGATGAAAGGCGGAGAGGAGAGGAAAGTCGCCGAGGCTGTCCACGGTATTCACTGCCGGACTGGAGGGTCTGTCGATCCTCTGAGACGTCGACGAGATTGTGCTGACGCTGACACTCATGCCGAAGGATCTGCGTGATTGCAGCGACCAGCAGCATCTTACCTAGATCGCATTGCAGAACGGATCTCGGAACGCCAGACTTTACGAGTGTGGATGTTAAATTCATAGTGCTCGGCTATTAGGTAAAGTGGTGCATTCTGTAGATATGCACAGGCAACGCCTTGTCCAGGAGGCTCGTCGGCATGCTGCGTATCCGGGTTTCTCTTGTCATTTGTGGCCCATATGTCTTTGTCCTGCAATTTGTCATTCCATCTCTTGCTCTTCCAGGTCCTTCTCTTTTCCAGGACAGTGGAGTACAAATTCTCGGTATCGTGACAAATCCATCTTCCATCGTTGCTATTTCTGCAACGCGGCAAGGATAGCTCGGGCCTCTTGCATTTCTTCCTCAGTGGGCATGGTGACCACCATAAGGTACAGCATGTTCTGCCAGAGGAGTCAATGAAACGAGTCCATCAAGGCAAGTCTGTCCACATAGTGCTTCCGAGCTTCCTCTCCACTTGGCACATGCCCGAGACCGATGTCGTCTGCAGCAATTGGCGGAGGTGAGCGGACTGCATCTGGTATGGCTTCGTCAAGCTGCCAATCCGCCTGGTCCATTTCATGTGCTTTGGCATACGCTGGCGGAGGTTGGTAATGATCTTCATCCTTACGAGGTTTGTCGTTGTTATTCACAGGCACAGCTTCTCCAGATCCGATGAGCTGCCTGGCTTAGTCGTCTGACACATTGATGATCTGTTCTTCTACAAGTTCACGTCCTGAGGACCCAGGCAGCGGGCTGCGACCTCTCGATCTAGCAGTCTTATCGGCTTTGTGTGCTTTGCGTGCTGCATTGGCTTCGAAGCCGAGACCAATGTCAGAGGATATGAGCTGGACAATAGGCATTATACGGGGGAGGATTAGTAAAGAGTAGGAAGTACACACAAGCTAACCGAATAAGTGAAATGGAAATTCTTCTAACAGGTAATTGGAGGACGAAGCGTAAGCACGAGAAGGTTTCCTTGGATCAAGATTAGAAGGTAAGTGGCAGATGATTGAATAGATTTCTTAATGAATGGTGGTGAACAGCTCAACTATAATACCACAAGTAACGACTTTCAATCCCTCTATATACCTTTCCATGATGATAGACGGGCCACATGGCATTATCGCAGTTTCAAGACAATTCTAGCCGCACTTCATTGATTGGCGGAGCGCCACGAATTGTTTGCCCCGATTGGGCGTGCTTTGCGTAGGCTCGTTTGCTCACTCCCGTGTATGATTTTACGCAATGTCAGAAAATCTTCGACCTAAAAACATCGGAGTCATCAAGACAGGCCAGATCGGTTGGAGAGCCACTACTCAGCGAAGTCATCGCTGAGTAGATGCGCTTTGTGAAGATGACCCTCGAGTACCAATTTGCATTGCCGGTAACGATACTGTGATCCTAAAAGCATCTACATGCTACCTCTTCGGCAACAATGACACACCAATCAAAGCGATTGCTGCAAGGTACCGCTATTGTTGCATTCAAAGCTCCCTAGGAGGCGTCGTTCAATCAGCCATGGATACGATACTCTTACTTACCGTAGAATACGAGGTTGGCTCCAATTTTAGGTAACAGGTATGATACAATGATCATGAAGCCTGACAGGATACTAATAATACAGAGCCTCAGCAACCATTCTCCTGCGATGCGCATGGATGTGTATTTACCTTACCTGAAATGCTCTTATGATTCTCAGCTCAACTCCCTCTAGTACTAGTCGGGCGTAAGGCGAGCGCCGCTTTATCGTACTACAATGCATTACTAGGATCGCGCCAGCCTGATCTTGCCTATCCATTAACCCACGACGAATCTTCACGTGTGCGGCACAAAACACGATAAGTTCAACAGTACCGTGATGTCATCTCTCAGGATCGCCAATTCGATCGGTTTCATTCCTAGATTACAGTCCAATGAATAGCTCGTCTTGTAGGCGAAGCAGACTCCCGAGATTCTCATGCAGGTCATAATCATCATGCGTCAGCCACGAAAGCCATCTACCAGTCCTTTCGTCCATCTTTTCGTTTCAAACGAATGAGCTTTTCATTCTTTTTCCAGCTCTCCTGCATACAGAATCTCACTAGGGCATGATACTTTGCTTCGAGAATTTGCCTCACACCCTCAACCCTTCAAGAGATGGAACATATGAGCGGAATAGGCAGGTGTGATAATTTTCGGTTGATATGCCGCCCTCTTCCTCAACGCGCATGCAATTCTCTAACAATTATGGACATTACACCAATGATGGAACACTACGACTGTTCTAGTCATTCACTGGAAATACGCCGCGCTAGAATCGTTCTTCAAGATAGTCTCCATACCTAATCAGGCGATCAGGAAAGTCATGCGGCGGGCCGACGGTTCGCATTCTTTGCAAGCGCATACCAGTACTGAACGCTTTGGTTTGCCTAATATGTGCGACCTTCTTGCAATGATCCCGGCGCCACGCAAACCTGACATACTCCTTTCAACTCGTGAAAGGGATAAGTAGAGAGTCTTGGTATTGGCGACCTGTGTTTTGAAGGACCCAATGGCGGTCTTACGGTGCAAAAAAAAACGAGAAGGCTGTACTTTCTTTCCGGCTCAGTGCATTGAATTATACTAACAAATTTCAGAGGTGGTTCTATTCAGTCTGCCGTTTGGGCCATGTACAGTACGTTGGTCTTCTTTATAAAGTGTCTCCACGTTCCTTGCTTTATTCTATTGCCCTATTTTAATATACGTCGTGTCGCAGCCTCGAAATAAATGTTGGCATTATTGCCGCGTCTATCCCGACTCTTAAGCCCCTCTTCAATCCACCACGCCCTTCTATCTTTCATTACCTCCGACTTCGCAAAACAGGCGAAAGGTATCGCAGCTCTGAAAAGACACCAGCGAACAACAGCGATGGCCATGTCCGCCTCAACAAACTTACTCTCAATACTATGCCGAGTGCCATGCCTTCTTCTATGTCCTATGATAAGGACAAGAGTAGGAGTCATGGCAATGGGTGGGAGGATTTGGGGTCTCAGGCAAGAACTCCGAGTCCAGAAAAGGCAAATATTGCCGAGACAGGCAGGGATAGGGAGACGGGATCTAAGGTGGAGTGGCCGGGGGACGGTGAAATGCATGCCATCGGCGATAGTATGATCTGATTGGGGACGAATGGACGTAAGTTACATCATCCAGAGTACCCTAGAGGTCGTTAGTCCAATGAAGAGTATGGAATTGATATCTCTAGATTCATTCGCTTCGATAGGAGGGGTCTACTATAACGACGAATGGAACCTTTCCTTTTCCCATTCTATCCATCAAGTATTGCATTCCCAGCTGTACTCATAGAGATACAAGCTTTCTAAACTTGAGCTTTACATCTACCGCTTGAGCTTGTAGTTCTTTTGCTGGGCTGAGGAATAATGTGCCGCGTTAGAAGGCTTCATTATGCGCGCAGGTTTGACTCCGGCGGAGCACAGTTTCTTTATCCAATCCGTTATATGGTGGTGCTGGTCATTGGAGCTAGAATCCCCTGGCCTCGATAATAGCTCAATGCATATTCAACCGTATTGCCTCAAGTAGTATCGATAGCAGCAACGAGATCTCAAACAATTCTGCCGTCGTTTGAGTGCAATAAATCTGTGCTATGAAACCACCGCATATTTATAGGCTAGTCATTTAAGTACTAGCGTGTTTGCCTGGAAAGCAGATAAGTCACACTCCACAAACATGTGACCTTTGAACCTCACATAAGATCTTTCATCACCCAGATTCTAGAACCAACAAACCATGTCGCCGCGTTCTCACGTTCTTGCTACCGTTCTCTCCCTCGAGCTGCTCCTTGGAGGCCAAGCCCGTCTCCCTTTCTCTCCAACTCCATCCCTTAACAAACGCGCCATGGCGAAAGCTGACGGCACACTCGCCGCCTTCCCATTTGTTCCTCTGGATGCTGTCACCTTCTCACAGGTCATAGGTGTTGCGATGTGCATTGCGGCGGTGGGTGTAGCTCTGCCAGCGACTAGAGCGGCGGGAACGGTACTGTCATGTTGTTTGTCGCTGATGGGGGTGTAAGCTACTTTCTATTCCATTGATGTCCTGTTCTCAACGATTCTTCCGCGAAATATCTCTTGACCTAGTCTCCATGTTCAGAGACACCGCTGATCTAGAGATTCACAGGTGGAGTCAGTGGAAGATGAAGATACCTTATTGGTTGCCGGTCGTCAACACTGGACTGGCAGTTGTCATACTTGCAATTTCATGAGGCAATGAGGCGTAGCCTGAACTACGGTGTTTAGCAAGAACCAATGGCCTATGTCCTTCTCCTATACTTACTATCGTACCAGAACTAGGTTATGCGAGAGAACGCTTCCATCTAAAAGTTGCATGTGGGTGTACAGAAGGACCGGCTCCCTTCAGGGGTCAATTACTTACATCCCTGTACACCCTAAAAGCGGCAGCCTTGGCTGAACTCTGTCCTTTTCCCAACGTTGGATTCAATCGCCGACTTCAAAGTTGTATCTCCCAATATATACCGAGGGCCAAAAAGTTGCGCAAAGCCGTGGCTGCCGCCATTGTTTGCCGCTGCACCTGATCGCAAACCATGGGGATGCGTTTTGACAAGAGATAGAACCACAGTACTTTCCTCCAGAAAGTCAATCATGGGTTTAACGGAGCAAGCATGACGCAACGACAATGGAGCCAGACAGTCGCTTCAAATGCCCACAATATAGAGCCTCCATGATCAAGGACCTCGGTTGCCTTAAGCACTCTCTACCCAGCGCACAATCGAGTCTATCAACGATCCCTTGGCTGAAGGCTACAATGTATCGAAATTAGCTCTCTCGAGCGCTTCCCCGGGCGATGCATACCTAAAATGGAACGGCTTAGGGGTGGAAGAAACACAACCGGATGAAAAGGCCAAAGCCCAAAGCCCAAAAACTCGCGGACACTATGATCGAGATGCAGAAGCACAATTTCGATAAGGTGACCAGTCTTTATACACCCAATCCTGAGTTTGAATGCTGACCATTGCCAGCATCGCCATGCTTTCCGGTCAACCCATGTGAAGACCCAACGTCTAGTCAAGGGAGCTCGTACCGTGCCATCCGATTTACCTTCTCATGTCCGCCAAGGCCTATTCGCAACCCCTGGAAGCTATCCAGTCGCAGCCCGCTATGCCAACGAGCCGAATTTCCGGCAAGATGACGAGAAGCCCGGCCCACGAAGCATGGCCATCAAGATTTTCAATGTGAAGGGCGAAAGACTCGAAGGACAGGGCAAAGAGAATGACAATACCCAAGATTTCTTCTACAATAATGCACCTGTGCTTGAGTTGACGGAGGTTGATGCATGTCTTGAGATCATGCAATACAGGAAAAATACTTTCATAATCCTGCGGGTCTGTCTCTTGTATCGAAGGTAAGAACGGACGTGATGAAGCACTTTGCGCTGGGAATGCTGCCAAAAACCAACACGATCTCGTATAGCATGTGCATACAGTCAGCCTTCCGCTTTAGCGAGTACCATGGTCACATGGGTCTTTTCTCCGTAAATTCAAGTATGGTTGGGATATCTGACAAAGTTTCAACCAGTAGTTCTTACAGCCAGTTTTCTGATTGGCTCTTTGATGGGCACTTCCCCAGAGCATCATCCAACAAAGGATACCAGCGTCGTTTGGGACGAGCTCACATCACCATACCAGACAATTGGTTTGGTAAGGTTTCCTCGGCAAGACAGCTTCTTACCAGAACGCAGGGTCTTTTGAGAGGACCACATGGCTCTTGATCCTTGGAGGGGATCGGCAGCCTCTAGGTCACTAGGTAGCGTCAATAGACTGAGGAAGGTGGTGTATGGCAGGAGTAAAAAGAGGAGGGATGAGCTTAATGCAAACGACGGACGGAAAAACATCGATGAAATACCGTGAGCACACTTCGAATTTCCGACTCTCTTCTACTTTCGTATACTTCAGTCTTCTCCTACAAAGCTTGTACATTCCTGTCATGGTGTTCTTCGTCCCCTTAGACACAGATCTCGTGCACTCCCAAACCGAGCCTGCAGTCTCATCAAGCAATTGTCACGATATTGGAGGCATTCCTATGTTCTTACTTCAATGCTGTCTATGTGCGTCATCTTCTCGAGAAATCCAGCTAAGGCTTTTGACATCTCTTGCTCATCAGCGCCAATCGTCATAACCTCATTCTCCGCGTTATTTCTCCGAATCTTCTTCCAATGTGACCGCTTGTTTGTTCTCAAGCCTACAACGGCTGGCCCTTCTTACACTGACTGGGCCTGATCATGCCTTCAGGCTGACGGGTACTTCGGCAGGATGATGTAGCGAATAAGCATCTACGAATAGACTTCAGAAGTCATTACTTAATGAAAAGGATGCTAATGGCACATGTACTGACTCAAGTAGCCTGTCTCTCATACGTCAACTTTCGATCTCCATCTTCCGTCCTCTCTAGCGTACATCTCCGAGACTAGACGGTTGCATTTCTACGGATCTCCTCTCTCAATAAGATCAAATGTCGTCAGCATGCATAAGGGCTCTTACGTGGCACTCGTAATGCGCCTTGTATCAATTATTCCCTCATTGCATGCATAGCGTTCGCATATACTGCTCACAAAGTGCAAACCCTAATTGCAGCAGATTATACAAAACAAAACCAATCCTCAAACAATTTTCTATAGTCCAATGACGACCTGCTTTCGATTCCCATCAACATGCATCTCCCTACCACCCCATTCGCATTCCTCCTCGCCGCTGCATCCTTCCCCTACCTCAGCAGCGCCGCCACACCAACAAACACCACTCCAAATTTAACCTGTACCCACCCCACCGGCCTCTCTAATACCTTCATCCCCGTCCCTCTCTCCCTAACTCCCAGCTACCGCATCCTCCCCACCTTCGCCACCGCCCACCAAATCTTCCTCTTCGACAACCTCCCGGCTGCCTTCTCCGAAGCCTCCATCGGCACCTTCTGCCTCGAACAATGCGTCGCCTACCAACCCGACGGCACGACAGGCCCTTGTCTGAGCTTCAATGTGAATTTGGGGAAGCCGGTACCGCCGACTGGGAATGGGGGGCCGACGCAGTGGTTTTGTAGTGGGTTTGATAATTTTTTTGATGGGGGTGGGGAAGATTTTGAGAGCGTGGATGTGGAGGAAAGTTTTTTGTTTCCGATCTCAGTTAATAGGGGTTGTGGGGGGATATTTAGGGCTTATTAGGATGATGTAAAGAAGCGGCCTGGATGTCAGTTTAGGGTAGGAAAAGAAGTGGAATAAGATATACGTTCAAAGTTCCTACAGGGTCATGCTATAGCTTGCAATTCACATAGTCCTCATACTAAGGAGCATCCATACATATGCTTATCTGCCCATGCTCTATGTTTGTTACATTGCAACTCCCAGCAAACTCAAGTCAGGAGCGTACCTGACAGATGACGTTAAAGTTTATCGAGATTGGGTGGTGGGAGAAGGCTACTTGGATTGCAGGAATCCAGAGCATCTACATGGTAGAAAGATCTGAAGGCAAGTGCGACAGTGTGGTCAAGATGGATGATGATGACAGCGAAAGTTGTCTGTTCGTTGCGGTGAACAGTCACTGGCTTGACAAGTCATTAGAGAACATTATCAAAAATTAGCTATTGAGGACGTATGTCCAGCCAACGACATGCACTCAATCTGAAGTCGACTCCCAATCCTTTACCTGGAATTGTCATTGAGAATGAGACGCAATAGGGTAGAGTTGAAGAATTTTTATTCCGACTATAAGCATGTTCTATACACAGACCAACAAGAAATCCAATAACCTAGACACCGACACACAAGAAATCCAAAAACCCAGACACAGCCTCCCTAGTATCCCTCAACCATACTCTCCAGGTTGGGATTATTGAAAGGAGGATTCTCCTCCTCATATGCCCTCCTTGTCTCCATATACGCCTCATGAGCAGCCATTACCCTCTCATGCATCATTTGCCCAACCCTCCAAGATTGCTCTCTCCGAGCCCTATATCTAGCCCTTTCCGCCGGACTCAAAAAAGTCCGCACACGACTCGTACCAATTCCTTGTTGTTCCCCGTGCGAGAGCCGTTCAATTTGTATGGAGATATTGATGTCCGTTGGGAGGTTGGCGGTACTGCTGCCGTAGTACTCTTCGTATCCTTCGAGCATTGATCCGATGCTCGTGGCTTGTTCCATGTCTTCCTGGAGGGCGGTTTCTGCCTCTTGGGCCTCGGTTTGTTCGATGAGGGTTTTGACGATGTCATTTTCGAGGATGGGTCGGCGGCAATAGGGGCAGCGGCAGCGTGTAGGAAAGGTCGGTTGCGTTAGCTCGGTTCTGACATAGGTGGTCCAGCAGTCGAGGCAAAAATGGAAGCTGTGCTGTTCTTCGCAGTTGATGTTGTAGTCGTGAGTGGCATCGCAGACGCAGCATGAAGATGAAGACATGGCTGTATTTGATGTTGAGTTGGGGATAGAGAATAGGGGTTTCTTGGTGGTAGAATTGGGAAAAGCGGATAGGCGTTTCGTGGTGGTTGAGTTGGAAATGGAGAACAGGGCTTTCTCGGTGTGGCAGGTTGAGTTGGGAACAGAGAACAGGGGTGTTTCGGTGTAGTAGATGGAGGTAAGTGTCAGAGAATCTGTTGGAAGGTATTGAAAGGAGAAGATGTTGAAAGAAGAAATGGGGGTGCAAATATTCTGGAAGAAATAAGCATTGGTTTTTTGTGTAACAGTCATTATCGGCCGATATATTCTGAATTACTTAGATCGCTCAACTTTTTTCAAACCTTGTGTACTAATGACCGTTGAAAGCTTAATCTTGAGACATGAAAGCAAAGTTCTTCTGTACTCATCATTTAGCACTGGGTTATAGTGGATCTGTGACTCAGGGGAGACTGAAAGAGGCTCTATTTTTTGCTACTTCGCGTTTTCTACAATATCGACCATAAAAGCGCCGCCCAGTCTACGAACTTGTCAGTATTCATCTTGAGTTGCGGGGAGGAGTGGGAGATGTGGGCATACAATATGGCCGGCTCATGGAGTTTCCGGTGCTCATAGCTAGAAAAATCATGAGCAGTGGCCGTTTATTCTTTATAAGTCGATTACCTCATAGTACCCACTCCACCGGCTTCAGTTATGTCAGTAATATTTCACGTCTAAGACGAAGCATGACATACCTTCCAGCAACAGAGACACACCATCTATCAACTTCCGCCCAATCCAGCGCATGGCAAAAGCCCGGAGGATGTGACCGTGGGCTACAAGAACCACATCGCTGATCGGTGCTTCGCCTTTGGGTTTGCCGATGGCATCGTTGTGGAATCGTGTGCGGATATCCTTGATCAGCCTGTCCAGCCTCTCCGTGATCTCTGCAGGTGACCTGAATCCGAAATCAGATTTGTGACAACGTGCGCCCTCCCACGCGCCATAGCAGCAACTCACTCTCCTCCAGGACACCCGTCTTTCCAAATATCCCACTCCGGTAATCCCCTCTCTTTCCTCCTCTCCTTTATCTCCGCGCTCGTAATTCCTTCATACTCCCCGTAGTCCCATTCTCGAATGTCGTCTGTGACCTGAACTTTCGCGTCCGTCCGTATATCTTGGGTAATGTTGCGTGAGTCCTGCCATGGGAGCTTGTCACGACACCCAACGTCAAGAAGTTCAAGGCTTCTTTGAGCGCGGTGACGGGGAGAGACGTAACTGTGACAATTTCAATCAGCGAAGAACCGATTGATAATCTGGGACAAAGAGGGAATTCTAGGAGACGGACCAAGAACATACATGTGGGCGATTTTGGAGGGTACGATCAGGCGGTCATCTCCGACCAGTGCCTTACCTGTTGCGCGGATACGTCTCTCACCATTAGGGGTCAGCGGTATATCAGAGGTCCCAGTGTGGCGACCGTTGAGAGACCATTCTGTTTCTCCATGGCGGATGATAAAGGCGCGAGGGGTAGTCATCGCTGGTAAAGGGTCTCAATAAAGTGGCCAGAGCAAGGATGAGCGGGGAACGAAGAGGATTCTGTCAACAATGACGCGAGGTCGCGTTATGCCGGAAGGTTCAGGCAGGTTGTTTAATGCGGGGTTACAGCTCGGCGGGGGTAGAAATTAGCCGAACCGGGGTACAGCTTTTTGCAAAAACACTGGCCACGGCGCTAAGGCGGCAAATAAAAATATGGTCACCCCACTATATCAAAATATATAGCCTTAGCATAGCATATAGACCTTATATAATAGCCTAAATAGGTTAAATTTATTACCTAATTATTGTCGTAATATCGTATCCTTAGTGTTTTAGCTCCTAGCTATCGCTATAACTACCTACGTCGTCGTCACCGTATATACGCTAGTAGGCTAACTATATATCGTCGCTAGCTATATAGTAGGCTATAGTAGTAACTACTTAGCCTCTATAATCGCTAGATATATACTCCTTAATATCCTCGTAGATATAGGCCTTACTCTTAACCTACCTTACCGTTACTACTATACCCTCTAAGTAGTAAAAGAAGACCCTAAAGGCCTTCGAAGCCGCTAAGGAAGCTACTTAGAAGTCTACTATATATACTTATATAGCTAAGTAAAGGGCTCTAAAGGAGGAGGATAAGAAGAGGAGGAAGGAGGAGGAGGTTTTTAAGGAATCTTATTAGTATAAACTATAAGGACGAAGAGTATTAAGTAAATATTATTTTTCTACCTTAAAAAGAGCTCTATCGGTTTATCTAGAGCGTAATATCTCGTTAGTTCTTAATATACTAAGGACTATAAGGGTTAGATCTATAGCTTTAACTCCTTCTCGTCTTAAACTAAATATAGGCCCTCTACTAGGTTCGAAGACACCCTTTATAAGGCTATTACTACTAAAATCGCCGGCTCCTAGTAAGCCTACTATACCTACTAGCTTATAAATACCTCCTCTTAATTAGCTACTTTCGCCGGTATTATCCTATTATCTACCTCTTAATACGTTCTACTCTAGTATACCTCTACTAGAAGGTCGCTATCTCGTACCGAGATTTTTAAATCTTATCCCTTTCCTTAAGTCGAGATAGCTAACGCTAAACGCTAGCTCCCGTGCTTACTAAGTAACTTATAATTAGTAAGATTCTAACGTTAAGTTATAGTAGGGGAGAGGAGTAATAACGCCTTTGCGACAGCGACCTCGTGCGATAGTAACACTATAGATAGTTATATATAAACTATATACGGTGCGTCGCATAGTCTATAGCTCGCTCCGACTAATAGGAATTAACTATACATATTATGGTTATTGCGCAGTAATAACCAAAATTCCTAGAAGCGATTGCCTAATCCCTAACTATGCATAGGCCACCTACGGAGGCCGGAGAAACTCTAAATCGTTAATTATAACTATAAAAAAAAGAGTATACTCCTTCCTAGTTAGGTTTAGCGCTTCTAGGTAGTAGTTCCTAGCTATACTACCGCCACTAATAGTTGTATTGCTTCACCCTATAAAGGAAAGCGCTACACGTAGAGTAGCTACCTTTAACTCGTCGGCTTCGCTTTATAGGCGTATTAGGATTAATATCGACGCTAAAGGATCGTTTCGTAGGGCTAGGGGTTCGAGACCGAGAGGTATTAAGGGCCTTCTTATAGCTATACTAGGTATAAGAATATAAGGTAGCCGAGAGCGTTATATATACGTAGGGTATATATAAATCGAGTCGCTAACTTCTTAGTATACTCCTTTACCTAGTTATCTCACCCGTAGAGTAGAACTCGAATAGCTACTTAAATAATCGAGACCTAAAGGCCCTATACTATCGCTTCGTATAATAGCTCCCTAGCGTATATACGGCTATCTTAAACGTATTAATAATAGTATAGTTAAGTATTTAGTACTAATGAGGTAACTAGTTTCGTATAGCTTTTCGCTAGGTTTTAAATATAGAGCGATATTAATTAGCGATATCTACGCCACCTATATTATAGTTATATTCGTCGATATATCGAGGAATATCGAGTTCTACTCGTAGCCCTATATACTCGAAAGATTTACGAGTATTCGTCGCATTAGTAGATATAGCCTAAGGTCGCCTTCTCCACCTCTAGACTAAGTTAGCGACCTTATTAACGGTATAAATAGTACTTAAAGAAAGTACCGTATTATTATCGATCTAACTAAGGTATAATACGCCATTAATAGGGATCGCCACTAACGTACCCTAGGGAAGAATATAACTATACTTCTCCTTTAGAACGTGTAGTACTAGTGGGAAATTAGGACTCGATATAGCCCTAGTTATTCTGTATACTCCGATTCTAATAGCTTTTAGTTCTCGAAATAAGGAGGTTAACGTAAATAGATTATCTAAATATACTATATACGTCTAGCTAATAGGAAGAGGTGGAAGACTCCTAGCTAGCTAATATACAACGCTTTATATATTAGTTAATTATATATACTTTTCTAGCTCATCTATCTTCTAGAAACGCGAGTAGAATAGGAAGGTATATAGGTATCTATAGTCGTATAAAGCCCATATTTTAAAGCCTTATTTAATTAGTTTATTAGGTATCTTCTATATATACTTCGATCTACTATAGAACTTAATTATTATCTTATTAATTAAGACGTTATTACTAGGGATCTAATAGGAGCGGCAATTAGCCCGAAATATTAAAATTATAGGTTCTAATTTTCTCTACTATTATTAATTAGTTTCTCGTCGCTCCGCTATAGTTATCCGATCTAATTAGTCGCTTAAAGGATCCTTAACCGTATCGGGGTTATTAGGGCTATAATAGAGGAAGCGTTAGAGTTACTCGAAGCGATTTTATGTAATCTATAGGGCTATAGTATAGTTTAACCTAGTACGGATATCCTTATACTAGTAGGTCGCTATCTTACCTTCTAGATATAGGCCTATATATATAATTCCTCCGACGAATACCTTTAGTCCGTCTAGATTTATAGGGTACTATAACCTCTAGTTTATGGCCTTATAGTCTCTCCCTCGCTCCCGTTCTACTACTCCTTATCTTATAGTATAAGTATTCGTATTAGTCGCTAGGATTTACTATATCTTATCGGTCTAGAATAATAAGAATATCGTAAATAGGCTATCTAGGTTAAGCGACTTAGGATAAATTGGCTGAGGATTCCGGTGGGGACCCTAAGTAAATAGCTTAAATTCGACGGTTTTAACGTTAACGAGACTTTTTATAAATTCGACCTCTAAGATCCTTCCTAGCCTATTCTTCTCGACTAATTTCTCCTCCTAGTATAGCTACTTAGCTATCTTTAGTTTAGCCTTCCGTTTAGCCTTTACGACTAGGTTTCTATTAGAATTAACAGCCTTATATTTAATAAGTTCGGTAGATTCGACGGTATCGACTACGGTCCCTAGAACGTTAGAAACTAACTCCCTAGTTACTACTATAGCTATCCCAGCCGATAGGACGATAGCTATTACTTAAGACTCGGTATTCCTAGCCCGATTCGGTTTACGACGCTTCTAGGAGGTGGGAGGAGGTGTAGAAGGCCTTTTAGTAGTATCGCATAAAGTAAATATCTCGTTTAATATCGCGTCTTACGTAGTATTACTAATAACGGTAGATATCTCGCCCTAGGAGGCCCCCTTAAGGAATCTAGCTAGGCGAATTATTCTCCTAGATAGTCTCGACGTCGCTATTTAGTTTAATAGCTATATAAGGCCTATAGTAGAGGTGGATATAGTCTTATTAATAGTTGTTAATAGAATCGGGCATAGTCGAATTATAGATATTTAATACCAAGACCTCCGGATACGCTAGCGTTTAGCGTTAGCTATCCCGACTCAAGGAAAGAGATAAATTATCTCATAAATTAACCTATTAATTAACACCTCATTAACTACCTCATGAACTACCCTATTAACTACTTTATTAACTACCCTATTAACTACCTTATAAACTACCTTATAAACTACTCTATTAATCCACTACCTTATTAATCCACTACCCTATTAATTAACACCTTATAAACTACCTCATAATCTATTAATCTATTAATCTATTAATCTATTAATCTATTAATCTATTAATCTATTAATCTATTAATCTATTAATCTATTAATCTATTAATCTATTAATCTATTAATCTATTAATCTATTAATCTA
>JAABUP010007523.1_pt1 | contig 14536 bp, 20 predicted proteins | sample 5559201 | NCBI WGS metagenome assembly JAABUP01 (sample SAMN10711887, study PRJNA513373) | rock metagenome | isolation source: Antarctica rocks | place: Antarctica | reverse complement strand
CTTCATTTTTGCTGCAGGCCTCCTCCAAGACTCAAATGATACCCAAGACGTTGCTTAATTGCTTCCTTGGGTTGATGAGTGGGATGCGCTATGGCCACACGTCCACGTCGTGCATCCTGGGCAACGTTTGTAGCTGTGCACATTGTTGCACAGCTGCAGACGGCCAAGATGGCCATACTGGTTTGGTTTACCAGTACAAATCACACATTCCGTGTTGATTCAACACTTTTATATCAAGGGAAAGACTTCAGCTACATTGTAGCCGGTTCAAATTCTTGTGTATTTGTGTAACTCTGACCTAAGTACAATCAATAGGCAAATTTAGGTATAGCAGTCAAAAAGCGGACAGAACTAGAGCAATGAACAAGGCTTAGCTGAGCGGAACACATGAGTGCAGCGACTAGTGACCATGTAATGACTGCATATGAGTATGAGTATCGAAAAGTACTGGTAATTGCATATGGCTGCATGAAAATGCTTTGCAGCATCAGGTGATGCTGTACATTGTATACTCACAAAGCCAAATGTTGCTTCCCTGGGGACCTATGCACAGCATGTTTCAACACCTGCACAGTGCGCAATGTAACAAAGCGAGAGCTGCATACAGCCAATCAGTGATCTAAGACATTTGCATCCCCTTTGTGAAAAGGTAAGATGCAAGTCTTACATATGGGAAAACTATTATACAGGGCACTGCAATAGAAGGCACTAAGAACAACTTATACTTCATAGCAAGTCAGAGCATGATTGGGCAAGGATGCTGAGCACTAACATGACTAAAATATAAGTCAAGAATGCATTTTACTAAACACTAGACTAGCAGAGGCTAACACAATAATGTCATGATGGCCAGTGCAAGCCAACATCTTCTCTACTATACACTATCCTAGCAATAACCCTGCAGCAATACAAAGACCAAAGCAAATAGGTGAGGACGTGTCACCATGCCAATGAGCATGGTGACTATATCCAATTGCGCTGGACATGCACAGGCATGGCCATTGCATACCATAATGTGGTTTCCTACCCAGAGCAGGTGGAAGATCTGGCGTCCAAATTCAATGAAAGTCAAATATCCCACCGACTCAGCATACTGTGCTGAGCACAGCACAATCATGTCACACATCTCATTTGTGAGCCCAAATTTGACAATGAGGCCCACAATTGAGTAATGAAACTGCAAGCTGGAAGTCGTGCGCCATGCTTTGCATATTCACATGGTGCCTTTGACAGCACATGCTGGCAGGATGCTCTGGTCTTCAAACCCTCAAGTGTCCATCAGCTTGAACAGCAGCTGCAGGTTTTGCTTTTGGTTGAAGAGGCTCAGCTTTCGCCCAGCACTTCATGGGCATCCCATTCGTGACAGCTGGCAGAGGGCTGGTCTGAATGAAGGTTTCATGCACATCCACTGACCAGTCATACTTACGCGCAAGTACAGACAGTATGACCTGCGCAGTAACACAGACATACCATGTCAGTGAGGTCGCGTGGTCAACCACAGCCCTTGCATACGTCAGTGTAAAGTACTGAACGCAATAGTAAGCTTACCCTTAAGGGGTAACATGACATGCGCCTGGTCATGTCAGCACACAATTCATATTTGCAGAGGCACATGTGACCTGATTAGCCATGTGCCTCAGGCGCACCTTGTGCCCTTTACAAATTAGACATGCAGCAGACAGCAGACTCTGACTTACATCCCATTTGCAGAGGCACAATTGCCTGTACTATGACCTGAATGAGTGCCCAGAATCTGCTTTCCAGGATCTGATGCAGATTGCAGATCACATAATCTGATTCGATTCAATGAACATGATAGATTCAGCCCAGCTACAAATGTCTCATTGCGCTACCACAGTACAGAGGGGCCTGGTGTGCTGACCTTGATCTCCATGATAGCAAAGTTGTAGCCCATGCACTTGCGGGCACCACCTCCAAAGGGGATCCAGCTCTTGTCCAACCCTGACTGTCCTTCCTCTGTCATCCACCTGTGCATCACAGTGCGCCAGAATCACCACACACTGCTGCTGATGAGCTGGCTGTCAAAACAGGATCTCCTGTTGGATGCTACTAACGCATGTTCACCCTGATGCTGGGGGAAGATGCACGTTTGACTTAAGAATGAACGATTGATCAAAGAACCTTTACACTCAGAGGAAGCACAACAGTCAAGTTTCATCACTGCACAAGCAGTCAAGAATCAGCATATCACACATGGGTACAGGCACAGACCATGGGTGAAGGTAAGCGCTGTTGACAAAACAAGCAAAACAGACCGACTCCTCATGCGCTGCTGAGGAGCTGAGAAAAGAAAAGACTACGTCTTTCGGCGTCAATTCATTGAGAAGCCCAGTATTATACCGGGCTGCCCAGCTGCTGAGGGGCATACAGATCTGTCCTGCCATTGTCAGGAAGCAGACATCCAATACAGGCATACTACAGCTGACCTGCTAGGGTTGAATTTGCTGGGGGCGAATTCGTCTGTCTGGTCAGCCCATCTAGGATCATCCAGCAGAACTTTCCAAATATCCAGATTCATTTTCCAGCCCTACAAGCAAATACACTGATTAGGTAGCATTCAAGCAACCACAAGGGTTGTTGATGCATACGTGCAACACAGTGTGTCACACAAGAAAATCCTCTTTTAACGCTTTCACTCAGTGATGTACAGATGCAGCTATGCCGATTGAAATGAGCACAAAGCATATGACAAAGCTGTGACTCAAATGCTGCATGAGCAGATACAGAAAACAGTACGGAGGCATCAGCTCAGAAATTGAACTACTGTCTTCAAGCATTGCATCTCAGTCATAACCAAGCACAAACTGCACATGATTGCACGCTGCATTACCAACCTTATGCACGAAGCATTGCATGTCAGTAACATGCTGAACAGACTTGCCTTTGGTATTCTGTATCCTCCCAGCTCAATGTCAACCAGTGCTTTCCTCCAGACATGTGACACAATGCCTTTCTGCCGTAACGTCTCTTTTACAATGGCAGTTGTGTAAGGCATGGCTGCTAGCTCTCTGTCTGTGATGTCTGTGCCATAGGCATCAATGACCTGCATTGTCAGGATTTGTTATGATCCAACTTATTGACTGTGGTACTTCCATAGTGTTGGTGCCGAGACAGCTATGTGCATGCACAGGCGTCGTGCATGCTGTTGACAATGCAGCAAATGTGAGTAAGTGCAGCTGACACAGACGCATGCTCTGATGATCAACAAGACAACAAGCTGGAACAGCGATGTCAATCCACAGAAGAGGGGAGGGGGGAGGGGGAAGGGGATGAGCTTATGGTAATGGGGGAAAAGGAAAGGACAAAGGAAGCGGGAGGCAAGAAGGTGTGGGACACAAGACAGATGGCTGACCTCTTGCTGCTCCTGGCGCAGCTTGAGCAGCAAATCTGGATGAATCTTGAGGTGCCTGACAGCCAGCATGATGGCAGAGGCACTGGTGTCATGCCCAGCAAACAGCAGGTTCAGGCTTGTATCCTGCACCACCAACACCACATTGTCAAGAAAAGAAAAGAAAGGCTACGCCTTTTGGCATCAACATGGTTAAAAGCCAAGTATTATATTGGGCTGCCTGCCACCTTGTTAACAGCTGCAAGAAAAGGCGCGGCCATCATGCTTTTGTACAGGCAGGACAGGGTGAGACAAAAATCCATGGCAAACACAAAGACAACAAAGTTACATTCAAGCCTTGAAAAGGCCAGTCATGCTCAGCGCAACCAGTACGGCAAGAACTCAACGTTGGCTGTGTCAAGTCACAATTTGAGACCAGCATGACAAACCACATGACACACACAGACTATGAGATAAAGGTCAGAGAGGAGACCCACTGCAAGAGTCTCAAAGTCAACGCCATGAGTTTTGCTGTCCGTGCTGTCATCTGAAGACGAAGTAGAGGAAGAGTCACTGGGCGGCAAGCTGGCTTCTAAAGCTAGCTCAATGCTCGTCCTATGGTCTCGTAACCTGTCCTGAGTCGGATCCTGTAGCTTGGCTTGCAAGTGCAGCAAATTGTCCTTGATGGCAGCTATCAGCTCTCGCCTTGCTTGGTTTGCCTTTCGAAATTCTGCGTGAAGAGGAAGAAGTCAGGTGTCAGCGTGTCTGGCATGTCAATAGCAGATTGGATGCGATAGTGGACTGTCTTGACTACAGCCTTGTGCATCCTTGCTGGAAGTTTAGTCTGACACTGCCTGGTGAGGCGCGCACAAGACGCATATGAGTCCCAATGACAAGGTTTATTTGTTTGCGCCATCACTAATCTGTTGGGTTGGTGCCAAGTGTGTGCCGGCATGCAACATCTTGTGGTGAAGGTCAAAAAAAGCATTGGAGCACTATACCTGGGACACAGGAATACACTGACTTGATACTTAAATGAATACATAGATTGGATGGGTGGATGGATGGACAAACGGACGGATGAAAAAGAGGTATATGCAGGCACATTCGAGACTGATGTGAGGGACTCAGCATGCTGGCTGCTGAAAGGAAATGAGGTGCAAATACATCCCACTGAAGACTGCTGACTTCAAAAGCAGGGAAGCGGGGGGAGGGGGGCAGAAACTTACTGAAACCGGGGAGGTCCAGGGGGGCATGAGTGAAGGCGTCTGTCCATGCCAGGAAGCGTTCCTGGTTGATGGCTAGGTTCTCCTTTGTCACCCAGCTCTTCTCAAACCCTAGCACCAGCTCTACTGCTGCCTGCATGTTCATTCATCATGCATTTCAACACAACTGCCTTCCCCTGGAGGCAGAGATGTACACAACCCTGGGTAGCCGGCTGTATGTATGAGGTCCAGCCTGCATGTGCTGAGTCACCTCACATGTCTGTCTACACTGCTCACATGTCTGTCCACACTGCTCACATGTCAGACCACACTGCATCATGCTTATGAGCTTTTTGTAACAACACTGTATGGCCTGCAAAATACGAACAGAAGGGCCACTGCACAATTTTGCCTAGCAAAGATGCTCTAACCCTAGAATAGGGTTCCCAGGCAGTAATAGTCACATGCGTAGGAATGACCTGCTTGCTTTACATTAGAAGAAAGCGACAGAGTTGTCCAAACCATGGCTTGCTGCAAGATTACTCATGAAAGTGTTGTGCTTACATGGAAGGTGAATGCCTTGATGGCCTTTGCGCCCATGACATCCCCTTTCTGAGCCCATTCGCGGCAGTGCTCTTCTGCCAGCTCAACAAGGCGGGGGATACCCCTAGCCAGGTGCTTGGGGTTGAAGGCAGGGCTCATCAGCTTGCGCATGTTGAGATGGTCATCGAATGTGAGAACTGCCACAGACTTGTATCCCAGCAGCATGCACACACCCAAAGGCCAGTCCTCTGCATGAAGCAAGCGTTCACAGCAGTGCAAATACGATGCACAAATATGGGTTGGATTAGGGTTAGAACCCTAGGCCCTGCACATCATGGTGCACGGCACCATGCTATGGTTTGCATATTGTGAGCAAAGCAATGAAGTTGCCGGACAAACTTTCATTCATGGGTATGGGTGCAGTCACGAGTGTGGGCTTGATGTGATCAATCAAAGACACTTGATAGCTGCACTGCTACATATAGGCTGCCAAGGGATGGCTGCAGACAAACGTCGCGTAAGCCTGCACGAAATGCCATTTCCAGAAGCCATCATTACAGGGGCAGATGGTGACTGTCATTCTGCTTGCTGTGATGACATGCCCACAATGACTCATGACTTACAAAGCACAATGATCAGCTGATTACACCTGGGCATTGCAGTGTGATATCAAAGCTTTGGGCATGTGGTTACAGCACACACCTTCTGCAATGGTGTGCTCGCCATTCAGTATCTTGCGCACGCATGCTGCATCAGCAATGAACACGTTGCGCTCTCCCAGGATCCAGGTTCTGTGAATTGGTCCATAGATGGCTTGCCGGTCTGTTGAGATCTTTATCAACCCCTGGTAGATGAGGCGCAAGGTGTCCCCAGCATAGGGTAAGACCCAAGGCCCTGGGGGAAGAGGTAGGTGCCTGAGGAAGACGAGGAAAATATCAACAGCTCGATGGTCTGATACTAATTTATCTACTAGTATGCCTGGCATGGCAACCAGGAGGCAGCTTGACTTTTTACTCTGCCATTGAGAAGCAAGACGCGCGGTGTAGAGAGCGGATGTAAAAGTTCATTGCCGCAGGCAATAATGCATGGGTGACTGTGCGCGTACTTTATATCCTTTGTTGAGTCTCCTTTGAAGCCAGTGGCATGTACCAGCTTTGACTGCCAAGCGGAGAAAGCTAGAAAGCCCATTGCGGCAGCACAAATGGCTGCTAATGTCACTGGTATCAGCACGCCAAATGCATGACCGGTCAAAGTCGCAAGCGCCTCCATTTCAAGCAGTACCTCTGCACCTGCTCAAGATCGATCGTCGACCGGTGCAAGCCTTGTGAGGCTGCTTACCTATGGGAAGCGCTGCGCGACAGTTGACGCATGATGTCAATTATGCGGTACGTAACGACAGGCAAGCGTCCTTGAATCGGCAGACATCGGGCTGTGCATCGATGTACGTATGGGTTCAGGTAAACCACAGCAATTGCACCTTCCACCTTGACTACAATCGTGGCCAGATATTGTCGACAGTCACGTGGGCAAATGTGCAAAACGTAAGACTGCTACAGTAACTGCAATTTACTTTGGTGCTTTATTGTCCAACGCCTTGAACTTGTCAACTTCCCAATTTTTGTCTAATTGACTCCCCTGGTGAGTCCTGAAGAAAACGTTGTACTAATGCAGGTTGACAGCAGCACTTGCTGTTTGACATGCACAGACTATAGCTACCGAAGCCATCAGATGCCATAAAACTCGTTCATACGTAAGCGTATTACATCTGCCAGACTTTGTGAACTTTGTTGGTGTCAATCTAGGTCTGCTGGAGGCACCAAGGATGCAAATGTCATCATTTCCTCACAGTGTAGCAACTATCCAAACTGTGTCAAACACCATCATGAGTTGCATTCAATCAACTGTATGCCAATCTAGACAAAGGAGGCAATGCTCTCGTCAGTCTTGCAGCATGGACACCCTGCCTTGCTGACACTGTCTTGCTGTGCATTTGGTTCATAGCATTCGCATGTCGCATGTGCCATGCAAAGCCCGCCCTCCTCACATGTCCTCTTTCAGCAAGCCTGCTGTTGCCAAAGGCAGGCACCACTTGGGTCTGTGAAAACCCTGCTCCATCACTGGCATGCCCATACCCCCTTGCCAGATCACCCCTAGTTGCCGATTTGGACGTCTTGGGCGAATTGCAATGATGCATGCACTGACTCCTGGTTGCATGCTGCTGCGACATGTGAACCGGCATCTGGCTTGCATGCTGGCAGTCTCCATCTGACGCAAGCCTTTCCCCCCAGCAGTTGCAGCTGTATACACTCTCTTGGCATCTATGGCGCACACTTTGCATGCTGTGCATGTTGCTGTCTGAAGCACTGCAGCGTGGCCTGCTGCTCTGCCTGCTGCTGTGCATGCTGGGAGCCCAGCTGCTGTGAGTGCTATGCGCTTTGGAGCTATGCTCTCTGCTGCCATGCATGCTATGCATGCCGTGCATGCCGTGCATGCTGTGCTGCTGACCGTTCTGCCACTGATGCCTGCTTCTGCTATGACTGCCTTGTAGCCTATGGTCAGCTTGACTGGACCCACCCTGAAGCTGACAACCATCCTTCTGCTGCCTCCTGCTGTGCATTTCAGCACCTTTGGAGCCCTTGGTTGCATTCATTCTCACGCCGCCGCCGCCGCTGCAGCTGCTGCCGCTGCTGCTGCTGCTACTGTTGCTATTGCTGCTGCTGTGGCTGCTTCTACACCTCTGGCTAGCGTTGTCCAGAGAGACCATGGAAGCAGTCTCTTGCGAGTCATGCACTGACACCTGGCAGCCATGGTGTGAAGGCACTGCCTTGCATCCACGCAGACCCTTTCGTCTGCTGTGCTGGTGTAACGACCTGCCGAGGAATGCTGTCCTGTCACATCGGCTCCTTCTCAGAGACCCTGAGTCTTCTTCTTCTGGCAGGCATTGCACATATTTAGGCCCAGCGGCTGACCAGGGATCAACCTTGGGGTCCCCACCCCGAGCTTGGGACAAGTTGGCCTCCTGCTCAACTGCAATTCGGGCTTGCTCACCCCATGCCATGTCTTCTTCATCACTCATTGTGCCCCCTGGAATAGAGCCATGTAGATCAATGATTGCAGCCACAGTGAGCGTGTGCACAGACAGACAGGCAGATGGACACACGCAAGGGCAGACGGACAGATCCACAGACAAAGCCAAATGCAGAGACATGTGCAGGCCAGCCCGCATCCATGAACATATGCATAGGTAGGCCAAGCGGCAAGCAGATAGACAGGCAGACAGACAGACAGACAGACAGACAGACAGACAGACAGGCAGGCAGGCAGAGACACAGTTACATGGACAGATATGTGCAGGCAGGCCAACTGACAGCGGCACTAGCACCCTCCTTCATCACAACATTGCTGATTCAACTCTTCTGGTGCTCTACTGTCCCGCCTTGAACATTCAGTGCTTAGTGTACATTGACTCCCAGTTGTTGTCTGTTAAGTCCCGTGCTGAGTCCTAAAGACAGGCAATGTAACTGGACTGATGAATAGGTTGAACAGACCTGCTGACCAAACACCCTCAAGCACATCTGATTTTGCCATTGCCAACGACCATTACTCACCACTGAATAAAGAACCATCTGTTACTCAGTTCCATGCCAAACACCATACAGTGCATGCTGAAAAAATTCCGTGCCAAATCAGATACCATACAGTGCATGCTGAAAAAGCAAAAACAGACTCACCCATGTCGGCCTGTCGCTGCTGCACCTTCTGCACCAGAGTCCTCAGAGTGGCGTTGGGAGTGCCCACCCTGTTGTTGCGCCACACGCTGTGGTTCCAAGAGAACAGCAGCACAGCCCAGCCCAGAACAGGCAGCAGCAGCACAGCCGAAGATGGCAGGATCCAGTGGAAAGTGATGGTGGTTGCACACAGCAGCCCCAAGAAGATTGAGGCACACTTGAGGGCCAGGCTGGGGTTGCGCAGCTTGAAGAAGCAGATGTTCCAGGCCAGGTTGCTTGCCAACTGCAGTGCCAGTCAGCCACATGTTGAGGCTAAGTTGAATGATGATGATGACAATGAACGATGATGATGAATGTTCCATGCCAGGTTGCTGGCCAACTGCAGTGCCAGTCAGCAGTGGAATGAGCCATACGTTGAAGACTGAGTGATGTTGATGATGAATGTTCCAGGCCAGGTTGCTTGCCAACTGCAGTGCCAGTAAGCAGTGCAGTGAGTCACATGTCAAACACAGCATATTTGGACAAGGCAGTTTTGGTTGCTTGCCAACTGCAGTGCCAGTCAGCCACATGTTGAGGACAACATGAATGATAATAATGATGAATGCTGATGAATGATGCAGTCCGGGTTGCTTGCCAACTGCAGTGTCGGTCAGCAGTGGAGTGAGTTGAGTGTTGAATACAGCATAGTTGGACAATGTGTAGTGTATGTTGTTTTCCCAGCTATTGTCTGTTGACTCCCCTGATGAGTCCTAAAGACAGCAAATGTAAACTGATTGATTGATTGGTTGATTGATTGATTGATTGAATGATTGAATGATTGAATGATTGAATGATTGATTGATCGATTGATTGATTGATTGATTGATTGATTGATTGATTGATTGATCGCAGTTCTGGTTGCTTGCAAGCTGCAGTGCCAGTCAGCTGTGGAGTGAGACACATGTTGAGAACGGTGTGATTGTCAATGATGCAGCCCAAATATGACTGTGAAACACACTGGTGGGCATGCCTCTGATGTGGCCTTTCTCTGCATCGGACTCTGTGCTAGTAAGATGAGTAGACACAGGTACCAGTTGAGTAGACACAGGTGTCAGCTGAGTAGACACAGGTACCAGCTGAGTAGACACAAGGTACCAACGGAGTAGACACAGATACCAGCTGAGTAGACACAGGTACTAACGGAGTAGACATAGGTACCAATTAGTGGACACAGGTACTACCTTGGTAGACACAGGTACTACCCTAGTAGACACAGGTACCAGCTGAGTAGACACAGGTACCAGCTGAGTAGACACAGGTACCACATGTCATAATTCACGTCTTGAATTGCAATGAGGAACATATAACAAAACAATGAAAGGGGCAGCGAGGGTCTTGGCTACCTTTGTTTGGAGTATGCCATGAAAACGGTGTGTCATGTCAGCAGATTAGGTCAGACCTGTGTTTTCAGGAAATGACACCTGCAGACTCAAGGAAAAGAGCGGCAAATCACCTGGAGGCTGAAGAGGAAGAGCGGAACCTGCTTCTTCACAGTGCCGGTGATGGGCTCTGGCTGGTGGTAGATGAGGGTGGCTGACAGGGCCATCAGGATGTACAGCACACACCACACCGGCCTAAATATGTATGTTGGCAATCCCCTGCAGACCACAACATGATCACGCACCACACTGGCCGAAATATGTATGTTGGCAGTCCCCTGCAGACCACAAAACGATAACGATAATGGTAATGATGATGATGCTGATTGTAATGATGATGATGATGGTGATGATCATGATGATGCTGTTTGTAATGATGATATTATGATGACAGTGACACACATCACACTGGCCGAAATATGTATGTTGGCAGTCCCCTGCAGACCACAACATGACAGTAGTTGCCCTGAGGAAAATACATGACAGACAGAGAAGCATTGCTATCTTGTCAAATCCAACCATCACATGATGTGAAATGAAATGGTTGATCAATGTGTGCTCATGTTGTTCTCTGTTTCCCCAGAGCAATGACGAATCATGACAATGTGCTGCAGCAAATGGGGGTGCACTTCAAGGCAACATGGTATGCAGCACGCGCCACTGCTGTGCATGAGGCTGATCACACCATTCATTTATACATTTGTTTGTTTGTTGGGCCATTTCTTCATTCACTCTGTCATATTTTTGTTCATTCATTTGAAATTGTAGGCCACAGAGGGCTGACTAAGACTCTGTGCACATCACACCAATGTTGGCATGGACCCAGGAATGACACATCAATGACGTGCTGCTGAGACTGCGGGTGGACTTCACAAGAGCCAATGCCCCCTTCTGGGGGTAGGGCCTCAGCCTCACGGGGGTAGGGCCTCAGCCTCAGCAAGACTTGTACATCCATGCTGGCAACCATCGGGGTATGCCTTTTGTGTGCCTGTCAGGACTACATTGTTATGAGGGTGGACTTGAAGGCAGCACTGACCAGACAGGCTTCCTCAGGCTTCTGTACCAGGAAGCATCTTTGCGTGAGCGCCCCCCTGGCATCAGGCCCCCCTCGCTGAACCATGTGTCTGCGCTGTATGCCTTGCGCCAGTCACTCTTCTTCAGCTCCTTCCTGCACAAGGTAATGACAATATTAATGACATAATATATTATTAATATTAACAATATTAATAATGATGATGACAATAACAAATATGATAACGACAATATGATAAAGCTTTCCAGCTCATGATGAGCTAGGTAGGTGCAGGGCATTGTCTCTCCAAAGCTGCACAAGGTCAGCACCACTCCTTTGACCCAAACAACCAGTCCGTTTTGATGCAGAAATGTGTTTAGATTTGCGCAATAGACCTGTTTGGTCCATAGCTTTAAACCCTCTTGACAATCACATGCCCTGCGTGCAGCTGTGTGACTCAGTGCCAGATGTGAATGACTGTGACTGCAGCAGGTCAGCAAGCTAGATATGTGTATAGCAAATTCTTCCTCCTGAAGAAAGGCTTCTTTGAACCCCAAATCGACCTGGTATGAACATGACTCAGGACTCATGTGCTGCCTCTGCCCTATGTGTCATTGCAGGTGACATCATTTTCAATCTTTGAAAAACACATTCACAGGTGCAACAGCCTGAAAAGAAGAGCATGCATTGGGCTGCAGCAGGATGGCAGCTTTTCAACACCTATTGCTATCATTGGAAGCTTTCCAGACAGATACGCATCCTCAAAGAGAGGAACAAGTGCATTGAAAGTAGTTATGGGTGCTCACTGTCTGATCTGCAGAGCCTCCTGAGCAAAGGGCTTCCACTGACTGGCACTGCTGAAGTCTTCCACACCCATACTCACCGCCAAGCCCCTGCACACACATGCAGGCACACTCACCACCTCTGCAGGCATACTCACCACCTCTGCAAGCATGCTCACCACCTCTGCAGGCACACTCACCACCTCTGCAGGCATACTCACTGCCAAGCCCCTGTACTCACATGCAGGCACACTCACCTCTGCAGATTTGGGTGGCAGTGCATGCGCTCTGGAGCAGTCAGCATGCAGGCACCAACTGTTGCGGCATGAACACGTAGAAGTAGAAGTAAGCGTGGTTTGCCTGATGAGTTGCACCACTCTCAACACAAAGAAGGAGTCAGGAGGGAAATTGTGTGCAGAAGCACGCAAGTACAGACACTTGCACTGTGTTTGGAAAGGTGAAAGCATGTGTGGCTTGCCTGGTGAGTTGCACCCCCCTCAGCACGAAGAAAAAGTTCAGAGGAGGGTTGTGCAGATGCATGCAGGCGCAAATGCTTGCAACATGAACTGGAGAAGTAAGACAGGCAAGGCTTGCCTGATGAGTTGCACCACTCTGAGCACAAGGGAGAGCTCAGGGGGGAGGTTGTGTACAGATGCATGCAGGCACAGGCACTTGCACTGTGTTTGGAGAGGTGAAAGCATGTGTGGCTTGCCTGATGAGTTGCACCACTCTCAGCACGAAGGAGAAGTTCAGAGGAGGCTTGTGTAAATGCATGCAGGCGCAGATGCTTGCAACATGAATTGGAGAAGTAAGACAAGCGTGGCTTGCCTGATGAGTTGCACCACTCTGAGCACGAAGAAGAGGTCAGGAGGGAAGTCATCCACTGAGGTCTGCTTCAGGGGGCTGTCGGCTGCAAAGGGGTCCACCCTGCACATGGGTGAGTGAGTGAGTGAGTGAGTGAGTGAGTGAGTGAGTGAGTGAGTGAGTGAGTGAGTGAGTGAGTGAGTGAGTGAGTGAGTGAGTGAGCAAGAGAGTAAGCGAGTGAGTGAGTGAGCGGGTGAGTGATTGAGCGCGCGAGTCAGTACATAGTGAGTGACCGAGCAGGAACTGCATGAATGACAGTGACCGATTTCTCAACAAAAGCACCAAAGCAAACGAAGCAATGGCTTACTTGAGCCTGGTGTCAAACATGCCGTAGCCCATTTTGGCACGCACAGCTGGGTCTGCAGTGCTGGTCTTCACGCCCAGCTTGTCCATGGTCTGGGAGATGCGCAGCGTGTCCTTGTCCACCAGAGCTATCACCAGGTTTGCCAGGGCCAGCCGGTCTCTGGGTGGAAGCTGCTTGGACTGGCCATAGTCCAGGATGGCAATGCGCCCACCTGCAGCACGCAAAGAAGCCAAATCGAAACAGATGCTTCAGCCTTTTGGTAAGTTTTCTTTGCAACAAAGACAAATAGCGTCAGAGTGTAGTTCCAAATGAAAACTTCAGCCCTTTTGTGAGATTTCTAGCCAAAAAGAGGCCTTCATGGGTGAAACTGGTCAAAAAGCAAGAGTTGAGTGGTGACAGCAGCCTCAGAAACAAAAGCGTGGTGGGCCAGAGGCTGTGCGCTTGATGCTTTGATGCTGTCATGCGTGTCTGTGTCTGTTACACACAAAGATCGCGTTGCATGCATGGTGAGCTCAAGAGCGCTAGGCGGCCTCTTGGTATCATTTGCCAGACATCATAATGTTGAGGAGCGTGCCATGTTGCTGATTGCAATAGTGCAACAGCTGCTGTCAGCACAACTTGGCTTAACAAACATGAACCAACAATGAACCTGATGACAGTGATAACAATGAACAACAGTGCGGATGACTATAATAACAGAACTATAAAATACGATGATGAAATTCGCTAGCACAGCTTGCTTCAAAAGCCGCCCCTGTCAAGCAGATCTTGAAATGCTCAAGATCTACTCAAAGAATAGACAAAGATGGTCTGGCAAGCCTCAGGCAGGATGTAGCTCAGTTATGACAGCAGCAAGGTCTATCAAGGTACTGTGCTATTGAGATGCCAAGACCAGCGCCATGCAATACGCTATTTGGTGCTATGCTATTTGGTGCTATGCTATTTGTTGCTATGCAATTTGGTGCTATGCTACTTGGTGCTATGCAATTTGGTGCTATGCCATTCGGTGCTATGCTACTGAGATGCCAAGACCAGCGCCATGCAACAGGCTGCTTGGCGCTGAAAGGAAGTGATGTGAGTCAAGCAAGAGCAGCATAGCTTTAAATGGGCAGCGGGAAGCAAAAAGAGATGGGGAAATAATGGTGATGGGCATATGGCTATGCTGCTCACATCACAGCAAATGCTTGTTGCATGGCCACATGCCTACATTGCATGCTTTCTCCATGGCAGCCCTATTTGTCCAGATGACTCTCATGCCGTGTTCCCGGCAGCAAAGTGTGCATGCAGCTTGCCTATGTCTACAAACATTTTTTTTGTTGGCATGGCCACAA
>JAABUP010007520.1_pt1 | contig 14537 bp, 12 predicted proteins | sample 5559201 | NCBI WGS metagenome assembly JAABUP01 (sample SAMN10711887, study PRJNA513373) | rock metagenome | isolation source: Antarctica rocks | place: Antarctica | reverse complement strand
CCCCCCTTGCCTACCTACCTATGTACTGTACCTACCCCTTATGCGCCAAAGAACGATAGATAAGCCTCCAGCATAAGAGGGCAGGGATTGACCATTTCCATTTCCATTTCCATTTCCATTTCCATCCATATTTCCATCCACATTTCCATCCACATCCATCTCCATTTCCCCAGCCATACATAACAACCACATCCAAACCCACCAACACCCCCGACACATCAGCACAGCTATCAATTCCTCATCACGTCAAAAATCATCTCTGCACAATACCAATATTTCATGGCAAGTTTTCATATAATCCTGCATACCACTCCCTCATTTCGTATCAGACTCCCTATCGCCTATTTCACTCGTGAAATAAAAGGAAAGAACGACCCACAACGCCTCTAATGTACCATCTCATCCATGCCGCGCAAGCGCAAAGATCATAACAAGAGCCTGACCACCGTCTGCCGTATTCAACCGGAACAAAAGCGCCTATGCAAAAGCAATCTTCATCTCATATGGATTGGCCCTTTCCAAAGAGCGCGTGCAAAAACAAATTCATCCGCTATACCGGGCATCGATGGTATGAACAAGCGAGGATACAATCCCCGACAATCCTTCTCGTCTCTCAGTCTCGCATAGCCCTCGCAGCGGCAGCACCCACACTGCCCACCCTCGCACTCGTCTTCCTTACACCCCCCTTAACCTCCCTACTCTCGGCACTCCGCCGATTCGGACTCCCCCTGGCTTTGACGACGCCAAGCGTTCCGCTGCCACTGCCGCTCTTCGTGCTGCTCGGTCGGGATATCTTCTCCGCCGCAATCTGCGGCAGGTCCGCCGTAGTCCAGTTTTCCAAGTCTTGGGCAAGATCGTCTTCGCCTGTAGTGCTGTAGCGAGTGGATGTGGTCGTGGTCGTGGTGTAAGAGATAGCGCGACGCTTTTCGCTGCTCAGCGGAGATCGGGAGCTTGTACGGCGCGAGAGCATGCGGAGTTCCCATTCTTCATCGTTATCATTGGTCAAGGTATCCTGGCTCTGTCGGTGGCTTCTCATTTCCACGACTTCAGTGTCTGGCTTGCCGGTATCGTTCTCAACGCCAAAAGTCGCTGACGCAGCTCTAGCATAGGGATGACGTCTAGGGTCCATCCGGCTGGTTTTCCTCGGCTGCCCTGGAGTCGGCGCTGGGAGGTTCTCGTCCATTGCATTGACGGTAGAGCTCGCCTCGTTCCGATCGATTTCTCCGAGCGCAGAACGCTTGTTGCTTCCGTTCGGTGGTGTGGCTATCTGACCGTTGCTGAGCATCTCCTGTCTTTGACGGAAAGACTTTGTCGGAGTTGAGGGCAAGACAAGTGCAAGCTTTTCCTTCATAGTATCTTCCCACCACCACTCGCGGAAGGATCCTTGGTTGAGATGGAGCCAGTGCTGCTGTGGCCCCACTACCATGCCCGGCCTCATGAAGCGCATAAACGCTATGATCTCATTCGCTGTGAATCCGTAGCGATAGATTAGATATGCTCCTATTAAACATCCTGTGCGACCAAGCCCAGCTTTGCAGTGGACAGCTATTGCTTTATTTTTGATAGTGATCATGTCATGAGCTAGCTTAATAAAATTTTTGACCATGGGCAGAGGAGGGCAGGTACCATCATCGAAAATCATGTCCATATGGTTCATACCGAGTGCAGTGAAATAGGTTGGTGAGTAAAGTTCGGAGTTCAGACGAACAACGACCCCAACGTTTCGCTTAGAGAAATGAGAGAGGACGTTCTTGAAGGGGCTTGGAAGATTTGACTTCTTCACTGCTGAAAGATCTTTCGGTAGTGTCGCATACAAGGGTGACGAAGCTGGTATCGGAGCTATGGGTTGATGTTGTGGGGAAGCAAGTGCTACGAATTGTGGTGTAACCCAGTTGAAATCCCCTTGGTCTACTCGCTCGTATCTCTCATATCTGTAGAAGATTAGCAACGTTTTTCGATCCCCAAGTCTTGCACACTGACTCATCAAGATTGAAATCTTTGAACCCGCACAAGCCCTCCTCTTTGGCTTTCCAAATCCCATAAACAACGTCTTGTACATTGAGCACAAAGTCTGCCTGACTATAACCGGCATCCCGAAACGGCATCAGGGGGGGGTCCGCTTGTGCAATTGGCGCCAATGCCAAATGCGGCGGCCACGATTGTATCAGAACCATGTAGCAAGCGAGTAAACAAGCCGCGTTTGCCCGGCTCCTCGAGTCCGGCTTGCTCCAGAACACCACTCCTCGGTCTTCATTGGCTGGGTCTCCCAGAACTTCGTGCAGAGTGACAGCAAAACGGTAAAGATGTCCTATATGTAATGGTCCAAAGTCGGCGTGGAAGCGGTTGTAGAGTAAATCGTCATCGACGGTGAAGTACGCTGGTGGATGTACTTTGGGTCCTGTTTGTTGAGGTACAGGTGTGGGTCCGCTTTGTGATTTTGAGGAGCGCTTCGTAGGAGCCTTTGAGGGTGCAGGGTATGGAAACGGCGTAGAGGCATTGGGCGGGTGGGTGTACGAAGCAAGGTAGACACGGTCTGAGGGTAAGAGAACAGTCAGGACATTGCTCATGCAGAAAGCACGATAGCTTTGCATAGAACATGACGGTATTCCTCTAAAGGCTCTTGGTAAACATACTTTGAATGTACTCAATCACTTGACCATAGCTCGCTGTTTGTGGAGACACAGGCACTCTTGCCGCAAGAGGCGGCATGTTGAATAGACGCTGTGGCAGTCGCAAGCCACTTTCAAGTAAGCTATCTTGACGGAGGCTTCAAGCCCTGTGAAGATGCTCTTGCTCTGTGTGCGCGGACGTTGTAGCGAATGCTATGGGTCGGGTCGCAGATGCGTGTTGATGTTATGTCGATGTTTACCTCCTAGCGTCGTGTGAAATCTCAAATTCTGGTCCTCGTAATCCGTGAGCGCTTGCGATGTGACAGTTCTCTGGACTTTTGAGCTCTAAGGATGATATCAACAAGAGAGACTGTATGATGCCGCTGTAAGATAACAATGTCAATATATTGATTGTCTGCGACCGCTCTATTGAAAGCAATAGTACGGAAATGACAGGACTAGCCAAACGCTGATGCTGGCTAGTGTAAAACTAAGGCGAACTTCCTGTCGCGAGGGGCAACGGGGAGCTTCATCCGTTTGCTCTTTCCCGTTTCCGACGCTTTACCAGATAACAACTGTTTGATAGGACAGTCATGCCAGATGACACCATCGACCCGGACTTCCCCTGCTCCATGTCCGTATCTCGAGTTTCCCATACCCATGACACCTCCACAACTGACCCTCTTCCCAGTGTTTTCTCCATTCCCCTCCCCACCCACCGCCTCGCCTCCGCCGCTCTCCGCGCCCTTCAAGTCGACGCTGAGCTCTCTCCGCTTGTCCAGCGATCATTTTCTCTCGCTGCCGGAAACAAGCGTCATCTAACCTCAAATAAGCGACTCAATCACTCACTTGAAGCCACTGAAGTTCCGCATGGATTACATATGAATGAGGCCGCAGAGTCAGAGGAGACTGTTTTAATTACAGAATATAAAGCAACGACCAATCGCATGCTGCGAGTGGCTGTGAATGGGTTCATGGAGAGCTTAGGTTTGGTGTTGGGGGTGATGGAGGAGTTGGACGTGGATGTACTGGGTGAGGGCAGTTGAATGAAAAGTCAATACTGGATGTCTTGGTAGAAGTGGCCGTAAGAGGCTCATTCACCAGGTTCCCTATGATATCATATGTTCCGGATGGTCTTTTTCAAGGTTTGACGTCCCCACGAAGAGCTGCCCCGATCCTTCACACGTGCAGCTTGGTCCTACCAAACTTTGAATACCCATTGGTTTAGCCTATTACGGCATCAAAGGACAAATACTTGCCGATCTTTAAAATGGTGTCCAGAAGGCTGATGAGCAACGAGCGGGAGGCTCTTGGAGATGCCAGGTCTCGAAAAGATTTCGTTCAGGTTTCTTGCCACGCGCTTGCGTACGTCTCGAAGCAGCTATACATGTTGGGATGCTTGATCCACCAGCACCAGATACAGGTTGCCATGGAAGATGTGGTTGCTTTCACGAAGTCAGTCATAGTACTCACGAAGTTGAAGCATTAGGATAGATAGCTCGTCAAGCTCCGTAAGAAGTATGTAGTACCCGACATCCCAATGGAATTGATATATGTTGAATAATAATCGTCTCACGATATACGCTAAACTATGATTACTCGCATATCTACACGCTATATGGTACACCGGTAGCGGTAGCATAATTCTAGATTTGTGAGGTGTCAAACGTCGGATTCTAATTACGATACGCCAACTCCTTGGCTAGGCCCGCCCTTGTAAAAGATTTAGAGTGTCTTGACCCTTACCGACTTGACTGGTGATTCGAATCGACAGCGACCATCCTGAAAGTTTTTGATGACTTCGAACTTGGTTCGTACATGAGAGTAAAGTTCTCCATGTGTACCGCGCTTGGTTCTCGATCCTTAATTTGAGACATGCCGGTTTTCTCGATGCTTGTAAATGTCCCAGCCTTTCTTTTGTCGTAAGCTCCTGGTATTACATTCGCAAGGTATCGAGAACTATGTTTCCCTGTTCCTAACATCGAGATGCGAGAATATGGAGTGTCAACCTTTGTTTGTACCACAACGCCAACTTGCTCGGCGCCCAAGGCACTCTTATCTTCCGGTCCGATTGTACTGATCCTCATACTCATGCCGTGTTCGGAGAGCATTCCAAAGTGATTTATGACTAACGTATACAACGGGGCTGTGGTGTCTTTTACATCAGTAGCGACTGAGCCAGGCATCAGATCCATGGTTGACGGAATGGTCCCGAACTGTACGGATCGAGGAATGACAACTTTTGCACTCTTGGAGGGGTTTCCTTTAGGCTCACTATTTTCCCCTGCAACTGGTGAGATATGAGCCCAGAACGAGACTGAATCTCCGGGCTTCACAACCTCGCCCAAAGCCCCGACCTTTTCTGCCTCAATGTCTTCTCCGTCGCCAAATTGTTCTTGTGCTTCCCTATCTATACTGTATTCCGAGTCCGGATCTAGTGCAAGGAGCCCTTGCTTGTTACCCCAACCGCCTCCTCCACTAAGAACTTTATGAAGTCGAGACCCGGAGTCAAAGGCATACTGGAGAGTTTGTTTGGGCCTTACATGTGGTTGGCTAACTCGGTTCTCCTGTGGTGTCACAAGTGCCCAAATACCAGCAATCTTTCCCGAGAGCTTTGCGGTCTGGCTTACCCTAGCCACTGCATTTTCCAGTTCCGTTGATGCGGGCATATTATTGTCACCCATTTGGATTGTGCGAATTATATTGCCCATCGCGGCCGTAACAATCCTTGGAGGCGTGATTGATGTCTGAGGCACGCTCAATAGGTATCCATTCCTGTGAGTGTAGTCGCTGATAACATCTGCCAAGCACAGTAACTGCTGTAGCAGAGCATTTTCTTCCGTAAGACGTAACCCGGGTTTAGATGATTGGGTGTTTGTAACAACCCAGCGCTGAGCAAGCATGGTCGAGGTCCTCCCGTTACGAAACAACGTATTAGCCACCGGTAGTTGCACCAGTCGTGATACAACTGACTGCGATGGTATGCTATTAACCTGGGCTTCTGTATTCTCAGGTGACGTTTGGAGTAGAAAAGATATGGTACTCTGCTGCTGAACTGACATTGTTTCCTGGTTCCTTGGCTGATCCCGAACAGTCCACAGATCTGGAGCAGCAATTTCTGAGTCTAGAATACACACTGAAATGCCTTCATCCCCATCTCGTTTCCACGACTTGTGGAAATTGTGAACCTCCAATTCGTCCAATGTTGCATGGGGCATGCGATCTACCACTGCGGCTAAGACATGAAATTCCTGACCAACCTCATGGCTATGAAAGGCTTGGCAGAAAATCTTTGGTATCAATGCCGCATCATCCTTTAACAGCTCTATGTGAGATGGAGTTACGAGAAGTATGACGAGCGGAGGTTTGCCCCGTCGTATCTTCCTCTTCTGTATTGATGCAAGGCCGGTAACTGAAACCTGGTAAGATCAGTCATTAGATAGATTGAGTATACCGATAGCTGCTACTTCTTCAAAACGGTTCACATACAACTGCCGACGACGACTTCGACAAGATTGTCCAACATTGCGGACGCACACGATCCAGACGTGATGAAGCGTCTGTAAAAGTATGGGCATCTCTCTCCTCAGCCAGGCAATATTTTAGGGAATTGAAAAACCAGCGTCTTTGAAGATGCGTTGCTGTATTGGAAGGTTGCTGCCAGAGTCTGGCAACGGAGTACAGGCATCTTGTCTGCCGCCTCGACCGGATCGCAGGCGACACCAGTGTCATTTCAAGGATTCAAAGCAACATCTCTCGTTCCTTTGTTGAGCTGGCAATAGCAATTGGCGGTTAGTCAATGATACAACGACCAAACGGATGTTTGGCAGGGTAAGGTAAGGGAGTCCAAGTACTCGCAGCTCTACTCTAATTTTCAGAGTTCCTGCAGGCTGCGAGGCAGCCCTGAAGCCGTTCACGTGACCGATATGTAGATCTTACCTTACAGTAAGTTAGATAAATTAAAGTAGTTCTCAACCCCGCTCTGGCGTGAAGAATCAAACAATTATATTCCAAATATTGAAAAATCAAACGCGGATCCATAATTTATTTATCAAGATACACCAATATAAACACAAGTGGCGGGATCTGTACTCCTTGGCTGCTGTGATACCGCTTAAAGCAAAGCCACCTTTTGAAAACTCATAGTCCCAGTGGCCTCCGTGCTTGTCCCTACAGACTACCTAGGTATCTATACGATCTCTCGGAATCTACATCGCATTATCTACCACTATGTGCTTCGGCTCCAGATCCACGGCTGCGTCAGACAACCTAGAGCCGATGACAAAACCCGTAGTCGTACAGAAGAAGGAGAAGAAACCCAAGCTCTCGCAAGAGGAAAAGGACAAGATCAAGATGGAGAAAGGCTTTGCGGCAATGGCAGCGGGAAACAGCGCTGCAGCACCTCGTAGATGTTGTTGAACCGGAGTTCGCAAACGATATCTGCTGAATGTATTCCTCGCACCATGCTGACGTTTGTCGCAGTGAATTGGCCACGAAAACTTCACGTTCGAGGGTGCTGGTATCGTTCTGAGTCCTCTCTCTACTGCCACTTAGTCGCCCAGCTATTCTATGACATCGAAACGAATCTAGGCTATTGAGGGAGCTTAAACCATAAGATTGCGGATGAGGCATCGCATTTGGGAATCGAGGCAGGTTTGTTGCCTGTCTTGGACACTTGTAATCAGAAGCAATCGTATAATGCAATCTTGAATCCTTCTTTGAATTTCTAGTGAGACATCCTCTAGAGCAGCGCCTGTAGACAAGCAAGGAGCTTTGCACTGCGTTGCGCGTCAAGATTCCAATTGCAAGACCACCTGAGGTTTCTCAGAGCTGGTGTCGGATGGAAGAAGGAAAGAATGTTCATGCACACTTGGACTCTGAGGTTCCGACACGCAATACGGACCAGCGGGTAAGGTGATCTCTTGCGACGATATCGCCGCTCTCTCGGATATATAGTATCAGCTCGTAGGGACGAAGTAGAAGTAGGTACCGGGTAAGTGAAGTACTAGGAGGTATCGTCCTATATTCATCCCACTTTTGTTAAAGGTACAGATCATCCACTTATGGCCAATGGCCAGTCCCCTGCCTGCGGGATTACCCTGCATCAGCCTGTATGTACCATCCCAAGACGGGGTAACGACCGGCGGAAATGCTAGTCCTCGTAGTACTAGAGATCGCCCGTTGCCGGGGGTTATTGATGAGGCTTGCTTAGCGATTAGCGATGTTGGAGATCTCGGCTTTGTTACTCGTTTGTTGTCCGCATTGTTGTGGGAAAGGATCGCTCCGTGGTTCTTTTTCTTTGATTGCACCGGTGACCTGATCCGTGCATCTCCTGTCCTGGATGGCAGCACATTCAGACCGGCAAGATAGCCGTCTCGAGAACCAATGGATCCTATGAATTCCTCCCGTTATCAACGCGCACGGTCGCACCAAGCAATGCATTTCTGCACAACCAAGAGAGAAGAGCTTAGTAACAACACACCCCATGTACACAGTAGGTACGAGTACTCATGCCCGCCACGACTCCACAATCGAACTTGTAGGGACGGAGTTGGTAGGGCAACATGACGGGTCAGGAAATATCTGTTAATCTCTCACCGGCTTTTTCATTAATACCCTAGCAATCGCATGCTATTCAAGATCGATTTAAGTGAAACTGGGTAAATTGGCATTGGAGCGTGAAATTGCGAAAAGCCTTTGATTGGCACTCTCGCTTCGTTGGCTTCACTGGTGCACTACTACGACTAGTCCGGCATTTCCATCAAAGGGCCCCTCCCTCTTCTCAAACACTCAACTACACAACCTCAACCTACCTCACCAACACTCTTTTCCTAATCCACCCACTCCACGATCTCCGGATCACTTGGCTCAGTACTGGCAGACATAGCTCTGTCCAGTATTGTCGCCGTCCACTCTTTTATGTTCTGATTTGTTACCCCTTCGTCCCTTTAGCACGTCCTCTCTTTCACACGTAAGTACCTTATAAGTACCTGGTATCCTCTTCAAGGCACTACCACAACTCGCAACAATCGCACATGAAGAGCTTATTTCACCCTCTGGACGACATTCGAAACATTCTAGTAGTTCTTGCCATCTAGGAGCTTGCCATCTCTGTCCAGATCTCTCGAGTCCGTCGGTGATCTCGAACAACCACCGCTCGCATATCAAATCCGACCTACACGTTTTGGACTCTTAAGGCCACGCCTATGCATGCGGTAATTCCTTGAGACGGAGCATAGTTTCTACACTCAGAAGATCACACAACCTACTATCCCTCACAGACCCAGATATCGAAGGGAGCATGGCGGAGGTCTTCCAGCCACAGCAGCCATTCATGGCAATGCCTATGGGTCACAAGTCGATCCAACCGGAGTCTGATGTGTTGATACCTAGATCTTCTACACTTGCCCCACCAGAGCCCAATCCGCCGTTTATGTTTCCGATGCAGCCTGAGAGGAGCGACACTCCAAATTCCCACACTAGAGCAGCCTCAACTATGGATCTGTCTGGTGGTAAACGCTCTGCAAACCGTTCTAGACCTCAGCGATTGTCGCTCAGCCATAGCCCAGCAAATGTCCTGCCAGCTTTCGACTTCAACCCCTCAGCGTCCAGCGGATCTGCAACCACGCCAGAAAGCCCTACACCTTCTCCAACAAGGAGTAGACCAGTCCCTACACATTCTGGTGGACACCGTAGAAACGGGAGCGAGTTCATTGGTGGAGATAGTAAGGCTGGTGGGCAGGGACTCATGAGCACAAGCCCAACAAAAGGCGACGGGGCACTGCCAACACCCCAACCTTCGCGCGCAGGGCCTCCTAATAGCAGACGTGGTCATGCACATCGCCGCTCTGGCGCGGTTTCCAGCCACGATCTTTCGATGATCTTGAAGCCCACAGGTGATCGTAGGGGCAGCTGCAGTGCGCCGACAACACCGTCCGATCCTATTAAGCAAAGAAGCTTCCTTCCCAATCTCGACAGGTCCATCTCTCAACCTTCACTTGTAGCGCAAGAATTAGAGACACCAACGAAACTTCCGAGTGTTACATCCATGGAGGATCAAACCCGTCATGTTGGTTTTGCCGACACAGTCGAATACATTCCTCGTCCGCTGTCAACGATATCTTCAGAAACCTCTAGCAGCCTGTCGACTGCCCGTGCCAATCACTCTGTCACAGGCAGTATCACATCCATTGTAAGCGCTGGTACGTCAAGTCCACCGACTGTCAATATTGGAAGGTCACTGTTCGACACATCACCAGAGCATGATATGTCAAGGCCAAGACCAAAGACTGCAGGCCCAGTCATGCATGGCTTTCAGCAAGATTTCATGTCCAACGAGGGCGTAGCGGCGTCAATGCGTCCTTCGTCGGCCTCTTCAAAAAAAGACACGCCCATCGACTTAGTGGTTCCAAGTCCGTTACCGGATTGGAAATTCCCAACTATCAATAGCCACCGTCCCGATGAGCTATCTTCAGAGACCATAGCTTTTCCAGCAAATGCCCCAATGGATCCGCGTCCTCTTCCGCTTGATATTCTCGTTGCTCAGCGTCCACGGCGACGCTCAGTAAATGCGCCGAACTTGTCGGCCAGTCGACCAAGAACTTCACCTGAACCCAAGATAGCTAAGAGACAGCGGAAGGTCAAATCATGGGCAGGCTCCATCTTGTCACGCAAGGCAAGATTGCGGGAGCCCAAAGGAAAAATGGGTAGCAGCCGGCCTCAAGTATCTCCAAAAGAGATCGCGCTAGAGTCCGAATTCTCTCTAGAGAATGTCAATTTCGACGAGGATACGACGTGCGTGATTAAGACTCCCAGTCTTGAGGGCCCAAACCCACCGAAAATACAGACCGACTACTCCGCCTGGAAGCCTCGGGAGTCAAGTCCATCACCAGATTCTGATTCTATTCAGATGCTTGACCTCGATGCTGCCTTAGGCCCTTGCAGTACGCCAACCCTAGGCTCGGATCCTGATGATCCTATGGCTGGGGGCTTTTCGGTGGCAAGACGTCGTATGCACAGCAGCGGGAATACCGGGGGATTTACGGGCCCAGGAATGCATTACCACCGTCGCGCTGAGAGTGCTCCAGAGATGGCGCCGATCGATTACCACACGTTCGGGTTTCCCCGTCTAGGAAGCAATCCTGCTATGGCTGATGTTTTTGAGGAAGACGAGGATGAGGACGAGGATTTTATAGCACAAGATCAAGCAAGGACCAAACCTAGTAGCCAAGACAAAGTGCAAGAAGATGAAGGAGTTTTGGGTTTGGGTGTGAAGATCGTTGACGCTGACGACACGCAAGATATACCTATGCAACGAAGTATAAGGCGAGGAGCCAAAATTCCTGGCCAAAGCAACAGCCGTCCTGCATTCAGACAAGAGCATTCTGCCGACTCTTTAAGCTCAGTGGGGATACCCGAGGAGACGAATCCTGTTCAGATCGTGGGGGCAGAAGAAGAGCCTCGATTTTCCGTGGTTACGAAATCCTCCGACGAGTCGACAATCACGCCTACACTCTCCCACGATCCTTTCGCTAATCGCCCTGTTTCTGCACCCATTGATTTTGCATTGCCCAAACTGAACCTGCCGCTTGCAACTTCTGAAACATATTCCTCCGCCGTCTCGTCCCCCGACTTCAGCAGATCTTCGTTTGACGTCCCTCGCCTCCACACTGCTCACTCCTCCATCACAGATAGGGCTACCCTAAGTTCGTCCCGAGCTGGCGATCATGGGATTGGTGCTCAGGCTTCGGTTGAGGATGTACCGTCCCTCACAAGTAGTGCCTCAACTATGATGAGTGGCCAACCTCATCGTGTCTCCGGCAGTGCCTACGCCCGCTCCTCCGCAGAACGATCTTCATCATCATCAGCTGCTGTCTCTTCGCGATCACGCCCCGCTACTGCCTATAAGCGATCTAGCCTTGCAAGTCTTTCGAGGCTCGTGGGGAGCTCTTACGGCGAGAAGAGTAAGCTGTCAATCGAGGATCGTGTGCCAGCAGATAGCGCAGAGAAGAAAGAGAAGAAAAAGGGCAACCGCATCAGCCGATTGATGCGTTTCTGGAAACCGAAAGAGAAACTGCCCTCGTCATGAGTGCAGGCCGCCGCGTTGAGCGACAAAATATATTCTTCAGTCATTCCGATGACCTTCTTTAGGGACCTTTAGTGCGGAATCACCATTAGCAGGCGTTTTTGATCATATCTTTGGGGGTTGCATAACGAGCTATGTTCGCTTCACAGCTAGGAAATAGTAGGAGACATTGGGAACATTCTTTTGCAAAAGGCAAACGAACGGTTGCATTGGGCCTTTGCTGGAGGACGAGCTTTGAAAACCAAAAACATCTTCAGAGCAGTTTTGTTCTACGAACAAATTCACTTCTAGGACAGGAAATGTTGTGGAACATCCGGGTATCTTTGAAGGTGGCGGCTGGATGAGCTTCAAAAGCATATTTGCTCCTGGCGATGGAGGATCGATGTTGAGCATATATGGCGGGCACAGTTCCACTCACTTTGTGCTAGCAAATCTCTTCCCTTCTCGCGAACGGCATAGTGTTTTAGCAGGACGAGATCTTTAGCATAGCATCATATAGCCAAATTCACCTTCTTCATGATTTTGGTACAATCTACGGAGCCAGTGATATGCACCAAGAGCAACTTTGCTAAAACGATAGTTATGTCTATCTTGGACTAACTTCCAGCATCTACGACAATTTCTAGGAACTGCAGAGGTCCGGACTGAAACAGTCATTGTTGAAGCTTGACCCATCCGTTCCGCTGTAAGTTCGTTTTTCGAGCATGGGATAGTATCTAGTTCAGCAAGCATAACTGACATTAGGTGGTGGTTTTCGTCAGCATCACTTCAACGAAGCAGTCTGTCTTCGACATTGTATCAGTGTTGCAGTAGCTCAAGTCTAACGATATTCTAGAAAACAGCCTGCTGCAAAATCCATCACTATCACTTCCTGTGCCCTTGGCTTTCGACATCACGGTGCATGAGAGACCAGAGACGCACCTGCATGACAACGTGCCACTGACATGCATCTTGCATTGAGCGCATCCACTTTGCATTCTTCATGTAGCTAGCAAACAAGAACAACCGACAAAGAGACGTCAGCAACTCAGCATTGATATCTTTTCGAGTTCGAGTTCGAGAGCAAGAGATTGATTGATTGACCCAGCCGTCAATGCGGTGCTTGCCTCGGCTCTCAATTAAAATTCGTCGCGAGCGTCCCCGAACTTCTGAACTGCGTCAAATCCTGGCCTCAGAAATTTGCCATTGTCAGTCCGTTGACTTTCTCTGCCGTCTTTCGACATAATAACGGGCGGGTATGCCCCTACAATGCGCCGGTGACTGTTTTCCTCCCTCAGCGGCTTGGTCACTGGACATGTGAGGTCTCTTATTAAGGGCCTCAGGATCTCGCTAAGGTTGGTGGTGGTGAACGACAGGCCAGGAGGTCTCCTCCGGATTTAATCCAACATCCGGAGCATACAGTACTCATCCAAATGGAAGTCCCGGATGGGCCGGCCTCCCAAGCAGGCCCCGGGGAATCACTCACCAAAATTCATTTGAGCACGAATACCAAGACCATTGATGAGTCCCTAAGTAGCCAGACAATGGCGGCAGAGCCGCGACGGCTATCCTCCATGGGCAGCGCTTTGCTTCGAGACTACACTATACATCTAGACCCATTGAACACGAACGGAGCTTCACATGTTGATGAGGAACTCAAAGAGGCTATGATGACCTTCTCAAGTGCATCTACCCAGGTCAACAACTCGCCGCAGGAGATGGTAGTGTCTTTGCCCTCCTCCCCAGCATTTCCACATAAAGTTCCAACAGGTTTCCTCGGCCACCGCAAAAATACACTCTCTTCAGACTCGACTTCGCACCAGGCTATTGTGAAAGCCATAGCTTCTCGGCCGACAACAGCTAGCAAGAATCCTCATGTATCACTAGCCGCCTGTTTATCGAACCGATTGCACGCCTCAGCTGAGTCTATTGACCAAAATTCCCGGCCCAGAACTGCTACGCCGCAGCGAAAGCCATCCAGTACCTTCATGGATCTCAGCACTGTCTCAAAGAACCTTTCCATAACTCGCTTCACTTCTCTGCAATCACCTTGCTTTTTCCACCAGCGCTTTGAGGACGCTATCAACATCGACCGTGTTCTTGAAGAGATTGCTGCGGAGGACGATGGGATATCCCCTTGCCGCCTCATGGAAACCGCAACTAGCGTTCGAGAAATCTCGAAGCAGCTTCAGCGTCGACCCATAAAGCGTGCCGTTCGTACGATCATGATAGTAACCAAGGCCCGCGACAACAAGCTCGTACATCTTACGCGGGAGCTGGCGGAGTGGCTCCTCGAAACCCCCCGTTACAACTCAGATCTGGGTGTGACAGTCTACGTAGACGCCAAGCTCCGCAATTCCAAGCGATTCAATGCTGCGTCTCTCGTAGCGTCAAATCATCGCTATGAACCTATGCTCAAGTACTGGACCCCAGACCTCTGCTGGACCTCCCCGGAGCAATTTGACCTCGTACTCACACTCGGAGGTGACGGCACAGTCCTCTACACCTCCTGGCTCTTTCAGCGCATCGTACCCCCAATCCTCTCCTTCTCCCTCGGCTCTCTCGGCTTTCTCACAAATTTTTCCTTCGCTTCCTACAAACCCCACCTCGACCGCATCATGGGAGACGCTGGCATGCGCGTCAATTTGCGTATGCGCTTCACTTGTACCGTTTATCGCGCCTCTCATCATCTGCCACATTCCAAAGACCAAAAAGCACCCGCACTCGTCGAAGGCGAACAGTTCGAAGTCCTCAACGAGCTCGTCATCGACCGCGGGCCCTCGCCCTACGTCTCTAACCTCGAGCTTTATGGCGACAACGAGTTGCTCACAGTCGTTCAAGCAGACGGCTGCATCATCTCGACC
>JAABUP010007515.1_pt1 | contig 14545 bp, 14 predicted proteins | sample 5559201 | NCBI WGS metagenome assembly JAABUP01 (sample SAMN10711887, study PRJNA513373) | rock metagenome | isolation source: Antarctica rocks | place: Antarctica | reverse complement strand
CAGTATAATGTCTATTTTTTCAGTATACTTTACAGTTGCTACACTGATATTAATATTATCATTTTTCTTTCAAGCATGTTTTATGTAAATAAAAGTCTTTAAGGTTTTTAACACATTTTGTCTTATGATTTCGGGCGAAGGCCAGTCTTGGCAGCTTATGGTTGCCGACCTTGGCATTAGCAACACGGCTTGGAGGAAGTATGGCACAAGAAGAAGACACGGTGTGGGTTTTGGAGGTGATTGGGTTGTGGGCTTGCGGTACCAGGGAGGCATTGAATAGGGTTTGGCTCAAGCCCTCCAATAGTGTCTTGGCGTTAAGAGGTATACGGCTGGCAACGGGTTTGATTGGAAGACACTAGCATTACGGCGTTCAAAGGCGTGCAGCATTGCCTGGGGTTGGCGGTGTCGTATGCGAGTTAGACATCAGCTCATTCCTATGGTGCTACCGCAAACATTTCTTTTGGATATTTTGGTGTTGTGTTCAGTTTTCACTGTGATCCCCGCTTGAAATCTAACATCTTCACAGATCCTTACTGAAACCAAGGTCGAACAAGTCGAGCTCACAACCCTCTCAACAGCAGAAGTTATCGGTCAACTCTCTCAACTTATCTAGTTGACTTGACGTTCACGTGGGATGCGGTATCTGCATGGATGTTGCGAGACGCTCCTAAAGGCCCCTTCTGTCGCCCTCGGGCGATGTCAGACAGCTTCATGCTCGATCTGGACAAGACAGGACAGCCAGTCCAGCCCTCAAAGACGATCCAGTTCAGCAGCGGGTTGCTCACACCATCATCACTCCCATGAAGGAATTGTGACCATGATGGCTATCTTCCAGAAACCTCGTTGACAGGCAAATTAGCAGTGGAAGTGTCAAGAAGTCAGGAGTTCATGCTGCATGTATTGATTGCTATTGAGGGCGTTTGGCTGACTGTACACCATGATCAGTGAGCATTGCGAGGCCACCCACTGACCAGCTCCATGGTATGACGATGGCGCCGCGGCATGACCGTGACAGCTGGCCCATCAAAAACAAGAACACCACGCCCTGGTCGTGACTGCTACTACCCTGGCCACTAGTTTCGTCCTATTGACGTCTCACCTGGCCGTAGAAACGCATTGAAATTCACTCGCTACCTCGTCGATCCACCGCGGAAGGCCCAAAGCCTCTACTGGTAAATATACGCTGTCGAGTAAGCGCAGAGAAAATAGGTCATTGGCCGTTGAGTGACCATGGAATAGGATGTAGAAGCGGCTGCCAATAGCCAGGTAGAAAGGTGCAATCGTAGGGTGTAGGAACGTCGGATTACACTTTGAAGCGAAGATGTTTTTTTGTGGCCCACACTTGAGGGTGGCTCCGTACCGCGAAGACTCATAGATTGGCTTGGCGAATCCGAGCGGAATCATACAGCGAGGTAACCTGTCAAATTACAAATCTTCGTGTGTTAAATTGTTCATTGTAGAGCTTATTATCAGTGTTTACTAGTTTTAACACATGTTATGACAAGAGTGTAAAAAGTCTTAATAAAAACTTTAGTAACAGAATCACTGACTATAAGCTCTTCAGCTAAATGAACATTAATGAGGCTGTGTACCAATTAGCTGTCTTCTGCTACAAATAGATATCAAGAAGAATGCAGCGCTAGAGGTGTCAGTTTTTCACAAATGGTTTCATATTGACGGTGAGCTTGAAACGTGAGGGAAAGTGCTGAAGGAGTGGATGCTGCCGGAATGAGTGTTGGCTAGAGTAAGTCAACGACACAGTGGGACACAAAACGGCGTACCTTCCCCTGAGGAATATATCTGGAAAATACGTCGTAACGTGATGCTTCGCCTGAAAATCCCACAGTGGTGGATTAGCAGCCAATCGATAGCATTGTTTGTGCTGTTGTAACTTTCATAGAACCCTCCCGCATCATAGGCTACAAGTCGGAGTTGGTGCCTTTCTTCGCAGCTCTTGAAACTGGATTGATCACTGAATAGGGTTCTTGATGATGTACTCCTCAAACGTGGTCAGCTTTCCGCGAGCATTCTGAGCGGTCCATTCGACAAGGTCCTTTGTCTGTGGACCATAGTAGCCAAAGTCTTGGAAGTACAACATCATCTCGACCAGCTTGTCCGCTGCCGCAGGTGGCAAGAACCCGCGAAAGACGCTTTCGGGCAGCTGATTGTACTTGACAGTCTTGCCAGTCACCTTGCTGATTGTCTGCACGATATCTTCGAGCGAGTAGAGCTTAGTTGCCGCCGAGAAGACCTTACCCTCGTACTTTTCCGGCTCGGCGAGGATGGCGCCAACATACTTGCCCGTGTCGGCGGCGGTTTCAATGAGTGGGAGCTGCGTCTGGGGCGTGACGACGTTGGAAATGGCGTACGTGCCGTCGCCAGTGGGATGGGGCGCCATCATGCCTCCAAAGTTCTGCATGAAGGAGCCCGGCGCGAAGAATGCGCTCTTGACTGGCAGGGTGCGGATGTACTCTTCGACGTCGGCCTTTGCGTCAAAATGGTCGACCTGTTGGTACTTGCCCGCCGAGATCTTGCCTGCAGGCGGCAGCGTGCTGAAGATGAAGTACTGCACGCCTGCAGCAACGGCCGCGTCCGCCAGCGCCTTGCCCTGAGCAATCTCCCTCGGCTTGGTCTGGTCGTCGTAGACGGTGGCCGTGATTGCAAAGACGGTGTGTGCGCCTTGCATGACCTGCTTGAGGGATTCCTTGTCATCCGCATCGCCCTTGACGACCTCGACGCCCTTTTGCTGTAGAGCTTCGGCAGCGGGCTTTGAGGGGTCGCGCGTGACGCCGCGAACCTTGTACTGCTTGGACAGTTCCGGGTCATTGATGACGCAGTTGACGACCGAGCCGCCCTGCTGGCCTGTAGCGCCGAAGACGACGAGGACCTTGCTCATGATGGTGGTGGTGGATAGGTAGCGCTGTGGTGTTGGTGTTGTCCTGAAGGACCAGTTGAAATTGTAGGTGAGGGTCTTTGTTCAAAAACGCGAGACGGCAGGACGGTTCTTGTACTGTGTCGTCAGAACGCTTCCACAGACAGCCTCCCTTCTCTTTGGGCGTCGTGAGGTCATAAGAGATCTGGTCCCTACTGTCTGCTGGCAAATAACTAAGTCCGAAGATGCATTGCTAACTCCGGGGGCCAGCGGCACCCCATGTCCTCCAAGACGCCAACAGCAGCCACACCGCGTTGCCCTATACCGTTTGAACCTCTGATATCTGACACGCTTTTCTAAGGTGCTCAGGACGACTATATCTCATTTGAGTGCTTTCTATCCCACACTCTGCCCTGACTCCTGTGTGTGATATCAAATAATCGCTACGGAGCCTATTACCTAGATACCGGTCTTGGCTCATGGTAGGCTACAGAGTCTTAGATTATTACGGATTCTGTATGTGCTCAAAAGAGAGTCCATCCTCTTTGCGAAAATGGAATCAAGAAATCCATCAGGCGCATAAGACTATGATTTTCAGCTTATAGTAACTACCACTTGTGAGCATGCGCAGCGAACGGAGTGCACAGCTAAGAAGTTGCCATATGGGTCGGAAATCTGCGCTCCGACGGAAGTTGCCGGTTTAGCTTCAAGTGGATCAGTACAACATTATGATCTTATAACGCCAGGTGACCTTAATCAAACAATATGGGAAAAGGTGGGTACGAAGTAGAGCTCTCTCGATCAATGGTCTTTGTTCACTAATACCTCCTAGGAACCGATAAGCTCTATGTAAGGCAGTTTGACCCATCAGCATAATCACATGTCGAGCTCTGTTAGAGCTATCTAAGCTGAACTGCTATAGATCACACACTCAGAATGGGCCTCCGAAGACGCTTACTCCGCGAGTGCCGGCTCCGGCGTCTATAAATCTAAAGTCGCCGGCGCATCCTTCAAGCGTCTTCCTTTCAATTTCTGTGCCGTCTCTCTTCAGCCCTTTGCCCACCCAGTCTGCACCGCTGACGGCACCATCTTCGACCTCACCAATATCCTTCCGTGGCTGAAGAAACATGGCACGAACCCAGTCACGGGGCTTCCGCTCAAGAGTTCAGAACTCATCAAGCTGAACTTTGCGAAGAATGATGAGGGTGAGATGGTGGATCCGGTGACGTTCAAGGTCTTTACGGACAATACACATATCGTTGCTCTGAAGACCACCGGCAATGTGTTTGCCTGGGAAACGGTGGAGAGGTTGAATATTAAGGCCAAGATGTGGAAGGACCTGGTCAGTGACGAGGAATTTGGGAGGAAGGATATCATAACGCTACAGGATCCGCAGAATGTAGAGGCGAGGGATCTCAGCTCCTTCAAGTATCTACAAGATGGCGTCAGTACGTTGACGGAAGAGCAAGAAAGAGAGAGGAACGATCCGAGCAGAAACTTGAATAAGGAGGCATTGGGCAGTTCGGCGAAGGTCTTGAAGGCAAAAGAGGCGGTTGCGAGGGCGCGGGAGCAGAGGGGGAAGGATCCCAACAAGAGTCCTGCAGCACCGGGCAGCAAGGCTGTTGAGGCAGCGGCGAATGGTGCGCAGATGCATGGTGTGCGAGCGCATACGGGCAGGACGTTACCGTACAACGCTGCGCAGCATACGACTGGCAAGGCAGCAGCGTCTTTCACTAGCACGGGGTTGACACCGCACACCTCCGGCGAGCGCGCTTTGTTAACGGACGAGGAGTACATGTTGAGACCAAAGCGGGTCAAGATCAAGGGGTATGCGCGGATACAGACCAATCTGGGAGATTTGAACGTCGAATTACAGACTGAATATTCGCCGAAGGCTGTCTGGAACTTTGTACAACTGTCGAAGAAGGGATACTACAAAGATGTGGCCTTCCACCGAAACATTAGGAACTTCATGATACAGGGCGGTGACCCGACCGGAACCGGCAAGGGCGGGACCAGCGTATGGGGCAAGAACTTCAACGATGAGTTCGATGGGCCTCTTACGCATGATTCAAGGGGTATGCTCTCGATGGCAAACAAAGGCAAGAACACAAACTCGAGCCAGTTTTTCATTACCTATCGTCCAGCGAAGCATCTGGACCGCAAGCATACGATATTTGGCCGCGCTGTAGGGGGGCTGGAGACGCTATCGAGACTCGAAAACGCACCGACGGACTCCGCTGATCGGCCGGTAGACGATGTCATAATATTGGATATCGTTGTTTTTGTTGACCCATTCGAAGAATTCCAGAAGCAGAAGCGGGAAAACGATGAGGTAGAGAAAGAGAGACAGGAGATCATAAATCAAGGGGGGAGGGAAGATGAGCGAACAACATGGACTGGGAAGAGAATAAGAGGAGATGGGACGGTCGTGAACGATGCTGGTGGAGGTGGGGTTGGGAAGTACTTGAAGGCTGTCGCGGCGAACGATGTTGGGGATGCTGATAGGGGCGAGGTGGACGAGGTCGTTGGAGATTGGGAGAAAGTGGTCAGTGAAGAGCCGGTCAAGAAGAAGGTGAAAGTGGGTGGCTTTGGTAATTTCGACAACTGGTGAATCATCCATCTGCATCATACGGCGAATTAGGATTCAAAGCTGGGTCAGACTGAGAGCTCATAGAGAAAAGTCAAGGACGATTTTATCAGATGCATAGGAGTACATGGTGCTTCTGCTACGCTCCGTTCACTTCTCTGAACTCCGAAGGCCGCAGCAAATATTACAAGAGCGCACTCCCAAGACGAACGAAGCATCCAGTCTGTGCCAAGTGATCAACAAGGAACTTATCCCTAATATCTTCCAATGCTCCGCGACAGTACCATGGTCCTCACGCAAAACCACCAGAGAATGTCCACCAGAACCGAGGTGCTCTGTGGTCATCGTGCACCCAAAGCAGCAATACACCACCACACGCGTGCCACGATGTGCTGCGGCATTTGCCCAGCTTCATAGCGCCTATGTATACTCTTCGTTATCTCCATTATTTACCACGTCCGTAGTCCGTACTTCGACCGCGTTAATGCTGCAGAATCATTGGCGCTAATTCTGTAATGCATGCGTCCGCAAGACCTTTTGCGGACCGGATGTGGTTGCAAGATGTGGGTGGCTGGTCTCTCGTCGCCCGACTCCTCACTTGCGTCGTTCTTTCGTATCGGAACAGAAACCTCCTAATGGCTCATAACGGTCGCGGTGCCAGTTGCCACAGATCTGCTTCCAGAAATAACCCCATTTTCTCCGATGAGATACGTCGACACAATACCAACAATTATTACTCTACATGTAACTTACACATTTATCTGTCACGCACGACCACAGACTAAGGATTACTGGTATATCTCCACGGACGGCACAGACGCACATTCCAGTCAGACTTTTGTAGTGGATAGCATTCGGTGGTGCGTTCTTGGGTTTTGGTGGTCTGCTATAGGGGGAAGTCGTCGGTTTCTGGCTTTGCTTCGGAACCGATTTCGTGAAAGGAGTCGACTTTGGCTTGATCTTTATCCACAACAACGTCTATGCTTAGCTTTTGACTACTAATAAAATACCTGAAAGACCTAGTCACGCCAGGCAGCCCAATTCTGGGTCAAGGTTTTCAAAAGATTTCCTGGCCAGAATAACCTCCGCTAGCATGCTCGGTTCAGAAACCGAATATAGAGATGATGTCCTTTAGGTTTAGCAAAACGTCAGAAGTAACAACGTCGTCTCCAGTATCGGATCCTTTCTCCAAGGATGGCTCCTAATCTCATACTAGCTCCCTTCTCCAGTGCCTGCAACGGTACCGCTCCAGTATCAACTCCCATGCTTCCGTGCCGCCAGCCACATACTCAGGCCACCTTCATGCTCTGGCGGCTCCCGTGCTCTAGCTCCCCTCACGCTCTTGGGCCCCTCGTGCTCCAGAGGCCACCGTGCTCCAGCGGTCATTGTGCTCCAGTGCTCATTTTGCTCCAGTGGCCATCGTGCTCAAGCGGCTCACATGCTTAATCAAGTTCATGGTGCTGACCCACCGGGCGCAAGCCGCGCAATCCTCCGTTCAGTGCGCCCATTGCAGTCAACAATATCCTTCCACTTACTGGCCTTGGATTGGACGTTCGACAAGTGAAATTGCTCGTTGACTGAACCCAGGTACTAAATTGGGAGAAAAGTATCAGACGTGTACTATCACTGTAGGTGAAATATTGAGTTACAAGCCTCTTATTCGTCTTCTTGAAGGTAGCACTCTTGTTACAAGCTTCCCAGCAGAGCGGCACGTGCATATTCCTCGATGCCTAGTAACGTTTCGCGTTTCGACGTTTGACTCGCCATCAGGTACAAGACATTTCCGAGGATTCTGGAGTGAACATTCCAGTCCATTCCGCCTTGGAACAGTTTCGTTCGAAGTTCGTTCGCAGCTGTAGAGGTGTATCCTAACATAGCCAGAGGCACACCATTATTCCCCGATACAGCCAGTATTTAAAGGGTTTGAAAGGTCATGACTCACCAGCTCCAGCAGGGTCACGCAAGGAAATAGCAAGCACAGAACCCAAGGCTACAACACCCTCGACTTTTTCGACACACGATATATCGTTCACAAAGCTCTTGGACCAAGTACTCCAAACATGGGGATCTGTTTGCCTCTCCAGTGTTCGGTCCCGATCGTTTGAAGCCTGGGCTGACGGTTCTAACCAGTCACGTTTGTAATCATCCCAATCTCCATTCTTTTCCATGGCCAACATCAGGTTCACAGATGTCTCAGCCACTTTGCAACCAACAGCATGAGCAGTATAGCTATGCCCGTGCAGTAAGGCGTCACTTTTCTCCGAGCTAAGGAAAGCTTGAAACACGCTCTCGCTCGCTAGTGTTGCGCAGAGAGGGACCAGGCCACCAGTAAGAAGTTTGGCATGGACTGAAATGTCGGGTTGGACGCCGAGGAAGGATGCAGAGCTGAGTCGGCCAAGGCGATACAATCCTGTGAACACTTCATCGAAAATCACCGGCAAGCCAACCCAAGAGGCCGAGTCCGCTCTGCTACTGCTAGGGTGCTTTACCGCATCGGAAGAGTTGGCGAAGATATGCGGGTTCTCTCGGACAACTTGAACAAGAGAACGCTGGAATAGTGGGTCGCTGTTTGGACAATATTAGTCCTAAAAATATCTTCTGACGAAACGTTCCAAACGTACACAAGTATCATTCCGCCGGCTCCCAGCATCATGGGTTCCATCATGAGCGCCCCAAATCTTTTCCCTTCATCCCAAACAAGTCTTTCAAGAGTGCTTTTGATATATCTTCGATACCGATCTCCAGTAACACATTTCTCTCTCCGCTCGACATTGAATATCTCACCTAGTGACGAAAAGGCAGTCCTTGGCCCCAGCTCATTTTCCATTCCTGGTGGTGGTTCCACGACCCAAGCTCCGTTTGCCATCTTCACTTTCGGGAAATCGAACCAATACCCACGGCCGCGATACCATGCAACCTTCTCGTTGAACGTAGAAGGCTCTGAACAGTCCATTGCACCAATGGTATCACCATGATAACTGCCCTGAAGACCAAGTATCCCCACATCCTCCCGGGAACCATCCCATCCATATCTTACACATGTGGCTCTCAGAGCCATCTTCGCAGCAATTTCCATTCCAGTACTTCCGTTATCTGAATAGAAGACTTTCTGCAACCGTGGGTTGTCGAGATTCCGGAGTAGTAGCTCTGCAAGTGAGACTGCAGGCTCATGGACTGCTCCAGCAAACATGACATGCCCATATCGACCGGCTGCGTAGGCGGCGGAAAGAGTGAGCGCCGGGTGGGCATGGCCGAGGCCTTGGGTCCACCAGGACGCCGATCCGTCGAATGTTGGTTGGATCAGGCGCGGATTAATTGAAGTCTCTGTTCCTTTGCAGTCGCCAGGCTTAGCGACGTCAATTGTGGTCTCCGAAGCGTTGGGCTGGTAGGTCTGAAAGAAATCGCCGCACGCCGAATCTATTGTCATTATGCTGGCGGATGAGACATCTCGGTGTTGGGTGAATGGGTACCAAATGTACGTATGAGCTCGGCTGGCCATACTTTCAAGGCGCTCGATCCGGTCCTCATGCCTCTTGGAGGATGATGAAACAAGTTCTTCCATCGCTTCAAGTTTGCTTACATTCTCATAGTATGCGGCCATTACTTGTTCATCTTCATGGGCAACACCGTCTCGTGCAGGTGGTGGAGGCAGCGAAAGTAGTGGTACGCCCTTCTTCGCGAAAAATGCCGATAGATACTCATCGTTCTTGTAGCGATCATCTTCGAATAACATGACCGAGTCCACATCGTAGCCACGCATGTGCAGACATTCAAAAGCAGAGATTGATGATGAGATGCCACCAAGTCGATGATCGCCAATCAGAACGACTGGTAACCGCAGGGGTCGATAAAGATCGGCTTGGGAAGACCCCGTCGGCGTCGGAGAATGGACCCCTCCGGCAGTCTCCAGGAGCATCAACCCATGACCGGCTTGGGCGTAATTCGAAAGTTGGTCAGAAACCGATTCAAGTATTGCCAGGTCCGATGGTGGCTACGCTATGCAGTCAGAATTGGTGGGCCAGGCAAAACCAGGGAAACGGCTTTACCGCCATGGAGCGAGCAGCGATATGCGGGCTGACAGCCTGGTCGAATTGGAACAGGCAGTGTGCGGAGACCCCTGTCGTGAAACGGGCGACGTGTCTGCTCAATCGTTATCATCAAAGCACATGGAAGGAGTTTTCAGCGGGAACAGATAGAGCGCAGAGCGGAATTCGCTTCACACCTATGATCGGCCTCAGCCTGTGGTCCAGTCGACACAGGCTTGAGATACCACACTTTCTGGTCCGGAAACCGTTTCATCCAGGCTTTACACCAAATTGTGGACATGATTGTCTTGCCAACATCGGTGCTGGCTCCGTAGACCTGGTACGCTCGCAGGAATCGCCAGACCGCCGAGCCGATTGGTGACATCTCTGTTTCTTTGCAAAGAGATCGTCCGTCTCTTCTGCAGTTTTGCTTGGATTCAACAAGTCACTGGAAAGGGAGTTTTCAAGGCGAGCATGGGCTACGGGTACAAGTACTTCTTAACAAAACTAGTGACAGGCGAACCACAGCGTCGGAGTACCTTAGTTCCCAAAACCTTACCTGGTACCTGGTACCTGATCCCGCAGGAACCTTTCCTAATGTAGTTAGATCTTCTTGCAAAGCGACCTTCGGTCGCTGGATTGGAGTATCTTGAGAACTGGAATTCTAGTTGTCCTCTCGGACCTCAATATTACAACATGAGCCCTCGAAGGTCACTACTTGAGACGTTTCGGAATGTGCTTGACAGAAGACGAGCCGATTCTGCACTTCGAACGCTGACGATAAGCCCACCGACTTCCACCGACTTTTCTTCCAACGATTTTCTTTCCTTGTCTACCTCCTCATCCCTTCGATCGGCATTCCTGCAGGAACTGGCCAATCAGCCATATTTCACGCTCGGAAGCGGAGGATCACGGCTTCTGGATGGAAACTCGACGTACGCCGAACAACTGGAAAGGGACATTGCGGCCTTCCACAGAGCTCCTGCCGGCTTACTGTTCAACTCAGGCTTCGATGCCAATTCTGGTTTCTTCTCATGTATACCGCAACCCGGAGACGTCATCATCTACGATCAATACATTCACGCCAGTGTACACGAGGGCATGCGGCTCTCCAGGGCGGGGGCGCGAGTCCCTTTCGCACACAACTCAATCCACGATTTCCAGCGATTATTACGGGACCAGATACATAAAGATCCCTTAATACAGTTTGGAACCCGCAATGTGTTCGTGGCCATTGAAAGTGTCTACAGCATGGATGGTGATCTCGCCCCCATCGCGGAGTTTGTCGAATGCGTGGAGCGCTTGCTTCCGATGGGAAACGGCCACGTCATAGTCGACGAGGCTCACTCTACTGGAATTTTTGGTCCCATGGGCAGCGGCATAGTCTGTAGCCTAAGACTTGAAGACAAGATTTTTGCCCGGCTCCATACGTTCGGGAAAGCCTTGTCTTGCGGTGGAGGTCTGTATCCTCGAGACTCATCTTGGTCTTTTTCATCATGAGGAATGTAGCTGACGAGTGAAGCAAAGCAATCATTCTTTGTTCACCCTTAACCAAGCAGTATCTCATCAACTACGCGCGCCCTCTAATATACACCACTTTCATGTCGTTTCCGTCTCTCGCCGCTATCCGAGTCGCGTATTCCTTCATGCTACAGGGTGAGACGGAATCGGTATGTGGATTCTCCTGCTTAGTCTGCTTGGTGAGAACTATTTCCTAATCGACACTAACGTGTCGTTCGAAACGGCAAAGCTCGCAATCCAGCTTCGGGCATTAATCAAACAGCTGCACGACAGTCTCAGGACTTTGGAACCGAAGCTCAACAACCGACCGTCCGGGGTGCAGCTGCTACAACTGCCCGTAGAACTTCCCAGATCTCCGATCTTCTCGCTCTTGACTCCGCACCCCCGTAGCCTTGCCAAGTACTGCCAAGATGGCGGCTTCGTGGTGCGCGCCATCGTCCCCCCTACTGTTCCTGATGGCGGAGAGAGGGTGAGGATTTGCTTGCATGCGGGAAATAAAGGGGCGGAGATTGAGGGATTAGTTGTTAGGATTGGAGAATGGTTGGAACTCCCGAGAAAATCGGAACGTGGGCAAGACCGGAAGCCAGAGCTTGGGAATTCACGGTTGTGAATGACTACTGGTGTAGGAATATGAAGCATGATGGACTCCGCGGTCTTCGAGGAGCCGCAAAATGTATACTTTGATGTCATTCAACATTTTAGAACACAGCTCAAGACTTGAACATCTCCAAATCCCACGTTGCTCTTTCGGAACCCTCCTAAACTACCACCATAACTACCGTTCAAGTTTCCGGACGCTCACGAAGCTCTGCTCTCTGAAAACTTTGCATCGGATGCAAACCCCACTTTTCAAATATCTCCTTATCTTCATCCCATCCATTGCATGCAGTCGTCAGCATCCTCTCGCCCGTAAACACCGCGTTCGCGCCAGCCATGAAACACAATATTTGCTGCTCCTCTGACAATGTGGTCCTCCCAGCCGCAAGACGAATGATCGTATGTGGTAATACGATTCTCGCCGTGGCGATCGTTCTCAGCACCGCGTCAAAAGGAACGGGCTTGTTCTCACCCATCGGAGTGCCCTTTATTGGGACGAGGGTGTTCACGGGGAATGATTCGGGGTGCGAGGGTAATGTAGATACGGTGTATATCAGACCTACACGATCACTGGCCCTCTCACCGAGGCCCAGGATGCCGCCGGTACAGACGTTGATGCCAGCCTCGCGCACGTTCTTGATGGTCTCGAGTCGTTCCTCGTAGGTCCTCGTGGTGATGACGGAAGGGTAAAAGTCCCTCGAAGTGTCCACGTTATGGTTGTATGCCGTCAGCCCGGCCTGCTTGAGTTCGTCGGCCTGCGCGCGATCGATCATGCCCAGCGTCACACAAACCTCCATCCCCATCGCCCGCACCCCGTTCACCATCTCCTTGACATTTCGAAGGTTCGTCTTTCGACCTCGCATATCCCTCCATGCGGCACCCATGCAGAACCGGGTGCTGCCGTTCTCCTTGGCCGTGCGCGCCGCGGCCAGGACCGCATCAACCGTCACCATCTTGGAGGCTTTGAGGCCCGTGTCGTAGCGGGAGGATTGCGCACAGTAAGAGCAGTCTTCACTGCACCCCCCTGTCTTGATGCTCATCAACGTGCACATCTGGATAGACGCGGGGTTGTGGAATCGCCGGTGAACGTTGCCCTGCGAGAAGTGTCAACGGTAAGTGATTTTGGTACATAACGTCATGTCAGGGTCTCTTCATCCCATCTCTGGATTAAAGTGAAGCTGAAAGCCCACGCCTAGGCGAGAGGCGAGGTTCGGGAAGGGCTCTCTTTAGACGGTGGGACTCACTGCCGCGAAGGCCAGTCTCATCAACGGAACATTGTATATCGTCTCAATCTCCCCCTTCGTCCAGTCATTCCTGGGCTCCGTCGCACGGACTGCTTCTTGAAATGTTGTGGAATCCGACGGGCATCTCGCGGTGGGCGCTGACGCAACCGAGCCATCGAAGGCAGTATCAGCTATGACCGAGTCCGGGGATACCTGAGCCACCGTTCTGTGAGACTTGGTGAATTGCCGCACGCACTGGAAATGTCCATTCCGCAGTGGAGTTAGCCCCCTGATGGGGCCCCGTGGGAGGTGAACGCAGCGCATATTCAATTGCACTCTCCGGTGGGTCTATACAATTTGACTTCCATCTTGTGCCGCGGTTCCTTCCGGGTTGATATAGTCGCACAGCGCTTGTACGGAGGGGAGCCCAACTTGTTACTTTATGTAATTCAACATACAACATTCCAGTACATACGATCATAGACTAAGGACTACTGGGCATCCCGTCCGCTCTGCCATACATAAACCTTAGATCGGCGGATTAGTAGTTGGGTCGGTGACGACCAGCGAATACCCGCTGTTGTATGTTTTTTGCATGTTTTTGGCCTTATCACTGGATGAAGTTCTTTCGTTGAATGCCCCTACTGGGGACGTCGAGCTAGAGGTGTCATTGGATTTCTTGTGGGACTTGCTTATTGAAGTCTATATTTCCGTGCTCTCCAGACTTCCATGAATCCTCATCGGTTTTACATCCTTCGTTCCTCTCAGTCAATCTGGCCAGAGCTTCTTTCAGTATAGGGTCTAAAAGGGCAATACAGTAGTAAGGTAAGACCTGTAGCAAAGTAAGAGAATCATTTCCACAGCTCAATTGGCCGGACCGAGCAAGATCAGCTTAGTTTTTCACGTTCGAAAGGGTCTTAGTGCCACTCGCAGAACCAAAAAAAGCGGCGAACAGGCTCTAAAGATCCAAAGAGTCCTATCAGTCCAGCTGTTGGATCCATTCACTGTTACATCCCGCTCATCCACTACTCTTCATTCGTATCTCGTTCGTATCTCATTCATATATCATAAGCATCTCATCATATTCGTCGTTACTCATTCCTAGCAAAAAGCGCCAGTATACCTTCGTTCCCGCAAGCAGCAGCAATATCCAGCGGCGTCCTCTGCCTATGATCCTCCGCCCGCGCATCAAGCCCTTTATCTAACAAAATCTTGAAAACCGTCACGGTGTCGCGATTCAACTGCGCTCTCTCATCATTTACACGTTCCCCCTCTCCCGCCGATCGCCTAGCCACAATATGCAGCAACGTCTCGCCCTCCGCATTCCTCGCCGCGAAGTCGGCGCCATCCCAGAGCAGCATCTGCGATGCGTAGTCGGGTGCAAGGGGCGTCTCGAGCTCAGAGTACACTTTCTGAGCGGCGGCATACGGAAAAAGGGGTGTGTTGCCTTTGTTGTCTCGTGCGTTGAGGTCGACGCCAGCTTTGACGAATCTTTTGAAGAGGGCCTCGACTTTGGAGTCGTCGTAGCCGACTAGATGGTGTGCAATGAGATGTAGTGCTGAACAGCCATCTGGATCGGGTTCAAGCGGATCGGCGCCCGCGGCGAGCAACTTCTGGATTGCGGGAAGAGATCGCTTCTTCATCGCGTAGTGCAGGGGCGAGAAACCGGCATTATCTTTGGCGGAGGCGGGTGCCCCTTGGTTTAGTAGCAAGTCAA
>JAABUP010007514.1_pt1 | contig 14550 bp, 16 predicted proteins | sample 5559201 | NCBI WGS metagenome assembly JAABUP01 (sample SAMN10711887, study PRJNA513373) | rock metagenome | isolation source: Antarctica rocks | place: Antarctica | reverse complement strand
TTTACCTTAATCTTTAAGCTCTTCAATTCAGTAAGTATGTTAACTCTTTTAATTTCTTTTAACTTTCTTTTCTACACTGTAACCTTTCTTATAAAATACTTTACATCTTTGTTACGTCCTGATCTGAGATGCCTCAAATATTAGGGCTAGAGATTTGTGCTTGTTGATATAAAGATCTCAGTGCGCGGTGTAGGGTAAATCAGTAGTTGGTAACTTGTATTGAGTTGAACACAACCCATTTCCATAGGGGAAATGGTCCTTCTATATACTATAGGATCGCTGTGCTCGCATTGCTCACTATAGAGCAATAGAGCCGATAGACCTACTAAGGGTCTATCGCCTTGCCGGGCTCACCTTGAGCATATAGAGCTGTGTGAGCCTATGTTCAGGTATACCCATTTCTCGCGTATTTTCTAGAACATATTAACCGGTTACAGTTTGGCCGTAACACGATCCCTTCTCTTCTAGACACTAATTCTCTAGTGTCTATATAAGCAAGAGTATAAAGACAGATAGCTTTCTCACTGTCATGCCTTTTTATAAGCAGCACAATTGTCTTTGCCTTGCAAAAATCATTGCAACCTTTGAATTCACTTCTCTCATCACTTGTGATCACTGTTCAGCTGTCTTTTCTTTCTGTATTATCATGACAGATCACGCAAAGTGTTCTGAGTGCACCTGTTGTGATTGTCTGTGTGTGTCAGTATCATTAGATTCCCTGAATTGTGCTCACCTTTGACTGAAATTTGAACTCAAGATGACTATGAATGAGTGTGTGAAACAGGCTGAGCACCTTTTTAAGCTAGATGCAAAGGTTCTTTGCCTTTTCAAGACTTTGAAACAGAACAAGTCTCACACAGTCATTAAAGTTCACTGTGTTGCTTCTGAACTGAGCAATGATAACAATGAAACTGAGGATGAGGAAAATCCCTTCAGTTCTTCTATCATTGATTCCTTACTGAAGTCAATGAGTTTTAGCTTCTTTATTGACTTTGAGCCTTTCTCTCAAACTGTTGTAGTGTTTTTGCACAGTTGAGTAGGTTCTCTTTGAGTTCTCACATGTTTTCTGAGGTATTGTATTCTTTTCATTTGACAAGATAGTGGGCTTTCCCGTTAATCATCCATTTTTCTAAAATGTTCTTGACTTGATATTCTTTGTCAGATTCAACAGACATTTCAGTGATTTGAAGTGGTATGAACTGATTGCAACACTGAAGCATGAATGCATGAAATACTAAGTGTATTCACATTTTCTTGAGTAGGTTTAGCTCATAGCTTAATCCTTTGATGTTCCTCTTGATTTTGAATGGTTTTATGCTTTTGTTGTTCAATTTCTTGCTTCTTCACTTTACATGAATATTGTTTGTTCTTAGGTAAACTCTTTCTTCAACCACAAAAGGTTTTATCTCTGTTGTTTGTTCTGTTTATTGCTGTTGAATTCTGTTTGTCAGATTCTTGTGCAACTTCTTGATCTTCACAATGTCTAGTATTGCTTTCTGGCTTTGTGATCTGTGCACTTGCGGTTCTTGCCATACCTTTGGGTTATATTCATAATTTGCTCAAAATGGTGTTTCTTCTGTGGTTTCATTTTGTGTGTTATTGTACACAAACTGTGCCGTTGACAACAGTTGTACTCAGTTGTTCTGGTTCTTATTGATGTAGTGTCTTAAGTACGTTTCAACTGTCTGATTCATTTGTTTGCTCTGCTCATCTGTCTGTGAATGATATGCCGTCAACATCTTATGATTTATTCTGAGTTCTGCTGTGAGCATTTTTCAAAACTTGCTTGTAAACAGCTTGTCTCTGTCAGTGATAAATTCCTTTGATAGCTCATGATTGTTAATCAATTCTTGCAGTATGATGTACATCAATACTGGTGCTGTTGTGGTTTTCTTGAATGAAATGAACATGGTGTACTTGATCAGTCTATTAACTATAGTCAATATACTGTTGAACTTCACTCCTCATGCCAAATTCTTTGATGTTGATAACTTCATTATGAAGTTCATGATAACTGATTCTCATGACGCATTCAGTGCATCTAGTTGTGTTACTCTGTTATATCTTTTATCTCTTTGAATCTTGTTTCTGCAACATGAATCACATTTGATGATGTACTCAGTGATTCAATCTTTAAGGTCGCTGATATTGTTCCTTCTTTGTATGAGGTCCTCAGTTCTTTTGACTTCAAGGTGTTCATCGGCCCTGCCGTTGTGACATATTTGTATTAACTCTTCATCTGTCAAGAGAGCTTGCTTCATCTTGTACATTGCTGCTAAGCCCTTTGTGAGGATTTCCTTGTTGTCTTCACTCAGAATTTTGGTGTGAATCTTTTTCACCTCTTTGTGGTCAGGCTGTCTACTCAAAGCGTCTGCTTCATCATTCTCATTACCCTTCTTGTAATGGATTTGAAATTCATAATTGATTAACTGTTTGACCCAGCAAACCTGTCATCAATTCAACTGTTTCATTGTTGCAAAGTTCCTCAAATTCTTGTGATCTGTGTAGATCTGAATAGGCTTTTCAATATCTGCAAGATAAGGTCTTCAATCTTGCAGTGCTTTCACTATTACAAGAAGTTCTTTGTCGTGAACCTCATACCTTTTCTCAAGTTCTGATAGTTTTCTAAATCAATAGGCTATGGGTCTCTGTTGCCCATCTTCAATCTGATACAGGCATGCGCCTACTGCAAAATCTGATGCGTTGGTTTTCAGTATCTTTTCGCATGTTGAATTGAGTATTCTCAGGTGTGCCGTTCTGCTAAGACTTTTCTTTAATGCGTGAAATGCATTCTCCTGCTCTCTATCTCAATGTCATTTCTCATTCTTGTGCATTAGTTGTGTGAGAGGTTCTGCAATTCTTGTATAATTGAGTACAAACTTTCAATAGTAGTTCATCAACTTTAGAAAGGCTTGTACTTTCTTGACTCATTTTGACAAAGGCCAGTTTCTGACTGCATCTGTCTTCTTTGAGTTCTTCTCAATTTGCTCAGATTAAATTATATAGTTAAGGAATTTGATTTTCCTTGCTTCAAACTTGCTTTTTGACTTCTTCACATACAAAGCCCTTTTGCAGAGCTTTTTTAGTACCTTGTGCATGTGGCTGCGGTGCATCTCAAGGTCATCTGAATATATCAGAATGTCATCAAGGTATGTGATCACAAAATCATCGAGATATTCTCTCAATGTGTCATTGATTAACCTTTGAAAGGTGGCGGGGGCGTTCTTGAGCTCAAACGGCATAACAGTGTATTCATAGTGTCTGTATCTTGTTCAAAATGCCGTTTTTCATTCTTCGCCTTCCTTCATTCATACTCAGTAATAGGCTTCTTTCAAGTTCAGACTTGTGAACCACTTGGCTCTGCCTAATTGATCTTGCAACTCTTTGATCAACAGTAAGAAATAACTGTCTTGTCTAGTTATCTTGTTGAGTTGTCTATAGTTGACACATAGTCACTTTGTGCCATCTTTCTTTGATACAAACAGGATCAAATATCCTGTCAGTGACTTTGATGATCTGATGAATCCTCTTTTGAGATTCTCATCAAGGTAAGTTCTGACTTTCTTGAGCTGATCTTCGCTCATTGAGTACAGTGACATTCACTTTGGCTGCTTGTCATTCAATAGCGGTATTTTGTGATTTCATGACTTATGCTTTGATAAGCTCATTTTCAGTTGTTTGAGGATCTCATACACATCTATCATGATGTATAACTCTTTGCTGATCCAATTGATTCTTGAGTTCTTATTGCTTGCTGCAAAATATAGTTGTTGGTTGCTTTTAAGTCTACCATTGCTTGAAGAAGTTTATTTTGTTCAACCTGAATGTTGATTCATATCTTATGGTCTTTGCTGTTCTTCTGAGACATTAGAAGCTTCTTGTTCTCTAGTCTCTTTGAGAGAGCTTGCAGTTTTTTGACTGTACTGCGTCACTTACTCTTCTTCAGAGGTTCTGAAATCATTTAGGCTCTACCCCTTGTATGATCAGTTGCATGTATTCTTTGCTGCCTTTCTCAATATACTGTTCTGAGTGTAGACGCGGTTTGTACTGATTATATTCCCACTGAATCTGAATCTGAAGTGCTTTCACTTTACTCAGAAACTCAGGTGGCATGTAGTCTTCTGAAAAGGTTCATCAACCATCACCTGATGTCAGGTACCCTGTGAATAAATGGATCTTGATTTTGTGACTCTTAGTTTTTCACACAAGTTGTTTTGATACTGAGTTGGTTGTCATTCATACATCTCTCATTAACTTGTTGAGTTTTAAGCATGCTCTTGCCTCTTTTGTTTCTTGTTGCTTCTTAAGATCATTGACTTTCTTCTTGAGCTCTTTCTGCTGTCTTTCTAGCAGTTGTTGACACATCTCTCAGCGCTGATTCTCAGAGTGCTCATGTTTTGTTTTGAGTTTCATGTCAACTTCTCAGTTGTCAACATCCTCTGATTTTGTGTCTGAATTCAGGGCTATTCAGATGCTATTGTCATAGTCTTCTTCTATCTGAGTTTTGTGAGTATCAGTTTCTTTGATCTTGGCTTTCTTTAGAATAGCTAATTTCTTTGGTTGACCTGTCATGTTGTAACCGTTTCATCTCTTCTTGAGTTTCTGTGAGTATCATTCGGCTCTGTCTTTGCTGCTCATATGTGTTCAGCACATGTTGTCATAGCAGACTGTTTAGCTCAGAGCGTCATGCACTATGCATGTATTCATTGCTGCAACTTCTTTCCTCTCTTGTTGAGGTTTCTTGCAGGTTCTTGCAAGGTGTCTGAGCTTTTCACAGTTATAACATTTGCAAGTCTCTGCTCATCAGAGTTGAGGCTTATAGAGCTTGCTCATGCATCATTCTTGCTTCACTTGTGGTTGCTGCTCACAGTGCTTCTTGATTGCGTCAAGGTTCATAGGGTCACCTCTTCTGAGAATATAACATCTTTCTTACATCTTTGATGTGTAGTGCTCTGTATGCTTCATTCGTTGTTTTCATTGATGACTGTCAATGTTGATGAAGATATTGATCATATTCTGAAGCTCTTCAGGTCGATCCATTCTGACTATCTCATCTTTGATAGTCTTGTTGAGTCCTCAATAGTATTGCAATACTAAAGTGTCGTCATCTCAATTCATTAGGGCCGCAATCTGCTGAAACTCTGCCGCATACTTGACTGTCAACTTATTCATCTTTAGAATGTGAAGTCATCTTTTCGCTGCTTGTTTCTTGTCAACTACCTTGAAGGTTCTTTGAAGCTCATTCTTGAACTTCTTATAGTTGTTGAATATGAATTTCTTATTGTTTATTTGTTTCTTTGATGTCTTGTCAAGGAACTCATGCAGTTTGAGGTCAACTCAATCAAATGCTGCATTCTTGAGGTACAATACAGTAAACAGGCCTTTGTTCATCTTGAACCTGAACTTTGCCTGATTGAATTCAATATATAACTTGAGCTTGGCCAAGAAGGCTTGCAGCTTCCCTCTCTCACCTGTGAATGCATTGAGTGCTGATACCTTGAGTACATTGATCATTTGCTGAAGGTCTTGAAGGTTGACTTGACTTGTTAAAGCTGACTTCTGCGCACTGATTGTCATTCTTATATCATAAGAGTGTTCAAAGTGTTACGTCCTGATCTGAGATGCCTCAAATATTAGGGCTAGAGGTTTGTGCTTGTTGATATAAGAGTCTCAGTGCGCGGTGTAGGGTAAACCAGTAGTTGATAACTTGTATTGAGTTGAACACAACCCATTTCCATAGGGGAAATGATCCTTCTATATACTATAGAATTGCCGTGCTTGCATTGCTTGCTATAGAGCAATAGAGTCAATAGACCTACTAAGGGTCTATTGTCTTGCCGGGCTCGCCTCAAGCATATAAAGCTGTATGAGTCTATGTTCAGGTATACCCGTTCCTTGTGTATTCCCTAAAACATACTAACTGGTTATGGTTTGACTGTAACAATCTTAATGAAGTATGACCTCTATGAAGTGACTGTTCAATTCATATGTTCTAACTAGAATGCAGAGTTTGCATCAACAGCATGACTTTTGTGTGAGCTGACTAAGCAGCATCACGTGACACAGCAAGTTTCAATGCTAGGTCAGAATAGAACTGAAATCCTTGCAAAGCCTTCTTATTTCAACACTTTCTCTCAGTTTTAGACAACCTGAATATTCATTCACTAGTCAGTATAAAGTTCTTCAATCTCACTAGAAAGTGAGCTCAACAGCAAGGTGATGAGGATGTGAAGAAGGTTGCAACAGTGAGATAAGAAAGTGAGAATGTAAAAGACAACAAAGAAGATCAACAACAATGAGGTTTGAATGTGCATTAAAGACAGGTCATTAATTAAATATAAGACCTGACTGAATAAGAAAACAACTAAACTTGACAGCAGACAGAGCCTTAGTAAGCCCATCTGCTGCTTGCTTAATGATAGATATAAATTCAAAGTCAACAAGGTGACAATCAACAGCTTCACAAACAAAGTGATATTGTATGTCAATGTGCTTGATATGAGCATGAAACTCAGGGTTTCTAGCTAGGTTCATAGCTCTGTTGTTGTCAGCTCAAATGATGACGACATTGTTGTCATGAAAATAGTCAATTTCACTAAGAAAACGGCGTAGTCAAATGGCTTTCTTCATAGCTTGCATTTCAGTCATGTACTCAGCCTCTGTCAAGAATAAAACAACAGATTGCTGACATTTAGAACATCAGCTAATGAGATCTTCATATAGAAGAAAGAGGTAAGCCTCAGTGAACTTTCTGATGTTGTGACAGCCACCTCAGTCAGCATCAATATAGTCAATGAGGTTGTCATCAGTGATGTCATAGATGACATTGAGATTCATAGTGTCAGCAAGATACTTAAAGATCCGCTTAACAGCATTGTAGTGTGATGTGTTAAGGTTCTGAGCAAACTGACTAACAGTAAAGACAGTGAAGATGATGTCAGAACATGTCTGTAACATAATGTACATTAGTGATTCAACTGCTTTCTGATACCGTTAAATGACAGTGATGTCAGTCTGAGTGATAGACTTCTTCATGAGTACTGCATCAGAATTCATAAAAGTGTCAACAGAAACAGCCTGCAACTGCTGAAAGGTCTGAAGAACCTTGTTGATGTAAGCTGTTTGAGTAAGACAGATTGTGTGTTCAGCACAGTTTTGTTTCACTTTCATGCCTAGATAGTAGAACATGAAATTGAGATCTGACATCTTGAACATGTCATTAAGACATTGTTTAACGTTCTGAATAGCTGACCTATTCTTTTTAACAAGCAGAAAGTCATTAACATAGACGGTGATGATGACACTGTTTCATACAAACATGCTATGATCAAAATCAAGTCAACAGAAACCAAGAGACATGAGAAGATTGTGTAAAGTCTTATACCACAGACAAGATGCTGGCTTCAGGCCATAAAGAGCCTTATTCAGCAAAGCAACCTTGTCAGATAGCTCATAGCTGTGAGGTAACTCAACATAAACAATCTGATTGATAGAGTCATAAAGAAACGCAGTAGTGACGTTCATTTGATTCACTTCAAGGTCATAATGTGCTGCAAGGACAAAGAGGGTCTTATACATCTGCAGCTTGACAACAGATGCAAAGGTTTAATCATAGTCTATGTCAAACTGCTGTTTGTAGCCTTTGACAACTCAGCAAGCCTTATAACGGCTAACCTGATCATGGGCGTCACACTTGACCTTGTAAACCCAGCGTCCTTTAAGGACATGCTGATCTGACAACACATTGACAATGTTTCATGTGTTATTATTCTTCAGTGACTGGATTTCATTCTTCATAGCCATCTTTCATTTGTCACACAGAGGTAACTTCACAGTCTGCTTATATGTGATTGATTCAATAATGTCATCAATAGAAATCACAGCATACGCATATGAAGTGTGTGCATCAAACTCATCAACAACTGAGCAACTGTGAAGGTTGTAGCATGATGCAGCTGCTGAGGCTGAAGAATTCAATGAACCTACTGCTGAGGCTGAAGGGTTCAATGAATCAAGCTCATTTGAATCAGACAACTTGTTTAGAACTTGCAAGTCTGAACCCATGAGTTCAGACTGACAATGTGAAGAGGTAGATGCTTTCTCTGATCATGCTTTCTTTGAAATGAAAGAAGACAAAGAATGCATGCTGACAGAATTTGATTGCTGTAATAGCAAGAATTGAAGCAGCAGTGTAGCTGATGCAGACACTCCCCCTGAAACAAAAGAAGGTTGTGACAACAAAAATGAGAATGCAGAAGAAGAATCAACAGCATGATTGCTAGTGCTAGTTGTCTTTTCCTTGCTGTGAACCTCTATATTAGCTAAGTTTTCATAAGCAGTAATGTTCTCATCAATAAAGCAGTTATGAGACTTTAGAACCCGTTCTGATTCAGAGTCTCAAACACAGAAGATTGAGCTTTCTTTCATGCCTAAATAGTGGCATTTAAGGCTGCAGTCCTCAAACTTGACTTCTTGCTGACGTCATTTCTTAAAAATGTGTGCTTAAGCAATGATACTGAAGATGTAAAGACTTGAGAGGTCAGAAATGTTGTCTGTTCATGCTTCATAGAATGTCATGTCAAGTACTTAAGTAGAAGACTGGTTCTTGATATACACTGCAGTTTTAATGACTTTTGATCAGAGGTGTGAGTTCAGGTCAGAGTCTTTGAGCATAGCTTGTGTGGGTTTGCAAATAGTGCGATTTAGCCACTCAAAAACGCCGTTTTCTTCAGGTGAATAGGGTGTAGTAGGTTCTCAGATGATGCTGTTGACTGTAAACCAGTTCTTCAAGACAAGATACTCACACTCAAAATCAGTGTGAAGGCGTTCTAAAGAATAGTCAAAACAGTCAGTCTTCATCAATGCAACAAAGTTCTTGATATGCTTGGCTGTTTTGTCTTTGATTTTCATGAAAAACATTCAGGTAAATCTTGTGAAGTTGTCAGTAAGGGTAACAAATCACCTTGAACCATCATAGACAATGAGCGTTATGAGTTCAACAACATTCAAATGAATAAGACCTAATGGTCAAGTTGCTCACTCAATAAAAGCATTGTAAGAGCAACAAGTCTGCTTGACTTTTATGCACAGTTCACAGACATCATGTCATCAAGAAAGATCCTTAAGATCTATGTTGTTGATGATCTTAAACAGACGCTTGATGTTTGTATGACTTAAATGGCTCAAGCATCAATGCCACATATCAAATGATACCTTGAACTCACAATTAGCTGCAAAGGCATGAGACTGAGGTGTATTGTCAAGGTGTAGCTGAAAAATCCCGTTGACCTCAAAAGTGTATTCAATGACATTGTTTTTGTGACTTAAGGTGCAGTCATGCATGTCAAAAAAGATACCACTGACGCACATGTGACAGTCAGAAATGAGGTTCGCAGAGAAATCAAAAGCATGCATAACGTCTTTGAGGATAACCTCTTGTATGTCACTGTCAAAATGTACTAAACATAGTAAAACCATGCTCTTTTCAATGATCTGAGCAGGTTCATTAGCCATTTTAAGAGATCTAGAAATAGGCTCATAGATAAGAAAGAATTTGCATGTAGAACACAAGTGATCAGAGGCTTCAGTATCAACAATTCACACACCCATGAGGTGTGATTCTATGACAAACATAAAGCTGAGTGTTGTGACATTGTCATCAGTCTTATTGAAGATTGATTTGACATTGTTGAAGGACTTGTCTGAGAACTTGTCTGATGATGACAACAATTTGCTCTTCTTCTTTACAGCTCAAGCTGCATCAAGTTTCTTCTTCTTATGAGAGTATTTGACAAAGCACATGGGTTCCTCATGGGCAGTCTTCTTACAGTGCAAACACTGAAGTGATGACGACAATTTTGGTTTGTCACAAAAGGTCATCGCAACAGAGCTCTTATTATCCTTCATTCTAGCCTCATCAATCAACTCAGCAACTAAGAAATCAAAAGTAAAAGTTGTAACGCAAATGAACTGACATTTAGTCATGACAAAGACATTGAATGTGAATTCAAGGTTGTTAAGAAGAACAGTGAGTATAACCTAGTCTGAAAAGGTAGAATTTATCTCTTACAAACATCATGACAAAGTCTTTAGCTGATCAACATAGTTCTCAATGAACTTAAACAAATTGTAGTGATGACTTAAAAGTGTTGTAAACATAAGGTATCTGGCATTAAAGCCCTGAACCTCATACAACTTCTTGAGCTTCAATCACATCTGACATGCAGAAAGGTCTTGAATGAATTTCTTAAGATCATTCTGACATGACAGTGCTATAGTAGCACATGCTTTGTTGTTCTTTTTACTTCAGACAATGTATTCAAATAAGAACTTCAAGTTCAAAGTGTCAACATCATCAAGTTCAACAACTGGTTCAAAAGATGTGCCTGAAACAACAGCTCATAGATCTTTGTTCATAAGAATGAACTTGATGTTAGTGGTTCATGAGGCATAGTTACTAGCGTCAGCAAGACAAGAAAAGTTGAAAATGCTGTTCAAGAAAGTCATGATTATGTGAGTTGTCAAGAACAAACATCAAAACACAAAAACTATCAAAAAAGCAAAGAAATGTCAACCAAGAATATCATAATGACAAGTCATTTGAGAATATCAAAACAACAAAGGTGTTGTTTGAGAAAGCACTTAAATAAGCTATTAAAAACAATGAGTTGTTCAAGAAAGCACTCAGATGAGCTATTGAAATGATGAAAATGTCAAAACCAAGAATATCAAGTAACAACAAAAGGGGTTGTTTGAGAAAGCACTCAGATAGGCTATTAAAACAATGAGTCATTCAAGAAAACACTCAGATGAGCTATTGAAATGACAAAAATGTCAAAACCAAGAATATTGAGTAACAACAAAAGAAGTCATTTGAGAAAGCACTCAGATAGGCTATTGAAATGACAAAAGACACTGTTAAAAGACAATGACAGTGAGGTCAATGAATGACTGACTAATGTCTTGAGGTATGAAGACAGAATGTCAAGCTCATAACCTAATGAAGTATGACCTCTATGAAGCAACTGTTTAATTCATATGTTTTAACTAGAATGCAGAGTCTGCATCAACAGCATGACTTTTGTGTGAGCTGACTAAGCAGTGTCATGTGACACAGCAAGTTTCAGTGCTAGGTCAGAATAGAACTGAAATCCCTGTGAAGTCTTCTTATTTCAACACATCTTTTAACTCTTTTTTTACAATTAACTTAAAATATAAACAGTACTGCTTTTTTACAAACAGAAACACCTCTTTTAGTTCTTTTCTCTTTTTATCTCTTTTAATTCTCTTTTCTTCACAGCTTTTTTACTTTTTCTTCTTTTTTTATTTCTTTATTAATTTATGTAAGTTCTTAAACCTAATTAAAATAGGTAAACTATTAAGATAAATATATAACAATGTAAAATACAACACTGTACAGACTATTTAATAAGAAGATGACATTATAGATTTTTATTAATGATAAAACTAATCTTTAAGAAATTAAGTGTGTAAAGTATTAATATCTTATATATATATATACTTACTTAATTATGCTTAGTTACTTATGTTAAAACTATTTAGTAAACATGTTTTAATTTTAACTTTAACAATTTACAAGACCTTTTACTTTACATAAGACAAAGTAATTCTTTACTTATATTTTATAGTTAACTTAGTTATTTTAGTTTTTCTTATAGTATACATTTTAATTGTAATATTGTATAACTATTAAGTTTTGTTGAAATAAGAAGACTTTGCAGGGATTTCAGTTCTATTCTGACCTAGCACTGAAACTTGCTGTGTCATGTGATGCTGCTTAGTCAGCTCACACAAAAGTCATGCTGTTGATGCAGACTCTGCATTCTAGTTAAAACATATGAATTGAACAGTCACTTTATAGAGATCATACTTCATTAGGTTATGAGCTCAGCATTTTGTCTTCATATCTTAAGCCATTAGTCAGTCATTCATTGACCTCACTATTGTCATCTTTTGACAGCATCTTTTGTCATTTTGATAGCCTACCTGAGTGCTTCCTTGAATGACCCCTTTTGTTGTTACTTGATATTCTTGATTTTGACATTTTTGTCATTTCAATAGCTCATCTGAGTGCTTTCTTGAATGACTCATTGTTTTGATAGCCTATCTGAGTGCTTTCTCAAATGACCCCTTTTGTTGTTACTTGATATTCTTGATTTTGACATTTTCATCATTTCAATAGCTCACTTAAGTGCTTTCTTGAATGACTCATTATTTTTGATAGCTTACTTAAGTGCTTTCTTAAACAACATCTTTGTTGTTTCAATATCCTCAAATGACTTGTCATTATGATATTCTTGATTGACATCTCTTTGCTTTTTCAATAGTCTTTGTGTTTTGATGTTTGTTCTTGACAACTCACATAATTATGACTTTCTTGAACAGCATTTTCAACTTTTCTTGTCTTGCTGACGCTAATAACTATGCCTCATAAGCCACTAACATCAAGTTTGTTCTTATGAACAAAGATCTATGAGCTGTTGTTTCAGATACATCTTTCAAATCAGTTGTTCAACTTGATGATGTTGACACTTTGAACTTGAAGTTCTCATCTGAATACATCATCTGAAGTAAAAAGAATGACAGAACATGTGCTACTATAGCACTGTCATGTCAGAATGGCTTTAAGAGGTTCATTCAAGACCTTTCTGTATGTCAGATGTGGTTGAAGCTCAAGAAGTTGTATGAGGTTCAGGGCTTTAACGCCAGATACCTTATGTTTACAACACTTTTAAGTCATCACTACAATTTGTTTAAGTTCATTGAGAACTATGTTGATCAGCTAAAGACTTCATCACAATGTTTGCAAAAGATGAATTCTATCTTTTTAGACTGAGTCATACTCACTGTTCTTCTTAACAACCTTGAATTCACATTCAATGTCTTTGTCACTGCTAAACATCAGTTCATTCATGTTACAACTTTTACTTTTGATTTCTTAGTTGCTGAGTTGATTGATGAGGCTAAAATGAAGAATAATAAGAGCTTTGTTGTGATGGCCTTTTGTGGCAAACCAAAATTGTCGTCATCACTTCAGTGTTTGCACTGTAAGAAGACTGATCATGAGAAACCCATGTGCTTTGTCAAATACCCTCATAAGAAGAAGAAACTCAATGCAGCTTGAGCTGCAAAGAAGAAGGGCAAATTGTTGTCATCATCAGACAAGTTCTCAGACAAGTTCTTCAACAACATCAAATCAACCTTTGATAAGACTGATGACAATGTCACAACACTCAGCTTTATGTTTGTCATAGGATTACACCTCATGAGTGTGTGAATTGTTGATACTGAAGCCTCTGATCATTTATGTTCTACATGCAAATTCTTTCTTATCTACAAGCCTATTTTTAGGTCTCTTAAAATGGCTAATAAACCTGCTCAGATCATTGAAAAGGGCATGGTTTCACTATATTTAGTATGTTCTGATGGTGGCATACAAGAGGTTATTCTCAAAGACATTATGCATGTTTCTGATTCCTCTGTGAACCTCATTTTTGACTGTTGCATGCGCGTCAGTGGTATCTTTTTTGACATGTGTGACTGCATCTTAAGTCACAAAAACAATGTCATCAAATATGCTTCTGAGGTCAACGGGATTTTTCAGCTACACCTTGACAATACACCTCAGTCTCATGCCTTTGCAGCTAATTGTGAGTTCAAGGTATCATTTGATATGTGGCATCAACACTTGAGCCATTTAAATCATACAAACATCAAGCATCTGTTTAAGATCATCAACAGCATAGATCTTAAAGATCTTCCTCAATGACATGATGTCTGTGAACTGTGCATGAAAGTCAAGCAGACTTGTCGCTCTTACAATGCTTCTATTGAGTGAGTGACTTGATCATTAAATCTTATTCATTTGAATGTTGTTGAACTCATAACACTCATCATCTATGACAGTTCAAGATGGGTTGTTATTCTTACTGATGACTTCACAAGGTTTACCTGAATGTTTTTCATGAAAATTCAAGGTAAAATGATCAAGCATATCAAGAACTTTGTTGCATTGATGAAGACTGACCATTCTGACTATTCTTTAAAACACCTTCACATTAATTTTAAATGTGAGTATCTTGTCTTGAAGAACTGATTTACAGTCAACAACATCATCTGAGAACCTACTATGCCCTATTCATCTGAAGAAAACGGCGTTTCTGAGCAGCTAAATTGCACTATTTGTGAACCCGCATAAGCTATGCTCAAAGACTCTGACCTGAACTCACACCTTTAATCAGAAGTCATTAAAACTGCAGTTTATATCAAGAACTGATCTTCTACTCAAGTACTTAACATGACACTTTATGAAGCATGAACAGGCAACATTTCTGACCTCTTAAGTCTTTACATCTTTGATATCATTGCTTGAGCACACATTTTTAAGAAACAACATCAGCAAAAAGTCAAGTTTGCGGACTGCAGCCTCAGATGTCACTATTTAGACATGAAAGAAAGCTCAATCTTTCATGTTTAAGACTCTGAATCAGAACAGGTTCTAGAGTCTCATAACTGCTTTGTTGATGAGGG